>Ga0190274_10001989_pt1 | contig 11985 bp, 7 predicted proteins | sample Popmic531T_FD_133002 | JGI IMG/M metagenome (GOLD analysis project Ga0190274, IMG submission 133002) | Populus adjacent soil microbial communities from riparian zone of Yellowstone River, Montana, USA - 531 T | ecosystem: Environmental > Terrestrial > Soil > Riparian zone | place: USA: Montana...
GTCAAGGACGACGAACTCACCTCGATCCACATCGAGGAGTACGAGATCGACGCCCGCACGACCAAGCTCGGCGACGAGGAGATCACCCGCGACATCCCGAACCGCTCCGAGGAGAGCCTGCGCAACCTCGACGAGCGCGGCATCGTCCGGGTCGGCGCCGAGGTCGTCTCCGGCGACCTCCTGGTCGGCAAGGTGACGCCGAAGGGCGAGACCGAGCTGACCGCCGAGGAGAAGCTGATCCGCGCGATCTTCAAGGAGAAGGCGCGCGAGGTCCGCGACACCTCGCTGAAAGTGCCGCACGGCGAGGGCGGGGTCGTGATCGACGTCCTCACCTTCAGCCGCGACGCCGGCGACGACCTGCCGCCCGGCGTCAACGACCTGGTCCGCGTCTACGTCGCGACCAAGCGCAAGATCGCCGAGGGCGACAAGCTCGCCGGCCGCCACGGGAACAAGGGTGTGATCTCGAAGATCGTGCCCGAGGAGGACATGCCGCACCTGGCCGACGGGACCCCCGTCGACGTCATCCTCAACCCGCTCGGCGTGCCGAGCCGGATGAACATCGGCCAGATCCTCGAGACCCACCTCGGTTGGGTCGCGGCGAACGGCTGGTACGACGACGGCTCCGACGCCTACAAGCAGGCCCACTCCGGCGACGGCGACGGCCGCGTCTACGTGGCCACCCAGGTCTTCGACGGCGCGACGGTCGAGGACGTCGACGAGGCGCTCGTCTCCTGGAGCGACGAAAACGCCGACCGCGGCATCGACCTCGGCGTAGACAAGGGGGCCCGTCCGGGTGCCCGCGCCTCCGGGACCGCGCAGCTCTACAACGGCCGCACCGGCGAGCCCTACGAGGGCAAGGTGACGGTCGGTTACATGTACATCCTGAAGCTGCTGCACCTGGTCGACGACAAGATCCACGCCCGCTCGACCGGCCCGTACTCGCTGGTCACCCAGCAGCCGCTGGGCGGCAAGGCGCAGTTCGGCGGTCAGCGCTTCGGCGAGATGGAGGTCTGGGCCCTGGAGGCCTACGGCGCCGCCTACACCCTGCAGGAGATGCTCACGGTCAAGTCCGACGACACGGTTGGGCGGGTCAAGGCCTACGAGGCGATCGTCAAGGGCGAGAACATCCCCGAGCCCTCGATCCCGGAGTCGTTCAAAGTGCTCCTCAAGGAGATCCAGAGCCTCTCGTTGGACGCGAACGTGGTCTCCGAGGGGACCGACGTCGAAATCTCCGACGAGGAGGACGACCTGCTGAAAGCGGCCGAGGAGCTGGGGATGGATCTGACCGGTGTCCGCGCCGACGGCAACAACGGGGCAGCGGACGAGCAGGAGGAGCAGGTCGTCGCCGAGGGCGAGGCCGGAACTGATGGTGATGGTGCCGGGAAAGCCGAAGAGGCCGCGCCGGCCGAGGTGGAGGACTGATGATCGACATCAACAATTTCGACGCGATCGAGATCGGTCTCGCGTCTTCGAAGAAGATCCGCTCCTGGAGTTGGGGCGAGGTCACGAAGCCCGAGACGATCAACTACCGGACGCTGAAGCCCGAGAAAGACGGGCTCTTCTGCGAGCGGATCTTCGGTCCGACCAAGGACTGGGAGTGCTACTGCGGCAAGTACAAGCGGGTCCGTTACAAGGGCATCGTCTGCGAGCGCTGCGGCGTCGAGGTGACGCGGTCGAAGGTCCGCCGTGAGCGGATGGGGCACGTCGACCTCGCCTCGCCGGTCTCCCACATCTGGTTCTTCAAGGGCGTCCCGAGCCGGATCGGCTACCTGATCGACATGGCTCCGAAAGAGCTGGAGAAGGTCCTCTACTTCGCGGCGTCGATGATCACCTGGGTCGACGAGGAGGCTCGCGACAAGGACATCGGCAAACTCGAGAAAGAGGTCAAAAAAGTCGTCGATTCCTATGAGTCCGAACAGCAGAAACGGACTCAGGAACTGAGCGAGTCGCTGGAGCGGCGGGTCAAGCACCTCGAAGACGGCTCGCAGGACAAGTTCGACGACGAGGACCACCTCTGGGCCGACTCGCTGAAACTGACGGCCGCGCAGCTGCGCAAGCTGAAAGACGACGAGCGGGCCAAAATGATCAAAGAACTGCGCAAACAGTTCGACGCGGAGATCGCCGACACCGAGGCCTACCTCGAAGAGGCGGCCGAGCGGATGCAGGAAGTCTGGAAGATCTTCACGGAGATGAAGCCGAAGGACGTCGTCAACGACGAGACGGTCTTCCGTGAGCTCAAGGACCGCTTCGGCTCACCGTTCGGGTGGGGCGAGTACTTCCGCGGCGGCATGGGTGCCGAAGCCGTCCGCGACCTGCTCGAACAGGTCGACCTGGAAGCCGACTGCGAGGAACTCGAGCTGATCATCAACAGCTCCAAAGGCCAGAAACAGGCCCGTGCGGTGAAGCGGCTGAAAGTCGCCTCGGCCTTCCTCAACTCCGACAACAAACCGGACTGGATGATCCTCGACGCGGTCCCGGTGATCCCGCCGGAGCTGCGCCCGATGGTCCAGCTGGACGGCGGCCGCTTCGCGACCTCCGACCTCAACGACCTCTACCGCCGGGTGATCAACCGCAACAACCGGCTGAAAAGGCTGCTCGACCTCGGCGCGCCCGAGATCATCGTCAACAACGAGAAGCGGATGCTGCAGGAGGCGGTCGACGCCCTGTTCGACAACGGTCGCCGCGGGCGCCCGGTAACCGGTCCCGGCAACCGGCCGCTGAAGTCGCTCTCCGACATGCTGAAGGGCAAGCAGGGACGCTTCCGTCAGAACCTGCTCGGCAAGCGCGTCGATTACTCCGGCCGTTCGGTGATCGTCTCCGGCCCGAGCCTGCGGCTGCACCAGTGCGGCCTGCCGAAGCTGATGGCCCTCGAGCTCTTCAAGCCGTTCATCATGGCCCAGCTCGTCGAGCGCAAAGCCGTCCAGAACATCAAGGCGGCGAAGAAGATGGTCGAGTCGATGATCCCGGAGGTATGGGACGTGCTGGAGGAAGTCATCCACGAGCACCCGGTCCTGCTCAACCGGGCTCCGACCTTGCACCGCCTCGGCATCCAGGCCTTCGAACCGGTTCTGGTCGAGGGCAAGGCGATTCAGGTGCATCCCCTGGTCTGCCACGCCTTCAACGCCGACTTCGACGGCGACCAGATGGCGGTCCACGTGCCGCTTTCCGCCGAGGCCCAGGCCGAGGCGCGGATCCTCATGCTGTCCGCCAACAACATCCTCTCTCCGGCCCACGGGGCGCCGCTGGCGACCCCGACCCAGGACATGGTGCTCGGCATCTACTACCTGACCTACGGCCCGGACGAGGAGGAGCTGGCGAAAGCCGACGAGGCGCTGAAGGCGGGCAAGGGCAGCAACGGCTCCGGGCCCGGAGTCAAGGTGTTCCGCTCCGCCCAGGAGGCCGAGCTCGTCTACGAGAACGGCGGCTGCAAACTGCACGACCAGGCCGAGTTCCGGCGGGCCGGGCACGAGCACTTCCTGACCACGGTCGGGCGGATCATCTTCAACGAAAAGATCGAGCGCGCCCTCGCCGACGCCCTCGAAGACGACTTTGATCCGGAGCAGTACGAGTTCGTCAACCACTCGCTGAAGAAGAAGGACATCAACCAGATGGTCTCCGACCTGGTCGAGGCCTACGGCGCGCCGGCGGTCTCGCAGGTGCTCGATGCCTTCAAGGACCTCGGCTTCCAGTACGCGACGCAGGCGGGTATCACCGTCTCCAAGAACAACGTCGTGTCGCCGCCCGAAAAGCCGGAAATCCTCGAGCGCTACGAGAAGGAGACGGAAGCGATCCAGCGTCAGTACGACGACGGCTACATCACGGCCGAGGAGCGCCACGAGGCGGTCACCGCGCACTGGAACCGGGCGACCGACGAGGTCGCGCAGGCGATGGAGGACAACCTCGACGAGTTGAACCCCATCTTCATGATGGCCAACTCAGGCGCCCGTGGTTCCTTCAAACAGATCCGCCAGCTGGCCGGCATGCGCGGCCTGATGGCGAATCCGAAAGGCGAGATCATCGAGCGGCCGATCAAGGCCAACTTCATGGAGGGCCTTTCGGTCCTGGAGTACTTCATCTCGACCCACGGTGCCCGAAAGGGCCTCGCCGACACGGCGCTGCGCACGGCCGACTCCGGCTACCTGACGCGGCGTCTGGTCGACGTCGCCCAGGACGTGATCGTGCGCGACGAGGACTGCAAAACCAAAGACCACATCGAGATGGTCCTGCGTAAGGACGACGGCTCGCTCAACGACAACCTGGTCGGGCGCCTGGCGGCGAAAAAGCTGGAGACCAAACGCGGTCGCGAGCTGCTGAAGCGCAACCAGGAGATCACCCTGCCGGACGTCGAAGCGATCGCCGAGGCGTTCGGTGACGACGAGGAAACCAGGATCCCGGTCCGCTCGGCCCTCAAGTGCGAGGCCGAATCCGGAGTCTGCCGCTCCTGTTACGGCGTCGCGCCGGCGACGGGGTCGACGGTCGACATCGGCGACGCGGTCGGGATCATCGCCGCGCAGTCGATCGGCGAGCCGGGAACCCAGCTCACCATGCGCACCTTCCACACCGGCGGTGTGGCGGGCCAGGACATCACCCAGGGTCTGCCCCGCATCGTCGAGCTCTTCGAGGCGCGCAAACCGAAGGGCCTCGCTCAGATGGCCGAGGCGGCCGGCAAGGTCTCGATCGAGGAGACCGACAAAGCGCTGAAAGTGATCGTCACCGAGTCGAGCGGCGAGGAGCATGCCTACAGCTTCCCGCCCCGGACCCGCCTGCACGTCGCCGACGGCGACAAGGTGGAGGTCGGCCAGCAGCTCAACGAAGGCTCGCTGTACCCGGCCGACCTGCTGGCGATCCGCGGCCGCACCGACGTCGAGGTCTACCTGGTGCAGGAGGTGCAGAAGGTCTACCGCGCCCAGGGCGTCGACATCAACGACAAGCACATCGAGATCATCGCCCGCCAGATGCTGAAGAAGGTGCGGATCGAGTCGAAGGGCTCGACCAGCCTGCTGCCCGGCCAGCTCGAAGACCGCGGTGCGCTCAAACGCCTCAACAAGAAGACCAAGGAAGAAGGCGGTACGGCGGCCAAAGGCGAGGAGGTCATCCTCGGGATCACCAAGGCCTCGCTGGCGACCGAGTCGTTCCTCTCGGCGGCCTCTTTCCAGGAGACGACCAAGGTGCTCACCGACGCCGCCCTCGAGGGCAAACGGGACCGCCTGGTCGGGCTCAAGGAGAACGTGATCATCGGCAAGCTGATCCCGGCCGCGACCGGCCTCAAGCACTACCGCACGGTCGCGATCGAACCGGCGGTGGCGATCGAGCCGCCCAGCGACGACGACCTCCTCGACGAGGAGGAGCTGGCGGCGGAGCTCGGCGTCGACGGCGTCGAGACGCCGGTCGAGGGGTTCGGGCCCTCGTTCGCGGAGGAGCTCGAGGAGCTTGCGAACGAGATCGAGTCGACTAGCGACGAGGCGAAATAGGTGGGGTGGGGAGGGGTCGGGTGCCCCTCTTCACTTAACTTTTTCGAGAATCGCCGGTGGGCTGTCGCCCGAAGCGCAGCCGCGAAAAAGTACAAGACGTTTCGAGGGGCACCCGACCCCTCCCCATCACTTCTAGCGCCTGCGGTTGGTCGATTCGGGTCTCGACGCTGGGTTAGCTGGCTTTATCTGATCCTGGGCATGAAAAAGGCCGGGGGCTGGGCCCCGGCCTTTTCCTTCCTATTTTCTTTTTCCTAGCCGACTAGGCAGTAGGCGTAGGCGGTGATGGTGCCGTTGCTGCCGCTGCTGCTGTGGGCGTCGATGTGCCAGCCGTTGCCGCTCCGGTACGTGGAGGCGAGGTGGATCGAGTAGAGGCTGGACCGGCCGCCGCCGCTGATCACGGTCGTGCCGGCGGGGCAGGCTACGGAGGTGCTCTCGTTGGTGCCCGCGTTGATCGTCGCGTCGTTCGACACCTGGACGATCGCCGCCAGCTCCGCGGACCGGACCGAGGCGGTCTGCAGCTCGCTCGGGCCGACGCTGTCAGTCGCGATCTCGCTGGAGCCGACCGAGTCGGGGCCGAGGTCGTTGGCGGTCAGCGACTGGTCGGCGACCTCCGAGGAGCCGACCGACGCGGGGCCGAGGTCCCCGGCGGTGAGCGAGTCGGGCGCGACCTCCGGAGAGGAGACAGCGTTTTCGGCGATCTCCTCCGCGCCGACCTGGTCTTTGGCGATCTTGGCCGCGTTGACCGAGTCATCGCGGAGGTCCAAGGTGCGGACCGTGCCGTCGGCGATCTGCGGTGAGCGGACGCTGTTCTTCGCCACGCCGGCGGCAATCGCGCTGCCGGTCAGGGCCATGACGAGCGCCACACAGGCGACGATCAGGGCGGGTGACGGACGGAATGAGCGGGTCTTGCTGGTCATCGGAATTTCCTTTCGTTGGGGTTGGTTGATCCGATGGACCCAGCTTCGATCCGTTTGCCCGTCCGCTCTACGGACCCCAGGGGTGAACCTCCTCACCCCTGTGCGTTCGTCCTTTCGGCGAATCAGCTCGCGAAAGGACGAACGCCGCAGTTGGCCAGATAGCCAGCTCCGGTAGATTTCCGCGCCATGCCCTCGGCTCGGAAGGTCTGCATCATCGGCGCGGGAAGTTCGGGGATCGTCGCCGCCCAGGTGCTGAAGGCGCGGGGGATCCCGTTCGACTGTTTCGAGAAGGGGTCCTACGTCGGCGGGAACTGGCGCTACGAGAACGACAACGGGATGTCGTCGGCCTACCGCTCGCTGCATATCAACACCTCGCGGCGGGTGATGGCGTTCAAAACGCTGCCGATGCCCGATCACTTTCCCGACTACCCCGATCACTTCCAGATGGCCGAGTACTTCGACGAATACGCCGATCACTTCGGCCTGCGGGAGCTGATTCGCTTCCGTACCGAGGTCGTCGCGGTCGAGCCGGCGGACGGAGAGTGGGAGGTGACCGTCGAGGACGCGGACGGCAAGCGCGAGACCGGGCGCTACCGCGCCGTGATGGTCGCCAACGGGCATCACTGGGACCCGCGCTGGCCCGAGCCGGCCTTCCCCGGCGCCGATCGGTTCGAGGGCGAGCAGACGCACGCCCACCACTACCGCGAGCCCGACGTGCTGCCCGGCAAGCGGGTGCTGGTGCTGGGGATCGGCAACTCCGCCGTCGACATCGCGGTCGAGTCCTCCCGGATCGCCGACAAGACCTTCCTCGCGACCCGCCGCGGCGCCTACGTCATCCCCAAGTACATCAACGGCAAACCGATCGACGAGCTCTCCAACCCGATCACCTCGATGCTGCCGCTCGCGGTGCAGCGCTTCTTCGCCACCCGGGCGCTCGGGGTGGCCTCCGCCGCCGATCCGAGCGCCTACGGGCTGCCGAAGCCCGACCACAAGCTCTTCGAGGCGCACCCCACCGTCTCCTCGGAGCTGTTGCCGCGGCTCGGTCACGGCGACATCTCGCCCAAGCCCAACATCGACCGTTTCAGCGGCGGGCGCACCGTCCGCTTCGTCGACGGCACCGAGGAGGAGATCGACCTCGTCGTCTACTGCACCGGTTACAGGATCACCTTCCCGTTCTTCGAGCGGGAGGTCTTCGCCGCCCCCGACAACCGGCTTCCGCTCTACCGCCGCGTCGTCTCGCCGGAGCGAGCGGGGCTCTACTTCATCGGCTTCATCCAGCCGCTCGGCCCGATCATGCCCTTGGCCGAGGCCCAGTGCGAGTGGGTCGCCGACCTGCTTGCCGGTCGCGTCCCGCTACCGTCGGCGACGGAGATGAAGCGCGAGATCGAGAGCGAGGAACGGAAGATGCGGAAGCGCTACGTCACCTCTAAGCGTCATACGGTCGAGGTCGACTTCTATCCGTATCTGCGCGAGATCCGGCGCGCGCGAAAGCCGGCTGCGCAGCCGGCCTGACGACCCTGGTCCTCCCACCCGGCGGGCAGGGCGGCAGGGGTGCCGCGGCTCCCCCGCCATGCGGACCGCGGCGCGGGCCGCGTGGCGGCTTCGGGGGTGGCCGGCGCTTGAAGCCCCCGTCTGAGTCCTCCCAAGCCCCCTCCGGCTCAGGCGCCTGCTTGCTCGCCCACCAGACGAGCCAGAGCGCTCCCAGGACGGGGATCTTGAGGACGACCAGCAGGAAGAAAATAGGCCAGAACCCGGTCACCACGTCAGTGTAGCCAGGGCTAGAGGCCGCGAGCCCAGGCGGCGAGCGCTTCGGCCTGTGCCTCCTCGAGGCCGAGGTGCGATTCGGTCGGGACCAGCAACGTGGGCTCCTCGCGGGCACGCGCCCACTCGTAACAGCTCTCGTCGAAGTTGTCGTCGATCCAGGCGGTCGGGCGCCCGTTGCAGTACTTGTCGATCGGTCCCAGCTTCCAGTGCGCGGAACCGAATTCGGCGGCGCCGTTGAAGGTGAGGTAGGGCAGCTCCGGCAGCCCGAGGATGTTCGGCAGGTAGTCGTTGGCGCGGTCCTCCCAGCCGCTCGCCCAGAGCAGGTCGTAGTCCCGGGCGAGACGCTTGAGGCGGTCGCCGGCGAGCAGCGAGATGCAGTGGACCATCCCGTCGACCAGCTCGAATTTCGCCTCCTCCTGCGGTGGCGGCTCCTCGAACCCGAACAGGGAGATAACCCCGTCGATATCGACGGCGAGAATCGGCTTGCTCATCGGCCCAGCCTAGATCAGCGCGCAGGCGGTGCCCGCTACCAGCGGTAGTGGGCGAATGCCTTGTTCGCCTGGGCCATGCGGTAAATGTCGTCCTTCCGCTTCCAGGCGTTGCCTTGCTGCTGCGTGGCGTCGACGATCTCGCTGGCGAGCCGCTCCGCCATCGAGTACTCGCGGCGTTCGCGGGCGAACTGGACCAGCCAGCGGACCGCGAGGGTGCGGGCGCGACGAGCCGGAACCTCGACCGGGACCTGGTAGGTCGCGCCGCCGACCCGGCGGGAGCGGACCTCGAGCACCGGAGTCAGCTGCTTGACCGCCGCTTCCAGCGCCTCGATCGGATCCTCGCCGCTGCGCTCGCCGACGATCGCGAGGCTGTCGTAGACGAGCCGCTCGGCGAGGCTCTTCTTGCCGTCGCTCATCACCTTGTTGATGACCTGTTGGACGAGTCGGTTGCGGTGCCGCGCGTCGGGCTCGATCGGCCGGATCTGTGCTGCGGAGCGGCGCGGCATTACGAAGCTTTGACGCCGTAGCGGGAGCGGGCCTGTTTGCGGTCGGAGACCCCGGCCGCGTCGAGGGTGCCGCGGACGACCTTGTAACGGACGCCCGGCAGGTCCTTGACGCGACCACCGCGGATCAGCACGACCGAGTGCTCCTGAAGATTGTGTCCCTCGCCCGGGATGTAGGTGGTGACCTCCATGCCGTTGGTCAACCGCACACGGGCGATCTTGCGCAGGGCCGAGTTCGGCTTCTTCGGCGTGACCGTCGCGACGCGGGTGCAGACGCCGCGTCGCTGCGGGGCTGCTACGCGCTTCTTGCGACCCTGGCCCGACTTGAGGCCCGGCGTCGTGGTCTTCTTCTTCGGGCGCTTGCGGCCCTTCCTGACAAGCTGATTCGTATTCGGCACGGCCGCGCATAGTAGAGCAGACCGGCGATGAGCAGCCCCGCCGCGGCTGCGAGCTCGGCGTAGAACCCGTCTTCGAGCACCGCGGTGGCCCCCGCGAAGCGCGAGGTCTGGGCACCCTCGTCGAGCCCGTTCGGCAGGTCGACGAGGAGGATCGTGGCCAGCGCGACGAGGCCGAGTCCGGCCACCGCCAGGCCGAGCCGCCGGCGGTTGCGACCCGCGGCGAGCAGGCCGAGCAGGGCGGCGAGCGCTCCCAGCGGGACCAGCAGGTAGGAGTGCGCCTCGCCCGCCGTCTTCATGGCCTCGGTCGGAGGTGGCGCGGCGGACGGCAGGTCGGCGTACCCCGCCTGCCCGATCTCGACCGCCCGGTAGTCGATGAACTGGGAGGCGACGAGCGCCACACCGGCGGCGGCGATGACCAGGCCGAGCGCGCGCTGCGGGGTGAGGATCGCGCTGAGCCGGGTGGCGCCACGGACCGCGGCGCCGCACGCCCGCCGTACCCAGCGCTCCCCGGCCGCGACGGCGCGGAAGAACCGGGCGGCCAGGGGCCGAACGCGCGGCCCGGCCCAGGCGAGCCCCCGCCGCCCCTGCCGGCGTGACCAGTCGGAGCTCCGAACGAGGGCCGGATGAGCGCGCTCGAGGCTCCGGTTGGCCGCTCTATCGACCCCGCGGCTCCACCGCGCCGGGCGCCTGCCGAGCTTCCGCAGCGCCGGGCCGATACGGCGCCGCGCCGCTGCTATCATCGCCCGTCGCTCAGGCAGTTTTTTCGCAGTTCGCTTCGCCGGGCCCGCTGGGGCCTTTTTTTTGCGCCGGTGCTGACGCGGCTGTCGCTCAGTGCGGGATCGCTTTCGTTTCACTCAAAACCCACTTCGAGAGAACTTACTTCCAGACCAATGCCACGCAGCTTCCCCCTAGAGAAGACCCGCAACATCGGGATCATGGCGCACATCGACGCCGGTAAGACGACGACGACGGAGCGCATCCTCTACTACACGGGCCGCACCCACAAAATCGGCGAGGTCCACGAGGGCGCCGCGGTCATGGACTGGATGGAACAGGAGCAGGAGCGCGGGATCACGATCACCTCCGCCGCCACCGCCTGCGAGTGGAACGACCACCGCATCAACATCATCGACACCCCCGGCCACGTCGACTTCACGGTCGAGGTCGAGCGCAGCCTCCGCGTCCTCGACGGCGCCGTCGCCGTCTTCGACGCCGTCGCCGGCGTCGAGCCGCAGTCGGAGACCGTCTGGCGCCAGGCCGACAAGTACAAGGTGCCGCGCTTCGCCTACATCAACAAGATGGACCGCACCGGTGCCGACTTCTTCAACTCGGTGCAGACGATGGTCGACCGGCTCGGGGCCAACCCGCTGCCGATCCAGCTGCCGATCGGCAGCGAGGAGAACTTCCAGGGCATCGTCGACCTGATCGAGATGAAAGCGCTGATCTGGCAAGACGAGCTCGGGACCGAGTTCGAGACGGTCGAGATCCCCGCCGACCTCGTCGACAAAGCCGCTGAATACCGGACCCAGCTGATCGAGGCCTGCGCCGACTACGACGACGAGCTGATGGAGGCCTACCTGGGCGAGGAGGAGATCCCGCACGAGCGGATCGCCGCCTCCCTGCACCGCGCCTGCCTCGACACCAAGGTGACGCCGGTGCTCTGCGGGTCCTCGTTCAAGAACAAGGGAGTGCAGCCCCTGCTCGACGCGATCGTCGAGCTCCTGCCCTCGCCGCTCGAGGTGCCGCCGGTGACCGGGCTCGTGCCGGCCAAAAAAGGCGAGGAGGAGCCGACCGAGGCCACGCGGCCGGCGAACGAGGATGCCCCCTTTGCCGCCCTCGCCTTCAAGATCATGTCCGACCCATACGTCGGCAAGCTCACCTACTTCCGCGTCTACTCCGGCAAGCTGGAGAAAGGCGGCCGCGTCCTCAACGTCAAGACCGGCAGGACCGAGCGCATCGGCCGGTTGCTGATGATGCACGCCAACAGCCGCGAGGAGATCGACGAGGTCTACGCGGGCGACATCTGCGCCGGCGTCGGGCTCAAGGAAACCAGCACCGGCGACACCCTTGCCGCGCCCGACGCGCCGATCGCCCTGGAGAGCATCGAATTCCCGGAGACGGTGATCGCCGTCGCGATCGAGCCGAAAACCAAAGCCGACCAGGAGAAGATGGGAACGGCCCTGCAGCGCCTCGGCGAGGAGGACCCGACCTTCCGGGTGGAATCCGACGAGGAGACCGGCCAGACCCTGATCCACGGCATGGGCGAGCTCCACCTCGAGGTGATCGTCGACCGCATGCTGCGTGAGTTCAAAGTCGACGCCAACGTCGGCAAGCCGCAGGTCGCCTACCGCGAGACGATCCGCAAGCGGGTCGAGAAGGTCGTGGCGCGCTTCGTCCGCCAGACCGGCGGCCGCGGCCAGTTCGGCCACGTCGTCATCAAC
>Ga0190274_10001990_pt1 | contig 11983 bp, 14 predicted proteins | sample Popmic531T_FD_133002 | JGI IMG/M metagenome (GOLD analysis project Ga0190274, IMG submission 133002) | Populus adjacent soil microbial communities from riparian zone of Yellowstone River, Montana, USA - 531 T | ecosystem: Environmental > Terrestrial > Soil > Riparian zone | place: USA: Montana...
CTTTGGCGATCGAGACGACGAGGCGCAGGTTGGCCTCGACCATCTGCCGCTTCGCCAGCATGTCGCCGCGCTCGATCCGCTTCGCGAGTTCGACCTCCTCGGTTGCGGTCAGCAGTTCGACCTGGCCGATCGAGCGCAGGTACAGACGCAGGGAATCGAGGCTCGGCTCGACCGTCAGGTCCAGCTCCGCCTTCTTCGCCTGGCCGCCGCCGTCGCCCCCGCGCTGCTCTTTGTAGGCGCTGACCCCGTCCTCGGCGATCACGTCGACGCCGTGCTCGACGAGATGGGCGTGCAGCCCGGAGACCTGCTCCTTGGTGATCTCGACCTCCTCGAGGGTGGCCGCGATCTGCTCGAAGGTGAGGTAGCCACGTTCGCGGCCGAGCGCGACGAGGCCGCGAAGCTCCTCGATCTCGACGACCGGGGTCTCCCCCGCGTCGCGATCCATGACGTCGGTCACCGTCTCCAACGGTTCGATGGTCACTCCCTCCGCTGCAACTCTCCCCATTCCCATGGAGCCGGCCCTGATGCTCCGGCCGTGTCGAAGTATAGGCGGAAAAATCTCCGCATTGAGTAAGGCGCCGACACCTGCCGTCGCTTACTCTTCATAAGCCGATGGCGATCCAGCCGACCTCCCCCCCCGCCGCCCCCGACGTCCAGGCCTCCCTGCCGGCGACGCAGGTGAGCCTTTCCCGGGTCGGCGTCACCGGGGTCGAGAAGGTGATCCGGGTCAAAGCCGACGGCGGCGAGAACCTCTTCTACGCCGAGTTCGAGTGCTTCGTCGACCTCAACCCGCAGCAGGCCGGCGTCCACATGTCGCGCTTCGAGGAGATCGTCGGCGAGGCGATCGACGAGGTGGTGCTGGGCGAGGCCTTCAAGGCCGAGGTGCTGGCCGCGCACGTCGCCCAGAAGGTGCGGGAGCGCCAGGGTGGGCTGCGGGCCGAGGTCTCGGTCACCGCCCACTACCCGGAGACGGTCTCGACCCCCGAGAGCGGCAAGAGCACCCAGGAGATCTACGTCCTCTACGGCACCGCCGTCGACGCCGAGCACGGGACGCGGACGCTGACCGGAGTCGAGGCCCAGGGGATGACCGCTTGCCCCTGCGCCCAGGAGATGGTCGCCGGACTCTCGCGCGAACGCCTGGCGGCGGAGGGCTTCGGCGCCGAGGAGATCGAGCGCGTCGTCGACGTCGTCCCGATCGCCACCCACAACCAGCGCGGCATCGGCACCCTCCACGTCGGCTGCCCCGAGGGCGGCCCGGCCTGGATCGACGCGCCGGAGCTGCTGCGAATCGTCGAGAACTCGATGAGTTCGGAGATCTACGAGCTGATGAAGCGGCCCGACGAGCTGGCGGTGGTTGTAAAGGCGCACGAAAACCCGCGCTTCGTCGAGGACTGCGTGCGGGAGATGGTGCGCCAGGTGGTCGAGGGCTATCCCGATCTGCCCGACGATGCCTTCGTGATGGCCAAGCAGGAGAACCTGGAGACGATCCACCGTCACAACGTGGTGGCGGAGCGCTACGGGACCCTGGGCGAGCTGCGCGCGGAGCTTGCCAGCGGCGAGCACCAGGCGCGCCACCAGACCATGCGCGACTGGTTAGAGGCTCCGGCGAGCTGAGACGACGCGGTGGTGCTGCGATGAAGGTTCAAATCGACAGTCGCTACGCCTATGAGACCGATCTCGAAGATGTCGAGGTCGGTGACGAGATGGTCCTACCCGGGGGACTCGGGGTTCGAGAGTCATGGATCGGGATCGTCACTTCCCTCAAACCGAAATATGACGGGCCATGCAGAAAGGCCATCGGACTATCCAGGCGTCGAGCCCAGGTCGAGGCTGAGCGCGAGGCTCTGGCGCAGGTCCGAATCTCCGGATGGAGTCCTGGGGAGACGTTCTCGAAGCCCTGCCACCAGTGCGGCAAGAAGCGGGCCTACGTCATCGGGGCGGTCAACAACCTCGGTCGCCCCACCTCAGTGCAAGCAAAGCCTTGTGACTGCGGTGCACCCTCTAGCGGAGCTGGACTCGGCTCCGCTCAGGCATTCCGTTACTTCATGATCGATCCCGCGCTGTAGAGGTTCTCTTTGCTGGCGGTCCCATCTTCGAAGGGGTTCCGCGGTTCCTTTTGGACGCATAGGTGCGAAAGGAACCACGAGTCCGTTCGGACTAAGGAACCGGGGTCGTCCTCGCAGCTCGCTCCCGGTGCTGCGCCTCGATCCGCTTACGTAGGCCGAAGAAGTAGTCGGCGCCGCTGACGACGGTGACGATTAGAGCTGCGTAGACGAGCAGGTCGACGCCGAGCGGGGCGGGGTCGGCGACGATCAGGGCGATCACGGCGGCGATCTGCAGGCCCGTCTTCAGCTTGCCGAGCCAGCTGGCGGCGATCACGATCCCGCGCTCGGCGGCGATCGTGCGCAGGATCGTGACCGCGACCTCGCGGGCGATGATCACCATCGCCACCCAGGCTTCGAGCCGGTTCAGCGAGACCAGCGAGACCAGGGCGCCGACGATCAGCAGCTTGTCGGCGAGCGGGTCCATCAGCTTGCCGAAGGTGGTGACCGAGTTGCGGGAGCGGGCGAAGTAGCCGTCGAGACCGTCGGTCAAGGCCGCCAGGGCGAAGACCACTGCCGCCAAGGCGTCCCCGTTGGGCGTCTCCCCCAAGAGCGCGACCACCACCACCGGCACCGCCAAGATGCGCAGCAGCGTCAGCGCATTCGGCAGGTTCAGCGGAAACATGCCCTCAGTCTGGCTGATGGGCCGATTCCGTCCGCGATGCGGACGTTTGCGGCCCGTCGGCGGCGAGCTTGGCGTCGCGGGCGGCAAAGTACTCCTCGCCCTCGATGCTGATGTGGGGGACGATGCGCTCCATCCAGCCCGGCAGCCACCAGGCGCGCTTGCCGAGCAGAACCATCACCGCCGGCACCAGCAGGCAGCGGACCAGGGTCGAGTCGATCGCGATCGCCACCGCCAGGCCGACGCCGAACTCCTTCACCACCGGGTCGCCGTTGAGGACGAAGCTGGTGAAGACGCAGACCATAATCGCCGCCGCCGAGGTGATCACGCGGCCGGTGTTGGCCAGGCCTTCGATCACCGCCCGCTTCTCGTCGCCGTACTTGGTGAAGTGCTCGCGCATCTGGGTCAGCAGGAAGACCTCGTAGTCCATCGAGAGCCCGAAGAGGATCGCGAACATCAGCAGCGGCACGAAGCTGACGATCGGGATCGAGTGGTCGAGCCCGATCAGCGGGGAGCCCCAGCCGAGCTGGAAGACCGCGGTCACCACCCCGTAGGCGGCCGCGACCGAGAGCAGGTTCATCGCCGCCGCCTTGATCGGCACCAGCAGCGAGCGGAAGGCGATCAGGAGGACGAAGAAGCTGAGGGCGACGACGATCGCGATCATCAGCGGCAGCTTTTCGGCGATCTGGGAGCCGAGGTCGATGTAGCCGGCGGTCTGACCGCCGACGTAGGAGCTGGCTTCGGTGCCTTTCAGGGCGGCGGGGATCGTCGTGTCGCGCAGGTCTTCGACCAGTTCGACCGTCGCGTCGGCCCACGGCTCCGATTTGGAGAGCACGGTGAAGACCGCCACCGTCCCCTTCTTGTCGAGGGTCGGTTCGCTGACCGCTTCGACGTCGGCGGCGCCGCTGACCGCTTTCTCCAGCCCCGGCAGCACCTGCTGCGCTTCCGTCGGCGAGCTGAATTCCGAGGCGATCAGCAGCGGTCCGTTGACGCCGGCCCCGAAGCCCTTGTTGAGGCTGTCGTAAGCCTGGCGCGAGGTCGTGTCCTTGGGCAGGGCGCTGATGTCATTCTGGCCCAGCTCGAGCTGGAAGATCGGCAGCGCCAGCACCACCAGCACGACCAGGGCGACGATCGCCGAGCGCCAGGGCCGCGAGGCGACCCGTTCGGCCCAGCGCCGCCAGCCGTGCGGCTCGGAGTCCTCGGGACCGCCCTTGCCGCGCCTGATGCTGAGCGAGTCGATCCGCGGCCCGAGCGCGCCGAGCATCGCCGGCAGCAGCGTCGCCGCGGCGAAGACCGCGACGACGACCGCAACCGCGGCGGTGAAGCCGAGGGTGCTGACCAGCGGGATCCCGGCGAAGGCCAGCGAGCAGAGGGCGATGACCACGGTGAAGCCGGCGAAGACCACGGCCCCGCCGGCGGTCGCGGTGGCGCGGGCGATCGACTCGCGCAGCTCCATCCCTTCGGTCAGCTGCAGTTTGTGGCGGGTGACGATGAAGAGCGCGTAGTCGATCCCGACCCCGAGCCCGATCATCGTCGCCAGGGTCGAGGCGACCCCCGGCACCTGCAGCACGTGCTCGAGCAGGCGGATGATCGAGAGCGCGCAGGCGAGCCCGATCAGGGCGGAGACGATCGGCAGCATCATCGCCGTCGCGGTGCCGAAGGCGAAGAGCAGGATGATCACCGCGGCGGTCAACCCGATCACCTCGCTGACCTCGGTCGAGGGCTTGGAAAGTTGCTGGCCGACATAGCTGCCGACGGCGGTCGCGAGGCCGGCGGCGCGGGCGGGCCGAGCCGCGTCGAGGATCCGCTGCGCCTCGTCTTCGTCGATTTCGCCGGGACCGATGGCGAGGACGACGGGGATGTAGCCGACCTGCTCGTTCTTGCTGAGGAAGTTGACGCCCTGCGGGCTGAGCGGGCTGGTCGCCGAGTTGACGTCGTGCAGCGCTTCCAGGTTCTTGGCGGTTTCGGCGACGGCGGCGCTGTACTTCGGGTCGGTCAGCTTGGCGCCCTGGGGCGCTTCCATCACCAGCGGGTTGCTGCCGTAGGCCTGTTCGGGCAGGTTGTCTTCCAGCAGTTCGGTCGCGGTCGTCGAGCCGCTGCCGGGCAGGGTCAGGTTTTCGCTGGTCTTGCTGCCACCGGCCTGGCCGACCAGGACGAGGGCGATCGCCAGCACCAGCCAGATCGCGATCACCGGCCAGTGATGGCGCGAGCAGAAGCGGCCGATCGCGTAGAGGGGGCCGGTCATTCGGGCATCTTCGCCGAAGGCGGCGGCGCCGTGCCGTCCTCGAAGGCCTCTGGGATCGATTCCCCAACGTCGGCACCGAGCGCCCGCCGCAACACCACCAGGTGCTGCGCCTGGTCGGCGACGATCGAGCCCAGCAGCGAACGCGGCCAGGGAGCGGTGAGATGGGAGATCGCCCGCAGGCCGGCGGCGACGGAGACGCTTTCGACTTCATAAAGGAAGCCGAGGGCGTCGGCCTGACTCTTCAAACCGTCGCTTTCGATCTCTTCCTCCGCGGGCTCCGCCTTTTCGCCGAGGCCGCGCAGAGCTTTGACGACGGCGTCGACGTGTTCCTGTTCCTGGGCGCGAAATTCGCGGGCGCCGGCGAGGGCCGGGCCGGCGAGCAGCGGCAGCGTGCGCTCGTAAGCCCGGACCGCGGCCTGCTGGCGAGCGAGGACGTTGTTGAGGGTCTCGGCGTCGGCGGCCTTGTCGGGGACCGCGGTCGTCGTCGTCCCACCCTCACCGCACCCTCCAACGAGCAGCGCCGCGACGACGAGCCCCGCAATCAAGCGCCGCCCACCATGCCGATGGGCCGATATGTCGGCCCTGACTCGACATATCGGCCCATCGGCAGCGGGGTTCGCGTCGCAAGTGATTGGGTTCCCGGTCATGGAGAGGCGAAGCCTATGAGCAAAGCCAGCGCCGAGGCGCTGGCCGCGCTGGCGGAAGAGGTCCACGGCTGCCGCCACTGCCCGCGGCTGGTCGAGTGGCGCGAGGCCGTCGCCGCCGATCCGCCGCGGCGCTACCGCGGCGAGGACTACTGGGCGAAGCCGGCGTCCGGCTTCGGCGACCCGGCGGCACGGGTGGCGATCGTCGGCCTGGCGCCGGCCGCGCATGGAGCCAACCGCACCGGCCGCATGTTCACCGGCGATCGCTCTGGCGACTGGCTCTACGCGGCGCTGCACCGGGCGGGCTACGCCAACCAGGCCAAATCCGAGCGGCGCGGCGACGGACTGCGCCTGCGCGATGCCTACGTGACCGCGATCGTGCGCTGCGCGCCGCCGGCCAACAAGCCGACCGTCGGCGAGCGCGACAACTGCCTCCCCTACCTGCAGCGCGAGCTGGAGCTGCTCGATCGCTGCCGCGTCACCGTCGCCCTCGGCTCCTTCGGCTGGGACGGATTCCTCCGCGCCGCCCGCGCCCTGGGCGCCGACGTGCCGCGCCCCAAACCCCGTTTCGGCCACGGCGCCGAGGCGGATCTCGGCCGCTGGCGACTGCTCGGCTGCTTCCACCCCAGCCAGCAGAACACCTTCACCGGCAAGCTGACCGTGCCGATGATCGACGCTGTGTTCGCGCGAGCGCGGGAGCTGGCGGGCTAGTCCTCGCTTGGGGAGGTGGGCTCCTCGTCGCTGCCGGGAGTTTCGTAGCCGAAGATCGAGACGCTGACGGGAATGCCGGCCTCATCCGCCTTCGCCAGGCGCTCGGCGCTCGCCGCCTGAATCTCGAAGGCGAACTCCAGCATCTCGTCGAGGCCCTTCGTCAGTTCCTGCCATCCCTCCAGATCGAGGATCATCGGCGTCCAGCTCAGGTGCCGGTCAGGTCTGCGGTCGAGGGTGCCGCTGGTCAACGCTTCCGTGGCGTCCTCGATCACGGTCTGAACGACACTTCCGCTCACCCCCGGACGAACGGACTTCGGCACCCTCGCCCAATCCGAGACGTCGAGGAAGATGCGGGAGGTCGCACGGTAGAAATGCTCCATCGCCCCCCGTCGCGGCACCGTGTCGACGAGTTCGATGCATTCGCATTCCTTCAGCACCTTGATGTGGTAGCTGACATGGCCGACCGCCTGGTCCAGCTCCTTCGAGATCTCGTTCGGGCTGGCGACGCGTTCGTTGAGGATCCTCAGGGCCTGTACTCGCACCGGGTGGCCAAGGGCCTTGACGACGCGCGGGTTGAGGCCTCCGCGCCCGCTGCTGGGCTCGCGAGCTGATTTCTTGCCTTCGGGGGGGGTCAAGTGACTTCTCCGTTCTATTTTGGCCGCGACCTGATCACTCCATCCTATTGCCTATAAAGGTCTTTTGCTGAACGATTGCAGGGATTTTTAGAGAAAAGTCTCGACCTAAGTAACTCTTCCAAGCAGTGTGAAGGTCTTCAGCGTTATAGACTCGCGAACCGTCTTTGGGAGCGCGGATGAATCCGAGAAGAGGGTGAGGCAGGGTGAAGAACGACCAGTTCGCTCGAGTAGCTCCGACTTCGACGGCCCGCGGGCCGGGCTGAGCAGCCATGCGCCGCCCGCGGATAAAACGCACGACGGAGCCGATCGGCTCGCCGGACGGCGACGTCTACCTGATGCGGCCGAGCGCCGACAGCGACATCCGGATCGAGAAGCCCGACGAGGAACAGCGGCAGCTGCTCGAGGCACTCGACGGCGAGCACACCCTCGAGCAGCTCGAGGAGGAGTTCGGCGAGGAAGCGGTCGGCGATCTGATCTCCCAACTGCAGGAGCTGGAGGTCGTGGAGGACGCGGCGGACGACGACCTGCTCCCGGCAACGGAGCTGGCGCGTTTCGACCGCCAGCTTCGCTACTTCAGCGACATCGGCAGCCAGGAGCTGACCCCTTCGGAGTGCCAGCGCCGGTTGCGCGAGGCGAAGGTGGCCGTGCTCGGGGTCGGGGGGCTCGGCGGCTGGGCCGCCTGGTCGCTGGCCTGCTGCGGGATCGGCGAGATGTGGCTGATCGACGGCGACCGGGTCGAGGCCAGCAACCTCAACCGCCAGATCCTCTACACCGAGGCCGACATCGGCCTGCTCAAGGTGGAGGCGGCGACGGCACGACTGCGCGCCTTCAACTCGGGGATGCGGGTGACCTCGACGGCACGGCGGCTGGAAAGCCAGGCCGAGATCGCCGACTTCATCGCCGGTGCCGACGTGGTCATCGATGCCGCCGACTGGCCCGCCCACGACATCGAGCGCTGGTGCAACTCGGCCTGCTTCGAGGCCGGCATCCCCTACATCACGATGAGCCACTTCCCACCGATCGCGCGGGTCGGGCCGCTCTACGTGCCGGGTGAGACGGGGTGCTTCGCCTGCCAGGAGACCGCCTACCGGCGCCAGTACCCGCTGTTCGACGTGGCGGTCGAGCAGCGACGTGCCAAAGCCTCGCCGGCGGCGACGCTGGGGCCGGCCTGCGGGCTGATCGGCGGCCAGGTCGGGCTCGACGTGATGCACCTGCTGACCGGACTGGCCAAGCCCTCGACGCTCGGCGTCTCCCACATCTACGACCTGCGGACGATGGAGGTCGAGCGCGAGCCGGTCGTCGCCGAGCCCGGATGCCCCGTCTGCGGCGAGATGCAACCGGCCGCGGAGCCGGTCAAGGAGATCGCCGAGGGGTAGGTTTGCGACGTGCCGAGGCTCGTCGCGCCACTTCTCGCCATCGCCCTCGCCGCCGTTGCCTGGGCCGGCTGCGGCAAGTCGTCCTCGGACGAGACGGACGCTCCCCCGCGGGCCCCGGTCGGGGCCAGCGCCAAGAGCTGCGAGGCCTACGCGGCCGACGCCGGATCGCTGCGCGCCACCGGCATCCCCTGCGACCAGGCACGACTGCTGGTGTACGGCTGGCGGCGCGAGCCCTCCTGCGAGCTGCCGCGCGACGCCTCCCGCGGCTCCTGCCTGACCCGCTCCTATCGCTGCCAGGCCACCCGCGGCGACCGCGGCCTGGCGGTCAGCTGCGCCCGCCCGGGACAGTCGATCGCCTTCATCGCCAGGCAGCGGGACCGGCGGGACTGAAACGTCCATATAGAGGACGTTTGCGGCCCGTCGGGCCTTAGTTGGAGTCCCCTGCGGCGGCGAGGCGGGCGGCGGGGTCGAAGAAGAGCGCCAGCCACACGAAGGCGGCCAGGCCCGGGGCGACGAAGGCCACCGGGATCGAGACCAGGAAGACGGCGGCGATGAAGAGCGAGCGGTAGCGCTGTTCCCGGTGCGCGCCGGCGGGGGTGTCGACCAGGCCCGCTTGGCGCGCATCGGCCGCCATCCACATGCCAGAAGCGGCCGATCACCGCGAAGCTGAACGCGTACGCGAAGAAGTTTTCCCGCTGATCCCAAAGATTGCGGACCGTCCTCGATGGAGAAATTCAATTCACTCGACCCGCAGGAGTGAAGGTCGGATGGACCGGCGGTCGACGCCGAACGCCCGCAAATGCACTGGATGAACCTGGTCGAGGTTCGGCACCTTCGGTCGTCGAATTGGCCACTACCAACTTCGGCACCGGCTTCAGCTCCTTCACCTATCTCAAACACATTCCCGCCAAGTACCTGAAGATCGATATCGAGTTCATCCGCGAGCTGGAGAGGAACCCGGCTGACCAGCAGCTGGTCCAGGCGATCGTCTCGATCGCCCGCGGCCTCGGCCAGAAGACCGTTGCCGAGGGGGTCGAGGACGAGGAGACGCTGGCAACCGTCCGCAGGCTGGGCGTCGACTACGCCCAAGGCTTCCACCTCGGTCGGCCCGAGCCGACCGAGCCCCGCGAGAGCACCGGGGTCGCGATGTCCCTGTCACTCAAACAGGACGACTGAAGCGGAGCTCGACCATTCACTCGACCAAGACAGATTGAGAGACGGGTTAGTTGGCAGGCGGAGTCCGGCGCCACTCCTTTCCTAGAATGAGCCGCCCCCGCCGGCGTAGCTCAGTTGGTAGAGCACTTCATTCGTAATGAAGGGGTCCCCGGTTCAAGTCCGGGCGTCGGCTCTCCTCTCTCGCTCGATCGCCTCGGCATAGAGGCCATGGCGAGTGTGGCGCGGCGAGAGGATCGTCACCCCATAGGCCTCCCGCATCGCCGCGGTCAGCGTCGACTTGAAGGTGCGGCCGTGCCAGGCCTGGGCCTCGGCGGAGCGACCGACGTGGAGGTGGGTGAGCTCGTGGAGGAGGGTCTCGAGGACGTCGCCGGGGCGGATCCCGGGGTAGGCGGTGACGGAGAGACGGAACTCGCTGGGAACGGCGAAGCCGAGGCGGTTGGGGCGGTTGCTGGCGCGGCGGACCTTGAGCTCGGGGGCGCGGGACGCAAGCGGGCCGTCGGCGAACGTCTCCAGGCGCCGTAGCCGCTCCATCTCCCCGTCGAGCGCCACCCCCGTCACGAGGTAGTAGGAAGGCGAGCGCGCCGTCGGCGCGAAGGTGCGCCGCCGCGGGCGCCTGCGTCGACGCAGGAGGTTGGACGCCATCGCGCCAGTCTCCTAGAGCTGGCAGACGGGGCACCAGTAGGTGGTGCGGTTGGCGTCGCCCTGGCCCCGGGAGGAGATGCGTCCGTCGCAGACCGGGCAGGGGCGGCGGCCGCGGTAGACCGCGTAGGTATGGCGGCCGCTGGCGACAGCCTCCAGCATCAGCTCGCGGGCGGCGCGGAGGACCGCCCGGAGGTCGTCGTCGCCGACGTCGCCGACCCGGCGCCAGGGGTCGACGCGGGCGGCGAAACAGGCCTCGCTCTTGAAGATGTTGCCGATGCCGGCGACGAGGGTCTGGTCGAGCAGCGCATCGCCGAGCGTGCGGGCAGGGTCGGCGCGCAGCACCGCGACGACCCGATCGGGGTCGAAGTCGGGAGCGAGGACGTCGGCGCCGAGGCGGGACAGCTGCGGATCGCGAGGCAGGCGCGTGGCCGGGATCACCCGCAGGGTCGGGCCGCCGAACTGGATGGCTTCGCTGCTCTCCCCCGCCAGCACCGCCCAGGCCGAGCGCCGGGGCTTACGCCAGCGCCCGCCGCGCGGGTAGACGTGCCAGGAGCCGTTCATCCCCATGTGGCTGTGCAGGGCGAGGTCGCCGAAGCGCAGCAGCAGGTTCTTGCCATGGGACTCGACGCTCTCGAGGCGGCACCCGTCGAGCCGCTCGATCCCGGCGGCGCGGCCGCGCGGGTTGGGCGCGCCGGCGTTGACGATCTCCCCGGTCAGGGCCGCGTCGAGGCGCCGGGCGGCGCGCAGGATCGTGTCCCCCTCTGCCATCGGCCAATGATGACTCCCGCCGCTCCCGGGCAAAGGGCTAGATTGCGGCGATGCCGCGCAGACGCCGAACCGACCCCGTTGCACGCCGGATGGCGCTGACGCTCGGCGCCGGCCGGCTCGGTCTTGGGATCGGGGCCCTGTTCGTCACCCAGCCGACGCTGAAGGCGCTTCTGTTCGGGGAAACCGACGCGGTCGGACGGGCGCTGGCGAAGCTCGCGGGCGGCCGCGACCTGGCGCTGGGGGCGATGACCCTGGCCGCCCGGGACGACGCCGCTTCGTTGCGCGCGCTGACCCTCGGCGCGGCGATCCTCGACGCCGCCGACTGTTTCGCGCTCGCTCTCGCTGCGCGCGACGCGGACACCCGACTCGCCGGACTCGGCGGCGTCGCCTCAGGCGGCGGCGCGGCGCTTGCCGGGGCCTGGGCCTGGCACCGGCTCGGCGACTCCTAAGAAGAACTAGCGAAACCCCGCACGTCCCAGCGGCGGCGGAGCCGGCGCGGTTGGCAGCGTGGACAACGAGTTGCGTTGGCTCAGCCGCTGCCGTTGGCACCGGCGCCGACCGCCGGCTGGAATTCATGCGAGTCGATCACCCGGTCGATCAGCCCATACTCGACCGCGTCCGGGGGCTGGAAGAATTTGTCGCGTTCCATGTCCTCCTTGATCCGCTCCCGTGACTGTCCCGTGTGGGTCACGTAGATGCCGTCGAGTCGCTCGCGCAGCTCGAGGATCTCTTTGGCGTGGATCTCGATGTCGGTCGACTGCCCTTCGAAACCGCCGCTGGGCTGGTGGATGAGAATGCGGCTGTTGGGCAGCGCCATCCGCTTGCCCTTGGCGCCGCCGGTGAGGATCAGCGATCCGGCCGACATCGCGATCCCGTAACAGATCGTCTGCACGTCGGGCTTGATGAACTGCATCGTGTCGTAGATCGCCAGACCCGCGTAGGCGTTGCCGCCGGGCGAGTTGATGTAGAGGCTGACGTCCTTTTCGGGATCGTCGGACTCGAGGTGCAGCAGCTGGGCGATGATCAGGTTGGCGAGATCGTCGGTGACCTGCTCGCCCAGGA
>Ga0190274_10001991_pt1 | contig 11980 bp, 12 predicted proteins | sample Popmic531T_FD_133002 | JGI IMG/M metagenome (GOLD analysis project Ga0190274, IMG submission 133002) | Populus adjacent soil microbial communities from riparian zone of Yellowstone River, Montana, USA - 531 T | ecosystem: Environmental > Terrestrial > Soil > Riparian zone | place: USA: Montana...
AGCCCCCCCCCCCCCCCCCGGCCACCTGATCGAGGTGCAGATAGACCTCGCTGAAGCCGGCGACGCGGCGGAGCGCCTCCCATTCGGGAATCCGGATGTGCCTTTTGTGGCGCTCGATCAGGCCCTCCCGGGAAAGGCCCATCAGCACGCGGTTGACGTGGACCGGAGTGAGGCCGGTGGCGTCGGCGAGTTGCTCCTGGGTCATCGGCAGGTCGTAGCCATATTCCTCGGCGAGGCCGGCGACCTCGAGCCGCCGGGCGAACTCGCAAAGCAGGTGGGCGATTCGCGAGCGCGCGTCGCGCCGGCCGACATTGACCACCCATTCGCGATAGATCGACGAATCGATCAGCGTATCGACCCACATCGCCATGGCGACTGCGGGGTGGCTGAGGATCAGCGCGCGGACGGCGCTCTTGGGAATGAACGCGACCTCGCACCGGGTCAGCGCCTGGACATTGTGATCGGCGACATTGAGCAAGGCGCCGTCGAGATCGACGAAATCGCCGGGGATGTGGACGCTGACGATCTGGCGGGCGCCCTCCACGGTGACCTTGTGCCGATAGGCGAAGCCGGACAGGATCAGGCACGACCGATCGGGCCGCTCTCCCTCCCTCACCATGTAAACGGCCGGCTCGACGACCTGCACGCGATGCGGCAAGGCACGGAGCGCCTCGCGGTCGCCCTCGTCAAGGGCGGCGCGCGACTCGAATTTGCGAATCACGAGGTTGAAGAGATCCGAGGATGTGGTCATTGCGCGCGCTCCAGAGGGCGGGAGCGCAACTTGGTCTCTCAGCCGCTGAGGCCCGGAAATAACCCGCCAGCGATATGTGCGCCTTAACACAATATTGAAAATAGAGCCAAACCTAAGTTTGGCCGTTGATCGCTCAGGTGCGAAATTCCACCGCTTCCGCAAAGGGCAGGAGCAGGATCCTCACGCCATCCTGATCCACGACTTCGAGGGAGCCGCGTAGATCGACGACGCCCCCCAGAACGTCCTCGCACAGGATTGAGCGGACGCCCTTCAGAGCCTCGCTCCGCGCCGCCTCCGGATCGGGCAGGTCGCGTCCCTCCTCGTCCTCGACGAAGCCGGCGCCGTTGCGGAGGTGGAAATAATAACGCGGCAAAGGCTCCACTCTCCTCAACGTGGGCGCTTTTCGAGATAGAGATAGGCGGGATCGAACTCGGCGATCCGCTCGAGCTGCGCCGGCTCGCGGATCGTCACCCGGCCGCCCCGGAACTCGACGATGCCGCCCTCCCGAAGCTCCTTGAGGACTCGGTTCACATGCACCGAGGTGAGGCCGAGGCATTCGGCAAGATCGGTCTGGGTGAGGTTGAGCGCATAGCCGGTCTCGTCGGCGAGGCCGACGATGCCGAGCCGGATCCGGAGCTCGCAGAATAGATGCGCGGTCCGCGACAGCGCCGAGCGGCGGCCCAGCGAGAGCACCCATTCGCGATGGATGGCGGCGTCCAGATTGGTCATGAACCAGAACATCCGGCCGAGGTGCGGATGGGCGTGGATCACCGCTTTGATCCGGTCGTGCGGCGCGATCGCCAGCCGGCACCGGGTCAGCGCCATCACGCTGTGATCGAGATGCTTCAGGGTGAAGCTGTGCAGATCGGCGAAATCGCCGGCGACGTGCAGCTCGCTGATCTGCCGGGAGCCATCGCGCAAATCCTTGAAGCGGCAGAGCAGGCCGTCGAGCAACAGGGTGCTGAACGTGAGCTCGCGGCCGGCGCGGATGATCGTCTTGTCGGACGGCACCTCGATCGTCTCGCTGAACATCGCCCGGATCGCCTCTTCCTCGTCGGGAGAGATCTCGTCGCGGGCCCGCAGCTTGAGGAGGAAGGATTCGATCACGGCCTACCGATCGGATTTGCCAGCGAGGTGCAGATAATCGGGATTGAACCCGCCAACGCTCCGGAGGCGCGCAAGGTCCAAAACAGTGAGCTTTCGTGCCGCCAGCGCGAGCAGGCCGTCGCGGCGCAATTGCTGCAATGTGCGATTGACGTGGACCGGGGTGAGGCCGGTCGCATCGGCGATGTCGGCCTGGGTCAGCGGCCAGTCGCAACGCCGGCCGTCGGTCAGGCCGACCGAGTCCAGCTTCTGGAACAGCTCGCAGATCAGGTGGGCGATCCGCTCGTAGGCGTTGCGCTGGCCGATATTGATCACCCATTCGCGGTGGATCGAGGCGGTGGAAAGCTCATGCGCCCAAAGCGCCCGCGCGACGCCCGGGCTTTCGGCCGTGATCGCGTCGAAATCGGCTTGGCTCAGCTCGGCATATCGCACCTGGGTGATGCTCGCGACGGAATGGTCGAGCCGCGCCAGCACGAAGACGTTGGCGTCGCCCGGATCGCCGGGGACGAGGAAGGACGTGATCTGCCGGCGGCCGTCGCGCATTTGCTTGTAGGTCGCGGCCCAGCCGTCGAGGATCAGGACCATCGCGCGCGGCTTTTCGCCCTCGCGGACGATGTCGCGGCGCGGGCCGATCTCGCGCACGTTTTTGGCGGCGATTTTGTCGATCAGCGCGCGATCGTCGCCGGTGAGCCGCGCGAACGCTCCCAAATGAAGTTGCAGCGCTTCGGTCAAGTCCGATCGTCCCTGTTCAACCGCTTGTTAACGCGCCGTTTCGCGGCAAACTCTCATCTATGTTATGTCGAAGCCAGATCGATCCTGCACGGACGAGCTTCGGCATCGCCGACCGGCTGGAGCAGGCGGGCATCCCCTTCATCCTCGCCACCGGCTGCCGCGCCGAGCAGCTCCCCGAACGCTATCGCGCCGAGCCGCGGCTGGAAAAGCCCTACCGGCTGGACGCGCCGGCCGGGATGATGGCGGTTTAGACGCCTCTCCCCTTTAGCTCCCTCTCCGCTTGGGAGAGGGTGAAAAGGGGAATGTCCCATCGGCCCTAGGCCGGATCCCAGATCCCCGCCACCAGCCCGCGCTTCACCGCTTCCTCGGCGGGCAGGTACCAGTTGCACAGCGACTTCTCGCAAATCTCCTCGAAGCTGATTTCGCTTCCCGCGATCAGCCGGCGGAAATTCTCGTCCTCGAACGCGATGCCGGTCTCGATCTGCGCCTGCAGCGCCTTGAGCTGGGGCAGGCTGGTCCGGATCGGGCCCGAAATCTCCACCGTCTTGTCGAGCTTGCGGCCGTGGATCATCAGCATCGTGTCGCGCGCGAGCCAGCGCTCCTCCTTCTCGAAGCCGCACATGATCGTGATTCCGGCCGAATAGACCACGCTCTTGCCGAGGAAGAGCAGCCGCCCCGCGATCCGCTTGCGCGCATATTGAGTCTCGAGCACGATCCGCCGCGCCATTTCCGGATCGCCGCCCAAAGTCGTCACCTCGACGGCGACGTCGCCGCCGGCTTTCTCGGCGGCGTGGAGTTGGTCGAGGAAGCGCTCGACGCTGAACTTGTCGATGTCGCCGATCAGCGAGACTTGCGGGCGCGCCAGCACTTGCGGTGCGGGCGCGGTCGCGGCTTCGTCGCGGGCCATTGCGGACTCCTCGAAACGAAGGCGGCCGCTCCCGACGAGAGCGGCCGCCGGCTGGTTAGGGGCGAACGGGCTATTCGCGTTCGCGTTCCCGCTGCCGCTCGCGCTCGTCCATGCCGCCCTGCTGGCCCTGCTGGCCGCCCTGCTGCTGCTGGCCGCCCTGGCCGCCGCCCATGTCGCCGCCCTGCTGGCCGCCGCCGAGACCGCCCTGCTGGTCCTGCTGGTCCTGCTGACCCTGGCCGCCGCCGAAGCCGCCTTGGCCGCCCTGGCCCTGGCCGCCCTGATCCATCTGGCCGCCGCCTTGGCCGCCCTGCTGTCCTTGGTTGTTGTCAGCCATGTTTCAGCTCCTCTAATGGTTGGAGCTCCTCCCGGGGGAGGAGACGGCCATATAACGCCGTCCGTAACGGAGCTGTTCCAAGACAAGGTCCTGATTAGACTAAGTATTAACCCAGATCAGCGTGGAACTTCGGCGATCCCTTCGGGCGTCACCGCGAACAGCCGCTGCGGATCGTCGGCGACGACGACCAAGGGCCGGCCGGCGAGGATCGAGAGCAAGACGTGGATCTCGGTCGGCAGCGGATCGAGCAGGTGGGTGACGGCGAGCGGCGCCGGCCTCGCGCCGGCGGCGACCTCCGGCACGTTCACATCGAGGCAGCGGTTGGTGTAGCCGCGGGTGGAAGCGACGCTTCCGTCGGCGGCGACGCTGGTCTTGAAATGGCCGCCGACGGGCAGCCGGCCGCGCGCCATTTGCGGGCTGATCTGGTAGACGTCGATCGGCCCGTCGAGCGCGGTCGGCGGCACCACCAGATAGTTGAACTGGTCGCCGCCGCAGGGACGGTGGTCCTGGCCGGCAGCGGCGCGGCGGGCGGCGGCCATGCGCGCCTGCAGCGGCCCGAGCGGCGGCCGGTTGCCGGCGAGGAAAACGTCGCGCGAGACCACCCGGCCGCCGAGAACGTTGGCGCGGAACACCGCGCCCGGCGGTGCCCCGGCCTCGCCCTCCGCGTAGAAGGTGACGGTCACGCCATTGCCCTCGGGCTCGGCGATCCAGCCGGCGATCCCGGCGGCTTCCGGATCGGCGACCCGGCTCAGCATGTCGCGGGTGGCGATCTGCCCGGCGGCGGCGATCGCGCCGAGCAGGCGGCCGCGCTGCGCGGTGGCGACGAGCTGGTCGCGCTGGGCGCGGGTCAGCGGCTCGGGCGGACGATTGGAGGAGGGGACGGCTGGCGGCGTCGGAGGGGCGGGCGGAGGCGTCGCGGCCGGCTCCGGCGCCGGCGCTTCCGCGGGCGGGGTCTCGGCGGGCGGCGGCTGATCCTGCAGCCCTTCGACGGTGGTGCCGAGGTCGGACAGGCCGGGCTCCTGCTTGGCCGGAGCCTCGGCGGGCGGCGCCGCGTCCTGCGCGGCCGCGGCGACGGCGAAGAGGGCGGCCGCGGCGGCGGTCAGCAAAAGGGTCGGCTTACGCATCACAGGCACCTTGTCGCTTGAATCGGTCCGGGCATAGGCTCGGGCGGCAGGCCGGACAAGCCGCGCGGCGGGCCGCTCAGCCGCCGCCATGCGCGGCGATCCAGTCGCGGCGGAGGATCGACATCAGCCAGACGTCGCGAAAGCTGCCGTCCGGCATCAGATGATAGTCGCGCATCACCCCTTCGGCGGTGAAGCCGGCTTTCTCATAGGCCCTTTTCGCCCGCTCGTTGCCCGCGAAGACGTCGAGATCGAGCCGGTTGACGTCGGTCTCGACGAAGAGATGGTCGACGAGGCCGCGAAGCAGCCGGGCGCCGTCGCCGCGTCCCGGCTCGGCGACCGCGATCCGCTTCAGATGCGCGCGCCGGTTGGGATCGGCGAGGTTGAGGACGATGGCGAAGCCGGCCAGCGCCCCGCCCTCGCGAAGCGCGAAATAGAGCGTGGCGGGATTCGCCATCTCGCCCGCGTGCCTGTCCGCCTCCCAGCGGCCGACCAGTTGCTCGTAGCCGGGCCGCCGCTCGATCGCCATCAGCGCCGGAATGTCGTCCGGCCCGGCGCGGCCGAAACTGAAGACCTCGTTCATGCCGGCCCCTCAGAGCGCGATGGCGACGGTCTTCAGCTCGGTATAGGCTTCGACGCCGTAGCGCCCGCTCTCGCGGCCGAAGCCGGACTGCTTGTAGCCGCCGAACGGCAAAGTGACGTCGGCCAGCGCCGGCGCGTTGCCCCAGACCATGCCGGCGCGAAGCCTGGCGGCGAGCTTGTGCATCGCCGAGACGTCGCGGGTCCAGATCGAGGCGGCGAGGCCGTAGGTCGTGTCGTTCGCCGCTTTGGCGACTTCGTCCAGGTCCTCGTAGCGCTGGGCGGCGAGCACCGGGCCGAAAATCTCCTCGCGGACCACGCTCATCTCCGGCTTCACGTCGACCAGGATGGTCGGGTTGACGAAATAGCCGTCGCTGCCCGGCGCGTCGCCGCCGCAGAAGACCGAGGCGCCGGCCTTCCTGCCCTGCTCGATATAGGACATCACCCGCTCCTGCTGCTCGGTCGAGACGAGCGGGCCCATGATCGTGTCGGGCGCGAGGCTCGGGCCGACTTTGAACTGGGTCGCGGCCTGGGCGACCCCCTCGATCAGCCGGTCGAAAATGTCCTTGTGCGCGTAGAGCCGCGAGCCGGCGATGCAGACCTGGCCCGAATTGGCGAAGATCGAGCGGGCGGCGCCGGCCGCGGTCTTGCCGATGTCGACGTCGGGCAGGACGATCACTGGCGATTTGCCGCCGAGCTCGAGCGTGACTCGCTTCAGCGTGTCGGTGGCGGCGCGGTTGATGATCTTGCCGACTTGGGTCGAGCCGGTGAAGGCGACCTTGTCGACGTCGGGATGGCGCACCAGCCGGTCGCCCGCCGTCTCGCCCATGCCGGTGATCAGGTTGAACACGCCTTTGGGGATGCCCGCCTCGGCGACCAGGTCGGCGAGGCGGAGCGCGGTCAGCGGCGTCTGCTCGGCGGGCTTGAGCACCAACGTGCAGCCGGCGGCCAGAGCGGGCGCTATCTTCTGCACCGCCATCATCAGCGGGAAATTCCACGGCACGATCTGGACGGCGACTCCGACCGGCTCGCGCCGGACATAGGCATGGACCGCGCCGCCCGGGAAAGCGGAGGGCTCGATATGCTCGCCGCTGATCTTGGTCGCCCAGCCGGCCATGTAGCGCAGGGTCTCGACGCATTTCGGCAGATCGTAGCCGGCCGACGCCATCATCGGCTTGCCGTTGTCGATCGATTCGAGCTCGGCGAGGTCCTGGAGATTGGCCTCGATGAGATCGGCAAGCCGAATGATCGCCCGCTCCCTCTTCGCCGAGGGGAGGCCCGACCAGCGGCCGTCGTCGTAGGCGGCGCGAGCGGCGGCGACGGCGCGGTCGCAGTCCGCATCCGAGGCATCGACGATCCGGGCGATCTCACGCCCCGTCGAGGGATCGTAGACCGCGACCGTCTTGTCATGGCTCGAATCCACCCACTCGCCGTCGATGAACAATTGGGGCTTGCGCTTCAGCAGCGCCTGGACCGCGTCGGAATAAGCGGGCTGGGCGGAAATGCGGGTCATCTCGTTCATGGCGGCGAGTCTCCTTGGGAAGGGCTATATCGCCACCGCCCGTCATGCTGAACTTGTTTCAGCATCCATGATCGGGCCGCGCAGCGGATGGCGAAATGGACCCTGAAACGAGTTCAGGGTGACGATCAGGCGAGCATGCTCCGCGCCTTCTCCACCAGCGCTTCGGCATCCTCGGGCCGCGGCGGAATCTGGACGCCGCGCTGGACCGCCGGGCGGGCGGCGATGGCGTCGAGCCAGCGCTGGAGGTGGCCGAGGCGCTCGATCGACACGCCCGGCCATTCGTGGATCCGGGCCCAGGCGAAATTGGCGATGTCGGCGATCGAATAGTCGCCGGCCAGATATTCGTTGGTCGCGAGATGGCCGTCGAGCACTTCGAGCAGCCGCCGGCTTTCGCGCCGGTAGCGGTCGATGGCGGGCTGGATCACTTCCGGGAAATAGCGGGCGAAGACATTGGCCTGGCCCATCATCGGGCCGAGCCCGCCCATCTGGAACATCAGCCACTGGATCACCCGGCTGCGGCCCTTCTCGTCGCCCGGGATCAGGCGCCCGGCCTTCTCGGCGAGGTAGAGCATGATCGCGCCGCTCTCGAACACCGCGAAATCGTCCCCATTCTCCCCCGCGCCGCGGTCGACGATCGCCGGGATCCGGCCATTGGGGTTGATCGCGGTGAACCACGGCTCCTTCTGGGCGCCGGTGGAGAGGTCGATGGCGTGGACGTTGTAGGGGATGCCGAGCTCTTCGAGCGTGATCGTGACCTTGTAGCCGTTCGGCGTCGGCGAGGTGTAGAGATCGATCATGGCTCGGAGGCCCTCCCAATCGTCATGCTGAACTTGTTTCAGCATCCATATCGGAAGCGGCGGAGCGATTGGTAAGATGGACCCTGAAACAAGTTCAGGGTGACGCTGAGAGCGGGATCAACCGAGGATCAAATGATCCGTCCAATGCGCCCCGCGCATTGGAGGTTGATCCGGGGGATCAACCGAGGATCATTTCGCAGCCGAAGTTCAGCCCGATCCGGCCTTCGCGGCACCAGCGGACGAAGGCGTGGATCGGGGTGCAGCCCTCGAAGCGGATGACGACGCTTTCGCCGAGCCGTGGCTCGAGGTCGCTTTCGATCATCGTGCCGCGCGAGGAGATGTTGATCACCGGAACGATATGGTCGTCGCCGCGGAAGGTCAGAGCGCCGCGCTCCACCAGCCCTTCGTAGCGCAGTTCCGAACGCTTCTCGACGAACGGCGCCGGAGCGCTTCCCAGGACCTCGTCTGCTCGTGCTGCCATCGCCCTACCCCCCGGTTAGGAGAAATGCACAATGGGACAAAAGGATTACCGAAATGTGAGCGTCAATCCTCGTCGTAACCGTGCGTCTGCGCGGCCGCCGTCGGGCTGCCGGCGCCGCCCTCGCGCTCCCAATAATAAGGCTGGCGCCGGCGGTTGCCGGTGACCGTTTCGTTGAGCGTCGCGGCGTCGTAGAGGCGGCCGTTCAGCATCACCATGGCGATATTGTCGGAGTTGCGGATGTCCTGGGTCGGGTCGGCGTCGAGCACGACCAGGTCGGCGAGCTTGCCGGGCTCGAGGCTGCCGATGTCGGTGAAGCCGTAGAGCCGCGCCGGATCGACCGTGCCGTGGCGAAGCGCCTCGATCGGGCTGGCGCCGCCGCGAACGTGGCTCCACAAATCCCAATGCTCCGACATGCCGGGCTGCTGGCCGTGGCCGCCGATCGCGATCAGCACGCCGCGCTCGTAAAGCCGGTGCGATTCCCGGGCGCTGTACTGGTCGACGAACTGGTCGGCGGGCGCGGTGACGGCGCGGACGCGGCCGGCGAGCTCGCTGGGCGGAGTGTGCCGGGTGAGCAAGGGATGCTGCCAGACCGGCTCCGCCTGAGTCCAATAGGGATCGCCGGCGAGGCCGCCATAGCTGACGACGAGGGTCGGGTTGTTGCCGACGCGGGTCTGCGACCACAGGCTCAAGAGATCCTCGTAATAGCGGTTCTGCGGGATGTTGTGCTCGACCGTCGAATTGCCGTCCTGGATCAGGGTGACGTCCATCTGAAACAGCGAGCCGCCCTCGGGAACAACCAGGATGTTCTCGGCCCGCGCCGCGGCGGCGACCTGCTGGCGCTGGTTGCGGCGCGGCTGATTGTAATTCTTGACCGAATGCGCGCCCTCCAGCCGCAGCCGGCGGACGTGCTGGACCGCGTCCTCGTAGGAATCGATCAGGGCGTAGCGGCCCGGCGAGCGGGCGCCGTAGACGATCTCGCCCGACGAGAAGGTGCGCGGCGCGACGATGATTCCGGCGCGCTGCATCTCGGCCGAGGGGAAGATTTCGGACGAGGTGCTGGACGGGTCGTGGACGGTGGTGATGCCCATGGCGAGATGCGACATCGCCGACCAGTTCTGCTGCGGGATCAGATCGTCCTCGCCCTGCGGGCCGTGGGCGTGGCCGTCGATCAGGCCGGGGATGATGGTCTTGCCGGCGACGTCGACCTGGCGGGCCCCGGCCGGGATATTCACCTCGCCGCGCCGGCCGACCTGGCGGATGCGGTTGCCCTCGATCAGGATTACGCCGTCGTCGATGATGCCGCCGTCCTCGCTGGCCATGGTGACGACGCGCGCCCCGACCAAAGCGGTCCAGCCCGCCGGCATGTCGGCGGGAACGCTCATCGCCAGCGAGGTGCCGGCGGTCGGCGGTGTGTAGGCGCCGCCCGGCGCCAGCCGAAGCATGTCGGCGGTGTTCGCGGTGTAGAGGGTCGGTCCCAGGCTCCAGGCGAGTCGCTGGCCGCCCTGCGCCCAGCTCGCATAAGCGGCGCCGTTGCCGGTGACCCGGGTCACCGGCAGCTGCGAGCCGCGGGCGCCGACGTCGAGCGTGCGGGCGCCGCCGAAGAAGGGCGTGACGAACAGGTTGTAATTCTCGCGGAAGGCGATGGTCCGGCCGTCCGGCGAGACCTCATAGCCGGTGACCATCTCGCCCTGGGCATGCTCGCGCCGGTTGCCGCCACCCAGGTCGACGCTGATCAGCTTGAGCTTCTGCTGCTCGTTGACCTGCAGGAAGACGCGGCTCCCGTCGGCGCCGAAATGCGGATTGCCGCCGTCGCCCAGGATCCGGCTCGGGGCGCCGCCCGCGGTCGGGATGCGGAAGACGCCGGTATTGCCCGACCATTGGTTCGAGGTCAGGCCGCCGCCGCCGGCCAGCTCGTAGACGATGGTGGCGCCGTCGGGCGAGAAACGCGGCCGCCGGTAATGGCCGGGCTCGCGGGTGATCGTGCGCAGGTTGGATCCGTCGGCCGAGACGGTGCGGATTTCGCCCAGGCGCTGGTCGTTCCACGAGACGAAGGCGATGGTCCGGCCGTCGCGCGACCAGTCCGGCCAGAGCTGGAAGTCGCCGTCCTGCGCCGTCAGCAGGCGCGGCGCGCCGCCGGACAGGTCGCGGACGTAGAGCCGGCCGAGAGTTTCGTAGACGACCCTGCCGCCGTCCGGCGAGACGGTGGCGAAGCGCGGCATCCTGGTGGTGAAACTGGCCGGCGCCACCTCGATCGCTGGCCGCGGCGGATCGATGACGACGCGGGTGTCGCTGACCCGGAACGGGATTTCCGCCGCTCCGCCGCCATCGCGGTCGACCCGGCGCAGCTTGCCGCCGGCCCAGAAGACGATCGAGTTGCTGTCCGGAGTCCAGTCCATGTTCGGATAGACGCCGTGCACGGCCCAGGTCTCCTGCAGGTCCATGTCGAGATCGGCATAGACCTGCCGTTCCTCACCCGAGCGCAGGTCCTTGACGAAGAGCCGCGAGCGGCCGCCGGTGCGGTGGACGTAGGCCAGCCAGCGCCCGTCCGGCGACGGCGTCGGCCGGACCGCTCCGCCGGGACCGCCGGCGACCTGAGTGCGCTCGGCCGTGTCCATGTCGTAGCGCTCGATCGCGAACACCTGCTGGTTCGAATCCTGCGCATATTCGAAGGTGTTGCCCGGCGTGGTGTTGCGGCTGAAATAGATGGCGCGGCCGTCCGGCGAGAAGGCCGGCTCGCCCAGCTCCTTCTGGAATTGCGGATTGGGCCGCTCGACCAGGGGCACGCCGTCGCCGACTCCGCTGACATGGTAGAGCCAGATCTCGCCGGTGCCGAGCGAGCGCTGCGTGGTGAAATGTTTGCGCGCCGCGATATACTGGCCGTCCGGGCTCCAGGTCGGCGCGTTCAGGAGGCGGAAGCTCTCCCGGGTGATCGCCCGCGCGCCGGTGCCGTCGGCGTTCATCACCCAGATATTGTCGCCGCCGCCGCGGTCCGAGGTGAAGGCGATCGTCCGGCCGTCGGGCGAGAAGCGCGGCTGCATGTCGAAGGCGAGGCCGGAGGTGATCCGCCGCGGCGTCCCGCCGGCGATCGGCATGGTGTAGATGTCGCCGAGCAGGTCGAAGGCGAGCGTCCGCCCGTCCGGGCTGACGTCGACGTTCATCCAGGTGCCTTCGTCGACGTTGATCGGCACCTGCCGGGTGCGCTGCCCCGGCGGCGCGTTGACGTCCCAGCTCGGCGCGTCGCCGCCGCGCGCGCGCGGCTGCGCCAGCGCGCTGGTGGAGACGAGCAGAAGCGAAAGCGCGGCGAAGCTGCGGATCATGTGAAAGCACCCCCGGTGAAATCGGTCAGGAAGGCGCGGACGGTGCACTATTCCCCCAATACAGGCAAGCGCATGCCCCGCCGCAACAGGGAAGCGCAGGATGCAGCCTTCAAATGGTCAGCAGTGGCGCCCTTGCTGCACCGGGTCGGCGCCGCTGCCCCGGTCGGAATCGGTGCAGTGCCGGGTGTGGCCGGGCGGGCGCCTGACCGGCGCCGACTGGCCGTTGCAACTGACCCCGCGGCCGCCGGGGTCGGCGCCCGGCCCGCCGTCGCTGTCCGAGCAGCCCGACGGATATTCGCCATAACTGCCCTGGCCGCTGATCTCGCCCTGCCGAT
>Ga0190274_10001992_pt1 | contig 11980 bp, 9 predicted proteins | sample Popmic531T_FD_133002 | JGI IMG/M metagenome (GOLD analysis project Ga0190274, IMG submission 133002) | Populus adjacent soil microbial communities from riparian zone of Yellowstone River, Montana, USA - 531 T | ecosystem: Environmental > Terrestrial > Soil > Riparian zone | place: USA: Montana...
CAGCTGATCCGCCGCGGCGAGGCCGGCGGGTCCGGAGCCGACGATTGCAACTCGCTTGCCGGTGCGTGCTTCGGGCACGTGCGGCCCGATCCAACCTTCGGCGAAGCCGCGATCGACAATCGCGTTCTCGATGTTCTTGATGGTCACGGGAGGGTCGGTGATGCCGAGCACGCACGCGCCTTCGCATGGCGCGGGGCAGGTTCGTCCCGTGAACTCGGGAAAGTTGTTGGTCTTCTGCAGCCGCTCGAGTGCGTCGCGCCAGCGGCCCTGATAGACCAGGTCGTTCCACTCCGGGATCAGGTTGTCGATAGGGCAGCCGTCCGGCGATTGGCAGAACGGCACGCCGCAGTCCATGCAGCGTGCGCCTTGGTTACGCAGGTGCTCGTCCGCGGGGTGCGTGAAGATCTCGCGGAAATCGCCCACGCGCTCGCCGGCGTCCCGGTACGGGACGCTCTTCTTCGGATATTCCATGAAGCCGGTCGGCTTACCCATGCTAAAAACCGCCCGACTTTATCTGCCAGCGTGCGCCACGAATGTACCGGTCTCGTCGCCCGTGAGAGTCTGCTCGACTTCCTCGTCGTGCCTCTTGCGCTCGGCGAGCACGCGTTTGTAGTCGGTCGGCATGACCTTGACGAACTGGCGCAGCGACATCGGCCAGTCGTCGAGGATCCGTGCCGCGACCGTCGAGCCGGTGTACTCCTTGTGCAGCTCGAGCATCTCGCGAAGCTCGACGATGTCCTCGTCCTCCTCGATCGCCTCGAGGTCGACGGTGCCGGTGTTGCACTTGGATTCGAAGTCTTTGTGCACGTCCCAGACGTACGCGATGCCGCCCGACATTCCGGCCGCGAAGTTCAAGCCCGTGGGCCCCAAGACCACGGCCCTGCCGCCGGTCATGTACTCGCAACCGTGGTCGCCCACACCTTCGATGACAGCCTTCGCGCCGCTGTTGCGTACGCAGAACCGCTCGGCCGAGCGCCCGCGAAAGAACGCGCGGCCGCTCGTTGCGCCGTACAACGCGACGTTGCCGATCAAGACGTTGTCCTCGGCCGCGAACGGGCTGTCCTTCGGGGGATAGATGATGATTCGGCCGCCCGAGAGCCCCTTGCCGACATAGTCGTTGCTGTCGCCTTCGAGCTCGAGGGTGATGCCCTTGGCGAGGAAAGCTCCGAAGCTCTGGCCCGCGGTGCCCGTGAATTTAAATCGGACCGTATCGTACGGCAGCGCTTCGGCGCCCCACTTCTTCACGACTTCGTGGCTCAACATCGCGCCGACGGTGCGGTTCGTGTTTACGATCGTGAGCTCTTTCCTCGTCTTCTTGCGTTGCTCGATCGACTTCCTCGCCCAGGCAATGAGCCTGTTGTCGAGGGCGAGGTTCAGCCCGTGGTCCTGCTTCTTCGTGCAATAGACCTCGGTCGTGTCGTGCGGCTTGACGGCCGGAGCGAGCAGCGGCGACAGATCCAAGCCGTCCGCCTTCCAATGGTTGATCGCAGCCCGCGTCTGCAGGACGTCGACGCGGCCGACCATGTCGATGAAGCGGCGGAAGCCGAGCTCGGCCATGATCTGGCGCGCTTCCTCGGCGACCATGAACAAATAGTTCACGACGTGCTCGGGCTGGCCCGCGAACTTCTTGCGCAGCACGGGGTCCTGCGTCGCGACGCCGACGGGGCAGGTGTTCAGGTGACACTTGCGCATCATGATGCAGCCGAGCGCGATCAGCGGTGCCGTCGAGAATCCCATCTCCTCCGCGCCGAGCAGAGCCGCGATCACGACGTCGCGGCCGGTCTTCAGGCCGCCGTCGGTCTGCAGCACCGCGCGGCTGCGTAGGTCGTTCATCACGAGCGTCTGGTGAGCCTCGGCGATGCCGAGCTCCCACGGTAGCCCTGCGTGCTTGATGCTCGTGAGCGGCGACGCGCCCGTGCCGCCGTTGTCGCCGGAGATCAGCACGTGATCCGCGTGCGCTTTCACGACTCCCGCGGCGATCGTGCCGACGCCGACCTCGGACACGAGCTTCACGCTGATACGCGCGGACGGGTTCGAGTTCTTCAAGTCGTGGATCAGCTGCGCGAGATCCTCGATCGAATAGATGTCGTGATGCGGCGGCGGGCTGATCAGGCCCACACCGGGCGTCGAATAGCGAATCCGCGCGATGTTGTCGTCGACCTTCTTGCCCGGCAGCTCGCCGCCCTCGCCGGGCTTCGCGCCCTGCGCCATCTTGATCTGCAGCTCGTCGGCGTTGGCGAGGTACCAGATCGTGACGCCGAAACGTCCCGATGCGATCTGTTTGATAGCCGAGCGGCGCGAGTCCCCCGACGGCAGCGGCACGAAGCGTGCGGGATCTTCGCCGCCTTCGCCGGTGTTGCTCTTGCCGCCGAGCCGGTTCATGGCAACCGCCAGAGTCTCGTGCGCCTCGGCGGACAGCGAGCCGAAGCTCATCGCACCCGTGCAGAAGCGCTTCACGATCTCGCTCGCGGGCTCGACCTCGTCGAGTGCGAGCGGCTTGCCCGCGATACCCGGCTTGAAGTCGAGCAGGCCGCGCAGCGCGCCGGCTTCGCGCGTCTCCTTGTTCACGTGGTCCGCGAATAGCTTGTAGGCGTTGCTATCGCCGCGCCGCGCGGCGACCTGCAGCGAGAAGATCGCCTGCGGATCCCACGCGTGCCGTTCACCGGCACTGCGCCAGTGAAACTCGCCCGGATTCGGCAGCGACGGCAGCTTGTCCTCGGGATCTTGCGGATAGCCGAGCGCATGCCGACGCAGCGTCTCTTGCTCGAGCACGGCGAAGCTCACGCCCTGCAGGCGGCTCACGGTGCCGTGGAAACAGCGCTTGACCACCTCGTCCGCGATGCCGAGTGCCTCGAAGATCTGCGCGCCCTTGTAGGACTGCAGCGTCGAGATGCCCATCTTCGCCATCACCTTGAGCATGCCCTTCGCGACCGCCTGGCGGTAATCACCGACCACGTCGACGTCTTTGTCGAGCAGGCCGTCGGCGCGCGATTGGAACAGCGCCTCGAACGCGAGGTACGGGTTGATCCCGTCCGCGCCGTAACCGACGAGCAGGCAATGGTGATGTACCTCGCGCGCCTCGCCGGTCTCGAGCACGATGCCGATACGCGTGCGCTTGGCGCGGCTCACGAGATGGTGATGCACGGCGCCGCACGCGAGCAGAGCGCTCACGGGGACACGGGTAGGGCCGATGTTGCGGTCGGACAGAATGAGCATGCTGTAGCCGTCGTCGATCGCCTTCTCGGCTTCGTCGCAGATTCGATCGATCGCGCGCTGCAGGCCGCCGGGCACGTCGCCGCGGTCGAACGTGATGTCGATCGTGAGCGACCGCCAACCGCGATGGCTCAAGTTCTTCAGTCCAGCGAGCTCCTCGTTCGACAAGATCGGTTGGCGCACCCGCAGCCGCTCTGCGTGCTTGGGCGTGGTCTCGAGCAGATTGCCCTCGGGGCCGACGTAGCACTCGAGCGACATGATGATTTCTTCGCGGATCGAGTCGATCGGCGGGTTCGTCACCTGCGCGAACAACTGGCGGAAATAGTCGTAGAGCATCCGCGGCTTGTCGCTCAGCACCGCGAGCATGCTGTCGTTGCCCATCGAGCCCACCGGGTCGCGATGTTCCTTGACCATCGGCTGCAGCATGAATTGCAGCGTCTCGGTCGTGTAGCCGAACGCCTGCGTCCGCGCGAGAAGGGTGGCATGGTCGATCTGCTCATGCAGACCCTGCGCGGTCACGTCGCGCAACGCGATGCGATTCGCGTCGAGCCACTCCGCGTACGGGTGGCGGTTCGCGTAGACGTTCTTCAGTTCCTCATCGGGCACGAGCCGGCCGCGCTCGAAGTCGATCAAGAACATCCGGCCGGGCTCGAGGCGGCCTTTGGCCTTCACGTTCTTCGGGTCGACCGGCACGACGCCGACTTCGCTCGCCATGATCACGCGATCGTCGTTCGTCAGGTAATAGCGGCTCGGGCGCAGGCCGTTGCGGTCGAGAACGGCGCCGATGCACTTGCCGTTCGTGAACGCGATCGACGCTGGGCCATCCCACGGTTCCATCAGGCACGAGTGGAACTCGTAGAACGCGCGCTTGTTCGCCGGCATCAGGTCGTTCTTCTGCCAGGCTTCCGGGATCATCATCATCACGGATTCTTGGAGGCTTCGGCCCGTCATCATCAGAAACTCGAGCACGTTGTCGAACGTGCCCGAGTCCGAGCAGTCGGGCTCGACGATCGGGAAAAGCTTCTCGAGCGACTCTCCGAATAGCGCGCTGCGCACGACGCCCTGGCGGGCGCTCATCCAGTTCTCGTTGCCGCGCAGCGTGTTGATTTCGCCGTTGTGCGACATCAATCGATTGGGCTGCGCACGGTCCCAGCTCGGAAACGTGTTCGTCGAAAACCGCGAATGGACCATCGCGAAATGCGTCTTGTAGTCCGCATCGTCGAGGTCCGGATAAAAATTCTTGAGCTGCCCCGGCGTCAGCATGCCTTTGTAGATGAGCGTGTTGCCGGAGAGGCTGCAAACGTAGAACTGCTTTGCCTGGCGCAGTGAACCGTCGCCGCGCAGCTGGTGGCTCGCGCGCTTGCGGATCAGATAGAGCTTGCGTTCGAACGCGTCGCCTTCGATGCCGTCGCCGGCCGCGATGAACAGGTGCTCGATCTGCGGCATCGCCGCCCGGGCCGAATCGCCGACATCGGCTTCGTCCGGCCGCGTCGGCACGAGGCGCCAGCCGATCAGCCGTTGGCCCTCCTCGGCGCACAGCTCCGCGACACAAGCCTTGCAACGTTCCCGCTCGGCGGCGTCGGTTGGCAGGAATACGACGCCCACGGCGTATTGGCCGGGCGCGGGCAGGTCGGTACCGAGCTCACTCTTCGCGACCTTGGCGAGAAACTCGTGCGGCAGCCCGGTGACGATGCCGGCGCCGTCGCCCGTGTTCGGCTCGGCGCCCCGCGCGCCGCGGTGATCCATGCGGCACAGCAGGTGGTCCGCATCGGCCACGATCTTGTGGCTGCGCTCGCCCTTGATGTGCGCGACGAACCCGACGCCGCAGCTGTCGTGCTCGAACTCGGGCCGATAAAGACCCCGTGCCGCCGGCGGGCCGTACTGGTGGCTGTCACTCATGCTCGTTGCCGCTCCTCACCACGCTGTCGGCGGTGGAACGACGCGATATATGGGCGAACTTGTCCGCCGACAATCGAGCAACGTTTTCCGTACCTGCAGTCATGGTTCTACATTAGCGGTAGCCGTCGGCTCCGCTTATCAAAGTTTTTCTAATGGCTGGCAGTTACGATGCTAGAGCTGTCAAGCCGTCGGCCAATCGATCTGCCGCGGAGGGGCCATTTTCTTGGACCGGAGCAGGCCTGTGCCAGCGTCAACTATATGAAAGCGTTGAACGCCGCGTCAATCGGAGCTCCTGCCGGGGCTCGCCGCGACCATCTGCGTCAGGCCGCCTGCCAGCGGTAGCCCATGCCGTAGACGGTTTGGATCGCGTCGAACGCCGGGTCGATGGCGAGGAACTTGGCTCTGATCCGTTTCACTTGCGACGTCACCGTGCCGTCGTCGAGAACGGCGTTCGCCGCCGCCATCAATTGCTCGCGGCTCCTGACGTGACCTGGGTGCAGCGCGAGCGCGTGCACCACCCAAAACTCGGTCAGCGTGAGCGGTACATTGTGGCCGGTCCATTGGGCGGTCATGCGGTCGCGGTCGAGCACAAGCGGCCCCTGCTCGAGCCGTTCGCCGGCAGCCTCGGTCGAGCGGAGCGCCTCGACGCGCCGAAACAGGGCCGCGACCCGGGCCAACAGGTGCTCGAGGCTCACGCGCTTGGTCAGATAGTCGTCCGCGCCGAGCCGCAATCCGGAGACGGCGTCGAGCTCACTCTCGCGTGCCGTGAGGAAAATGATCGGGAGCTGCGTCGACTTCGCACGCAGCTCGCGGCAGAGCTCGAAGCCACCTTCTACCTCCGAGCCGAGATTGATGTCGATGATCACGAGGTCGGGAAAGCGGTTCTCGAATCCCGCGAGCGCTTCCTTACGCCCGCCGTAGCCCGCGACCCTATAGCCCTGCCGCCTCAGGCCCGCGAGGTAGTTGTCGCGGATCGCAACGTCGTCCTCTACGACCGCTACGAGCTTCGCGGTGGACATAGGCAGCGGGCGCCGGGAACTGAGGGAGACGAGGTCGAGCGCAGCGCGGCGGGCTGCCCGAATCGCGCGCGCTGCGCCGGCTGGCAGCCGCGCGGATATTGAGTTTTCAGCCCCAAGTCACGTTCCGTTCAGGTTCGAATCGGCATCATACCGCCGGGATTGTCGGGTGCTAAAGGAGTAGCTTCATGAGGATTCAAAACCTGTCCATGGTGGGAGCCGCGACGCTCGGGATCGTCTTGGGTCTGTCCGGGTGCACGACGGTCGACCCCTACACCCGTGAGGAACGGCCCGCGCACGCTCAGCGCCAGGCGGTCATCGGGGCCGCAATAGGCGGGGTCACGGGTCTGATCACGGGCGACAGCTCGATGGAACGCAAGAAGCGTGCGCTCGTGGGCGCCGGCCTCGGGGCCCTTGCGGGCGCAGGCGTCGGGACGTACATGGACCGGCAGCAGGCGAAGCTGACGGCCGAGCTCGAACGCACCGGCGTCAGCGTTACGCGGATCGGGGACAACATCACCCTCAACATGCCGGGCAACGTCACGTTCGCGACCAACAGCGCGGATTTGAACGCGGGCTTCTTCGACGTGTTGAACTCGGTGGCGCTGGTCCTCAACGAGTACGAGCAGACCGTAATCGAGGTGGCCGGGCACACGGACAGCACGGGCACGGACGCCTACAACCAGCAATTGTCGGAGCGCCGTGCGAGCGCTGTGGCGGCGTACCTCGGCACGCGCAGCGTCCGTTCGGATCGGCTCACAACGGTCGGGGCTGGCGAATCCCACCCCGTCGCCGCCAACGACACGGACGCGGGTCGTCAGTTGAATCGCCGTGTAGAGCTCACGCTCGTCCCGCTTACAGTGAGCGGATCGGTCGCGGCGAGGTAACAAGAGAAGGGCGCGTCGCGATTCCCCGCGACGCGCCCTGTTTCCTCATCTCGTTCCAGCGTTACGAGGCGGTGGCGACCATTTGCTTGCGAAGCTTCGCAATTGCGCTCGCCTCGATCTGGCGAATGCGCTCCGCCGAAACGTCGTACTCAGCCGCGAGCTCGTGCAGCGTCGCCTTGTCGTCCGTGAGCCAGCGTCGCGCCAGGATGTCTCGGCTTCGCGCATCGAGCTTGGCGAGCGCGCCGTCGAGGCGATCGTGGGCGTCCGCGTCCCAATCATCCCGCTCGACCGAACGCGCGGGGTCGCTATTCGGTGCAGCCGGCAGATACGCGGCTGGTGCGAAGTCCTCATCGTCGGTCGGATCCGGGTCGAACGAGACGTCGTAGCTGCTCAGCCGCTGCTCCATCTCGTTGACTTCGCGCGCCGTGACGCCGAGGTCGTTCGCGACGGCCTCCGTCTCCGCGCGGTTCAACCAGCCGAGGCGCTTCTTCGACTTGCGAAGATTGAAGAACAGCTTGCGCTGGGCCTTCGTCGTCGCGACCTTCACGAGCCGCCAGTTGCGCAGGACGAATTCATGGATTTCGGCGCGAATCCAATGGACCGCGAACGAAACGAGCCGTACGCCCATGGTCGGATCGAAGCGCTTCACCGCCTTCATCAGGCCGATGTTGCCTTCCTGGATCAAGTCGCCGAGCTGCAGGCCGTAACCCGCATAGCCGCGCGCGACATGCACGACGAAGCGCAAATGGGAGAGGACGAGCCGTTTGGCGGCGTCTAGATCGTTGGCGTCTCGGAAGCGGATCGCGAGCTCGCGCTCCTCTTCGACGGTCAGCAGGGGTATCGATGAGGCGGCCTGAATGTAGTGGTCCAGGCTGCCGAGCGGGTTGGCGAGCAGAAGCTCTGCCTGTCGCGGCGCTAGTGCAGTGGTCGTCATGTCCTGTACCTCCCGGAGAAGTCGGCGATATTAGCACTCGGGGCTTTAGAGTGCTAAGCGACGGATCCGTTCCCGCGTGAATGGTTCTGCAACCCAGCAACGGCGCGCAAATGGCGCCGCCGTGACGCCCCCGGCCGGCTCCGATCGTGGCCCGCGCGGCCGGTCCGAAACGGGACGAGTCCGGGCACCCGGGTCTGCCCGCGGTGGCTTTGGGGCTACTTCGGCTCGATCGCGCGAAGGTGGCGTGCGGTCGCGAGGCCCGCGCCTGTCCAACCGAGCAGGGCTCCGCCGCCGAGAAGCGCGAAGGTTTCGCGGAGCGACAGGCCCGCGAGGGCGAAGTCACTGCCATATAACGCCGCGAGCTCGTGAACGGGGGATCCGATCAGCGCGAGCGTCACGAGCACGAGCAGCTCGGCGAGCACGGCGCCAGCGAGCCCGTAGCAAAAGCCGAGATAGAGAAATGGCCGGCGGACGAACGCGTCCGTCCCGCCGACGAGCTTGGTAACCTCGATCTCCGTGCTCCGGTTGTTGATTTCCAGCCGGATCGTGTTGCCAACGACGACCGCAACCGCAAGCGCGAGTAAGCCGGTCGCGAGATCGACGATCCGCCCAGCGACCGCGAGCATCGCTCGCAGCCGCGCGACCCACTGCGTGTCGAGCTGCACGAGGTCCGTCTCGGGTAGCGCGTCTATCGCGGCCGCAAGGGACTCGACGTTGCCCGAGACGCCGCTCGCGGGCCGCACGACGACGGCGTCCGGTAACGGATTGCCGTCGAGGGCCTCGAGCGCATCCCCGAATCCCGAGTGCGCGCGAAACTCCGAGAGTGCGGAGCCGCGGTCGATGAACTGGATGCTCGCCACATCGTCGCGAGCCTCGAGCTGGCGCGCGACTGCGCGCGCTTTGTCGGTCGGCACGTCGGTCTTGAAGTACACCGTAAAATCGGCCGCGCTTTGCCACTCGGCGCTCAACGCGCCCGCGTTGTTGACGAGCACCCGGAGCCCGGCCGGCAGCGCCATCGCGATCGCGATGACGAGCACCGTGAGTAACGTCGCGAACGGCTGGCGCGCGAGCCGGCCGCACGCGCCGAGCAGATTCTGCAGATGCAGGTCGAAATAGCGACGCATGTCGAGGCGCCTTTATCGGGACTCGACGGACGTGTCTGCTGCTAGCTGCCCCGCGACGAGACGCAGGCGCCGGTGCGGCATCCGCTCGATGAGCTCGAGATCGTGCGTCGCGATCAGCAGCGTCACGCCGACTTCGTTGAAGCGCGTGAACAGCTCCATGATCTCGCGCGACAGCTCGGGGTCGAGATTGCCGGTCGGCTCGTCCGCAATGAGCACGTCGGGCCGCGGAGCGACGGCGCGGGCGATCCCGACGCGCTGCTGCTCGCCGGTCGACAGCGTGATCGGCGGATGTCCCTCGCGCCCGAGCAGCCCGACTTGATCGAGAGCGGCGCGCACCCGTTTCTCGATCTCGCGTCTGGAAGCGCCGGCGATCACGAGCGGCAACGCAACGTTGTCGAACACGCTGCGGTCGTAGAGCAGCTTGTGGTCCTGAAATACGACACCGAGCCGTTGGCGAAAGCCCGGGATCTTGCGGCGCGGGAGGCGCGCCGTGTTCTGGTTGTTCACCAGCACGGTACCGCGCGTCGGCCGCTCGATGAGCGCGATCAACCGGAGCAACGTGCTCTTGCCCGCCCCGGATGGGCCCGTGATGAACGCGAATTCGCCTCGCTCGAGATTGAACGAGACGCCGTTCAGTGCCTCGCGGCCCGTCGGGTAGCGCTTGTGGACGTTCTCGAAACGAATCACGCCGCGCGCTCGCCGATCAGCGCGCGCACGAACTCCCGCGCACGGAACACCTCGAGATCGTCGACGCCCTCACCCAACGCAACGAAGCGAATCGGCACGCGTAATTGCCGCGCAATCGCGAGCAGAATGCCGCCTTTCGCCGTGCCGTCGAGCTTCGTGATCGCGAGTCCGGTGACGCCGAGCCTCTCGTGAAACTTCAGCGCTTGCGAGAGCGCGTTTTGGCCTTGACTCGCGTCGAGCACGAGCAAAGTCTCGTGCGGCGCGCTCGGATCGAAGCGCTTCACGACGCGTTTGATCTTCTCGAGCTCGTCCATGAGACCAGCCGCAGTGTGCAGGCGGCCGGCCGTGTCGGCGAGCACGACGTCTATATTGCGCGCGCGCGCCGCGAGCAGCGCGTCGTGAACGACGGCCGCGGGATCCGCCCCCGGGGCCTGAGCGACAACCGGCACGTCCGCACGTTTACCCCATTCCTGGAGTTGCTCGACCGCGGCCGCGCGAAACGTGTCGGCCGCCGCGAGCAGCACCGAGTGGCCTGCGCTGTTGAGCCGATGTGCGAGCTTGCCGACCGTCGTCGTCTTGCCGGTGCCGTTCACACCAAGCACGAGGATCACGAAGGGTTTTCGGGAGCCGTCGATGTCGAGCGGAGACTCGACGGTCTGCATGAGATCGAGCGCTGTTTGCGTGAGCGCAGCGGCGGCGGACGGTGATTCCGAGCGCCGATGCACCTTGCGCATCTCGTCGATCAACCAAGTGGTTGCGTCGACGCCCACGTCGGCGGTGAGCAGCCGCGTCTCGAGCTCCTCGATCGTCTCGTCGTCGAGCGGCCGCTGACCGATCCCGAGCAAATCCGACGTCAACCACGCGGTGCCGCGGTTGAGGCGCGCTTTGAGCTTCGAGAAAAAGCCCGCACTCTTTTCCGACTGCGATTCCGACTCCACCAGTAGAACGCTCCGCAAGATTGTTCTGTTAGTGTTGCGCACATGGCAAAGCGCGGCAACGCCCGACGCGCGCCGAATGGCAGCGTACGAATCATCGCGGGAGACTGGCGCGGGCGGCGAGTGCCGATCGCGCAGGGCACTGCGGTGCGCCCGACGCCGGATCGCGTGCGCGAGACAGTGTTCAACTGGTTGCGCGACGACGTCGCGGGGGCGCGTTGTCTCGATCTGTATGCGGGCACCGGCGCTCTCGGATTCGAAGCGTTGTCGCGCGGCGCGAGCGAAGCGTGGTTCGTCGAGCAGGATCCCATGCTCGTCGCCGCGCTCGAGTCCCAGGCGGATGTGTTCGACGTGCAGCCGCGCATCATTCGTCAGGACTCGGCTTCGTTTCTGCGCGCCAGCGCCGCGCAGGGATTCGATCTCGTGTTTCTCGATCCGCCGTACGCGCTGCCCGTCGAGCCGCTGCTCGCGCTGTTGGCGCCGTGGCTCAGCGACCGTGCGCTCGTGTATGTCGAGCGGCCTCGAACGCCCGGGTTGCCGGCGGTGCCGGAGGGATCTTGGCTGAAGCGCAGCCACGCGGGTGCCGTCGAGTATGGGTTGTTCCGCTTCGGCGCCGCCGTATGACGTTGCGCAGTGCGCAGCTACAATGCCCCCTCCACGTTAATCCCCGGAAGCTCCCCACGTGAAGATTGGCGCCATGTATCCGGGCACTTTCGATCCCGTGACCCGCGGTCACGAGGAAATGGTTCGTCGTGCCGTGCGACTGTTCGATCGTGTGGTCGTCGCGATCGCAGCGAGCCCTAAGAAGGCGCCGCTGTTTCCGCTCGAGGAACGCGTCGAGCTCGCGCGCGAGGTGTTGTGCGACTTACCTGAGGTGTCCGTCACGGGCTATTCGGGGCTCACGGTCGATTTCGCACGCGAGAATGGGCTCAAGGCAATCATTCGCGGTCTGCGTGCCGTGTCGGACTTCGAGTACGAGTTCCAGCTCGCGACGATGAATCGGCATCTCACGGAGGGAGTCGAGACGATCTTCCTCACGCCGGGCGAGCAGCATACTTTCATCTCTTCGAGCTTGGTGCGTGAGATTGCGGAGTTCGGCGGCGACGTTGCCGCATTCGTACATCCGCACGTCGCGGAGCGCTTGAAGGCGAAGTTCGGTAAGCAGACGTGATCGCTGTGCTGCAACATTCCCCCGTCCGCGCGGCACGCGCGGCCACGCTCGCCGTCTGCGCCGCCGCGTTCGCGTTCGGTGTCGCGGCGCAAACGGCTCCGGCATCCTCGGTTC
>Ga0190274_10001993_pt1 | contig 11979 bp, 16 predicted proteins | sample Popmic531T_FD_133002 | JGI IMG/M metagenome (GOLD analysis project Ga0190274, IMG submission 133002) | Populus adjacent soil microbial communities from riparian zone of Yellowstone River, Montana, USA - 531 T | ecosystem: Environmental > Terrestrial > Soil > Riparian zone | place: USA: Montana...
CGCGCGAAGCGCGCTTCGGCGAGCCTCGCCGAAGCCTTCGGCGGAGGCGGGAAGGCGGACACTACATGAACGAAAACTGCCCTAACTAAAGAGCCTGTGAAGAAATCGCTGTAGTGCAGGCCTTCCGTCTTCGCTGAAGCTTCGGCGGACTGCCGTAGTTATCGATCGTGCGTGTCATCCTGCCCGGTCCTCGACTGTCGAGCCCCCGGAGCTTTCTGCCGTGGCGATTCCGATGCGGGCGCAGAGCGGCTGGATTCCAGGAGCCAGCGGCTCGCCGCGACAATCGCGAGCCCGGCCGCCCCGCGTTTCACCCAGCGCGTCGTCCCCGAGTCCACCGATTTCTCTGAAGCCTTCTCGGCGACGGGGAGCCGCCGCCGGGTACGCCGCTCCTCCGCGGGCACCCATCGCGTGAGAAAGGCGAACATCTCGGACGCGCAGATCGGGCAGGTGTTTTCTTCGTGAAGCTCTTCGCAGTCGAGACACAGTCGGGCAGTTCGCAGCTGCATAGCTAAGTGTAATGCGCGCGAACAACTTCCTTTCACGCCTCCAACAGCTGAGCTAATTCAAAGGTGAGCACGGTGGGCCGATCGGATAGCATGTGGGACCAAGGAGATCTCCATGAAATATCTGCTCGGCGTGGCGATTACACTCGTCGCGGCGCCCGTCTTCGTCTACTCGCAGAACCCCGCGCCTGCTCAGCCGGCGACCCCGCTGTCGAACTTCACCTTCGTCGATCACGACAAGGTGGCGGCGGCGTTGGCGAAGGGGGCCGGCCTCGTCAGCGCCTACGACGTTCTGGTGCAGGGCGCTCATCGCGACAAGCCGGGCCAGGTCGAAGTCCACGATAAAGAGATGGACGTGATCTACATGATCGACGGCACGGCGACCTTCGTGACCGGCGGAAAGATTGTGGGGGCGAAGAACAGCAGGCCCGGTCAGTGGCTCGGCACCGACGTCACGGGCGGGACACCGCAAAAGCTAGTGAAGGGCGATGTGATCGTCGTTCCAGCCGGTACCCCGCACTGGTTCAAGGAAGTGCCCACAACGGTCAGCTACTACGTCGTGAAGGTCGTCAAACCCTGAGGGACACAGACCCTGATGGACGTTGAACACGCGATCGATCTCGTTCGACGATCGCCCGGGCCAAGGCAGCGTTCTCGACACGTGTCGGCGCGCCTGCGGACCGGCAGGCGTTGAGCGACGCACGTCAGGAAGTGGAGGAAGCTTCCGGCTGCCCGGATCCATAGCGCCGAAGCCCCGGCGTCGTGGCGGCAACGCAGGCGACGGCCACGAGGCACCCCACTCCCCCGCTGATCACCGAGACGACCGCCCCCAGCCAGTTGGCCACCAGGCCCGCTTCGAGCTCACCGAGTTGCGGGCCGCCTCTGAAAAACACCATGTTGACGCCGGTCATGCGTCCTCGCAGCCGGTCTGGCGTCTCGAGTTGTCGAACGATGTTGCGGATGATCAGGCTGACAATGTCGGTCGCGCCCGTCAACGCCAGACAGGCAAACGACAGCCAGAACGATCGCGACAGGCCGAAGACGATGGTCGCCAGACCGTACCCCGCGACGGCCCAAAGCATCGTCGGCCCACGTCGCTTGATCCGCTCGGTCAGCGGCACCATCACCGCGCTCGTCACCACGGCCCCGGCGGCTGGCGCCGCATACAGCCAGCCGTATCCCGTCGCGCCGACCTGCAGGATATCCTGCGCGAAGATGGGCAGCAGCGCGGTCGCCGACGAAAAGAACGTCGCGAAGAAATCGAGCAGCATCGTGGATCGTATCAGCGGCGATCTGAAGACGAACTGTAACCCTTCGAGCGCCGCGCGCCACGAGACGTCCTCCCGTGAACCATCCGGAGAAGGCTGTCGGGCGGGCACATCTCGCATCATCAACAGCGCGGCGATCACGCATCCGAACGAAACCGCATTGGCCGCGTATACCCAGCCGACACTGGAAGCGGCAATCACCACTCCTCCGAGCGCCGGGCCGAGGACCGATGCCGTTTGAAACATGATCGTGTGCAAGGTAATGGCGTTCGGCAGGTGCTCGCGGGGCACGAGCATCGGCACCAAGGCCTGCCGCGCGGGCACATCGAACGCGACGGTAGCCGTACCGAGCCCCGCCAGCATGTAGACCGGCCACACGACGGAAAGCCCGCGGAAGGTCAGAACGGCCAGCACCACCGACACGAGCGCCGCCCCGATCTGCGTCATGAGCATCAGCTTCCGGCGGTCCCATGCGTCCGCGACGACGCCGCTGAGCATGGAAAACACCACGATCGGCACGACGTTGACCAGGCCGACCATCCCGAGCGCCAGCGCTTTCCTCTCCGGCGGTACCAGCAGCGACACGTGCCACAACAGCGCCGCGTTCTGCATCATCGAGCCGGTCACAGAGACCAGCAGCCCGATCCAGATGAGCCGGAAATTGCGGTGCTGAAGGGCGACGATGGATTGGCGGGAGATCACCGTGGGTGCTGAAGTATTGTACGCAGGAATCGCCTGAGCGTGATCTTGAAACGAACACCCTGCTAAAATCGTCGTCGGAGACGAGACTACTTTCAAGCGCGAGGCGGCCCCTCGCTAACGGGAGACCTGTTCGATGCGTCTACATTCCTTATCAGCTCGGGCGGCGCTCACGCTGCTTTTCGCCGCAACGGCCGTGATGGCGGGCCGGACGCAGGGGGCGAAAGTCACGGGCCAGCCCGCAGGCTCTGGACGGGTGCAGCTCGAGAGCATCAAGCTGCCACCAGGATTCAGAATTTCGGTGTTCGCCGAGGGTGTCAAGAACGCGCGGTCGATGGCGTTGAGCCCTGGCGGGACCTTGTTCGTCGGCTCGCGAAACGCCGGCGCCGTGTACGCGATGGTAGACAAGAACAAGGACGGCCGAGCCGACGGCGTGATGACCATCGCGACGGGGCTCACCGAGCCCAATGGTGTTGCGGTCCACAACGGCGCGTTATACGTGGCCGAGCGGAGCCGGATCCTCCGGTGGGACAACATCGAGGCTCACCTGGAGGCGCCGGGCGCGCCAGCCGTCGTCGGAGAGCCCTTTCCGACAGACGCGCTTCACGGATGGAAGGTCATCCATTTCGGGCCCGATGGCCTGCTCTACGTGACGGTCGGCGCGCCGTGCAACATCTGCGACCGCGGAGATCCCTACGCCTCCATCATTCGTATGAAGCCGGACGGCAGCGGCCGCGAGATCTTTGCGCGCGGGATACGGAACACGGTCGGGTTCGACTGGCACCCGGCGACGCGCAGCCTGTGGTTCACCGACAACGGACGCGACAACCTCGGCGACGAGAACCCCAGCGACGAGCTGAACAGCGCCCCGAAAGCCGGGATGAATTTCGGCTATCCCTATTGCCACCAGGGGAACACCCCCGACCCCGAATTCGGCGCGAAGCGAATGTGCAGCGAGTTCGAGGCGCCGGCGCAGCTCATGGGCTCCCACGTGGCCGCCATCGGGATGCGCTTCTACACCGGCAGCAGCTTCCCGCAGGAATACCGCAACGCAATCATCGTGGCGCAACACGGGTCGTGGAATCGATCCTCACGTGTGGGCTACCGCGTCATGGTCGCGTTCCTGGACGCGAGCGGCACCAAGGTCGCGCGATACGAGCCGTTGGCAACCGGGTGGCTCGTAAGCGACCGCGAGGTTCTCGGCCGTCCCGTTGACATCCAGGTGATGCCGGATGGGTCGCTGCTCGTCTCCGACGATTTCGCGAACGCGATTTATCGGATCACGTATCAGGGGAAATAGGTTCTAGGGGTTCTAGGGGTTCTCTCCGGTACCGCTGAGCTGATTCGCAACTACTTCAAGGCGAAGAAGGAGGTTTTCCGCATCCTTGAACTCGCGCTCTATCCTCACTTGGCAGTTGCCTGAGCTCGAGCTCACCCATGAATTCTTCTCACGAGCCTTCTTCTATTCTTCAATAGCCACGAGGCTTCTTACAGAAGCCGGCAGGCGGTTTTCCTACTGCCCTTTCAATGAAGGCCATATTACCTCCCATCCAAGTTCCCATTTCGTTGGGGGCAATTGGCACCGGGGCGCGTCTCTGAGAAAAGAGCGCTGCTCCTTCACTGATATCCCAGGCATTGTAAAAGGTGGTTAAACTCGCTGGATCACAATCCAGATAATACCCGCTTTGAGCTGCAATATCGGCGAACTCCCGCATGATGGCACCTATGTATCTGAGCGCACCAACAGGTGTAGCCAGTATTTGTCTGCGCTGCTCCACGGTCTGCACAGGGAGCTTCCCACGCTGTTCTATTTCTATCGCAGCCGTATTGCCTGGCGGGGAAAGGGAGGTTGTGGGCAACAAGGACTCCTTGTAGTGGACTTTACCTGGTCCGCTAAAACGTGCAGTACCTGTCGCTGTCCTCAGTTCTTCGCTCAGCGAAGCTTTCGGGTTCCGAAGAGCTTCCCAGGCGATCGCGCCGGCAATCGCACGTCGGTCAATCGAATACGTCTGCTCCGTCGCAACGATTCCACCGATGTTCTTCAACAACCAGAGGAACACGCGACCTTCCGAAGTGCTTGCTGCTGGTGCATCGGCTAGCTCAACAGAGACCGGTGCATTTCCTTTCAACTGAAGCTGACGTTGGACTTCGCTAAATGTCGCCTGAGTCTCCGGCGCGAGCTTGAGTTCCGTGCGACCGTTCACCACTCTCAACCAAAACAGCCATCCGACATCCACGTCAAACCTTACCCACTTCCCCTTTGCCCCCACAGCAACTTTAGTCGGTCCATCCATGAGTGCGAACACCTGCGTCGCCACTCGGTCGTACGGGTACAACTCGACCCTTGCGGGCGGATCTTCTGTTCGATAAATGACCTGATGCCTTCCACCCCCAAGCCTATCGTTGAGAAAAAGGAAGATCTCGTCGTTCCCTAGTAACGATCCAAAGAAGGATCCCTCAAAAGCGCCGACTGACTCACCCCATGCAGGGTGAGATTGCACTCGGATATACATGACTTATCACTCCTCGTGTATGATATTTATCCTTCTCGCTTCGCGGCGCTCATTCACCGAAACCACCACAGTGACCTCCCGCTTCCGTCCGCCACCTATCCGATCAATAGATTACGGAGGGGCCGCCCTGCAGGCAATATTCAGGCGCGGCGATATCTGTATCCCATTGCAGAGCCGAACGAACCGCACATAACAGTGCGCATTGTTAAGACGGTCTCCATGTTCGACACTTGTAAAATAGATATGAAGGGCTTCGTGTATGAGCGTTGAAGTCTGGGTCTCGGGTTCGCTTCCAAACACCCTCCAAAACTCACTCCCAAGGCAGATGCGATACTGTCCTGGCAAAGCACAACCGAAGTAGGGTTCCAGATGTCTGCACTCGGGGCACGTTCCTGGGCCCCAGGCCCGATACTCGATGTTTCCACCGGCAAGGATTTCGCTCGCCTTTTGAAGGCGCTTACGAACAACGTCTCCGTAGCTTTCGCGGCTGGCCAGCCAGGCAGGAACTGCGTCAGGAGTTGTCCCGAAGGCTTCCTTGAAATGCTGATCGGTCAACATGGCTCGGTTACGGCGGTGCAACACCTTCTCTGCATTCCCTATCCAAGAGACTGCATCTCGAACTCTTGCGCCAACGGTAAGCTGCAAAGTGTCCTTGCCGACAAACCCCGCCACGTTTAGCAAGGGGTTGATTGCCCTAACATCAGCATCGCTGCACAGGAACGTTTTTGCCAGCACCTTTAATGTAGGATCAGGAGGTTTCCCGAGGCTTAGGTCTCTTCCGTCTTGCATCCGTTCGTATGTACGCACGTACATCGTCGACCTCCTTTGTGCTTACCTGACTTATCACGATGACTAATGTGAGTTGGTTCTCTACTTACCTTTGACTTCAAATGTTTCGTCGTGTTTGGATCCCTTTATCAGATTCAGGACAAATTCCTCGTATGACTGCCCATTGGAAATCAATTGCGATGTTGGGAGGGTCCACTTTTGGTTCGGCTTGCATCCGGCCGTATACGGCCCAGCGTAATAATCTACATCTATCACAGCCGGTAGCCTTACCATGCCGGCACCGACATAGGCGTGCATCAACTCGTGAATGATTGTTGCCGTTTGTTCCAAGGGTGTCTTGAGTGTGAAAAATCCGTTGCATGCGTGGATTGTGGAGATAGTCTTGCCGGTAATTTGATCGGTAACTTTACGGACATAGGCTTTATAGTTCCCGCAATCTGGATCGAGAGTGGGGCTGATGCGGATGTCGGCTCGTTGTTCATAAAGTACGTGGATAACACCAAATCTTCGTAGAATCTCACCAACAAGAGTGCGATAGTTTGAATCGCCCTGAGATAAGTTGAAGTTCGCCATCAGGGCGCAGTCCAATCGGCTACCGCGAGGGGGCACACGACCCGACAATATCTCTTCGAGTGGTTTCAGGATTTTGTGCTTAATGACCTTAAATGCATCGGCCAGAGCATCCTGTACGTGTTTCAGCTGTTTCTGGGTTAAAGGGGCAGGGGGAGCAGCGACTCGTCGTAAAGGGGGTTGCCCTAAGCCCTCAGGTATTCGGATGTACATACTCATACTCCTAGACGTCTCTACAACCGATTCGGCACACCCCCGTACTGAGTGTTGTACCAGGTGCGACCCAGAAGTCGGCCTCCGACTTGCAACAAGGTCGCCCCTACCTCAACCGGTACTTTTCTGACCACAAACCTTACGGTACATCCCTCTTCCAAGCGCAAGTGGATTGGAAGGGCGTTATATCCCCAAGGATTCAATATCAGGCTCGTGGGCAGATAGGGGGCCCGCGGCTGGTTGTTGCACAGGATCAACCATTCGTAACCGGGGGTTGTGGAGATCACTTGCTGCGCGGGCTGCTGCGGAGATTCTTGTTCCGCATACTGGGTGAAATACAGCAATGTGCCGCAATACTGAGGGTTCAGCTCGTAGCGCGCGACCTCGACTTCTTCTCCTACCAGCGGCGCCGCTTTGATGGTGGCGACATCAAAGTACCCGGCATCCAGGGGAATGCCGCAGATCTGGCACACATTGGAATAACTTGTATCGCGAGGAATGTTACAGGCGTGGCTCATATTCATGGCAGCCCCGTCCCGTAGCCAAGCATTTTGTAGCCGTGCAGCACGATGAACAATTCCGCAGCCGTGGTGGTGCCGTCGTCTGTAATCTCTTCAACTTCGAACCGAATGGTGGAGCGGGGCATGAACAGCATCGGCTTGGCGAGGGTGCGGAATGGGCGCTCGCCGTTCGGCTCGCCCAATCCCGCAATGTTGGGTATGGGCCGGTTCTGCAATTCGCGTCCGGTCCCGCTGTCGACAATGCTGTACCTGAAATCAATCGCCCTGATATTGGAGGCCGGCGAGGCGGGTAGTGTATCGGCCGGAGCCGGGATGACACTATAGCCGATCGTGACGGCTACGAAGGCGCCCTCAATGCTGATATTCAACACGTCCTGCACGCGGTTGCCGCGTACCCCCGTGAGGACAAACCTGGCCACATAGTCATAGGCGATTTCCTTGGTCGTCGGTACGGCAGCCGGTAGCAACACGCTGTCCGACGCTGAACGCGTGGCCGGCTGTTGCTGATCTTGGCTCAGTCCTAATCGCATGGTCAGGTACCTCCTACTGCCCCTGCCCCTTGTCCCAGGCGCCTCGTTCTAGGGTGGAACGTCGGACAGAGGACCTGAGACGTGGGGCAGGGAATTCTTACCACAGTGGTTTCCATATCTCTGCCACCTGGACGGGCGTCACGTGCCAACGCATCTGTGGAGGCGCCTCCGGCACGTAGGCGTCCAGACCACTCATACGATCCTGCCGCACGTAACCCTCGATGCCCTGCCTGGCCTGGTCTTCAGCAAATCCACGGAGATCTTCATCCGCGTCGAAGCCCCGTAGCTCCTCGTCCGCATCCAAACCACGCAACTCCTCATCTGCGGCGAAGCCTCGCAGCTCTTCATCCGCGGCGAAGCCTCGCAGTTCCTCATCCGCGGCGAAGCCTTTGAGTTCTTCGTCTTCGGCAAAACCCTGTAACTCCTCCTCTGCGAGTCCCTGGACCTGGAACAGGGAGCCGTCGGGCGCCGCGTACAGAGCACCAAGACCGCCATAGCCCGCGACTCCAGGCTTCTTCAGAGCCTTTTGAGCCACGTCTATACCGGCGCTAATAGCGCCCCCGGCGCCAGGAATGAACCCTGCGGCAACCTTCGCGAGAGGGAGTAATAACTTCTTGAAGAAGCCTCCCTTCCTCTTCCTCCGAGGCCCCCCCCCTCTGCCTCCGGGGCCAGGCTGACCTGGAAGCCTTCGCTGACCCTGCGCTCTGGGACTGGGTTGCCCCCCACCTGCTGCCTCTTCCTCTGCCAGGCCAAGCATCTGGTACAGGGTCCCATCCGGTGCCGCGTACAGGGCGCCCAGACCGTTCAGTACCGGGCCTTCTGGTTCGGATAGTCCTTGCTCGCCCCATTCGTCCACTCCGTCAACCCACTCGTATAGACTGCCGTCAGTTCCTTGATACAAGTCGATACCCCTTAGCTGGGTCGCTTCGTCGTCACCTAGATATCGCATGGTTCGCCTCCCTTTGGTTTACACGACTACTGGACATCGCGTGTCAAATAGCCATCCAGCACAACCCAGATGCGCAGTGGCCCTTTAACACCCGCCAAAGAAAATTCCTCGCCTGCCGCTCCTTGCCCAGGCACCCCCTGTGGGAACGACATTTCCACCCGAAAGGCCTGCTGCCGCTCAATGTATATGGGCTCGGCGAATCTGAACGTGGCCGTGGGGTCAGGGGCACCGTGGTTGGTTACCGTTGAAAACCCTGGTGAGACTCCCGCCCCGGACGGGAACCAGAACGTCGGCATCTCGATCGAGATCTTCTCACCCACAATCAACGTGGTTACCGAGTTGTAGATAAGATCAGCTAACACCTCGGATTCGTTGCGCTCGGCTTTGAGCTCGGCTTTGAGGTCAGGCTTCGCCACCCTGGGGTCAAAACGGTGGAGACTGGAGACCACCACCCGCAACGCCCGTGCCTCGAAGGTATTCAGGCTAGGCAGAACGCCAGATGCCTGAAGATTGGTTTCCAGCCGGGTTTTATTTTGGACATCCACAAAGAACCGGATCAATCGTCCGTCCGTCATGCTATCGCCGAACTTCTTCTGACTAGGAACGAAGAAAGCATCGTATAGGGGTGAATGTAGTTTTTCCTTGATACCTTGAACCGTTGCCATAGCAACCTCCTTCTATTTCTTAGTCACATCGTCATAATCACTGCCTCGGACAACCTCGTACAGCGAACCGTCGGTCCCGAGGAAATACTGGCCGAGCGCACGAACGTCATCTTCTCCCAGGTCTTCACCTACCCTCTTACTGAGCTCAGCCCATCCGTCCGTGTCGACGCCTTGCACCTGATACAGAAACCCGTCCTCGCCCAGAAAGCATTGCCCCAATCCCTCCAATGCTTGCTCCTCATTCAGTCCTTGTACGTGGTACAAGGTGCCGTCCTCGCCCAGAAACATGACTCCCGTCCCCGATGAACTGGGGTTTACGATCATCAACTCATCTAGTCCGAGCTGGCGATCTTTTCTCATGTCATTCCACCTCTTGTGTCCGGCACATCAACAGCACACACTGTCGCCTACGTAGATCTCTATCGCTCAGCCCTCGATTCCTCGCGGAGTCACCTGGTAGCTGCCGCCCACGATATAGAGTTGCGTTCCTTCGATGTTGCTGACCAGGTGCGGTGGGTCCTCCATCCGATGAATGTAGGTACGCGGTTGACCCGGTCGTCCTTTGTCGGAGCGATACATCAGACCAACCAATTCGCCGAGTTCTACGACGACAGGCGGGATCACCCGGGAATGGTCAATCGTCATCACGCGAGACGGCCCGAAGCGATTGAATGCGCGGTAAAGATCTATTCCCTGTTGCACGCTCTGAATCAGCATGATATCGAGGCCTTGTCCAATGGATGCGATGTCATCGTTTCGACCGGCCACACGCTGTGAACATGTGACCCGTCATTTCCGCGCGCCCCTCATCGAGTCGGCCGTACTTGTACTGGCCGCATCGGCTTGACTGCTACAGCCCGAACCGGTCGCATAGCGATGGGAGCCTTATGCTGCCCAGCTCCCGGGCGATGGACGGCTGGGCCTGCTCCTGTCGAAGGCAGAATACCTATCTGCCGCAAACGCATGACCAGCTTCCCTGTTGTCAACGGGCGTGGTCGAGCGGCAAGTCCCTTGGTCCAGATGCGTTGCAAGACCTCTTTGAGCCATGGGTGTGTACTCAATTGCTGCCGCTCTCGCAGCAAATTCCACAGCGACTTCACCCGCTCATCTTTTGGCTGCATGGCCTCGCTTCTTATCGCCCTGATCAGTCCATGCAGCCATGTGGGTATCTCCATCTCAGCACCAATACCGCGTAGTTCCAGATCCTCAGACATCATGGTGGGTCTCCTATTAATTGTGATGACTTGTCGCACCCACGCCCGCGGCCCCCAGCCCATCGGGTGGGGCATGGTGGCGTCCAACGAAATCCAGCGACCTCTGTGAAACACCTCCAGATAAATATGAGTGAAGAGGTCCTGCCGGAGTGCGTCTGATCCGATGATCACCAGCCGCACCGGGTGCCCGATTGCCTCCAACATCGCCCCCAGTAGAATGGTCATGTCGTCGCAATCGCCTGCCCGCAGCTCCAGCATGCGCCGCGCGGAATGGAGCACCTCCACATGGAACGGGTCCTTGGTATAGCGGACATGGTGCTGGACCCACTCGAACAGAGCTTTGATCTCGGCCAGGTAGTCCTTGGGCTTGACTTGCTTCTCCAGCAGAATGTCGATGGCCTTCTGACGAACATAAAACTCTTTCGCTCCGGCTCGAATCAGCGCCTGTACGTGCTGAATTGTTTGTTGTGTTCCTGGCCACCCCGTTGGTATATGGCCGAGATAGATCTTCGGCGGTGTGAGCGGCGCCGACCTGTGTCTCTGCGTAGTCGAGGGTTGCTCACGACTCGATATCAGGCTCTTATCGTCAGCACGACCGGCGGCGGTCTTGCACCGGCACGATTCGCTACGTCTCGTACCATTCGTCGTGTGATTCACGTGAGATAACTCCTCACACTCGCTGCACACTTCACTCACTAGTGTGCGATTCCTATCACCTTTTCTGCCGGCAGAATGATGAGCGCGTTCAGTCCTTCCACTTTCACGACAATGAATGCTTGCTCCATTGCCCCACTCACAGTGATGTCGACGACCTTCCCTTGCACAATGTCGCGTCCATAGAGCTCGTTGACGACTTCTTGTGGACCTGGGATGGTGACATCGCTCACTTTGAAGCGTACAAACCGATTCAATAGAAACGCGAATTGTTCTGTCGCCACACTCTTTGCGTCCTCGCTACAAGCGCGTTGTGCAGCGAATGTGCCACGTGGAAAGCGCAGCCCTTGCGGTGATCACAGGTCTAGAACACCGCTATCTTGCGGTTATCTACTGTTTGAGTGGACGCTGGGAGGGAAGAGGAGAAAGACATTTCCGGAAAGAGTCGGCTCCGACCCGGAACGTCGTTTCGGGATGAAGGTGAATTGAGCCCACATTGTTCGTGACAGTTCGCCGCGCAATCGCTGGGCGCGACGCGAGACCGGCGCGCGGAGCCAGGAGGCCCCGGTGCTTGCTCGTGCAGTACGTTGAGGGTCCGAGGGGCGGGCCCGCCGGCTGAGGGCTCGTCGGAGCAGCGGATCCGCAGCAGAACCGTGTATGAGTAATGCGGGCTATCGCGCCACGAAAGCCTGGGAGAGCGGGAACGACATGAGCGAGTGAAATCGCTCGATGGAATCCCGCGTTCGGCACCGGGCCGCGCGGGCAGCGATTGGGCCGCTCCCGTGTCGTCACCGTCACCCCGTCCTGCGTGCCCGTGGCGCGTGTCCTCCTCAGCGTCGGTGGGGTACCAGCGAAACACGGTGGCGAACCAGGTCTACGCCATCTTCCTCA
>Ga0190274_10001994_pt1 | contig 11978 bp, 5 predicted proteins | sample Popmic531T_FD_133002 | JGI IMG/M metagenome (GOLD analysis project Ga0190274, IMG submission 133002) | Populus adjacent soil microbial communities from riparian zone of Yellowstone River, Montana, USA - 531 T | ecosystem: Environmental > Terrestrial > Soil > Riparian zone | place: USA: Montana...
CCTTCCAGCCTGCACTTTTATAAAAATTGTCAATGGAGCAACTGTTCCTGATCTTCCAGAAACAATGCCCTAATTCCTCTCAATCAACATTTTTGGCTGTTAAGTTATCCAGGCAGCAGTTCCTAGCTTAACTTCTGCCATTAATCATAGGTGGATTACAGATACGGATACAAATATATTTTATAGCAAGGCGGGAACAATGTGAAAAAAACGATTTTAATAAAGAAAAAACGGATTTTTCCTCGCTAAAAAACTACACGCTTTAATCCATCCTATTACCCTGTTTCAATAACTCAACATTCCGGTCCGTTCAAAACTAGCATTCAGTTTTGTAAGATCAACCTTCAGTAACTACAATTTTTTTTTTGTTTTTCGGCCGCAGCCTGTTTGTTCAATAAAAGCTCAACCATTTTTTTAAGTTGGATCCATTCTTCTTCTTTCTTCTTCAACTCCAATTTTAATTGTTGTAATTCCAATACGGCTTCTTGCAATTCTTGTGTTCTTTTTTCGAGAGCTTGTATCGCGATCAAATTAATTCCATCAAAATCGGCCTGGTTAATGGTTGTATCATTTCCTATCGTGCCTATGTTATCTTTTCCAAAGGCATTGAAAAATTCCTGGGCAAATGGACCGTAATGACGATAATAGATGGGATCCTGCCCCTTATAATTCCAACTGCCCAATTGTAACTGTTTTATTTTTTGTAACATGTTTTCGCCATCAACGGGTAAATAGTTTTCTTTTTTGTGTACTTCCGATATAACACTCCACGCATTGGAGCCTGGTGTTACCTGAACACCAATTGTTGCTGCTGAATTAGAATATAACTTATATCCTCCTGCAAAAACCATTGACATTTCATTGGTAGCAGTTGAGTTTACATAACTAGCCCTGCTGTTATCACCTATAATAAAAGAACCCGCAAACCCATTGGTGGATACGGTACTGCCCATGGCCGTTGATACAGCTCCGCTCGCTCTGGTTACATATCCGAGGGCCATCGAGGTATTGGCAGTGGCTTCCGCAAAACTTCCAATAGCACGACTGGTAACTCCACTTGCAGTTGAATAATATCCAATGGCAACCGACCAGTCTGCATTTGCTTGCGACCCTTGCCCCATTGCTGTGGAAGCATAGCCTAATGCTCTTGTATCATTGCCAGAAGCAAAGGAATTATTTCCGATATCCGTCGCATCCCAATTTGTACCTGCCACCGAGCCCACCCGGAAAGCAGCTTTATCAGGATACCACATCAACCGAGTTCCAGCTCCGCTCGTTGGAATTGGGCCAGGTGATCCAGGTAGCGTTGCCGGGCCTGCAAATAAAATACTACCATTATTGACGTGCAGTTTAGCAGTAGGGTTATTAGTTGCGATTCCCACATTGCCATTTCCCCGAATCCGCATTCGCTCGGTAAAACCCAATGTATAGTCATCATATCCAAATGTAATATCTGCCCCGGCATAATCGGAATGCATACGGAGTTCATTACCGAAAACACCGAAACCTGCGTCGCCTGTGCCTCCGGGATATAAACTTATTTTTTTACCTAGATAAGAAGGAAAAGCAAGTGGTGTAGCGGGTGCAAGAATGCCTATGCCCATATTTCCGTTTCTCAAAATGGTTAACGCGTTGCTTCTGTAAGATCCATCGCCATTTCCTAATTGGAAAATTCGATCTTGAGGACCAAATAAGTTTGGATTGGGATTATCAGAATCATCGTTATATGATCCGATAGAGACTGCGGTTAACCCTTTTGCGATTGTTCCGTATCCCATTGAAATGCTTGCGCTTGCCTGAGCAATAGTATACAAACCGGATACCACTGTAAAATCAGCAGTTGCTTTTGTATTATATCCTGCAGCAAAAGCAGCATAACCCGTAGCTATGCTCCCGCTTCCAAATGCTGCCCCATTATTACTGGCCATATTGTTTACTCCAATCGCAACGGAAAAATCTTTCGCATTTGTATTAAATCCTGCAGCGAATGAATAATAACCTATACTGTCTGTATTCCAATTGTCCCCATCTACATATCCCACACGAAATGCCGCTTTTTGCGGATACCAAAGCATTCTTCTGCCGGCGCCACTCGGTACAGTACTTGCCGTAGGATTTTCTATCGGCCCAGCCGCGGAAAAAAGAACAACACTATCTGTTACATGTAATCGGGCCAATGGATTGGTGGTACCGATACCTACATTTTGTCCAAAGGTTCGGCTGCTATGGAGAAAAATAATTAAAATGATCATTGCTATAAAAATGTATAGCTCTTTGCGCGAAGAATGAACGGCGTTTGACATATACCTAATTGAAAAATGATAAAATAAGATGGGATCCGTATGGTTTCTCAACAGGTATATTCAGGTCTCTATCAAACCTACTATTATTGATAGAGGCAGGCAATAACACTTTTGTTAGTGAAGCGAGTGAGGGTATAATGGCCAGGCGGAGACCCCGCAAGGCGGGGCAGGCTGTCAGTCCATGAAAAATTATGGTTTGCCGTAAAGCTTATTCACGGCTTCGGTGCGATTACTAACGTGAAGTTTTTCGTATACTTTATGAATATGTTGCTTTACGGTATTGAGCGTTATATGCAGGCGGTCAGCAATTTCCTTATATAGGTATCCTTTTGATAGCAATTCCAGCACCTCGTTTTCTTTATTGGTGAGCAAGCTGCTCTTTGGCAAGCGATTGGCTTCCTGAAACGTTTTGATCACTTTCCTTGCAATATGTGTACTCATAGGGGAGCCTCCTGCATGCAACTCTTTCAGTGCATCCGGAATTTTTTCACGCGGTGTTTTTTTAAGAAGATAACCAGAGGCTCCTGCTTGCAATGCTTCAAAAACTTTCTCATCATCCTCAAAAATAGTATACATGATGAATAAAGTGGCCGGGCACTCATCCCGGAGCTTACGAACACATTCAATTCCACTTATTCCCGGCAGGTTAATATCCATTATTACAATATCAGGCTGATCAGTGCCGAGATTATGAAGTGCCGTCTCACCATTGGTATAAGACGACAATAACAGAAAGTCGGAAGAGTTCTTCAAAATAGTTTCAAGTCCTTCCCTTACTTCCTGTAGATCTTCAACGATAGAGATGGTAATAGCCTCCATATTGTAAATGTATTACTAAGTTGGTATCGGCATATAACACTTTTGTTATATGAGCGGAATTTCCAATTGTACCATACAAGGGCCATCACGGCCTACGGAAAGCTTGCCTCCCAGATCCTTGGCCCGCCGCTGCATATTCAATAATCCATTGCCATTGGAATTTGCCTGCTGGGAAAACCCTTTTCCATCATCTGTGATCGTTAACAATAGATTTTTGCTGGTATCAATACGGATCGTTACTTTTTCGGCGTTGGCATGTTTTACGATATTATGCAGGCTTTCTTTTAGTACCAGGAATATATTTCTCCTTGTTTGCCCATCTATGATCACAGGTGGAATTGTTTCAGAAATAATAAAATCACAGGTAAGATTGTTCTCTGAGCAATAATCAACTGCGTAAGAGCGCAGGTAAAACAATAGATCTTCCAGCGAATTGTTTTTCTCATTCATGGCCCAGATAATTTCTCCCATCTTCTCAACGAGTTCATTGGATGAGGATTTTAATTTCTGCACATCTACTTTAAGAGAGGGATCGCTGTTATGTTCAATCATATTTTCTGTAATGAATTTTATGCGGGTAAGGCCGGCCCCGAGATCATCATGCATATCAGTAGCAATTCGGGATCGTTCCCTTTCAATCGCCTGTTGTTTTTCAAAAGCTAATTTTTGTTTTTGGAATTTGCGATCATAATAACTACGAACGAGGATAGTTCCAAGCAGTAACAATGCGGATATTGCCAGTAAACGGAACCAGGTTGTTTGCCACCAGGAAGGCTGAATATGAATAGTACAACTTATTTGATTGTTGAGCCATACACCTTCGGAATTAGTTGAACGGACCTGTAATAAATGGCTGCCGGTGGCCAGATCGGAGAAAGAAAGGATATGTTGGTTACCCAATTTTATCCATTCACTGTTTTTATTGAGACGATAAGCATATTGAATCTTTTGCTGATCATTATAATCCAACGCGGCAAATTCAATAGAAATATAACGATCACTATGTTTCAATTCGATTACAGGAGCGGTTTCTCTATTATCAGCTCTATACTCTTTATTAAATACTCTGAAACTGGTAAACGCAAGTAGGGGGGTTGTTTTAGTTTTCAGAATACTGTCGGGATGGAAATAATCAACCCCGAATATCCCACCAAAGAAAATCCATCCCCGATCATTTCGAAAACTCGACTGCCGGTTGAACTCGATATTCAATAGTCCGTCAGACTTACCATAGTTGCGAAAAACAGCGTCGGTAACCTGGTAAGTTGAAATACCCGCATTGGTGCTGAACCAAAGATTGCCACGATCGTCTTTTTCAATTGAGTACACGATATTGTCTGCCAGTCCATCTTCTTTGGTATAATGTCGGAATTTTCCACTGGGGATATGATAAGAACACAACCCGCCACTATAGTTGGCCATCCAAATTGTTTGATAGTTGTTATCCAATTCGAGGGCATAAACAAAATCAGACGAAATGCTATTGGCGTCATTGTCGTTATGTCTGTATTGTGTTATTTCATGATTGATTGAATTGAGACGGACCAATCCTTTGTTACTTCCGATCCATATATTACCAATGCTATCCTCTTCCGCGTCGTAAAAGATTTGGTTGCCATAAATGGTGTCATTTTTGAAATAAGGTTTTTCTACGGCTTTATTTACGAAATAATAAGTTTTTCCATTTTTAGAATAATGAATATGAAACAACCCGGGCGAGGCACTTGCTAAAACAGTTGTGTGCGGGAGTGTTGGATTTTTTATTTCAAAACTATTTTCTCCATTTAAGATAATCGGATGATTGGTTTTGTCCCTTATTATCGTCCCTTCGATATACCAACTATAACTGGAGGGTTTATTTAGTAAAGTTATTTTACCCGTCTCAACATTTGCCTTTCCTATTTGGTCCCAGATATTGGTGAACCAAATATCCTTTCCGAATTGTTGTATAGCCATCACATAGGTGCCGGCATTTCCCGATTTTTTCCCTTCTGATAAGACGAGATTTTTGAAACCCGCGTTCTGAGAAATCATTTTGTTTATTCCTCCTCCCACGGTACCAATCCACATAAAATGATTTCTATCTTCTTTGATTACATTTATTTCAGGATGACTAAGCGAAATAGCTTGCTGTTTATCGTGTGAAAAATATTCAAACGACATAGTAAGTGGATTTACTTTAAATAATCCATTTGAACTTCCCGCCCAGATTGATCCCTGGCTGTCTTCTGTTATTACATCAAAACGCAGGGATTCGTTTTTTAAGGGGGCCGTTGGTTGAAGAGTAGTTGTTGCTTGCGCGACCGGATCGTAACGTATCAATCCTTTTTTATTGGTTGCGATCCAATAATAACCATTTCGATCCTGTAAAACATTAAATATTTCGTGCTTGTAAAAAGGAGAAAAGTCGGGGCTGGTAGAAGTGTTTCTTTTGCATGTACGAGATGCGGAATCAAAAAAGAAAACCCCGGTCTTACTCATTATCATTAAGTTTCCGTTATTATCCTTCGCGGTATTTTCTGCCCGTGACAGTTCCGCGGGTCGGTTGTATTCATCGTACACAGGTATGTTGAGAAAGCTTTTCTTTTCAGTATCAAAAATCAGGACGCCATTCTGACAAGCCAATAGCATTTCACGCTGGTTTATAAATATGCCATCAGCGAACTCCAGGTGTTCACTCGAATAACGATAACGTTTGTTTACAAATGTTACCGGATCAAATTCATTCAGACAGGAGCTTCCACCTATCCAAAACTTGCCGGTTCCAGGATCCTCTTTAAGAAAAAAAACAGAATTATCTCCCAGCGAGGTGGAATCGAAGGGCATGTATTGAAATACTTTAAAGCCATAACCATCATATCGGTTCAGCCCTCCATGCGTACCAATCCAGATAAATCCTTTTTTATCCTGGTGAATAGCATAAACATAACCTTCGGATAATCCATCTTCAGTACCTAATTTATCGATGCGCCAGGGAATCTGTGAGTGGGTAAATGAAACCCAAAACAGGAAGACAAGCAGTATGGATTGTTTTGGTTGCACAGTATTGATGGTATGACAATAGTAATTTACTAAATACCTTTCAATAATGCGACCATAACCTATCGCGTCTGTTCTCGACAAACGAAGCTGTTCAATCATTACTGTTTAACAAATTTCCCGACGTGTGTGCCTTGTGAAGTTTCCACACGAATCAAGTAAGCGCCTGCGTTCAGTTGACGCACCGGAATAGATGACGTGTTTAAGTTTTTGTTTGTTTGGACAATCTTGCCGTTAAGATCGGTAATTACAACTGAACGAATAGTCTGCGAACCAGTTACAGATATGTTCAACCATTCGTTAACCGGATTGGGGTAAATGGTAATGGCTCCTTTAGTGTCAAAGTTCAGTTGAACAACACGACTGTATTCAAATTTACCATCTATATCTAATTGCCTTAACCTGTAATAATTGATGCCGGTTAACGGATTTTTATCTTGGAAAGAATAATGGGCACCATTTGGGTTATTCGTTGCAGCTACCGTTCCGATAGAATTGTAAATGGTACCGTTGGATGAACGTTCAATTTCAAAGCGATCACTGTTTTGTTCAGAAGCTGTTTGCCAGTTTAGTAAAGTAGATTGTTCTTTTTTAGTAGCCGTAAATTTCACCCATTGCACTGGAAGAGCGAAATTTCCATTCAAATCAATAATAGTAGACCCGACGCCTTGTCCATCAGTCTCTATATCAAAGTTCTTGATTACAGTATATCCGGATCCATCGAGGTTGATTCTGAAAATGGTGCCGCCACCTCCACTACCACCGATTTGAGTACTGCCGTAAATTAATCCATCACTAGCTTGTATCATTCCACCCCATGGATAAGAACCTTCCGTGTATCCTGAGAATTGATGTAATATGGTAAAGTTGGTTCCCACCGAATCAATACGATAGATAGCCCCTTCGCCTGATGTTCCGCCAAATGAAATGGTACCATAAATCTTTCCATTACTGGCAATATATGGAGTACCAACTGGTAAGCTTCCCGAACCCTCGGCCGCGATGAAATCATGTAATACCTGGTAGCCACTGCCATCTGTCCTTATCCGGAATAAGCCGCCATTATTTTCAGATCCTCCGTAACCACAAGCGCCATATAAATAACCTTTCGCTAGATTTAGACCGTTATAAGGATAACCTAAGTCACCACCTGATCCACTGAAAAGTCTTAAGGTGGAATAACCTGTTCCATTTTTATTTATTTTGAATATGGATCCGGAAACCGTTGAACTATAAAAACAGGTTCCATATAAAACCCCAGCCGCATCTTCTACCAGGCTTCCTACCGGTGAATAACCATCTGTGGCTCCGGAGAATTCAAATATCACTTCAAAACCAGATCCGTTTTTATTGATCCGGTAAAGAAACCCTGAAAGGGAAGTACCACCCCAGCGACAAGCACCATATAATCTTCCATCACTTGCTTCTAGCAATTTTCCTGAGGGTTCATAGCCCTCGCTCTCTGTAAATTGATGTAAAACTGTATAACTAGTTCCATCGGTATTAACAGAATAAACAATCCCATTTCCATCTGTGCCCCCGAATACTGTCGCTCCATAGAGCTTACCATCACTTGCTTTGATTATTCCGCCGGTTGGACGAAATCCTGTTGGTGATAATCCAAAATGATACAAGTCATTGCCCACGCCGGAAGTATCACAAAAATTGAATGTGCCACCGTCATGTTTACCATATTCACCCGTAACGGAATAAATGTTTTCATTATTCAAAAGCAATATATCATGGTTATTGTCGCCCCCTTGACGTTGGTCGATTGAAAAGAAAGGCTCAAAATTCTGTCCGCTCGTATCAACTTTAAACATTTTGTAATAGATGAATGCACTCTGATAAGAAATTGCAAAAGCTCCAAATATTCGGGCATTACTACTGATCGAGATATTACCGGAGACTCCACCAGCAAAATGATAAAGCACTCGGAAATTCGTTCCATCAGCATTGATCGAGTAAAGCGTACCATACCCAAAATCACCTCCTCCGTTCGTAATGCCAAAAAGTTTACCATCCATATATACCAGCTTCGATGAGGGGTATACTCCGGTAGCAGTGGTAAAAATGTGGTGAAGCGCGAAACCGGTTCCATCTTTTTCAATACCGTAAAGCGTACCACCATCATTTACGCCACCCAATCGATGAAGGCCAAATAATCGATTTCCTGGAACTTCTGTTACACCAACCGCATCATATCCATCGCCAGGGAAAGCGAAATTATAAAGGAATGTTTCCGACGTACCATCCGTTTTTATTTTTGAAAGCGAGCTAATACCTTCGAAATAAATCCAGTCATCGGTATCGATATGCAGATTGCGGGAATATACATTGGTGGTCAAATTGCTTACTGTATTACCAACTGGATCATATCTTTTCAATTGATTTCCTCCCATTACATAAAGAAATTCATCAGCATGATAGATCGGAATGCTTGAAGCTGAAGAATTAGCGTAGTTAAACAACATCGAAAAATTGCTGCCATTGCGTTGTATTCTATAAAATCCACCATTGTTATTGACCCCATTATAATTTATACTTCCATAGAGCCAATCATCATTGCCTGCTATAACTCCTCCCGTTGGACGATGAGGCACCGCGTTATTAAAGGCGTAAACAGTACCTGGCGTAGTGCCCGGCAGATCGAGACGGAAAATGGATCCTCCGTATTTGGGTCCACTGAAATGTACAGTACCCACTAGTTTGGGTTGGGAATAAGTAAGCAGGCTCGCTATCAGTAGGAGCGATAGTATAATTTTCTTCACAGTACTTTGTTTAATAGTTGTTAAAGGTATTTTTCTTCAATACTGCAGACAATAGCCCGAAAGTTAGAGGAACTAACAAGAAGTTATTGGCTATTAGCTTTTAGCTGTTAGCGACACTTCAATAAATTAATGCTTGTGTGTTTTTTACAGAAACCAGGGTTGATAACTAAACATATTTTTTTATTCGTTCATCACAACCTGGCTGCATGAAGAAGCGCGATGACTACTATCAACAGAATAAAAACAATATATTCTTTTCGGTGTTTAGGAATTACTTGTGCCATATGATCATATTAAATGAAACCTTTTTCTACTAACCTTGCCTGCCGCAGTGCTGAATAAATTTCTTTGAAAAAGAACGATACAAATATAGATTGGCTATGAAAAAAAGAATTCACCCAAAAGTGGGATTTATTTAATCAGTCAACATCCCCCAAAAGAGGTAGGCTGCGTAGAACCAAAAGAGTGAAATTGACTGAAGGAAAGATTTCTTCTTGGAAGGTATAGAAACAAAAAGCGCTTATCAGTTGAATAAGCGCTCAAAAAAGTATAATTCTAAAACGATGATTTCCACTATGCTGTTATTGATGTACGGCTTAGCATTTTACGTACTGTATTGGCAATTCCATTCGCGTCGATTCCAATTTCATCGTGGAGTTGTTTGAGTGTGCCGTGTTCCACAATGTGATCGGGGATGCCCATGATTTTCACGTCGGCCTTATAGTTATGTTCAGCCATAAATTCCAATATCGCGCTTCCAAACCCACCTTGAATGGTACCATCTTCAATGGTAACGATCTTATCATAATTGCTGAATACTTCATGAAGCATAATTTCATCAAGCGGTTTTGCAAAACGCATATCGTAATGAGCAGGATCGATTCCTTCTTTACGCAACTCGCGGATAGCACTGGAGGCGAAATTCCCCGGGTGACCAAATGAAAGAATTGCGATCTCCTTTCCATCTTTTAATTTCCTTCCTGTTCCAATTTCTATTTGTTTCAATGCTGTTCTCCATTCCGGCATAACTCCTTCTCCACGTGGATAACGGATTACAAACGGGCAATCGGTACTGTCAAGCTGCGCCGTATACATCAGGTTGCGCAATTCACTTTCATTCATTGGCGCGCTGATGATCATATTGGGAATACAACGGAAGTAGGCGATATCATAACAACCATGATGGGTAGGGCCATCTTCACCCACCAGACCAGCACGATCAAGACAAAGGATAACGGGCAGTTTTTGAATTGCTACATCATGTACCACCTGATCGAAGGCTCTTTGCATGAAAGACGAATAGATATTGCAGAAAACCCTCATGCCTTGTGTAGCCATACCAGCGCTTAATGTTACCGCGTGTTGTTCGCAGATACCCACATCAAAAGCCCGGTTCGGCATTTTCTCCATCATAAATTTCAGGGACGAGCCTGAAGGCATAGCGGGAGTAATGCCAATGATCTTAGCGTTCTTTTCAGCTAATTCAATAATAGTATGACCAAATACATCCTGGTATTTAGGAGGTTGCGGAATATCATATTTCTTTTTATGAATTTCTCCGGTAACCTTATCAAATAATCCGGGTGCGTGCCATTTGGTTTGATCTTTTTCCGCCAGGGCATATCCTTTTCCTTTTACGGTAATAATATGCAACAGTTTCGGACCCGGAATATTTTTCAGATCCTGCAATGTATCTACCAGCTTACTAATATTGTGCCCATCGATCGGACCAAAATAACGAAGCTTCAGCGCTTCAAATAAGTTACTGCTTTTGCTAACAAAACCTTTGATGCTATGCTCCAGTTTACTGGCCATTTCGCGGGTGAAATTTTTACCGATAGGTAGTTTACCCAGCGCCTTCCAGATATCATCTTTAAACTTATTATAGGTAGGAGAAGTGGTAATATCGGTCAGGTATTCTTTTAAGGCCCCCACATTCGGGTCGATGCTCATGCAGTTATCGTTCAGAATAATCAGCATGTCGTTATCGGCTACTCCCGCGTGATTCATTGCTTCAAATGCAATACCAGCCGTCATCGAGCCATCACCAATAATTGCAACTGATTTTCTGTCTTCTCCTTTGTATTTGGCGGCCATCGCCATCCCTAATGCTGCGGAAATTGAGGTGGAAGAGTGACCCACGCCAAAAGTATCGTATTCGCTTTCGCTCCGTTTTGGAAAACCACTCAGCCCTTTGTACTTGCGATTGCTGGCAAAATTGTCCTTGCGACCGGTGAGAATTTTATGACCATAAGCCTGATGACCCACATCCCAAACAAGTTGATCGTAAGGCGTATTATAAATATAATGAAGCGCAACAGTCAGTTCCACTACGCCGAGGCTAGCCCCAAAATGACCCCCATGAACGCTAACAACATCAATGATGTATTGTCGCAATTCCTCGCAAAGTTGGTGTAATTGTTCACGGCTCAGCTGTTTAACATCGGCCGGTGAATTGATTGTGTTTAGGAGCGCCCCAGGCTTGATATCCATCAATATAGTAGTTTCAGGCTTCAAAAATACGCTTTTATAACGCCCGCCAAAGGCCGGCTCGTATTTTAAGAAAACAAAAAGGAGTTATGCTGGTTCTGCGAGGGCATTTTCTGTTAAAATGCCTTATTTTTCAGGGATTATCGCGCTTCGATATCCACCGATGGACTACATATATCACCATATATCCAAAATAGCCAATATTGGCATATTGAATGAGTAGATTTGCCACAACAGCATATGAAAGTACTTAACAGAATATCGAATTACTGGCTATGCCAGTTTGGGGGATGGGGATTGGTAGGATTCTCTCTGCTCTTTTATTCCGTCTTTTTCATGCCCAGCGCTAAAATGACCGTTGACATGGGATTGAAAATGCTGGTGTATGTAGTCGCCGGTATTATAAGCACTCATGTTTTACGGGAGTATATCCGGAGATCCGGTTGGTTACTTCTGCCGATTGAAAAGATGGTAACCCGATTGATCATCGCAATTTTAGCTACCAGTGTTCTATATAGTTTGCTCGTTATAGCGTTTGTAGAAGTTCTTTCGATAA
>Ga0190274_10001995_pt1 | contig 11969 bp, 7 predicted proteins | sample Popmic531T_FD_133002 | JGI IMG/M metagenome (GOLD analysis project Ga0190274, IMG submission 133002) | Populus adjacent soil microbial communities from riparian zone of Yellowstone River, Montana, USA - 531 T | ecosystem: Environmental > Terrestrial > Soil > Riparian zone | place: USA: Montana...
CTGTCGTTCTTCCTCTGGAGCAGCATCCCCGATGATGAGCTGCTAGCGGCCGCCGAAGCCGGCGAGCTCGCTAGACCTGCGACTCTGGAGCGAGAAGTTCGCAGGATGCTCGCGGACCCGAAAGCCGACGCGCTCACCCGCAACTTCGCGTCGCAGTGGCTGTTGCTGCGCCAACTCGACACCGTCGTGCCCGCGACCAACGAGTTCGACGGCAACTTGCGCAAGAGCTTCCGCGAGGAGACCGAGCGGCTGTTCACGAGCGTGCTGCGCGAGGACCGGAGCGTCGTCGACTTGCTCGACGCGGACTACACCTTCGTCGACGAGCGGCTCGCGCGCCACTACGGGATCCCGAACGTCCGCGGCAGCCGCTTCCGCCGCGTGCAACTACCGGAAAGCGCGCGCCGCGGATTGCTCGGCCAGGGCAGCATCCTGACCGTCACCTCCGCGCCGAACCGCACTTCTCCCGTGAAGCGCGGGCAGTGGGTCCTCGAGAACATCCTCGGCTCGCCGGTACCGCCGCCGCCCGAAGGCGTCGAGACGAACCTCGATCAGACGGCGCCCAAGGCCGAGGTGAAGACGATGCGCGAGCGGCTCGAGCGCCACCAGTCGGACCCGGGCTGCTCGGCGTGTCACAAGCTCATGGACCCGATCGGTTTCTCCCTCGAGAATTTTGACTTCATCGGGAAGTGGCGAGATGCTGATGGCGCGGCGCCCGTGGACCCGCACGGCGAGTTCATCGACGGCAGCGTGCTCGACGGCCCGGCGGGCTTGCGGGGCGTGCTGCTCGAGCGGCGCGAGCTGTTCGTCGCGACCGTCACCGAGAAGCTCATGACCTATGCTCTCGGCAGAACAGTGGAGTACTACGACATGCCTGCCGTGCGTGCGATCGTGCGAGCGGCGGCGGACGACGACTACAAGCTGTCGGCTTTGGTGCTTGGAATCGTGCAGAGCGTCCCGTTTCAGATGAAGGCCAAGGCGGAGCCTGCCGGAAGCACTCAAGCGAACACGGGCTAAGGACGAGACATGTTCATCACGAAAAAACACTTGTCGCGTCGTGCTCTGCTCCGGGGGGCCGGAGCCGCGATCGCGCTGCCGCTGCTCGACTCGATGATTCCCGCCCGCACCGCGCTCGCGCAGACCGCCGCGACGCCGAAGAGCCGCCTCGGCTGCATCTACATTCCGCACGGCGCGACGATGGATAAATGGACGCCGGCCGCCGAGGGCACGAAGTTCGAATTCTCCGAGACCCTCGAGCCGCTAGAGCCGTTCCGCGACCAGGTTTGCGTCGTGAGCGGGCTCGCGCACAAGCCGGTCGCGCCGTGGACCGGCGAGGACACGGGCGGCGCCGAGAATCACGTGCGCGCGGCCGCGGTGTTCCTGAGCGGCGCGCACCCCGTCAAAGGCGACCGCGCGTTCGTCGGTCCCACCGTCGACCAGCTCGCGGCGGCCGGCATCGGTCAGGACACGCCACTGCCGTCCGTCGAGCTCTCGATCGAGGAGCTGGGGCTCAGCTGCGACGCCGGCTTTACGTGCGCGTATCGCAACACGCTCGCGTGGAAATCTGCGACTCTGCCTTTGCCGATGGAGAACAACCCGCAGGTCGTGTTCGAGCGCCTGTTCGGCGACGGCAGCACCGACGAGCAGCGGCACGCGCGCCGCGATCAGGCGAAGAGCCTGCTCGACTCCGTGATCGGTCAAGTCGCGTCGCTGCGTCAAGACTTGCCGGCCGCGGACCGCGGCCGCCTCAGCGACTACCTCGACGAGGTCCGCGAGGTCGAGCGCCGCGTGATCAGCGTCGATCAGCGCCTGTCGTCCGGCATCGAGCTGCCCGAAGCGCCGACCGGCGTGCCCGACACCTTCGAGCAGCATCTGAACCTGATGTTCGATTTGCAGGTGCTCGCTTACAAGTCCGAGATCACGCGGATCTCGACGCTGATGCTCGCGCGCGAGAACAGCAACGCGATCTATCCGGGCTGCGGCGTGCGCGAAGGCTTCCACAACGCGTCGCATCACTCGAACGAACGCAAGAACATGGACCAGTTCGCGGTGATCAACCGCTATCACGTGAAGACGCTCGCGTACTTCCTCGACAAGCTGCGCGCCACGCCCGACGGCGACGGCACGCTGCTCGACCACTCGATGATCCTCTACGGCTCGAGCTTGAGCGACGGGAACGAGCACAACTTCGATCCGTTGCCCGTGGTGCTCGCCGGCGGCGGGTCGGGACAGTTGCGCGGCGGCCGGCACGTGAAGTACGCCGAGCACACGCCGATGTCGAACCTGCTGCTCGCGGTCCTGCACAAGCTCGGCGTCGAGGCGGACAGCATCGGCGACAGCACCGAACCGCTCGAAATCTGAGAGCGGCGCCGAGTGCGACGCGCGTTACGAGAGAGGAAGCTCGTCTAGCGCGCCGGCGGCGTGTTGTCGTTGCCGGCGAACTCCGCGAAGTAATTGCTGACGCCGTCCGGGTCGAACAGCCAGATCGTGCGCATCTGCCCGGGGTTCGAGAGCGGCCGATCGATCGTTGCGCCGCGCGCCTGGGCCACTTCGTCGACGCCGGCCGCGTTCCACACGATGTATTGCATGCCGGCGGTCTGGGCGCGCTTCGGCAAATCCGCGCCGAAGCGGTAAACGTTGATCGTCGTCGAGCCGTGCGTGTACGCGTAGCGCGTAGCGCCGAGCAGCTCGTCCTGCGCGGGTGCGTGCTCCTCTAGGCCGAGCAGGTCACGATAGAAGCTGCGGCTCTTCTCGAGATCCGCGACGGAGATTCCGATCTCGAAACTCGCCAACTGCTCTGGGGAGGCATTCGGCACGATCACGAGCTCCACCCACTCGCCGGCCGGATCTTGCGCGAGCGCGGCGGCGGTGGCGCCCGGCCGCGAGCTCGGGCGCTGGAAGAACGGCGGCTCGAGGCCGTGCTTCGCGAAGCTCTGGGAGATCGCCGCCTGATCCTTGTAGAAGAACGTGAGAACCCGAACCCCGGTCGCCGCGCCGACGGTCGCAGTGTTCGGCTCCGCGTCCTTGACGGGGAACAGCTTCACCTCCGACAGCCCGACGGGATAACGGATCATCGCGCCGCCGCCGAGCGCCGTCGCGGGGAGCACGGACAATCCGAGCACCTCGTTGTAGAACGCGCGCATCTTGTCAGTGCGCTCCGCGGGGAAGCGGCGGAAGACGTTCACCTCGCCGATGTCGGAGCGCTTCATGCCGGCCTGCCAGAGCAGCGGCCGGATCGTCTGCGCGCCCGACGCTTGCGCGAAAGCAGTACCGGCCGCGGCGAGCACGCCGCTGGCGCACAACGCGGCGAAGCCTAGCCGCACCGCGCGGCGTACTCCAAACTCGTAGCTCGGGAACATGGCGACGACCCCCGTCGATGAAGCGTTCGGCGATGCTACCCGGGCGGCGCCGAGCCGCACAATATATAAGGTGCGAGATGAACGACTTTACCGATAAGGTCGCGTTGATCACGGGTGGCGGCGCCGGCATCGGCCGCGCGACGGCGCTCGCGTTCGCGCGCGCGGGCGCGAAGGTGGTGATAGGCAACCGCGGTGCGGAGCGCGGCGCGGAGACGGTCGAGCTCATCGAGGCCGCGGGCGGCACCGCGGTGTTTCAAAAGACGGACGTCTCGGTTGCGAGCGAGGTCGAGGCGCTGGTTGCGCGCGCAGTGAGCGAGTTCGGCGCCCTGCACTGCGCGTTCAATAACGCCGGAATCCTCACGCCGCTGCGCAACGTCGAGGAGCAGACCGAGGAAGACTTCGACCGCGCGATGGCCATCAACGCGAAGGGCGTGTGGCTCGCGATGAAGTTCGAGATCAAGCAAATGCTGAAGCAAGGCGGCGGCGCGATCGTCAACAACGCGTCGGTCGCGGGAGTGCTCGGCTCCGGGCGCGGCGTCGCGAACTACGTCGCGTCGAAGCACGCGGTGGTTGGCCTCACGAAAGCGGCCGCGCTCGAGAACGCGCGCCGCGGGATCCGCGTGAACGTGGTTGCGCCGGCAGTCGTCGACACCGACATGGGCAGCGCATTCGCGGGCGGCCTCAAGATCACGATGGAAGACTTCGGCAAAGGCCACCCGATCGGGCGCGTCGGCCGGCCAGAGGAGATCGCGAACGCGGTGTTGTGGCTCTGCTCCGGCGACGCGTCGTTCGTGACGGGACACACGCTCGCGCTCGACGGCGGCTTCACGGCGCAATAGGCGTGGCGCATGGAAGGTTGCGATGCTACGGCCGCGCCTGCACCCAGCGCACTACAGCCTCCTCGAGCTCCTGCCCCGGCCCGCGGTGCGCGTCTTCCGAATTCATGATGATCGTCACGACATAGGTCTTGCCGTTCCCCGCGTGCACGTAGCCCGCGAGGGCCGAGACGTGGTCGAGCCGGCCCGTCTTCACGTGCATCAGCGATTCGCCCGAATGCTCGAAGCGGCCGCGCGTCGTGCCGTCGAGCCCGCCGAGGGAGAGCGACGCCATGAACTCGGGTGCATACGCGCTCTTCTGCGCGGCTCGCAGCACGCTCGCGAGCAGCGCGGCGGACGCGCGCTCGTCGCGCGACAGCCCGGCGCCGTTCTGCAGCACGAGCGTGCTCGCATCGATGCCGCGCTTCTGTAGGAACGCGCGGATCGCGTCGATGCCCTTCGCGGCCGTCCCGGGCTCGCCGCCGATCTCGGCGCCGAGCGTGTACACGAGCTGGCGCGTCATCACGTTGTTGCTGTTCTTGTTGATGCTGCGGATCACCTCGCCCAGCGGCCGCGACTGCCACACGAGCGCCGGCGTCTGGTCCGTCGGCACGACGACCTTGCCGAGCTTGCCGTTGAACTGCCCGCCGACTTCTTTCCACAGCGCCCGGAACAACCCGTAGTCGTAGGTGTCGTGTTGCAGCGCCGTGCGGCTCATCGAATAGCCGCTGCAGCGGCGCGAGAACTTGCCGTCGAGCACGACCTCGGCGAGCGTTGCGGGGTCGGCGTGGTTGAACGCGACGCCCGCCTGGTAGCCCGCGCATGCGCCGTCGACGAGATCGAGGTTGTTCTTGACCTCGAGGTTGTCGAGCGCGGGGTCGGTCGTGACGCTCACGCGTCCGCGCGTCGGGTCCGCGCGGAACTGAAAATTCACGGCCTTGAAGTTCATCAACACTGCGCTCGGCACGACGTTATAGGTGCGATACGGCTGACCGTCGAACGCGCCGGGCTCGGGCTCGGCGCTCGTGTCGAACCAGCTATCGTCGAGCACGAAGTCGCCGCCGACGTCCTGAAGCCCGCTACGCCGCACGGCACGCAGCATCTTCCAGAACTCCTCGACCACGAGGTACGGGTCGCCATGACCCTTGATCGCGAGATTGCCATCGAGCTTCTGGCCGTCGAACCCCCCAAGGAAGTAGACCTCCGTGGGCCAGGTGTAGGCAGGCCCCAAGATCTCGAGCGCGCTCCAGGTCGTGATCACCTTCATCACGGACGCGGGGCTGCGCGCCTCGGACGCGAGGTGGCTCAGGATCGGCTGAGCGGCATCGACGTCCTGCACGATCACGCTCGCGTCCGTGAGCGGGATCGAGTGCCCCGTGAGCACGCGCTCGACCTCGGGCGGCAAATCCGCGCGAGCCACACCCGCCATCGCGAGCAGCAACCAACATAATCCGCGCATGCGATGCCCCAAGAGAAGTTTTCGAATTCTGCCCGATGACGGCTGAGCTAGAATAGCCGCCTCGGCCGCGGCCCTGCCCGGCCATCATCTCTTTTCGGGGCGCGGGTTCTTCCAAATGAGCCGTCGGTCGATGGGTCGACCGGCGCATGGCAAGGAGTGTGTTGTGAGCAAATTCGACAAGCAGCTGGAAAAGATCAAGAAGGACAAGGGTTTCATCGCGGCGCTCGACCAAAGCGGCGGCAGCACACCAAAAGCCCTGAAGCTCTACGGCGTGAACGAAGATGCCTGGACCGATGAGAAAGGCATGTACGACGTGGTGCACAAGATGCGCAGCCGGATCGTCACGTCGCCCGCATTCAGCGGCAAGCGTCTGATCGGCGCGATCCTGTTCGAGAACACGATGGACCGCGACATCGAGGGCAAGCCCACGCCGACCTATCTCTGGGACGTGAAGGGCGTGGTGCCGTTCCTCAAGGTCGACAAGGGCCTCGCCGACGAGAAGGACGGCGTGCAGGTCATGAAGCCGATCGGCGGGCTCGACGCGCTGTTGAAGAAGGCGAAGTCGAAGGACGTCTTCGGCACCAAGATGCGCTCCGTCATCAAGCAGGCGAACCCGGGCGGCATCGACGCCGTCGTGAAACAGCAGTTCGAGATCGGTAAGCAGATCATCGCCGCGGGACTCGTGCCGATCATCGAGCCCGAGGTCGACATCAAGACCCCGAACAAGGCGCAGGCCGAAGAGCTGCTCAAGGCCGCGATCACCAAGGAGCTCGACGCGCTCAAGCCCGACCAGAAGGTGATGCTGAAGCTCACGATCCCGGACAAGGACAACCTCTACGCCGACCTCATCAAGCACAAGAACGTGCTCCGGGTCGTCGCACTCTCAGGCGGTTACTCGCGCGACGACGCGAACAAGCGCCTCGCACGCAACAATGGCATGACCGCGAGCTTCTCGCGCGCACTTGCCGAGGGCCTCACCGCCCAACAGTCCGACAACGACTTCAACGGCATGCTCGACAAGTCGATCGAGAGCATCTACCAGGCGTCGATCACCTAGCGCCGACGTTCGTTGCCGCGGCGCGGCTCTAGGTCGCGCCGCGGCTCGCCGCTCCTCTCACGATTGACCCGCGTTCACGCGTTGCGCAGCCGGGCGCGCCGCCCCGGGCGGCCGAACGAGTCGCACGCACGCCCCGGCCGCATATAATGCGGCTACTTTCCGCCCCTTCCGCTTACCCCACGGGACTCCATGAGCACGAAGATCATCTACACGCAGACCGACGAAGCGCCTGCGCTCGCCAGCTACTCCTTGTTGCCGATCGTGCGCGCATTCACGAAAGCCGCGGGCCTCACGGTCGAGACGCGCGATATCTCGCTGGCGGGCCGGATCCTCGCCGCGTTCCCGGAGTCGCTCAAGCCCACGCAGCGCCAGGCGGACGACCTCGCGGAGCTCGGCGAGCTCGCGAAAACGCCCGAGGCCAATATCATCAAGCTGCCGAACATCAGCGCCTCCGTACCGCAACTCCAGGCCGCGATCGCGGAGCTGCGCCAGCAGGGGTACGAAATACCCGAGTACCCCGAGGAACCGAAGGACGACGCGGAAAAGAAGACCAAAGCGCGCTACGCGAAAGTGCTCGGCAGTGCCGTGAACCCGGTGCTGCGCGAAGGCAACTCCGACCGGCGCGTTGCACCCTCGGTGAAGCGCTTTGCCAAGACCCACCCGCATTCGATGGGCAAGTGGAGCCGGGACTCGAAGACGCACGTCGTGCACATGAGCGGCGGCGACTTCTACGGGAGCGAGCAATCGGCCGTCATCGCGAAAGGCGGCAAAGCGAAGATCGAATATACCGACGCAACCGGCAAGACCACTCTGTTGAAGGAGTCGATCGGCCTCGAGGATGCGGAGGTGATCGCGACGTCCGTGATGCGCAAGCGCGAGCTGCGCGAGTTTTACCGCCTCGCCATCGCCGATGCGAGGAAGTACGGCGTGCTGCTCTCGCTGCATCTCAAAGCGACGATGATGAAGGTGTCCGACCCGATCATGTTCGGGCACGCGGTCGGCGAGTACTACGCCGAAGTGTTCGCGAAGCACGGCGCCACGTTCGCGGAGATCGGCGTCGAGCCGAACAACGGCATCGGCGACGTGTACGCGAAGATCCAGTCGCTTCCGGAAGAGCAGCAGGCCGCGATCAAGGCGGACCTCGACGCGGTCTACACGAAGCAGCCGCCGCTCGCGATGGTCGACTCGAGCAAGGGGATCACGAATCTCCACGTCCCGAGCGACGTGATCATCGACGCGTCCATGCCTGCGGCCATCCGCGCGTCGGGACAGATGTGGGGCCCCGACGGCAAGCCCTACGACACCACGGCGATCATCCCGGACCGCTGCTACGCCGGCATCTATCAAGAGACGATCGACGACTGCAAGCGCAACGGCGCGTTCGACGTCGCGACGATGGGCAACGTCGCGAACGTCGGTCTCATGGCGCAGAAGGCGGAGGAATACGGCTCGCACGACAAGACGTTCGAGATCGCGGGCAAGGGCAAGGTCCGCGTGGTCGACGCCGCCGGCAAGACGCTCACGGAGCACGACGTCGACGCGGGCGACATCTGGCGCATGTGCCAGACGAAGGATCTGCCGATCCGCGACTGGGTGAAGCTCGCGGTGGATCGCGCGCGCGCGACGAGCTCCTGCGCGATTTTCTGGCTCGACGAGCGGCGCGCCTATGACCGCCAGATCATCGCGAAGACTCAGCTGTACCTCAAAGGCCACGACACGTCCGGTCTCGACATCCGAATTCTGGCGCCCGTCGAGGCGATGCGTGCGACCTTGAAGCGCGTCCGAGGCGGCGTCGACACGATCTCGGTGACCGGCAACGTGCTGCGCGACTACCTCACGGATCTCTTCCCGATCCTCGAGCTCGGCACGAGCGCGAAGATGCTGTCGATCGTCCCGCTGCTCGCGGGAGGCGGTCTCTACGAGACGGGGGCCGGCGGCTCGGCGCCGAAGCACGTGCAGCAGTTCGTGCAGGAGAACTATCTGCGCTGGGACTCCCTCGGCGAGTTCCTCGCGATCGCCGTGTCGATCGAGGACCTCGGCCGTAAGACGAAGAATCAGAAAGCGATCGTCGTCGCCGAAGCGCTCGACACGGCGAACGGTAAAGTCCTCGAGAACAACAAGTCGCCGCAACGCAAGATCGGCGAGCTCGACAACCGCGGCAGCCATTTTTACCTCGCGCTCTACTGGGCACGCGCGCTCGCGGACCAGACCAAGGAGAGGGGCCTCAAGCAGAAGTTCGGCGACGTCGCGAGACGGCTCGAGGCCAACGAAGCGCGGATCCTGAGCGAGCTCACGGCAGTGCAGGGCAAGCCCGTCGACATCGCGGGCTATTACCACCCCGATTCGAAGCTCGCGTCGGCGGCGATGCGGCCGAGCGCGACGCTGAACAAGATCGTCGACGGGATCGCCTGAGGCTGACCGGCCTTTCCCGGGGGGCGCGACACCGATAGACGACCGTCCAACGGCAGGCGCGTCCCTTGGAAATCCGCGGCTTCCGCGACCGGTTTTCGGTTCGGGTTCTCACGTTCAAGACGATCGCTAGCGCATGTCTCCCCGCATGTTGCCCCGGCGCTCCGATGGTCGTCGGCGAGCGATTTTTTTGCGACCAGTGTTAAACTTGCAAGTTCGGGGGAATCAACAAGAGCTTTCGTTAGGAGAAAGGAAGAAGCCATGGCTCAGAAAAGTTTCGAGGACGTTCTGAAGAGCGCCCGCAATCCCGTCGACATGCTTCGCAATTCGCAGATCGGAGCCTATGTCTACCCGACCGTCCCGTCCGAGTTTTCGAACTGGCGCGACGAGCAGGCCGCCTGGCGCAAGACCGCCGTGTTGTTCGACCAATCGCACCACATGGTGGACCTGTACATCGAAGGTCCCGACGCGCTGAAGCTCCTGTCGAACCTCGCGATCAACAGTTTCAACAACTTCCCCGTGAATCGGGCGAAGCAGTTCGTGCCGTGCAGCTACAGCGGCCACGTGATCGGCGACGGCATCTTGTTCCACCTCGAGCAGAACAAGCTCGTGTTCGTCGGCCGCGCGCCGTCCGCGAACTGGATCGAGTTCCATGCCGCAACCGGCAAGTACAACGTCAAGATCGTCAAGGACGATCGCTCGCCCGGCAACCCGAAGGGCAAGGCCGTCAACCGCATCTCGTATCGCTTCCAGATCCAAGGCCCGAACGCTTGGAAGGTGATCGAGAAGCTCAACGGCGGCCCGGTCCCCGAGATCAAGTTCTTCTTCATGGGCACGATCAAGATCGGCGGCAAAACCGTGCGCGCGCTGCGCCACGGCATGGCCGGCGCACCGGGCCTCGAGGTCTGGGGCCCGTACGAGGAGCGCGAAGAGATTCGCGAGGCGATCGTCGAAGCCGGCAAGGAGTTCGGCCTGCGCCAGGTCGGAGCGCGCGCCTACGCGACGAACACGCTGGAGTCGGGCTGGATTCCGTCGCCGCTGCCGGCCGTCTACACGGACGAGCGCATGAAGCCGTATCGCGAGTGGCTGCCCGCAAACAGCTACGAGGCCACCGGCGGCCTGGCCGGCAGCTTCGTCTCGAACAAGATCGAGGACTACTACGTCACGCCGTACGAGATCGGCTACGGCCCGTTCGTCAAGTTCGACCACGATTTCATCGGCCGCGAGGCGCTCGAGAAGATCGCAGACAAGCCCCATCGCCAGAAGGTCACGTTCGCCTGGAACAGTGACGACGTCGCGAAAGTCTTCGCGTCGATGTTCGCCGGCGAGCAGCACTACAAGTACATCGATCTGCCGCTGTCGAACTACGCTTCGGCCTCGTTCGACAAGATCACGCGCAACGGCAAGGTGGTCGGCGCTTCGATGTTCGCGGGCTACAGCTACAACGAGCGCTCCATGCTCTCGCTCGGGATCGTCGATCCCGACGTCAAGATCGGCGACGAGGTCACGCTCGTCTGGGGCGAGGAAAACGGCGGCACCAAGAAGGTCACCGTCGAGCCGCACAAGCAACTAGACATTCGTGCGATCGTGAGCTCGGTGCCGTACTCGAAAGTCGCGCGCGAGACCTACGCGTCCGGCTGGCGCACAGGCAAAGCCTAAGCTGCGAGGGTTCTGTAAGGGGGCGGGTGTCGACCGACACCCGCCCCCGATCGTGTCAGGCGCTCGCGCGGCATGGGCGACAAAAACAAAACCAGCTCATGCTCTCACTCGTGAAAGTCCAAAACGAATAGAGTGCGCCATCTGGGGGCAACCAATAATAGGCTAAGGGGTACTGGAATCATGACTCATAAGAATCTGCAGGAAGCGATCCAAGCAGCGAAAAACCCGGTGAAAATGCTGCGCAACTCGCAAATCGGGCCGTACGCGTTCCCGGTGGTGCCGAGCGAATTCACCAACTGGCGCGACGAGCAGCGTTCGTGGCGCGAGACCTGCGCATTGTTCGATCAATCGCATCACATGACGGATCTCTACGTCGAAGGTCCCGATGCGCTCAAGGTGTTCGCCGATCTCGGCATCAACACCTTCAACAATTTCCGCGTCGATACGGCGAAGCAGTTCGTAGCGTGCAGCCCTGACGGCTACGTCATCGGCGATGCGATTCTGTTTCACCTCGAGCCGAACAAGTTCAACCTCGTCGGCCGACCGCCCGCGCTGAACTGGGTGCAGTTCCACGTCGAGACCGGCGGCTACAACGCGACGGCGGAGCGCGACGAGCGCTCGTTCGTGAACAGAACCGGCGGACGCAAGGTTTACCGCTACCAAGTGCAGGGCCCGAACGCCGCCAAGGTGATGGCGAAGGCCACGGGCAAGCCGATGCCCGACATCAAGTTCTTCAACATGAGCACCGTCGACGTCGGCGGCCACAAGGTCCGCGCTCTGCGTCACGGCATGGTCGGCCAGCCGGGCTGGGAGCTGTTCGGGCCGTGGTCCGAGGGCGATGCGGTGCGCGACGCGCTGATGGAAGCCGGCCGGGAGCTCGGCATCAAGAAGGTCGGCGCGCGCACGTATCCCACGAGCACGCTCGAGTCCGGCTGGATCCCGTCGCCGATGCCCGCGGTCTACAGCGGCGAGCAAATGAAGCCGTACCGCGAATGGCTCGCGGGTAACAGCTACGAGGCGATGGCGTCGCTCGGCGGCAGCTACGTCGCGAAGAAGATCGACGACTACTACCGCACGCCGTACGACCTGGGCTACGGATTCTTCGTGAAGTTCGATCACGAGTTCATCGGCCGCAAGGCCCTCGAGAAGATCGCGAAGAAGCCCGAGAAGCAGCAAGTGAAAGTCACGCTCGCCTGGAACGGCGAGGACGTACA
>Ga0190274_10001996_pt1 | contig 11965 bp, 13 predicted proteins | sample Popmic531T_FD_133002 | JGI IMG/M metagenome (GOLD analysis project Ga0190274, IMG submission 133002) | Populus adjacent soil microbial communities from riparian zone of Yellowstone River, Montana, USA - 531 T | ecosystem: Environmental > Terrestrial > Soil > Riparian zone | place: USA: Montana...
AGGATCGGCTCGCCGCGGATCCAGCCGAGCGACACGAGCCCGGCCCCGTAGCCGAGCGCCATGAGCGGCAGGAACAGCTTCGCGAGCTGGCGGTGGCGGGCGGTCCCGCGCGAGCGCCCGGCCTGGCGTGCGCGTCGCAGCTCGAAGCCCTCGCGCAGCACCAGCAGCCCGAGCGCCAGCACGCCGATCATGGAGAGCGGGTGCAGATAGGCAGTCCAGCTCATGTCGGGCGGAGGCTACCGGCGCGGGTCGCGCGGGTAAAGCGCTACTCGACGCGCGTGAGCGCCGCGGGCGGGATGCGCGCGACGAGCACCTGCAGCGCGCGCTCCACGTAGTTCGTGTCGCGCGACTCGAGGGTCAGCAGCGTGCGGTAGCCCTCGGGCGTGCTCTGTGGGTAGCTGCCGAGCCCGAGCGCGGGGAACTCCTCGAGCAGCTCGTTCAGCCAGTGCGCAAGATCGGTCTCCATCAGGCTCACGTACACGCGGCGCAGGAACACCGGCGCTCCGACGAAGCGGTCCGCCACGGCGTCGAACTTGAGCTGCAGCAGGCGCGGGATCCCGGGGAACACGTACACGTTGTGCACCTGCACGAGCGGGAACCACAGGTCGGGCGTCTCGATCAGCTCGGCCGACTCGGGCAGCTGGCACATCTTGAGCTGGCTCTGGTTGGGCTCGGCACCCTTGATCGCGCCGCGCAGCAGACCTTCCATCTGGGAGTGACAGCTGAGCTTCTCGCCGAAGGCCCGCGCCACGCCCTCCATCGTGACATCGTCGTGGGTCGGCCCGACACCGCCCGCCGTCAGCACGAAGTCGAAGCGCTCGGAGAAGGTGCGGACCTCGTCGGCGATCTCCTCGACCACGTCGGGGATCACGTGCACGCGGGGCACGTCGATGCCGCGCGCGCGCAGGCCCTTGAGCAGGTACGGCGTGTTCTCGTCCTGGACCTTGGCGGTCAGGATCTCGTTGCCGATGATCAGGATTCCGGCAGTCGGTACTTCCGGTACGCTCGCGACGCTCGCAGGGATTCCTGGCACGACCACGTCCACCACGTTCACCACGTCCCGCCCGTGCTTCGTTGCGTTCCAGCCGCGCTTGCATCTTACGTTTTTTGTCGAGCCCGCTTCAACCGGATCCACTACCCTCGCCGCATGCCCCGTCTGCGCTTCGAGCCCAGCGACGCGGAGGTGGTAGTACCAGAGGGGACCCGCCTGATCGACGCCATACGGGGCGCCGGGCTGCCGATCGCGCACCCCTGCGGCGACGAGCTGATCTGCGGCAAGTGCGGCGTGCGCATCCTCGAGGGCTCCGTCTCGCGCGAGTCCGCGGCCGAGCGCGGCGCCAAGCAGCGGAATCGCGTCCCGCTGGAATACCGCCTGGCCTGCGCGCTGCGCGTGCGCGGCGACCTGGTGCTGCGCGCCGACTACTGGGGTGTGCGCCGGTGACTCGGGCCCTGCTGATCGTCGACCACGGCAGCCGGCGGCCGGAGGCCCACGCCCATCTCGAGCGCCTCGCCGAGCGGGTCCGCGAGCGCGCACCGGAGCTGTACGTGTACATCGCGCACCTCGAGATGGCGCCGCCGTCCGTCGAGGACGCGCTGGCCAGCTGCGTCCGCGACGGCATCACCGACGTGGCAATCCACCCGTTGTTCCTCATCCCGGGCCGCCATCTGACCCACGACCTGCCCGAGCAGATCCGGCGAGCCTGCTCGAGCCAGCCGGAGCTCAGCGTGCGCCTGCTCGACTCCCTGGGCGAGCACCCGGGCCTGGCGGACCTGGTGCTCGAGAGCCTGCGCTCGAACTGACCCCGCTCCTCGTGTATAACGCCGGAGCCGAGGAGGATTCCGCATGGCCCGCATCAACGATCACTACCTGAAGCTCGCGTCCGGCTATCTCTTTCCGGAGATCGGCCGCCGCGTGGCCGCCTTCCAGTCCGCCACCCCGGACGCGCGCATCATCCGGCTCGGCATCGGCGACGTGGTGCTGCCGCTCGGCCCGGTCGTGCGCGGCGCGATGCAGAAGGCGATCGACGAGCTCGGCACCGAGCAGGGCTTCCGCGGCTACCCGCCCGACCAGGGCTACGCCTTCCTGCGCGAGGCGATCGCCAAGGGCGACTTCGAGGCGCGCGGTGTCGCCATGCGGCCGGACGAGATCTTCGTGTCCGACGGCTCCAAGTGCGACAGCGGCAACGTGCAGGAGATCTTCTCGGTCGACGCGCGCATGGCCGTGCCCGACCCGGTCTATCCGGTGTACGTCGACACCAACGTGATGGCCGGTCGCACCGGCGCAGCCGACGTTGCCGGACGCTACGCCGGCATCTTGTACCTGCCGTGCAGTGCGAAGAACGGCTTCCTGCCCGAGCTGCCGAGCGAGCCGGTCGACGTCGTCTACCTGTGCTTCCCGAACAACCCGACGGGCGCCGTGGCGAGCCGCGCCGTGCTCGAGAGCTGGGTCGCCTGGGCGCGCGAGAACCAGGCCGTGCTGCTGTTCGACGCCGCCTACGAGGCCTACATCACCGACCCCGAGATCCCGCACTCGATCTTCGAGATCCCGGGCGCGCGCGAGTGCGCGATCGAGTTCCGCAGCTTCTCGAAGAGCGCCGGCTTCACCGGCCTGCGCTGCGGCTACGTGGTGGTCCCGCGCGAGCTGCTCGGTCAGAGCGCCGACGGCAAGACCGTCGATCTGCACCGGCTCTGGGCCCGCCGCCACAGCACCAAGTTCAACGGCGCCTCCTACCCGGTCCAGGTGGCCGCTGCCGCGACCTACACCGAAGAGGGGCGCAGCGAGGCGCGCCGGGCGATCGACTACTACCTGGAGAACGCCCGCCTGATCCGCGAGGGCCTGAGCGCCTGCGGCCTGTCCGTGTTCGGCGCCGTGAACGCGCCCTACGCCTGGCTCGAGACGCCCGACGACCTCGACTCCTGGACCTTCTTCGACCGGCTGCTCAAGGAGGCCCACGTCGTCGGCACGCCCGGCGCCGGCTTCGGCTCCTGCGGCGAGGGCTACCTGCGCCTCTCCGCCTTCGGCAAGCGCGACCAGGTCGAGGAGGCGATCAGCCGCATCAAGCGCTGGCTGGCGTAGCGCCGCACCTCCGCGCTCGGTGATCCGCCTGCGCCCCATGGCCGCTTCCGAGCTGGCCCGGCTCGGCGAGATCGACCGCTCGGAGCACGTGACGCACGAGTACCGGTTCCGGAGCGGCGCGCTCGAACGCCGCACCGTCGACGAGCGGGCTCCCGCGTAATCGCGGTCCGGCGACCACGCGGTCTCGGCGACCCCGAGCGCCTATGCGGTGGAGTCCTACCTCGCACAGGGCTTCGCACCCACGCGCAGCCGAACCCGGAGCTGCTCGCGCGCGAGCCCGACGACATCGAGCTCTGAAGCTCCCCGCCCTTTCCCTCGTCAGTGATCAGAGATAGTGTCTCGAGTGACTAACTCAATCACTGCATTCGCCACGGGTAAAAGGGGGGACTTCATGGGGCGTCGGTCTTTCGCTGTACTTCCACTCGCGCTCGCGATCCTTTCGGGGTGTGCGAGCTCATCGGTGCTGGTCGCGCCCCGGCCACCGGAGCAGCACACGAAGCTCGGGCCGGCATCGGGCACGGCGTGCGGCAGCCTCGCCGTGATAAGCACGGCGTACAACGTGCTGCCGATCGGCCTGAACAGCCGCGTGGAGCGCGCGTACGAGCGAGCGCTCGCGAGCGTTCCCGGCGCCACGGCGCTGGTCGATACACAGCTCGAGGAGAGCTGGTACTGGTACGTGCTGGCGACTGCCCGCTGCACGACGATCAGTGGGGAGGCGATCCGATGAAGCGCAAGCAGCTGTCCTGGGCTCGTGTCGCGGCGGCCGCCGCCCTGTTCGCAACCACGCTGGCGTGCAGCAGTGTTCCCGTGCGCTTCGACGCACCGAAGCAGCCGCTGCTGTCGGCGCAGGGCCGGAACGTGGAGGCCGAGGCGTGCGGCTTCCAGCTCCTGCTGCTCATCCCGATCGAGACCAACTCGAGGGCGTCGCGCGCCTACTCCCAGCTCCAGAGTGCAGCGGGTCAGGACGTCCTGACCGACATCCGCGTGACCGAGCGCTGGATCTACGGGCTCGTCGGCACGGCCTACTGCACGAAGCTCTCGGCAACCGCGTACCCGCGGGCCTGACGCGGCGTTCCCACCGCGGGTTCGCGCTCGCGGTGGGAACGCTCGGCGAGCGTTGCCCGGCCCCTACCGTGGCGAGTGTCGCGAGCGATGATATCGTCGTGCGCTCGAAACGGAGCCTCGGAGCACCGAGAGGGGTCTTCCACATGGCATCGCTGAATCCGAGCATGGGGCGAATCCTGGCCAGCGCCATCGCGCTGGGAGTGCTGGCCGCAACCGCACACGCCCAGAGCGACGCGGAGGCCCCGCTCGATCCGGGCGAGGCGCTGATCGCCGCCGCGAGCGCGCCCTGGACGGGCGACCTCGACGGCATGCTGGAGCGGCGCACGATCCGCGTGCTGGTCGTGCCGACGCGCACACAGTACTGGGTCGAGCGCGCGCGGACGTCGGGCGTGACCTACGAGGCCATCAGCGCGTTCGAAGCGGCGCTGAACCGCAAGTACAAGCAGCAGCACAAGCACCTCCGGGTGGACGTGCTGTTCGTGCCGACCGCCCGCGACGAGCTCATCCCGAAGCTTCTCGATGGTCGGGGCGACATTGCCGCCGCGGCGCTCACCATCACGCCCGAGCGCCTGCAGCAGGTCGACTTCGGCGCTCCTCTCATGCGGGGCGTCCGCGAGATCGCGGTGACCGGCAGCAAGTCGCCGGCGATCGCCACGCTCGAGGATCTCGCCGGCCAGGTCGTGTTCGTTCGCAGGTCCTCGAGCTACTGGACGCATCTCGAGGCGCTGAGCGAGCAGCTCGAGAAGTCGGGCAAGCCGGCGATCGAGCTCAGCGCCGCCCCGGAAGATCTCCAGGACGACGAGATCCTGGAGATGGTCCACGCCGGCCTGGTCGGCATCACGGTCGTCGACGAGTACGCCGCAACGCTCTGGGCCAAGGTGCTGAAGGACATACGACCGCACCCCGACATCGTCGTGAACACCGAGGGCGAGCTCGCCTGGATGATCCGCAAGCAGAGCCCGCTGCTCAAAGCCGAGATCGAGGCATTCGCCTCGAGCAGCACGACGCAGAAGCTCGGCAAGAGCGTGCTCAAGAAGTACCTGGGCAGCACGCGCTTCGTGAAGCCCGCGACCTCGAAGGACGAGCTGAAGAAGTTCGAGCGCACCGTCGCGCTGTTCCGCACCTACTCCGGAAAGTACGACCTGGATCACCTGCTGATGATGGCGCAGGGTTACCAGGAGTCGCGGCTGAACCAGGAGGCGCGGAGCGCGGTCGGGGCAATCGGCGTGATGCAGGTCATGCCCGGCACGGGCAAGGACATGAGGACGGGCGACATCACGAAGCTCGACGCCAACATCCACGCCGGCGTGAAGTACGTGCGCTTCCTGCAGAACCAGTTCTTCGAGAAAGAGCCCATGGACCCGCTGAACAAGACGCTCTTCACGTTCGCGGCCTACAACTGCGGCCCGGGCTGCGTGCAGAAGCTGCGCAAGCGCGCCACCAAGCTCGGCCTCGACCCGAACGTCTGGCGCAACAACGTGGAGCTCGTCGCCGCGCGCCAGATCGGCGCCGAGACCGTCAGCTACGTCGCCAACATCTACAAGTACTACGTCGCCTACCGCCTGATCGAGGGCGTCGAGGCGAGCCCGGCCCGCGGCGGCTGAGCGCGAACCGCCTGCTCAGCGAGCGACGGTGAGGGGCTTGCGCGCGGTGCTCGACTCGACCAGCGCGGTGAAGGCGGGCTCCAGCGTCGGGAAGGCGGGGCCGGGGCGGCCGACGTAGTAGCCCTGGGCGAGGTCGATGCCGAGGTCGCGCAGGACCTGCAGCTCCTCGACGGTCTCGATGCCCTCGCCGATCACGCGGGCGCGCGCGGCTTCGGCGATCGACTTGAGCGCTCGCGCGATCTCGCGCTTGAGCGGGCTCGTGTGGATGCCGCGCACGAGCGACATGTCGAGCTTGATGTAGTCGGGGTCCATCTGGGCGATCGTCTCCAGGCTCGAGTAGCCCGTGCCGGCGTCGTCGATCGCGATCTCGATGCCGGCCTGGCGCAGCTCGTTGACCGAGTCGCGGAAGTGCTCGAAGCCGGTGATCGCGAGCCGCTCGGTCACCTCGATCACGATGTTCTCGGGCACGAGGCCCGACTGCGCGAGCAGCTCGGCCAGGGGATCGCCGCGGAAGCCCGGGTCGTGCAGGCTCGACGGCAGCGTGTTCACGAACAGCTTCAAGTCGCGCCCCAGGCCGCGCGCGTTCAGGATCGAGCGCGTGCGGCAGAGCTGGTCGAGCTCCACCAGAAGGTCCGTCTCCTCCGCAACGGAGAAGAGCATGAGCGGGCTCTCGAGGTCGGACTTGGCGGGGCCGCGGCTCAGCGCCTCGTAGCCGACGAGCTCGAGATCGACGAGGTCGACGATCGGCTGGAAGTGCGTGCGCACCGCGCTCTGCTGGATCATCAGGCGCAGGCGCTCGCGGTTCTGGGTGCTGAAGCGGAACTCCTGGTGGCGCGCCATGCGGCGGGCCTCGTCGACCATTCGGTAGAGCAGGCGCTGCGTGCGCACGAGCGGGTTCCGCAGCGCGGAGGCGTAGCCGACGTTGAGTCGCGGCACTTCGCGCAGGTAGCGGAAGGCCAGGTCGAAGAGCTTCGACATCAGCGCGACCTGCACGCGGTCGGCGATCATCTCGAGGTTCTGCTCCTCCATGGCGGCGCCGGCGCGCGTGGGCGCGAGCAGGACCATGAACTGCTCGCCGTACTGGCCGCTCACGGTCACGCGGTCCTCGTCGCGGATCGTGGGGCCGCGCAGGCGCGCGAGCGCCTGGCCGATCTCGATCAGGAGCTCGTCGTAGACGACGCTGCCGTGGACCTTCTCGATGCGCAGTAGCGGCGAGGCATCGAGCAGGATCATGCCCAGGTAGCCGTGCTGCTCGAGCTGCGCGCCGAACCAGTCCAGCATCGACTGGAACGTGGGGATCGTGAGGCGCGGAACGTCAGTCGGCAGGCCGCCCGGCGGAGCGAGGGAGTACATGGGTTGGTGCACGATTCGGCGCGCCCGGAGCGGGACTTTAGGCACCAGGTGAGGACGGGGAGGAAGCGCGCCCGAGGCCCTATGATGCGCAGCATGGACTTCCGACCCACGCCTGCGCAGGCAGCCCTGCGGCACGAGGTGCGCACCTTCCTGGCCGCGGATCCCGCGCTGCGCGCGCGCGCCGTCCCGGAGGACGGCTGGATCACCGGCTTCGACCCCGCGTTCTCGCGCCGGCTCGGCGCGCGCGGCTGGATCGGCCTGACCTGGCCGCGCGCCTACGGCGGGTCCGAGCGCAGCTACCTGGACCGCCTGATCGTGACCGAGGAGCTGCTGCTCGCCGGCGCGCCGGTCGCGGCGCACTGGTTCGGCGACCGCCAGATCGGCCCATCCCTGCTCGCACACGGCACTGCGGAGCAGAAGGAGAAGTTCCTGCCGCCGACCGCCCGCGGCGAGCGGGTGTACTGCATCGGCATGAGCGAGCCCGGTGCGGGCAGCGACCTCGCGGCGCTCGCGACCCGCGCGGAGCTCGACGGCGACGAGTTCGTGATCCGCGGTCAGAAGACCTGGACGAGCTTCGCGACGCAGGCCGACTACTGCTACCTGGTGGCGCGCACCGACCCGTCCGCGGCGCGCCACCGCGGGATCAGCGAGCTGCTCGTGCCGATGGACGCGCCGGGGATCGAGGTGCGGCCGATCCGCGACATGGTCGGCGAGGAGCACTTCGGCGAGCTCTTCTTCGACGACGTGCGCGTGCCGCGCTCGGCCCTGATCGGCGCCCTGCACGGCGGCTTCCGCCAGATCATGCAGCAGCTCGACTACGAGCGGAGCGGCATCGAGCGCCTGCTCTCGAACTGGCCGCTGTGGCGCGACGCCCTCGCGTTCGCGCGCGAGCACGGCAGGCTCCGCGATGCAGCGCTCGCACAGGAGGTCGCGGAGCTCGAGACCGCCCGGCGCTGCGGACGCCTGCTCGTGTACCGCGTGGCGTCCCTGCTCTCCCAGGGAACGCTCCCGAACCACGAGGCCGCGCTCGCCAAGGCCTACTGCACGCGGGTCGAGCAGCGCATGGCAGATCTGGCGGCGCGCATCCTCGGACCCACGGCGCTGCTGCGGGCGGGCTCACCGGGCGCCGCGCTCGGCGGACGCGCCGCGCGCGCGCTGCTCTACGCCCCCGCGTACACGATCCAGGGCGGCACCGACAACATCCTGCGCAACATCATCGCGCGCCGGGGACTGGGCCTGGCGGAGTAGCCCGAGGACGGGCGGTCGGAGTAGCCCGAGGACGGGCGGTCGGAGTAGCAGGCGCCGCCTGCGGCGGGCGACTCACTCGCGGGTCGCGCTCCCCCCGGCGTCAGCGCCGGGTGGCGTAGAACATGCCGTGGTTGTCCTTGCTGCGGTGCGGCGCCAGCTCGACCGCGTAGCCGCGACCGCGCAGGAAGCTGGCGAAGGCGCCGATCCTCGACCGCGGGTCGTCCTTCTCCACGTCGTGGTACTCGCCGTGAATGCGCTCGATGCGCTCGAACACCTCGGGCGGAGTGGCGTACAGGATCGCGTACTCCTGCCCTTCGACGTCGATCTTGAGCAGGTCGCAGGTCTCGACGTTGTGTCGATCAAACAGATCAGAAAGCGTGACCGCCGTCACCTCGACCCAGCGCTTCGACATGTTGCGGCCGAGATCGCAGAACGTGGAGTAGGCGCCCGAGGCGCGCGGCGAGAGCGGCTCGTACAGACGCACGGGACCTGGCCGGCCCGAGACGGCGCAGCACACGGCTTCGATGTTGGGCCAGTGCATGGTGTTGCGCTGCAGGCAGGCGAAGTGGTCCTTGTAAGGCTCGTAGCTCAGCACGCGCGCGGCGAGCGGTGCCGCGCGCACGGCGAACAGACCGACGTTGCCACCGAGATCGATCACCGTCTTCCAGGACGCCGGCTGCACGCCCTGCAGGTGGTACTCGTCGGCCAGGAAGATGCGGTGGAACATGTGGAAGTCGGCGCGGTCGCCGCGCAACCTGACCACCGGAGCCCCGCGCATCTGCACGGTGTGCACGTCGCCCGCGCGCTGCCGCTTGCGGAAGCGCAGCGTCGCCCAAGCGTTCGTCGCGAGGCGGCGCAGCGTCAGATAGTCGCGTAGGTCTCGAGCTCGCATCTCGCGCGCCAAACATAACACCGCACCCGTGCGAGTGCGCGCGCTTCAGCGAGCTTCAGGGCAGGCGCGCGAGGTACTCGCGTGCCTTGGCGATCTCGCTGCGCGCGGCGGCGAAGCGCGGCTGCCACTGTCCGGGAACCGGCGTGGGCGCGCGTCCGACACCGGCCGGGGCATCGCGCAGCTCGCGCAGCGCCGCACCCGTGCGCTCGATCGCGAGCGCGAAGTCGCGCGGCGCGGCGGGCTCGGCGCTGGGGAGCTCCCGCGCGGCCGCGTCGACGCGCTCGAGCCAGCTGCGCTGGAACTCCTGCCAGCGGGCCACCTCGTCACCGCTCGCCACCGGGCGCGCGGTGCTCCCCGCTGCGGCGGGCACGGGCGTGCCCAGCACGTCGCACTCTCGTTCGCCGACGTCGGCGAGTGCCCGGAGCCGCTCGAGCATCTGCGTCAGCCGGGCCACGCTCGTGCGGTCGAGCCGGCGCGGCTGTGCCGCCTGGGACTCGACGTACTCGACCGAGCTCGTGCTGAACCACGAAGCCCGTGCGAACGCGCGATCGCGCACGACTTCCCACTCGCTCTGGGCAGGCGACCGGTCGGACGCTGGACCGCCGGCTGCGCCAGCGGCGAGCTGGTGCGCGCCGAACTCGCGCAGCCCCAGGGCCGGATGCCCGGCGGGCAGCGCGCCCTCGCGCTTGCTGATGCTGGCGAGCAGGGACTCGACCGCGTAGCTGGTCCGCTCACCGTCATCGGGCTGCACTGGCGAGCGCGCGTAGAGCACCGCCTCGACGGCCTCGATCTCCGCGCGGTAGTGCGACGGGTCGAGCCGGGCGGCTGCCTGAGCGCTCGCGCGCTCCGGGCCGCGTTCGACGTGCCCCCCGCCGCGGTCGTCACAGGCCAGCACGACCAGGGCAATCAGCGCGAGACCTCGCCGCACGACTAACCCCAGAGGCGAACCACGCGTTCGCAGCGGTCGAGGCGCTCCAGCGTCCCCTCGCTGACGCGTCGCGCCTGCACCTCGAGATCGAGCATCTTGCGGTGGATCCAGCTCGCGGCCAGATCGACGCGCGACGGCTCGACCGCAGCCTGCTGCAGGAGCTCGGCGGCGATGATGACGTGGCTCACCATCTCGGCCATCAGGCGCGAACAGAGCAGTGCGTAGTTGAAGCCCTGCAGCAGAGCGGGCGTGCAGTCGACGATCCGCTCGATGCCCTCGTTGACCATGGCCGCGAGACCGGCGAGCGGCTCGCTGGTCAGCTTCGACAGGTCGCGGCGCAGCTCGTCGAAGACGATCTCGAGCGCGCCCTTGCCGATCTCCTTGAGCGCGAACGACACCTGGATCTCGGACGTGCCCTCGTAGATCGTGGTGATGATGCCGTCGAGGTGGAGCTTGCCGACCGCGGTCTCGGCCATGAAGCCGATGCCACCGTGCACCTGGATCGCCATGCGCGTCACCTCGTCGCACGACTCGGTGGCGACGAACTTGCAGAGTGGCGTGAGCAGGCGCTTGGTGGCGTTGTGCTGCTCCGCGAGACGTTCGAGATCGCTGCGTTCTGCGTCCGGCAGCGACGTGCCCTCGCGCTCGAGCTGCATCTCGATGGCGCGCAGGCTGTCCTCGACGCGCGTGCAGCGATAGGTCAGCGCGCGGCTGCTCTCGATCAGCAGCACCATGCGCGCCAGCATGTTCTTCATCAGCGGCTGCTCGCCGATCGGCTGGCCGAACTGCACGCGCGTGCGCGAGTACTCGATGGCCTGCTGCAGGGCGGCCTCGGCAATGCCGATGCCCTGCGCCGCCACGCCCTGCCGGGCGTGGTTCATCAGACTGAGCATCGCCTTGAAGCCCTCGCCCTTCTTGGCGATGCGCAGGCCCTCGGCGTTCTCGTAGCGCATGGCGCAGGTGGCCGAGCCGTGCAGGCCGAGCTTGTGCTCGAGCCGCTCGATGCTGACGCCGTTCGGCGACCCGTCTGCCTTGCGCCGCGGCACGACGTAGAGCGACATGCCACGCGTCGTGCCCTTCGACTGCTCGAACGTGTCGTCGTCCCGAGCCAGCACCAGGTGCACGTGGGCGCAGCCGTTGGTGATGAAGATCTTCTGGCCGTCGATGAAGCAGCGGCCGTCGCGCTCGGTCGCGCGCGTGGTGATCGCGCCGAGATCCGAGCCGGCCTGCGGCTCGGTCAGGTCCATCGCGCCCTGCCACTCGCCGCTCACCATGCGCGGCAGGTACTGCTGGCAGACCGCCTCGCTGGCGAACGCCTCGATGTCGGCAGCCACGCCGGCCTGCAGGGCGATCACGGGCTGCAGGCCCATGTCCGCCCGCGACAGCATCTGCATGTACATCTGCACGATGAGCATGGGCAGGCCGAAGCCGCCGTACTTCTCGCTCACGGTGAGCGTCGTGAGGCCCGCCTCGCGCAGCTTGTCGTAGGTGTCCTGGATGTGCGAGGGCAGCACGACCTCACCGTCCTGGAGGCGCGCGGTCTCGGCCCAGCGCTCGCGCGCCGCCGGCTCGTGCGCGGCGCAGATCTCCGCAGCCGTCTCGAGAATGCTGCGCAGCGCGCCGACCTCGGCCTGCACGTCGACGCCCTCGCCCTTGGTGCCGCGGAAGTACGCGTCCCAGTCGACGAGCTTGTCGAGATAAAGAAGCATGCCCTCGTGAAGGTAGTTGCGCATGGTGCCTCTCCGGGTGTTCCCCGATTCCTGGATCGGCAGGTCGCGCGGGGGGTTGAGCCTTGACTA
>Ga0190274_10001997_pt1 | contig 11965 bp, 7 predicted proteins | sample Popmic531T_FD_133002 | JGI IMG/M metagenome (GOLD analysis project Ga0190274, IMG submission 133002) | Populus adjacent soil microbial communities from riparian zone of Yellowstone River, Montana, USA - 531 T | ecosystem: Environmental > Terrestrial > Soil > Riparian zone | place: USA: Montana...
TCGGCGATACGGAGAACCGCTGGCGGCTGGCGCTGAATGACGGGCGGCCGATTGACTTGAACGCGCATTTGGGCGCGGGCGAGGCGCGCATGAAGCTCGGCACCCTCCATTTGAGAAATGTCGAAATGCACGTCGGAGCCGGTGAGGCCGACGTCGACCTTCGGGGCAACCCCGTTGAGAGCTACCGCGTGCAGATCCACGGCGGCGTCGGGTCCGCGACCGTAAGGCTACCGGCAAACGTCGCGATCTCGGCCAGGGCGTCAGGCGGACTCGGCTCGATCAGTGTGAGCGGCCTCGAACAACGCGACGGCCGCTGGACCAACCCACGCGCAGAATCGTCGCCGGTCAGAATCGACCTCGATGTTCGCGGCGGCATCGGCGAGATACGAATCGTCGCCGAGTAGCAACGCTCTCCCACGAGGGGTCAGTCCCACTTCGTGAGCGGGGACAGACCCCTCGTGCGAGCGTGGTACCGTCGTCCGGATGCCTGTGATCGCCATCGATGACGTGTCCACGGCGTTCGGACACGTCCCGCTCCTGGACCACGCGTCGCTCACGATCGAGAGCGGCGAGCGGATTGCGCTGATTGGACGAAACGGCACCGGCAAGTCCACGTTGCTTCGAATCCTGTCGGGTGAGCTCGAGCCAGATCGTGGTGCGATCTGGCGGGAGCCCGGCCTTCGCGCCGCCCGACTTGTGCAGGATGCCGCGCTCTCGACGTCCAGCCCCGTGTTCGACGTCGTCTCCGAAGGACTTGGCGACCTTTGCAACGTTGTCACTGCCTACCATCACGCGGCTGTCGCGGTGGCAGAGGACGCGACCGCCGAGGCGCTCGACACGCTCGGACGATTGCAGCACGAGCTCGAGGAACGGGACGGGTGGCGCGTCGAGCAACGTGTCGAGCTCGTGCTCAATCACCTCAGCCTGCCGCCCGATACGCCCGTCGAGACGCTCTCAGGCGGCTGGCGCCGTCGCGTGCTCCTGGCCCGGGCGCTCGTCGCGCAACCGACGCTGCTGCTCCTCGACGAGCCCACCAACCACCTCGACATCGAGGCGATCGAATGGCTCGAGGCGTTCCTGACGGATTACAGCGGCGCGCTCGTCTTCGTCACGCATGACCGCGCGTTCCTCTCGCGGCTGGCCACCCGCGTCATCGAGCTGGACCGCGGCCACCTGACATCGTGGCCGGGTGACTACGCGACATTCGTGGAGAAGAAGGAAGCGGCGCTCGAAATCGAAGCCGTCGCCAATGAAAAGTTCGACAAACGGATGGCGCAGGAAGAAGCGTGGCTGCGGCGGGGTGTCAAGGCGAGACGCACCCGCGACGAGGGCCGCGTGCGCGCGCTGATGGCCATGCGCGAGGAACGCGCCCGTCGCCGGCCGATGGCGGGGAACGTGCGGCTCGACATCGCCGCGGCCTCGCGGTCCGGGCAAATGGTCTTCGAGGCCGAACACGTCACCAAGGCCTATGGCGGCCGGCCGGTCGTTCACGATTTCTCGACGCGGATCATGCGCCGTGATCGCATCGGCTTAATCGGGCCGAACGGCGCCGGCAAGACCACGCTCCTCCGCCTGCTCATTGGCACCCTGGAGCCGGACGAGGGCGAAGTGCGACGCGGGACGAACGCCGAGATCGTGTACTTCGACCAACAACGCGAGGCGCTCGATCCCGAGCGCAGTGTGGTGGATACCGTCGCTGACGGCAACGACACCGTGACGGTCGGCGGCGTCACTCGTCACGTCTACGGCTATCTGGAGGATTTCCTGTTTCCCCCGGAGCGCGCCCGTTCGCCTGTGAAGGCGCTCTCTGGCGGCGAACGCGGCCGGTTGCTGCTGGCGCGACTGCTGACCCGGCCCGCCAACGTCCTCATCCTGGACGAACCGACGAACGACCTGGACATCGAAACGCTCGAGCTGCTGGAAGCGGAGCTCGCGGCGTTCGATGGCACGCTCCTCATCGTGAGTCACGATCGGTCGTTCCTGGACAACGTCGTGACGAGCACGCTCGTGTTCACTGGTGACGGACGGATCGAAGAGCACCTGGGCGGCTATGAGCAATGGCAGCGCGATGTGGCGCTGACCGCGCCATCCGGGCCTCCTGTGACTGCCGCTCCCCGCGAGCCTCGGCCAGCCCGGCGGGAACCTTCCGCGAAAAAGCTGTCGTACCGCGAACGCCTCGAGCTGGAAGGGCTGCCGGCACGCATCGACGCCCTCGAAGCCGAACAGGCCAGGCTCGAAGCATCCATCGCCGGCGCTGATTTCTACAAGGAATCGGCGGCAGCCATCACGACCGCGCTCGGACGCATCCAGACCGTGCGGTCCGAGCTCGAGGCCATCTATCGACGCTGGTACGAGCTGGACTCGAGGCCGCGGTGATCGTGGTCGTCGGCGCCGGCGCCGCCGGTCTGGCCGCCGCGATCTTCGCGTCCGCTGGCGGGCAGCCGGTCACCGTCATTGAAACGACCCCGGACGGCGGGCGGAAGATCCTCATCAGCGGCGGCGGGCGGTGCAATATCCTGCCGGAGACGCTCGCGCCGAGACGCTTCGTCACGGATTCGCCGGCGCCACTTGTTCGCCGGTATCTCTGCTCGTGGCCGCTTCGGGAACAGCGCACGTTCTTCGAGCGCGATGTCGGCGTGCCGCTCAAGTTCGAGCCCGATCCTGGCAAGTGGTTTCCCGTGTCGGATCGCGCGCGCGATGTTCGCAATGGACTCATCGACCTCGCTCGGCGGAAGAACGTCGAGTTCCGATTCAACACCGCGCTCGTCGATGTCGTACCGTCCCCACCAGGTCTCGTCGTCCGGACGTCGCGCGGTGAGCTCGACGCGTCCGCCGTAATTCTTGCGACCGGCGGCCTCTCGGTGCCGGCGACGGGCAGCACCGGGACTGGACTCACCGTCGCGCGGGCTCTCGGGCACGTCGTGCACGAGACGTATCCGGCGCTCACCCCGCTCGTCGCGTCGCCGGCCGTTCACGCGAACCTCGCCGGTGTGTCACTGAACGTGAGGATCCGCGCGCGACACCCCCCGGGGGGTCAGTCCCACTTCGTAGGCAGTGACAGACCCCTCACCGATGCAGAGGCTCACGGCGGTTTTCTGTTCACGCACCGCGGTTACAGCGGGCCGTCGGTTCTGGACATGTCCCACGTGGCCATCCGGAGCCTTTCGGAAGACAGTCCACGAGCTGTGCTTCGCGTGCGATGGGCCGAACTGGATGAAGCGTCATGGCATCGGGAGCTCGTCGGCGCGGGAGGCCTGGTCGCGAACGTGGTGGCCGCGCAGGTGCCGAAGCGACTGGCCGACGCCTTGGTGGCCGAATGCGGAATCCCGCAAGGCCTGCACGCGGCCGAGCTGCGCCGCGACGATCGCATGAAGCTGGTCGAGCGCCTGATCGCCTACCCGTTGCCGTGGACCGACCACGAAGGTTTCAAGAAGGCTGAGGTCACGGGCGGCGGCGTGGCGCTCGATGAGGTCGAACCGCGGACGCTCGAGAGTCGCCGTGTGCGCGGGTTGTTTCTCTGCGGCGAAATCCTGGACGCATTCGGTCCCATCGGCGGCCACAACTTCGCCTGGGCGTGGGCCACGGGCCGGCTGGCCGGACTCGGCGCCGCCGAAAAAGTGGCCGGGTGAATTATTCGGTCGCCGAATAATTCACCCGGCCACTTACTGACGCAACGTCTTCAGCCTCTCCGCCGTCGTCGGGTGCGTGGACAGGTAGGCAATCGCGCCCGGCGGACTCTCGTTCCCCTCGCCAGCGCGTTCGGCCTCCATCCGCTCGAGCATGTCGGCGAGCCGTGTGGGCGAAATGCCGATTGCGCGGAGCGCGCCGACCGCGTACGCGTCGGCCTCGCGCTCCAGATCTCGCGAGTAGCGGGCGTTCAGGAGAGCGGCCGGCGCGGCGGCAGCAAGCGCGCTGACGTCACCAATTACGACCGTAACAAGGCCCGCGACGAGCGCGCTCTGAATCACGGCGCGTACACCATGCCGGCCCTCGAGGTGGCCCACCTCGTGCGCGAGGACCGCGACCACATCGTCGGCGTCCTTCGCGAGCCCGACCAGGTCGTCGGTCACGATGACGACGCCAGACGGCAGGGCCATCGCATTCGCGCCGAGCGCATCGCTCTTGCGGAAGACGAGCCGGGCGTGCCCCGCAAGCTCCGTCGGCAGCGACAGCCGGCCGAAGGCCTCTGTCAGAGTCATCTGTCGAGCCGCCGGCAGCTCTGACGGCGTCAGCAGACCGCCGTCGAGTGAGGCCAGCACCTGGGTGCCGATGGTCTCGAGGGCGCTCTGCGGTACGTGAGCCGCGGCGGCACGCACGACGACTGGAAACGCCAGCCAGTACGTGGCTGCCAGAAGCGCAGCAACGACAACGAGCACGACCACCAGGGTGCGAGGGCCGCGGTCCCACTGATCCACGCGAAGGATTGTGACACCGTCACGATTCCTCGTTCGCCGACTGGACTAGGATCTGCGGATGCGAGTGTGCCGTTTTTCCACTGGTAGCGACGACATCCGGCTCGGGGTCGTGACGGACGAGAACACCGTCCTGGATCTGACGCCCACCGGGCTCACGAGCCTGACCGCGCTCCTCGAGAGCCGCGACCCGGTCGCTGCAGTCCGCGTGGCCGCGCACGGTCCGCTCCCCAACCACGCTCTGTCCAGCGTCAGGCTGCACGCGCCTGTGGAGCGCCAGGAGGTGTGGGCCGCGGGCGTGACGTACCTCAGGAGCAAGGCTGCGCGCATGGAGGAGTCCGACTTCAGCGCGACGGCGTACGACCGCGTCTACGACGCCGAGCGGCCTGAGATTTTCTTCAAGTCCCTGCCGGATAAGGTCGTGCCGACCGGCGAGCCCGTCGGCATCCGTCGCGATTCGACCTGGAACGTTCCGGAACCCGAAGTCGCGCTCGTGCTGTCGTCGCGCGGCCACGTCGTCGGCCACACGATTGGCAACGACATGAGCTCGCGAAGCATCGAAGGCGAAAACCTTCTTTACCTGCCGCAAGCCAAGACCTACTTCCGGTCATGCTCGCTGGGTCCCTGGATCACCCTCGGTACGCCGGAGCCCGCCGCGAGAGCCTGGTCGATCTCGCTCGATATTCAGCGCCAGGGCAAGAGTGTGTTCAACGGCACCACGTCTGTCGGTCAGATCAAGCGCACGTTCGACGAGCTGGCCTCGTTTCTGTTCCGCTCTCAGGTCTTTCCGTATGGCGCCGTGTTGCTCACCGGCACCGGCGTCGTTCCAGACGAGTCGTTCACGCTGCAGGAAGACGACGAGGTCACGATCGACATCTCGGGAATCGGACGGCTGCAGAATACTGTGACCGTGGTGTGAGGCTTGGGGCCAGAACGGTCTCAATCACAAATCGTCAATCCTCGATCCACAATCATCAATGGATCATCAATCTCAGATTTCAAATCATCAATGCCACCATCACTTCACGGTCATAGCCTGATCGGCGATCGACAGGTCGCCGGAACACAAACCTTTCTTGCGCGGAGTCCACTCGACGGCTCAGCGTTGCAGCCGCCTTTTCAGATGGCATCGGAGCTCGACGTGGATGCCGCGTTGCGGCTGGCCGGCGAGGCGTTTCCTGTCTATCGCCAGACCACGGGAGAGGCTCGCGCGGCGTTTCTCGAACGGATTGGCGACGAGATCATGGCCATCGGTGACGCGCTGATTGCGCGTGCGCACGTCGAAACCGGACTGCCGGAAGCGCGGCTGACCGGCGAACGCGCGCGCACGGTGAATCAGCTAAGGCTGTTCGCGCAGGTGGCACGCGAAGGCTCCTGGGTCGATGCCCGCCTCGACACGGCCATGCCCGACCGCCAGCCCGTGCCGAAGCCGGACCTGCGGCGCATGCTCGTGCCGATTGGGCCCGTTGTGGTTTTCGGCTCGAGCAACTTTCCGTTCGCGTTTTCCGTGGCTGGCGGCGACACGGCGTCCGCGCTCGCCACTGGTAACCCGGTCATCGTGAAAGCCCACAGCGGACACCCGGGCACGTCGGAGCTCGTCGCTGGCGCGGTTGCTCGCGCTGTGCAGTCGTGCGGATTGCCGCCCGGCGTCTTCTCGATGCTCCACGGCGCCGGCAAGGTCATCGGCATGGCGCTCGTTCGCCATCCCTCCACGACGGCGGTGGGATTCACCGGATCGCGTGCGGCCGGACGCGCGCTGTTCGACGCCGCGTCGGCGCGTCCAGCGCCGATTCCGGTCTTCGCAGAAATGAGCAGCGTGAACCCCGTGTTCATCCTGCCTGAAGCGATGCGAGAGCGCGGGACCAAGGTCGCTGAGGGACTGAAAAGCTCGGTGACGATGGGGGTCGGCCAGTTCTGCACGAAACCAGGCCTTGTCTTCGGGCTTGGCGGCGAGACCTTCGATGCGTTCCAAACGGCGTTCAGCGCCCTCCTGGAGACAACGGCGCCCGCGACGATGCTGCACGCGGGCATTTCCGAGGCGTATCACGAAGGACTCACCCAGGCTTCTGCCGTGACCGGCGTCACCGTCGTCGCTCGATCGGCCGCGAGCGCCGACGCTTCCAGAACCCACGGCGAGGCCGTCGTGGCGCGGACCGATTCCGTGAATTTCAGAGCCCGTCCCGAGTTGGCCGAGGAAGTATTCGGTCCGTACGCGCTGCTGATCTCTGCGTCGAGCCTCGACGAGCTCGAGCAGATCGCCAGAAACCTCGACGGCCAGCTCACCGCGACGGTCCATGGCACGCCCGAGGATCTCGCGGCGGCGGCGCCGCTCCTGCGCATTCTCGAACAAAAGGCCGGGCGGCTGATCATCAACGGCTTTCCAACCGGTGTAGAAGTCTGTCCTTCGATGCACCATGGCGGACCGTATCCCGCGACCACCGACGTCCGGTTCACCTCGGTGGGGACCGCGGCGCTCTATCGTTTCGTCAGGCCTGTCTGCTATCAGGACTTTCCGGCCGAGCTTCTGCCGGCCGCGCTCCGTGACGACAATCCGCTCGGAATTCGACGGACGGTCAACGGAGCCGCGGTGTGAGCATCGCCGGCGACCTGCCGGACACGACAGTCCGCCGGATCGTCCTTGCGGTCCTCGCGGCGGTCATCTGCAGTTGGATTTTTGCGACCGGTGTCTTCCTCGATTTCGAGCCGATCAGAATCAGGATGGTTCGAGAGGCGGTGCCCATCACGGATGGCGTGGCGCGCCTCGACATTGTCGACGAACGGGCGAACGACTTGCGCCCCCCGTTTGCGTTGATCGCGCGACTACGAAACGACACAGACCAGCCGCTGCGTTTCTCGATTCGGGTCAATACTCACACCGTCTGCGAGACGCGCGTCGCGGCGTTTAGCGCACGGCGTGTTGACTGTGCCGTTCGCGATTGGGATCCCCAGGCCGGTGGCCAGCTCATCGTCGAAAGCGACTCGCCGCGCCCGTGGACGCTCGAGGATCTCGAGCTTGCGACTCACCACGGCCGATCGACCGGGTGGCTGCAGGCGATGGTGCTGCCGAGCGGTGCGTCCGATCTCGTCAATCGGCCGTCTCGTGCCTGGGCCATCGTCGTCGGGATGACGCTCGCGGCGCTGTTGCTCGTGCCAACTCCGCGAATCGCCAGCCGCACGCTTCGGCTGAGCTACGCCGTCGGGGCCGTAGTGGCCAGCGTGCCGTTCGCCGCCGTCCTGGTCGCGCCGATTGTTTCGCCATACCGCATCGTGCTCTCGCCCTGGACGTTTGCGGGATGGCTCGCGATTCCGCTGCTTCCCCGCGTTCCACTGGTGTGGCGGGTGGTTCATTTCTTCCGCACGCCGTGGAGAGCCGCATGCGGGCTTGCGGCCGCGGTCTTCGTCGTCGCGGTCGTGTACGGCGCGCGGGTGGTTGGCGGCTCGGACGAATACGGCTACGTCAGCCAGGCGGATCTCTGGCTGCGCGGCAATCTCGTCGTCGATCAACCCTTCGTGCGTGGTTCGCCGTGGCCTGAACGGATGCCGTGGTGGTTCTCGCCACTCGGATATCGTCCGCACCCCTCGGACGCAGGCGCGATCGTTCCGGTCTATTCGCCCGGTCTGCCCATGATGCTGGCGCTTGCCAAATCTATCGGGGGACAGGACGCAGTGTTCGTCGTCGTGCCCCTGTTTGGCGGCCTGCTGGTTCTCGCGACCTACGCACTCGGACGCCGTCTTGGATCGGGTATCGCGCCGCTCGTCGCCGCCTGGCTCGTCGCCACGAGTCCAGTCGTCCTCGCGCACTCGATGGCCACGATGAGCGACGTCCCCGTGGCGGCAGCATGGATGGGAGCGCTTTGCCTGCTTCTGGGAACAAGCACGGCGAGCGCGGCTGGCGCCGGTGCGCTAACCGGGGTCGCCGTACTGATTCGGCCGAACCTCGCGCCGCTCGCGCTGGTGCTCGGAAGCCTGTACCTCGTGAGGATGCGAGCGTCCGGTGTGCGCTCGCTGGTCCATCTCGCGGTGTTTGGAGTGGCGGCTGCGCCGGCCGCCATCATCATCGCGATCCTCAACAACCGGCTGTACGGCTCCCCGCTGGCCTCGGGGTACGGCCCGCTTGCGGAACTGTTCATGGCAGAGCGGATGCTTCCGAACCTCCGGAACTATCTCAGGGCACTCGTCGAGGTGCACACTCCGGTCGTGCTGCTCGGGCTGGCCGCGCTCGCGTTTCCCGTTCGAAGGCTCTGGCCAGCCGTGCGTGAGCGTGCGGTCCTCCTCGTCATCGGAGCGTTCGTGGCGGCGATCTGGGCGATCTACTGTGCGTGGGTCGTCTTCGACTCGTGGTGGTACTCACGTTTTCTGTTGGCGTCGTTCCCGCTCATCATGCTCGGCGTCGGCGCGTGTGCCGATGCCCTGTTCCGCAAAGACGCACGGTGGATCCGGATCGTCGTGGTCGGCGGGATCGTCGCCGTCGGCCTGGCGCAGTTGCGCTTCGCGTCAACACACACGGTGTTCGAGGTTGGCCCAGGCATGCGGCGGTATGCCGTCGCAGCCGCGCTGACCCGGCGCGTCACCGAACCCAACAGCGTCGTGGTCACGTTGAACCACAGCGGCTCGGTGCGCTATTACGGCGCGCGCGTCACCGTCAACTTCGCCAACATGGCGGAAGGCGGGCCGATGGACGACTTTCTGGACTGGCTGCAGAAGAACGGTGTGCGAACGTACGCCACACTCGAGGACTGGGAGGTCAAGGAGTTCGCGAAGCGGTTCCCGGACGCGGCGCACCTGGCGGCGTTCGATCGTCCGCCTCTGGCCGTCTTCAACAACCCGGGGCGGTTGCTGGTCTACGACCTGGCACCCGGCCGCCGCACGCCACCCGAACCGGTCATCGTCGACGGCTTCAACATCGGCAGACGCGCCGTCCGACCAAGCCAGGCGCCTCGTCTTGTGATGGGGCAATCGCGGGGACAGTGAACTGATTTTCACACGGCGCCGAGTCCAAAGACCCGTGCACCCGTAACTTGCACCCGACGCACGCATCTTGCATGCTGAGCGCGTCAATCCATGCGACACCGTTTCGCCCCGGCTGCGGGATTGTTCCTGTGCCTCACGGCGCTGATCGGCGCACGACAGGAGCGAGGGAGCGATCTGCCGCAGTTCCGCGCCGGCGTCGAGCTGATTCAGCTCGATGTATCGGTGCTCGATCGAGACCGTCGTCCTGTCCGCGGCCTGACGGCCGTCGACTTCACGGTGCTCGTCGACGGACAGGTGCGGCCAGTCTCAGCGTTCAAATCCGTTGAGCTGACGCGCCCGGCGGCGCCCCCGGGCGCGCTGTGGATGAAAGACGTCGCGCCTGACGTCGTCACCAACACCCGGCCGGCGGGAAGGGTCGTCGCGATCGTCATCGACGACGGCAGTCTCAACGCGCCGGACGTTGCCGATTTATTTGCGGTTCGGAAGATGCGCGAACTGGGGCGAGCGGCCGTCGATGAACTGGCCGACAACGACCTGGCGGCAGTGGTCTTCACAGAGAACAGCCACCGGTCGCAGAATTTCACGACGGATCGGCAACTGTTGTTCGTGGCAATAGAAAAGGCGCCCCTACTACCCTCTCCGGCCGCCAACCTGGGGTTCTTTCGTGGCGCGCAGACGAACGGCCTCGTGACGGTCGAGACCGGCGATCCTTTCGGTATCAATCGACCAAGCTGCGACTGCGGAGCGTGCTCAATTGAAACACTGGGTCGCATTGCCGACGCGCTCCTTGCCCTGCCGGAACAGCGCAAGGTCATCGTCTTCATCAGCGCCGGTGTTCGTGTGGATCCCCAGGTCTCCGTGCCGTACAGCGCCGAGGGCAACAACTACGCGTACCGCGCGGAGCATTGCAACGTGCGAAAGCAACGCGCACTGGCGGATGTGTATCGTCGCGCCGGTCTCGCCAACGTCACGATCCAGTCCCTCGACGCGCGCGGATTGATCGCCACGGATCGGGCCCCAACGTTGGCCGAGATCGGCGCTATCGACACGAACGGCGGTATCGACTTGCGCGTCGAGTTCCTGCGCGGAATTGCTGAGCAGACGGGCGGCCGAGCCGTCGTCCGCAACAACGATATGGAACGCGAAGTCCGGCCGCTCATCGAGGAGACGAGCTTCTATTACCTCCTGGGCGTGGAGGCGCCGACCGTGAAAGACGATGGCCGGCTGCATCAGATCAAGGTGAGTACAGCCCGGCCCGGCGTTGAGGTGAGAACCCGGCGCGGATATTTCGCACCGACGCCCGAGGAGCGCCGGCGCATGGTCGCAACCGAGACCGGCGACGCCGAGGCGGCCATGACGGGGCCGCTCCCCAAGACGGACGTGCCACTCGAGATCAACGTGCTGCCATTTGCGGATCCGAAAGTGCCGGAAGGCTCGTCGCTCGCAGTCATCGTGGGTGTCACCCAGCCGAACGACGTCAGAGGGATGGCACGAAGCGAGCGCGTGCACATCGTGACGACCGCATACAATCCGGAAACGGGTCAGAGCGTCGGTTCACAGCAGCATGAGCTGGATCTGCAGTGGAACGCGACGGGGCAAGAAACGGGACGGTTTGAAGTGTTATCGCGCCTACCGCTGAAGCCCGGCCGGTACGAGGTCCGTGTCGGCGTCGAAGCGGGCGACGGACGCACGGGCAGCGTCTACACCTACGCCGACGTGCCCGACTACCAGAAGGATGCGCTGTCGCTGTCAGGCCTCGTGCTGAACGTCACGCCCACTCCGCGCGCGGTGCCCGTCGACGCGTTCAGAGACGTCATGCCGCTCACGCCCACGGCCCGGCGCACATTCCGGAGGACCGATCGGGTCACGGCGTGGCTCCGGTTCTACCGCCCGAAGGATGCCGCCGGCACGATCACGACCCGTCTGACGAGTGCCGACAACGACGTCATCGCCGAGCTGACTCAGGTGATCGACAACGCTTCGGGCGGTGATTCCGCCACGGGTGAGCACAGGATCGATCTACCCGTCGAAGACCTGGCGCCAGGCGAGTACCTCGTGACGGTGGAAGTGTCCGCGGGCAACAACCGGGCGCGTCGCGACGCGCGATTCAGGATTCAGTAGGAGCCTTCGAGTGCGTCTCTCATCGCGCCTGCGGCCGCTCTTCGTAACGGTCGCCGGCGCCACGATGCTGGCCGCCGCGACGCCGGCTCAGGCGCCCACGGCCGAGGACGTGCTCGCGCGCGCGGCGGAATACACCGCGCGCTTCGTGGAAACGTTCTCGAACCTCGTCGCGACCGAGCGTTATGTCCAGGACGTCAAACCCGCCAACGCCGCCCTGCGGCTGCGCTGGAAACCAGTACCGGGCTCGCACCGAGAGCTTCGGTCCGACTTCCTGCTCCTCAACGTGGGCGGCCCGCTCGAATGGCGGCCCTACCGCGACGTCTACCTCGTGGACGGCAAGGCTGTGCGCGACCGGGACGACCGACTGACCAGGCTCTTCACGGAGCCAGCCGCCACACGACTCGAGCAGGCCGCGCGGATCGCGCAGGAAAGCGCCCGGCACAATATCGGACTCGCGACCA
>Ga0190274_10001998_pt1 | contig 11964 bp, 9 predicted proteins | sample Popmic531T_FD_133002 | JGI IMG/M metagenome (GOLD analysis project Ga0190274, IMG submission 133002) | Populus adjacent soil microbial communities from riparian zone of Yellowstone River, Montana, USA - 531 T | ecosystem: Environmental > Terrestrial > Soil > Riparian zone | place: USA: Montana...
GTTCACCTCTCCTACTGCCGATGAGAAATATTCACCCTCGTGTTTTTCTGTTATATCTTTTAATGCACGGGTGCTGCTCATATTGCTTACCGTATTGCCTTTTCTCTTGCTCAATACATAATCGGCAATGGCTACCAGCGTATATTCTTCACCAAATAAAGAACCATCTTCACAAACAAAACATAAACGATCAACATCAGGATCAACCGCAATTCCTAAATGAGCTCTTTGTTTTATTACTTCACGGCTTAGTTCAGCTAAATGCTGTGGCAAAGGCTCGGGATTGTGCGCAAACTTTCCATTAACTTCTTCATTAAGCACTATCACATTCTCTACTCCCAATGCTTTAAGTAATGCCGGAACAAATGTTGCGCCGGTTGAATTGATGCCATCTACAACAATTTTAAATTGCTGGCTGGCAATAGCACCTTTGTTTACAAGCGGATAATTTAAAACAGCATCGATATGTTTTTGAAGATAGCCATCATCGATAGTTACTGTTCCCAAATGATCAACAGTAGTAAAAACAAAATCTTCTTTTGCTGCTTTTTCCAAAACTTTTGCTCCCAATTCAGCAGAGATAAATTCACCCTCACTATTCAAAAGTTTCAATGCATTCCATTCTTTTGGATTATGACTTGCAGTAATAATAATTCCTCCATCAGCCTTTTCTTCTTTCACAGCTATCTCCACCGTTGGAGTTGTTGAAAGACCAAGATCGATCACATCAATTCCCAATGCAGTTAAAGTACTTACTACAATATCTCTCACCATTTGTCCGCTGATACGTCCATCACGGCCAATAATAATTTTTGCTTTCTTGTTACTACCAACGATCACATTTGCAAATGCTGCTGTAAATTTTACAATATCAATTGGAGTTAAATTATTTCCCGGGCTTCCGCCGATCGTTCCTCTTATACCTGATATGCTTTTAATAAGTGCCACGCTGTGTTGTTTTCTGTTTAATGGTCTGGTAAAATTCGTTAGGGATGCAAAAATAAGCTTTTAACCCCCAATAGATTTATTAGTTCGTTATTACTTTTGCTCGATGTCAGAACAGGCCTGGTACAAAGAATGGTTCAACTCTCCTTTTTATCACAAATTATATTTTGAACGGGATGAGAAAGAAGCAGCTGCATTTATTTCAACTCTCATTGATCACCTGGAACCTACTCCCGCTAGCTATATGCTGGATATTGCCTGTGGACGTGGTCGGCATAGCCGCTTCCTTGCTGAAAAGGGTTTTAACGTAACTGGTATTGATATTTCTTTTGACAGCATTGCGTTTGCAAAAAAATCTGAAAATGAAAACCTTGAGTTTTACCAGCATGATATGCGTCTGCCATTCAGGGTAAACTATTTTGACTATGCTTTCAATTTCTTTACCAGCTTCGGGTACTTTAAAACAAGAAGAGAACATGATGATGCCATAAGAACGATCGCCAATGGAATAAAACCAAATGGAGTTTTTGTCATCGATTACCTGAATGTTCATTATTCCGAAGATCATTTGGTTTATAATGAAGAAAAAAAACTAAATGGCACCAAATATGAAATTCACCGTTGGCACGATGAAACGCATTTCTACAAAAAAATAATTATTAACGACCCCGGGTTAATGCATGCAATTGACTTCACTGAAAAAGTTTCCAAATTTTCCTTCGGCGATTTTAATGACATGCTTAGTTACCATGGCTTACAAGTGCAGGAAGTTTTTGGTGACTATCAGTTGGGGAATTATGACGTAAGAACAAAACCAAGACTGATCATTATTGCAAAAAAGGTTGTTAGGGCCCAATGAATTTATTTATTATTCATCAGCATCCACCTCCCCGTTTCATAAATAGCAGTTGTTACACCGGTTAATTTCTTTTTAATGGAATCTTGCTGAGCAAATGTATAAGGCAACTCTTCTCCTGCTACAGGGTATAAATGTTCTTCAAGAAAATTCAGGTTCTTGGTAAAATAGTAACTATCGGTTACCACACCAATTTTCCCTTCGTCATGATAAATGATAAAAGCATAATTATTTTGCTTGCCCGGTTGCAAAAGGTCTCTACCAAGAGTGGTGTTCACATAAGGCTGCTGCACCATTCCTGCGATGGTTGGCAGCACATCGATCTGTGAAACCGTTTCTGTTCTTCTTTGCGGCGTTAATAGATAAGGCGCATAAAATAATAAAGGCACATGTTCATCGCTAAGCCGCTGCTCAGTCCATACAGAAGGATATGTTGCTGTTGCATTACCGGATATGCCATGATCACCAATAAAAACAAAAATTGTATTGTGAAAATAAGATTCTGCTTTCGCTGACTCTATGAATTTTTTAAAGCAATAATCAGAATAACGGAAACTATTAAACTCATTTACCGATTCAAAACCATACTTCTTCAATGTATCAATTGGTAAAACTATTTTTTCAAAATCATTGTCCTCCTCTGGTATCATAAACGGCCGGTGATTATCTGCTGTTTGTATTATCGCAAAAAAAGGGTTTTGCTGTTGTTTAAAAGTTTTATTCGCTTCGAGGAAAAGATTTTTATCACTGATACCCCAAACATTCATTTTGGGAGAACTCAAAGTTCCTTCTACATGCATTTGCAGGCCATCGATATTTTTTAAAAGACCATGGAAATTATTAAACTCAGGACTGCCGCCCAGGAAATACATTTTGTCATACCCTTCAAAATTATTGATAATGGTATGCTGATCAAGCGCCGCTTCATTGCGTGTTGAAAATTTTGAAAGCTGCACATCGGGTATGCCGGTAAGCAATGCAAACAATCCTCGTGCAGTAGAAAAATGAGGTGAAAAACACTTGTCAAAAAAGATACCGCTATCCGCCATCTGGTTAAAGTAAGGTGTTGTATTAAGTGGGTTACCACTCATGTTGCTTTTATACATGCTAAAAGACTCACACATTACCAAAACAATATTCGGCTTACTTTCTAAAGCTTTAGATTCAGGGAATATCTCACGACGATAGGAAAAACTTTCTTTAACAGGTAAACCCATCCAATCTGCCATCACAGAAAAATTATCTCTTGCTGTATTCTCATTGAACTGCGGTTGACGAAATCGAAGTGTTGTAAAGAAATTCTGAAGTGGGTTTAAAGAAAGATAACTTTTGAAATTATCATTCAGCTCAAATGCTTTTTTCCATTTGAGGGATGAAGTGTTAAGACTACCATAAATAAAAACTAGAAGCAATAACCCCGCAATTAAAAACCATTTTCTTTTATACGGTATGCCATGCCCATCTGTTTTTACGATTACTGTCCAATGCATGCGACGAAACATCCAACGGAAGAAAAGTACAGCAATTATCAATCCGAGCATCATCCAGAAAAGCGGGTATGATTGCCAGAGCATTGCCATGGAAATCTTTGCATCCTCCCAAAAATTAAGTGCACTTGCATTAAGTCTTGTCCTGTTGTATGCAAAATTTCCAAAGTCAGCAGCAAAAAAGAAAAATATAATAAATGTGATGATGGCAAGGTACCATGTCCACCATTTTTTATTTCTTGCAGAATAAAAGGGTGACAGGTTTGGAATTAAACTTATAAATACAATTGGTAAAAGAATGATAGCGATCCAACGGAGATCATAACGAACACCCAGCAAAAAAGAAGGTATCAATTCTTTAAAACTCAGATCCTTTGGCCTGAATGAAAAATAAGTAGCAAATCTGAACAAAGTGAAGATCAGCAAAAAGATCACCAGCAGGTTTATCACCCACATTATTGTCTTTGGAATTTTAAGCCTGATAAGCATAGAAACCTGCAAAAGAAAAGAATTTCTGCGTTAATGCCGATGAGTTACTGTTATATTTTGACCGTTCCTCTATTTTTGTCAAATGTTTTTGATTCAAAGTAGCCTCCTCCACAAATTAGAACAATGGGATCAATGGCTTTTCATACAAATAAACAATTATCAAAGCAATTCATTTTTTGACAGTGTATTGCCCTACTTGCGCATTGCCTACTTCTGGACACCGTTTTATTTGTTCCTGCTGGTTTTTATCCCCACGAACTTCAAAAATCGTGGCTGGTGGTGGTGTGTATTTTTTCTTTGCACAGTTTCTCTTTGCGATATGACAAGCAGTAAACTTGTAAAAGAGGCTTTTGAACGCTGGCGCCCTTGCGCTGATCCAAATTTCTTTCAATACGTACGATTGCTTGTAGATCGTTGTTCAGGTACTTATAGCTTTACCTCATCGCATGCAGCCAACCACTTTGGAATGGCAACATTTATTTTCCTGACCTTGCGACCAGTCCTTGGAAAATGGGTTTGGTTGGCTTTTTTATGGGCAGCAGTTATCGGGTATGCACAAGTGTATGTTGGCGTTCATTATCCTTTTGATATTTTAGGCGGCGCTGCTATCGGTTTCTTGTTTGGATGGCTATTGGGTACATTCTTCAACAAGCGATTCGGATTCGTTAACTTCGAATAAGAAACCAACTTCAGTTTAGATGGAAATATTCATATTGCTGGGACTTATTTTAATTAACGGATTATTTGTGATGAGTGAGATCGCCCTGGTATCGGCCCGAAAAGCCAGGCTTGAAAATATGGCTGCCAAAGGTGACGAGCTTGCACGAAGAGCTTTAGAACTTTCCAACAAACCTGAAGTATTTTTATCCGCTGCACAAATAGCTATTACTTTAGTTGCAATTTTAACGGGTGTTTATTCCGGTGAAAGATTCAGCGTTTATCTCGTTCCCTTTTTTAAAAAAATAAGTTTTTTAAGTGACTACGCAGAAGGTATCTCACTTACTATTGTTGTTATCCTTGTTACATTTCTTTCAATACTTTTTGGTGAATTGATCCCGAAAAGGTTCGGACTATTAAGAGCAGAAAAAATTTCAAAGCTGGTAGCCGGTCCGATTTTGGTTTTTGCAAAAATCACCCATCCTTTTGTATGGCTCCTTAATAAAATAAGCAATGGATTCTTTTTCATTTTTAATATAAAAAAATCAACAGATGATGCGGTAACTGAAGAGGAAATTAAAACAATGATCTCCGAAGGAACAGAGGCGGGAACCATTGAAGAAGAAGAAAGAGAGATCATTGAACGTGTCTTTCATCTCGGCGATAGAAATATCACTTCATTAATGACCCATCGCAGTGATATAATCTGGTTTGATCTTGAAGACAATGAAGAAAAGATAAAAGAAAAGATCGTGAGTGAACCACATTCAGTTTATCCAATTTGTGATGGAGAAATTGATAATATAAAAGGAATCGTTTCTATTAAAGACCTTTATGTGACTGATGATATGACCAAGTTCAAAGAAGTGATGAAGCCTGCCATGTTTGTTCCTGAGAATAATTCGCCATACCAACTGCTGGAAAAATTTAAACAAACAAAACAACACTCTTGTTTTATTGTGGATGAATATGGAACAATGCAGGGCCTGATCACATTAAATGATATATTGGAAGCAATTGTTGGCGATATTCCCCAACCTGATGTTACCGATTATGAAGTAACAGAACGAGAAGATGGAAGTTTCCTTGTAGATGCACAAATACCTTTTTATGATTTTCTTACCCGATTCGATAAAGAACAATGGATGAATGAAGGGGAACATGAATTTGATACACTAGCCGGTTTTATATTACATGAACTTGAACGTATTCCTCATACCGGCGATAAGTTCGATTGGAAGGGATTTAAGTTTGAAATAATAGATATGGACGGTCATCGCATTGATAAAGTACTTGTAGATATCAGTAAAGAATTGAGACAGGAGATGGATTGATTTTATATTTAATCATGATGGCTTAACGCCGTGACAATACAAAAAAGGCAAGATTAACTGTTTCATTTATAAGGATATTTTTTTCAACCTTCCTGTTTAACGGCATAAATTTTTTTTGTGTGCTATATTGACAGACCATGAAATTTCTAACAATCCTTCTTTTTTCTCCTCTCTATTTCTTTGGACAAACTTCATTTAGGGGGAAAGTTGTAAATACTAAAAATAAAGAAATTGTTCCTTTTGCGACAATTGGCTTAATGAAAGAGAATATCGGTACAAATGCAACAGAGGACGGCACATTTTTGCTAATATCAAAAGCTGATAAAACCAATGACACGTTAATTATTTCTTGTGTTGGTTTTTTAACTCAAAAGCTACCCGTTGATAGAACCAAAACAAACAACCTGGTTTTTGAATTGACCGAGCAAGAAACAATTCTTAAAGAAGTTGTTGTTAAAAATAAAAATAGTTGGACATCAATAACTCTTAACGAATTTTCAAAATGTGGAAATTATTTTATTACTTCAAGTGGTTATCAAACGCAACTGGCACAACATTTCAACGTTGTCGATTACAATTCTATACTGACTGGCATTAAAATATGCAGGCGAAGCATGAGCATCGTTGATCCTGACAGGACAATTTTTAGAATTCGTATTTACGACATAGACACTGTGACAAAATCTCCCTCCAACGACTTATGTGACCAAGTTATAGAGGTAAAAACCAAAAGCAAAGTCATCAGCTTGAACGTAGAAAAATATAAAATCCTAATCCCAAATAAAGAATTTTTTATTGCTATTGAGTGGCTAAAAATACCATACAACGAGAACAAAGGAAAAATGAAAGTAAACGGAAAAGAGGTAGAATACATTACATACAGTCCCAGTATCGGGTGGACAGACAACATAAATGTTAATATGGAAGCCTGGATGCTTGACTACAATAATATTTGGAGACCAATGTTTAAAAATAATAACAAGACAAGTGTTTCTATATCTGCAACTGTAAAATATTGAAATAAAATATAGCACACAACATTCGGTTTGCTGCTATGCTGGCTGAGGTAGTAACAATCGGCTGCGATTTCGGGCTGGACGTGCAATGAATTCCAGCACAGTATCAAACCTCGGCCGTTAGCAACTCGAAAGATCATTTAACCTCATAATCCTCCGGTAGCATATTTGCCAATCGCTTATAACCCCAGATGCCATCATAAAAAAGACGTATTGGTGTAAGGATTATTCCTCTTGCATTTATTAAACAGGCTCTTCACGCAATCGCAAACCAGAAACAGTACCGGTAGTCGGTTGCCCGCTTAAGATCATCTTTTTCGTTATTTCAAGTTTGTATTTTACGCCGTTGTTGATGTTCAGGTTTAGATAGAATTCAAGGATGGTAGATTGCACCAACAACCGATATATTATTAACTTCGGAGTTGGTATGCCACTCACAAAGACAATGCGACATACCAACAACAGCGTAAAAGACCATTATGTTTAGAAAAACTTGCAACACAATCAGAGAATCCATTTATGGAGTATTATGTCAGTCGCCAATTGCGGCAGATCAAGTAAACTGCAATAATGGCACTGCTTTTATGATCGCTCCTGGTATTTGTGCCACAGCTGCTCATGTTCTTCATGTGGAGGGGGACAAATCTAAACCTCTTCATAAAAAAATTGAAGTTATTAGATCTGCTGATATAGGAACTCAAATGTCTGGCGCAAAATTAATAGCAGAAGATATTGATAGAGACCTAGCTTTAATTGAAATAATTAATCCGAGGAATTTATCAACTGTCACTCTTTATAATTCGATAATTGAACGAGGAACTTCTTGCGGTGCGTTAGGTTTTCCATTAGCATCTATTGCTGTAGTGAATAATCAAATTGCCTTCAATCTTGTAGAAAGATTTCAAGGTGCCTTTATCTCTGCATTTCAAAAATTCTCACTGCCTAACAATGTTTTTTTAGACTTTTATGAAACCGACTCCATTGTTTACGGCGGTTCAAGTGGCTGCCCTGGTTTTACAACAGACGCTAGAGTTTTTGGGATGGTAATTGGTACTGCTACCGAAGACAATACAACCAATAATTCATCAAGACTTGCAATCTCCCGATGGGTTCCTTCAATTGACATTATCGCTTTTGCAAATTCAAAGAGAGTAAATAAAATCAACGTCGCATAGCATGGGGTTTTCTGAATTCTATGGTTTAATCAAATCTTCAAGATCATTCCACCTCATAATCCGCCGGTAACATATTTGCCAATCGTTCATAACCCCAGATACCATCATAAAAAAGCCGTATTGGTGTAAGGATTATTCCTCTTGAATTTATTAAAACAGGTTCTTCACGCAATCGCAACCCTGAAACTGTACCTGTAGGTGGTTGCCCGCTTACGATCATTTTTTTCGTTATTTCACGTTTCAAGTTTGTATTTTTTTCGTAAAAGACCCGCCAGCCATCATTTACCCGTAATTCATAGAGCTTATAAACCGAATCGGGATACCAACGGATCATACTGTCTTCAATTGCCTTGCTTGCCATCTGTATACCCTGACTACCTTTTGGTGCAGTAATGGTAATACCAACGCTATCAATTTTTTCTTTTTTCATATTAAGAAGCTGGTAAACCGTAAATCCTTCTTTTCCCAATTGTTTATCTACTAAACTTCGAAAAAAATGTACGGTGCTGCCTTCATAGGCCTCTCGTCGTTTGCGGATCCATTTCTTTTTTGTTTTTTCATCTTTTCCCCAGTCAATAAAACGGGTATAACCATAAAAATAAGCGCCGGAAGTAACTTTGTTATAATAAAAAGTAAGCAGGTCAAAATGAATTGTGTAACCCAGCTCAGGACTTTCAATGACCAATGCTTTTTCTGTATAAGCCATTATTTCATCTTTAGTTTCCCCTGAAGCAAATTGAACTTCTTCAATATTTTTTATTTGACAATGGTCAGCCGCTACACTCTGACCGATAACAAATTTTTTAAAAATATCCAGGTAACGTTTTCTCAATTCACTGCTAAGAACAAGTACTTCACGCAATACTTCTTCTTTCTTTTCAATCTTAAAACTGATTCGTAAATTTGAAGTCCTTATTTCCGCAGAATAAAGTAAAGCATCGTAGCCTACAAAAGAAGCCACTACTTCGTAGCGCCCCGGTTGCAAAGGGCCCAATTCAAAATCTCCATTATCATTAGTAGTAGATCCCTTTGTAGTGTTATTAATATAAACGCTGGCCCCTTTTAATGGAAGTTGCGTTTCAACATCAGTTACCCGACCCCTGATAAAGAATTGCTGTGAGAACCCATTTTGTATAAAAGAAAAAAATAAGAGGAATAAAACTGATCTGCTCATCATGAGTAAATCTAAAAAGAAAACTCAGCACTTTTCGCAGGATAATCAAGTTTGGTGCTCTTACGGTTGCCATTTACGATCATATGGATGATCTCTACCTGGTCATCAAACATATCGTGCATGAGAGAGTTGACAATAGCAACTTTTTTTACTGAACTAATATTATCAACCTGCAAAAAAGAATAAACCACGACGTCTTCTTTTTCATAGCCCACAAAACTCATTTGCACTGGCTTGCCATCAATAGTTATTTGCAAATGTGATCTGATATATTCAAAAATCCTTTTGTTGTTGCCGGCTGTATCCTTACCGCTCACAAGGTCCACTTTGGATCTATTCACTTTACTTAATATGCTTTCAAAATCATCCCAAAAGGTTTTGCAGGTGATCTCAAGGGTTTTATCTGTGGCATTATGGTCAATTTCTACAGTTGCAAGGTGCAATGGATGGACCGCCTTGTTTCCGCTTATATTGGCTTTTTGTTCGTTGGTAAACAAGGAGAAAGAAAATACCGGTATCAGCAGCCATTTATAGAGTTCTATTGCCATTAACCAAATTAATTTTTATTACCACAAAAGTCTGCTTTATTTTGATGCCCTGTTAAGGATTGTTGTTAATATTTTTATGGATGGTATTACGGCAGACAGGTTTCAATTATGAGTGATTTTTCGTTTTATTTCAGGATCGGCTGGCAGCATATTATAGGCAGTGATGCATTGGATCATCAGCTTTTTATTTTGGCATTGGCCGCTATTTATGTGATAAAAGAATGGAAGCAGGTGCTAATTCTTGTTACTGCATTTACCATTGGTCATTCGATCACATTATTTCTTAGTGTTAAGGAAATAGTAAAGGTTGACAGCAACTGGGTGGAATTTTTAATACCGTGTACCATCATTTTTACAGCCATCACCAATTTGTTTCTAAAAAAGTTTACAACGAAAACGATTCGTATCAATTATTTTTTAGCGCTATTCTTTGGATTAATACATGGATTAGGATTTGCAAACACCATTCGTGTGGCATTGGCAAGCGACCAAAGTTTGGGCTGGGGCTTGTTTGGCTTTAACGTGGGATTGGAAGCAGGACAGATCGTTGTTGTAATGATCATACTGCTCATATCATTTTTGGTGTTGAATGTTTTTAAAGCAAATCGCAGAGAGTGGGTGATTTTTGCATCTGGTTGCGCATTCAGTGTTGCATTACATACTGCCATTGAAAGATGGCCTTTATAAATAAATCTTTATTCAATAAAACCTATAACAATAATGAAACGTATCATTTTATTTTTTGCTTTCTGTTTCGCAGTTTATGGTATTGCATTTTCACAGGATATTAAAAACAACGCAAACAGTAATCATGCAAACAAGTTTGAACAATTGGGAACGATCCTGCCAACGCCAAATGAACAACGAACAGCCAGCGGTGCCCCGGGTGCAAAATATTGGCAAATGCGTGCCGATTACGACATCAAATGTGAACTTGATGAAGTAAACAACAAACTTACCGGTTCAGAGATCATTACTTATTATAACAACTCCCCGGATGTGCTTAGTTATTTGTGGTTGCAGCTTGATGAAAATCAGCACAGCACAGCGAACAATGCAAATTACCAGACTCAAAATCCAATGCCTGCCAACAACCAATCAACTGATAAAGTACTGGACAGGTATGAAGAAAGAAGAACTGATAATGGTTATGGTTTTAATATCACGAAGCTGACTGACATAGCAGGTAAGCCGTTGAAATATTATGTCAACAAAACCATGATGAAAGTTGATCTGCCAGTTCCTTTGAAGCCAGGTCAAAAAATTTCTTTTAAACTTGACTGGAACTATAAACTTGCAAATCGCAGTGATTTTTTACGTTTCGGTGGTGCAAGAGGCGGTTATGAACCATTTGAAGATGGCAATAACAATTATACCATGACACAATGGTATCCTCGTATGTGTAAATATGGTGATGAAATTGGCTGGCAAAACCACCAGTTCACGGGTACTGGCGAGTTTACGTTAAGCTTTGGAAATTTTAAAGTTGAAATGACTGTGCCTGCAGATCACATTGTTGGTTCTACAGGCGAGTGTCAGAATTATACAGCTGTTTTGAATCCAACACAAATGGCTCGTTGGACGAAAGCAACAAATGCAGATCAGCCTGTACAAATTGTAACATTGGATGAGGCATTAGCTGCATCAAAGGTTACAAAAAATGGCAAAACAAAAACATGGATATATAAAGCTGATAACGTTCGTGACTTTGCATGGACAAGTTCAAGAAGATTTGTATGGGATGCGATGAAAACAAATGTAATGGGGAAAAAAGTGATGAGCATGAGTTATTATGCAAAAGAAGCTTATCCTATCTATAGCAAGTTTTCAACAAAAGCAGTTGCACATACTATCAAAACATATTCTGATTTTTCTATCCCTTACCCCTACCCTGTTGCGATCAGTGTAGAAGGTAACCAGGGAATGGAATACCCGATGATATCATTTAATCCGGGTCGTGCTGAAAAAGATGGCACTTATAATGAAGGCAATAAGAATGCTGCAATTTTTGTGATCATACATGAAGTTGGTCATACATTCTTTCCAATGATCATTAACAGCGATGAAAGACAATGGACATGGATGGATGAAGGTTTGAATTCTTATATGCAATATTTGACACAAGAATTGTGGGACAATAAATTCCCTTCAAACGGTGGACCAGCATGGTCGATCACTGATTATATGAAATTGCCTAAAGATCAGTTGGAGCCGATCATGACAAACAGTGAGAACATCAACAACTTTGGAGCGAATGCTTATTCAAAAGTTGCAACTGGTTTA
>Ga0190274_10001999_pt1 | contig 11961 bp, 7 predicted proteins | sample Popmic531T_FD_133002 | JGI IMG/M metagenome (GOLD analysis project Ga0190274, IMG submission 133002) | Populus adjacent soil microbial communities from riparian zone of Yellowstone River, Montana, USA - 531 T | ecosystem: Environmental > Terrestrial > Soil > Riparian zone | place: USA: Montana...
ACATAGATAATCCTGACACGACGGTAATCACCTGGAATGGAGGAATCCCTACAGGAACATTGACAACAACAAGCACACACAGGGATACTGCTCATTTCTGCTGGACGCCTACCGATGCAGATACCCTTACAAATCCGCATGTGTTCACAGCGACCGTAACTGACAATGCATGTCCTACTTTCCAAAGTAATATTTACACATATACCGTAAACGTTCACGGGGTTGTTGCAAATGCTGGACTCGATCAGACGGTATCATGCAACACGAACACGAATCTTCATGCTATAGGCCTTGGTGGATTGGGTGGTCCCTATAATTATACATGGCTGCCGAGCGGAACTGCAGGGCAGGATCTGAATGGTGTTGGCGTAGGCAATTACCAGGTTGTGGTATCTGCGCAGGTTTCAACGAACCCGAATCTTTCGTGTTCTGATACTGATGAAGTGGTTGTGAATGCAGGAGCCGGTGCTCCCAGCGTGGACTTCTCCACAGCAATGGTCGGAGTTTGCAGTACAACATTTAATTTTACCGACCTGACCACAGTCGTAGGAGGCGGATCTGTTCTGTCGTGGGCATGGAACTTTGATGACCCTGCGAGCGGAGCCAATAATACTTCAACGCTTCAACACCCTTCACATACATTTACAGGACCGGGTACTTATGATGTAACCCTGAGTGCCAATGCCGGTGTGGGATGTGACGGTACTTACACTTTCCAGATCGTGATCGCTCCTTTACCGGTTGCCAGCTTTACAGCATCCAGTGTTTGCCAGGGCGTTGCAACATCGCTCAACAGCGGAACCACATCAGGCAATATTTCCAACTGGAACTGGAATTTCAATAATGGCGGCGGCAGCACTTCGACACAACAAAATCCAACTTATACTTTTACTGCTGACGGAACGTTCAATGTTTATCTTTCCGTAACCGATGTGAACGGTTGTATTGATGATACGACCATCACTGTAAACGTTTGGGCAAACCCGGTTGCTGATGCAGGTTTGGACGCAAGTGTCTGTAACGGTTCCAATGCAACATTGAATGCTACGGGTGCAGGCGCAGGAGGATCTTATTCCTGGAGCAGCGGTGAAACAACCGCCAGCATTACGGTTAGTCCTGCAGTAACTACTAATTATACTGTTACTACCACCACTGTAAATGGCTGCACGGATACTGACATTGCAACCGTAAACGTAAATGCAATGCCAGTTGCAAATGCAGGTCTGGATGCAACCATCTGCCAGGGCGCAACTACAATCCTCACTGCTTCCGGTGCGGGTGGAGGCGGAACTTATAGCTGGAGCAATGGTGAAACAACTGCTTCGATAACAGTCTCTCCGAATTCAACAACAACATATACGGTTACTGCTTCTACAGGTCCAGGATGCACATCCACTGACCAGGTTCAGGTTTTAGTAAATGTAGCACCTGTTGCAAATGCCGGCAATGACCAGTCGATCTGCGACGGAGCTTCCGCAACCCTCACTGCAGGCGGAGGTACAAATTATCTTTGGATCGGTACCGGACAAACAACTTCAACGATTAATGTAACACCGGCTGCCACCACAACTTACCAGGTCCAGGTTACAGATGCAGGTGGATGTCCTGATACAGATGCCGTGGTTGTTACTGTAAATCCATTGCCTGTAGCTGTATTCATCAATTCAGGTCCTGTATGCCAGGGTGGCACAATAAACTTTACTGACCAAAGCAATGTTTCCACCGGAAATATTTCACAGTGGCAATGGACCCTCGGGGGAAGTGCAGGAACTTCTTCTTCACAAAATCCTTCTTCAGTATACAATACGCCTGGAAATTCTACTGTTGTACTTCTTGTCACATCGAATGCCGGATGTACTGACAGTGTTACACAGAATATCACAGTGCATGCAAATCCAATAGCAGATGCGGGTGACGATATGCAAATCTGCGTCGGAGAAAATACAAACCTTTCTGCAAGTGGAGCGGGCGGCGGAGGTTCCTATCTCTGGAACCCGGGAGGAATGATAACTTCAAACATAAACGTAAGTCCTGTTTCAACACAAACATATACAGTTACTGTCACCGATGCGAATGGTTGTGTGGATGATGATGCAGCTGCTGTAGTTGTACATCCATTACCGGAAGCTGCGGCCGGTCCTGATATAGCGATTTGCAAAGGCAGCAGTACAACTCTTATCGGTGGAGGCGGTAACTCTTACGTGTGGACACCGGGAAATTTAACTTCATCTTCAATCACAGTTAACCCCGCATTTACAACCACTTATTATCTACAGGCTACAAGTCAGTATGGATGTATAGATTATGACACGGCAGTAGTAACTGTAAACCCGCTTCCGCAGGCAACATTTGCCAATACAGCTCCTGTTTGCCAGGGAAATTCAGTTGACTTTACTGACAACTCATCTGTATCTGCTGGTGCCATCTCCTCATGGAATTGGAACTTCGGAAATTCAGGCACATCTAGTTCCCAGAATCCATCATCGGTGTACAATGCTTCCGGTCCGTTTACAGTTCAGTTGATTGTGACCACGGATGCAGGATGCCTGGATACAATCACACAGAACATCAATATCTGGGCATTGCCTCCTGCAGATGCCGGTGTGGATGATGAAATCTGCGACGGTGAAAATGCTTCGCTGGCAGCGTCGGGAGGAACCCAGTATCTCTGGAGCCCGGGCGGTATGACTTCAGCTTCGATTACGATCAATCCAAATATTACTACGACATATACAGTTATTGTTACCGATGCAAATGGATGCTCGGCGCAGGATGCAGCGGCAGTGATCGTAAACCCGCTTCCTGTTCCCGTTTTAAGTTCTGATCAATCCATCTGCTTTGGCGACAATGCAACATTGACTTGCACAGGTGGATCCACCTATGACTGGACACCGGGAAATCTTGCGGGATCTTCTGTATCGGTTTCTCCTGCATCAACCACTACTTATACGGTGCTTGTAACTACCGGCGCAGGTTGCCAGGCCACTGACCAGGTAACTGTTACGGTGAATCCACTTCCTGTAGCTGCATTCTCAAATTCAGGAAATGTGTGCCAGTACAATGCGATCAGCTTCAACGATCAATCATCCGTGACAACGGGATCTATTTCTGCCTGGAACTGGAACTTCGGTGATGGCGGAACTTCAACTGCACCTGATCCTTCGAACTTTTATTCTGTATTCGGCAACTTCAATGTTGTGCTTACTGTAACAACAGACCAGGGATGTAATGACCAGCTGACGATACCGGTTACAGTTTTCGAAAAACCAAACGCTTTGATTTCAGCTCCTGACGTCTGCGATGGAAACCCTGTAATATTTAACAACGCAAGTTCCATCAGCGATGCAAGTGCTCTTGGTTATGCATGGGATCTCGGTGATGCAAGTACATCGACGGATCCAAGTCCTGTACACTCATATACAGCATGGGGGCATTACAATGTAAACATGATTGTAACATCTGTTCATGGCTGCCTTGATACGATGCAGACTCTTGCCAACGTAAATCCATTGCCGGTTGCTGCCATTGATGTTGTATCAGTGTGTGAAGGTATTCCTGCTGAATTCAATGATGGTTCAACGGTTGCTGAAGGACAGGTTTCCGGATGGAACTGGAATTTCGGAGATGGTGCCGCATCAAATGATAAGAACGTAGCTCACCCTTATGGGGAATATGGAAACTACATTGTAACACTGGATATCATTACCGACCATGGCTGTCCGGATCATACAGACTATAACCTCCGCATCAGGCCGAATCCGGATCCGAATTTCACCGCCATCAATGATTGTGTGGGTAAGCCGACTCCTTTCACCGACTATTCAACCATTCCGACAGGAAGCATCGTAAGCTGGCATTGGGATTTTGGAGATGGAACTTCTGAGGATAACCAAAACCCTGTGCACATTTATCCATACTCAGGTTATTATGATGTTTCGCTCACCGAGACCAGCGACAGCGGATGTGTTTATACGTACACGCGTCAACAGGCTGTAAATGTTTATGCAGGTCCAAGCGCTGATTTCACTTCCAACGCTGAACTCGCTGACGACAACTATCCTTTTGTACAGTTCTATAACCAGACTTCCACTTCAGGAGAATTCTTCTGGAGTTTCGGTGACGGGGATACATCCGTGTACTTTGCTCCGAACCACTTATATGATTCAGTAGGAATCTATGAAGTTCAATTGATCACCATCGATCCTAACGGATGTGTTGATACTACACTGAAATTGATTGAGATCAAGCCAACATCTACTTTTTATGTTCCGAATTCTTTCACCCCGAATAAAGATGGAGTAAACGATGTGTTCCGTCCTTACTTTACCAATATCACTGACATTCAAGTGCAGATTTTTGACCGCTGGGGATTAAAGATTTTCGAATATAAAAATCTTGATGGCAGCTGGGATGGCAGTTATAAGGGAGATATGGCACAGAACGACGTATATGTCTATAAGATTACAACAAGAGACATCCGCGAGATTAAAAACGATTACGTCGGTCACGTTACATTAGTAAGATAATTGATTCACTATAGGCAAGAAGGAGGGTTCATCACTCTCCTTTTTTTTTTGCCTGCCGGTGAGCGGTTCGCTTTTCAAATTTCCGTTTATCTTTATACCATGAGAAAGAGAATTAAACGGATACGGGGTATTGCTGTTTTCATTATTTGTATTGCATGCATTTGCGGTACAATCATGATTAGTCCGGCGCAGACCGGTTTACCCGTGATTAAAATCAAAATGCAAATGTTTGCAGAAGGTGTTACTTCCCCTGTAGGATTGATGGCCCCCGCGGATGGAACCTCGAGGATTTTTGTAATTGAACAATCCGGAAGGATCAGGATCATTAAAAACGGTTCCCTGCTACCAACACCATTTCTTACCGTCACTGATAAACTTGATGGACTGAATATAGCGTACAGCGAAAAAGGATTGCTCGGTATGGCTTTTCACCCGCAGTATAAAAGCAATGGAAGATTTTTTATTTACTACAGCGCTCCTTACGATGAAAGCGGGTACGATCATAAAAGTATCCTCTCTGAATATAAAGTATCAGCCTCCAATCCTGATGCAGCCGATGTTAAGGAGACGGTGATCATGGAGATACCGCAGCCTGAAAGCAATCACAACGGAGGATGTCTAGAATTCGGACCTGATGGCTACCTGTATATTGGTCTAGGTGATGGTGGAGGAGCGGGTGACAGGCATGGATCTGCAGGCAATGGCCAGGACCTGACCACGGTGCTCGGTAAAATCCTGCGCATTGATGTGGATGCAGAACGTCCTTATAAAATTCCGCCTGGCAATCCTTATGCTTCATCTACCGGGAATGAACGCAAAGAAATTTTTGCATTTGGTCTCAGGAATCCATGGCGGTTTTCATTTGATCAAGTGTCTGGTAAATTATTTTGTGCAGATGTCGGCCAGAATAAATGGGAAGAGGTAAATATTATTGAGAAAGGAAAAAATTATGGTTGGCGGCTGATGGAAGGCAATCACTGTTATGAACCTGCCACAGGATGTGAATCAAAAGGTCTTGCGTTGCCAATCAATGAGTACGATCATAAAACAGGCATCAGCATCTGCGGCGGATATGTGTACCGTGGAAAATCTTTTCCCTCTTTGCATGGAATTTATTTTTTCGGCGACTGGTCAGGAAAACTTTTTTACCTGAAACAAGGTGCTGATAAGAAATGGGCGAGGGGAGAAGTGATCGTTGAAGGAAGGAAAACGAACGATACAGGCGTTAAGATCAATAGCATGGGCGTTGACGAAAACGGCGAAATCTACCTGGTCACCCAGGATTCTTTCGGGCCAAAAAGTAAATCCGGGGCGATTTACAGGATCGGATTATAGTTTTAGGATTTAAAAGGTATATTTTTTTATATTTAAACTCTAAACCTGACATGATGAAAGATCATAATTCCGACCACAACATTAAATTCAACCCGGAATCAGAAAACGTTCTCAATAATCTTCCGGTTTACAATCCAGAAATTGGGAATGAGAGTGGAATAAACTACCGTTCAGTGGAAATTAAATCCCATTCTTTTTCAGTCCGTCATCCGCATTTTCTTGCCGGCGAAAATATTATTTTCGAACCGGGAAAATCAGATCCTGATAACGACTGATTCAAGGCAATTCCATTTTAACTTTTAAGAATTAATTTATTTCATTTGTGACGCTTTTTAAATGTCACGAAGTGGAAAAATTTTCTGCAAAAATCTTTAAGATTGGCATTAATCCATGCGTGGTTGTTCCCCCGCGCGTCTTGAAATTTTTATTTGCATCGGCCGGAAAATCCAAAGGACCCATTCCGGTAAAAGGTAAATTGAATGGTGCGAAATACCACCAGACTATTGTAAAGTTCAGTGGTAAATGGCGGCTGTACATCAACTTCAAAATGCTTCAGGATTCGGGTTTGAAAAATGGCGACAGGGCAGAAGTTGAAATTGAATTTGACAGCAAACCCAGGACAATTCCTTTTCATCCCGATCTGAAAAAAGCATTGAATCAAAATCCACGAGCGAAAGCTTCGTTTGAAAAGTTATCGCCTTACAGGAAAAAGGAAATCGTTCGTTATATCGCTCACTTAAAAACAGAGGCTGCGAGGAAAAAAAATATTGAGAAAGCAATCGGTCACCTTGAAGGTAAAGGAGCGTTTGCAGGGCGGGCGTGAATGAAATTATTTTCAAATAAAAAGGCGGTCCTATAAAGAACCGCCTTTTTTATTATTAGATATCCTTATTAAAGCTTGGTAATCTTTGTAGTTACAACGCTGCCACCTGAAACAGTCTGGATCAGGTACGTTCCGCTTGAAAGATTAGATGCAGGGACTGGAAGCACATTCAGTCCTTTTGCTACCTGGTAGGTATTGGTGAAAACATTTCTGCCTGTGAGATCAAAAATGTTTACCAAAGTATGGTTGTCACTTTTCACAGCATTGATATTGATGCTGATCATATCAGGTGATGATTGGTACGCTTTCACTGAAAGTGTAGCAAGTGTAAAGTCGCTGATTCCATCATCAATACACTGAGGATCGCCGAAGTCAAGAAGGTTTACATAAACTGATGTACCCGTAAAGGTGCAGTTCGGATCATAAACCAAATCATAACTGTTTCCTTGTCCTGCAGGATCTGTAGCATTGCCATATACAATTGGGGTGAAATAGTAAACGCCTGGAGGGAAAACAGTCTGGTCGTTTAGAAGCACTGTTGGCGGAGGCGTACCATGTATCACACCGGTTCCGCCTACAACAGCTCCCGTACCGATCGGGTCACTGTTTCCGCTGATATCAACAGAAGAAAGCAGGACGCTGAATCCATGTACTGCTCCTTCGGTGGGTGCAAGTACACCGACGGTAGTAACAGTAAGCGTATCGTTGAAACAGATGGAGCTGTCGTTTACAGTCATATCTCCATGATAAATATTCGGATCGGAACATGTAATGGTAGCAAGTGCGCCATCAAATTTCCATGCTCCACCGACAGAAGCAGCAGTGATGTATTCACCTGTCCAGCCTGTAACTGAATCCAGGAATTCAACGGCAGTATGGGAAATATTGTTGTCGATTTCAAGCCATGTTGCTCCGTTATCCAGAGTGAAAGAAGTGCCGAAGCCGAATGTGGCATTTGAACCTGCACTTACAAAAGAACCTGTAGTTCCTGGTATGCCGGTAATGTCGCCGCCAAACAGTGTTCCTGTAAATGCAACGTCAGTCCAGGTAAGTCCACCATCAACAGTTGATTTCAAACGGATGATGGTGTTGTTTGCATCCACCTGCATGATCAACCCATGCAGCGAATCAGAGAAAGCAATGTTCGAAATGTCCTGACGTGAAGTGGTTCCTGTTGGGATATAGGAAGGAAAACCAGACGCTGATTTTGTCCAGGTCAGTCCGTTATCGATCGTTCTGTAAACATCTCCATAAGTAGTGGCAAACCATACACGTCCGTCAGCAGCATCAAAAAGGTTTGTAATTCCATACTCTGCAGAGTTTGTAAGTGTGGGAATATTTGCAGGATCTACTGGCGTCCATGTATTTCCGTAATCGTTGGTGAGCCAAAGTTCATACTTCAGCGGAGCACCGATCGGATCACCCATCACCATTCCGTTTTGTGCATCCCAGAAATACACCACGTTTGCAAAAGAGCTTGATGCCCCGAACATGTTGCTTCCAACCTGCGACCAGGCTGCACCGCCATTCGTCGTTTTGAAAACTGCACCATCTGCTGCACTGAGGTTGCACATGGAAACGTAACATGTATCGGCATCAATCGGCCAGATGTTTGAAATTACATATTGTGAAGGAGCGCCTACTGAACCTGAAGTCCATACATTTCCTCCATCAATTGTGCGAACCCAGTTCTGTGTATAAGGATCGGTTGCCAAAGCATCCCATGCGTTTCCCCAAACTGTATTTACATCCGTAATCCTGATGTCGTTGATGTAACCTTCATAACCGAAAGGGACATTTTGGTTTATCCACTGGGCCTGTGCCGAAAAAGCGGCCAGCGAAATAAACACTGCGAGTAACTGTTTTTTCATTTTTATTGGATTTTTGATTTTTGCCAAAGGTAATAATTCAGTGAAATCCCCAAACCAATAATTGCCCCCAGGAAAGGTTAAAATAAGAATGTTAAAAATTGAAAACTCCTGTTAAAGTTTTGAATCCCTTTCTCCGTCCGAAGAGGAAAAGCTTCCATTAATCGGCAATAAGTCGTTAGGGTATTGACTTGAAACAGAAGGCAATTGTTAATTTTATTTAATCTTCTTCTGAAAGTATTTAAGTAAAAAAGGAAATGGAAAAAACCACCACCATGCAAACGCTTTCATTGCCGGGTCTTCAATTAATTCAGTAGTTGTGGTTACCAGCGCGAACATGACCAGGAGCATGATCATTACAAAACGGCTTTTTTTAAAACTGATAAGTTCGTCAGTGATGTCAGAATTGATGCGAAGCCCGGGTCGCTTAACAAGAATGTAGTGATGAAGCACAAGCTGTGCACCTTTGCTCAGGATAATAATCAGGAAATAGATTAAAATTATCAGGAACATTCCGTTGTTAGGCCGGGCAATGATGGAAGCGCCAAAAGGAAAAAAACCAACAAAAAATAACATCACGAGGTTCCTGATCACAAGTCCCTTGTCATAATCTTTCAGCAGACTGAAAACCTGGAGGTGCTGGTACCAGGTATACCCGATATAAAAAAAACTGGCCGCATAAGCAATGATGTTTGGCAAGAGCATGATCAGCTCATGGCTGAGATCTTCGCTGTTTTTAAAGCGTACTGATTCAGGAATGTGGATTTCAATTGCCATCAATGTAATCACGATGGCAAATACTGCATCGCTGAAAAGAACCATCCGTTCCAGCTGGAACTCGCGCCGGATTTCATCTTTCAGGTATTCCCTGTCTTCTTTTTCATGTCCCATGAGAAATACTTTTTTTGATGCAAACCTAAACTATATTTTTTTCCGGGAAAGTATTTTCTGTTCATAACGGTGCTCATAACTTCAACCTCGAAAAAAAACTGTTTGTAAGGGTACTTCTACTTTTGTTCATTCGGGGAAATTGCATTTATGCGTCCTGAATTTGTTTAATGGAACAAAAGAGTAAACACGAGCAGGTGCTGGAAATCGTAAATGAAGTTGCCACACTTGCTTCGCAACTGGGTATCGTACATAACGGAACTGAAGACGTTTCACTTGACGGCAGGCACATTACGATCCGCGGACAAAAACTGCTTTTCTTCGGTTCGTGCAGCTACCTGGGTCTTGAGCATGATGCCAGGCTGAAAGCTGCCGCAATGGAAGCAACCGATAAATATGGTACGCAGTTTTCTTCCTCTCGCGCATACGTTTCTTCGAGGTATTACGGCGAAGCGGAATCATTGATGCAGAACATGTTCGGACAACCTGCATTGCTTGTGCAGTCGCTAACAGTTGGTCATATGTCGAATATTCCTGTTCTCGTGGGTGACAGCGATGCAGTGATCATGGATGCCCAGGTTCATGACAGTGTACAAACTGCAGTGCAGTTGCTGAGAGCAAGAAACATCAGGGTTGAACTTGTGCGCCACAACAGGCTTGATATGCTTGAACAGCGCATCAGGTCGCTCAAAGACAGTTACCGGAAAATCTGGTTTATGGCCGACGGGGTGTATTCAATGCAGGGAGATTATGCGCCAATGCGTGACTTGTACAAATTACTGGACAAGTACGATCAGTTGCATCTTTATCTCGATGACATTCATGGCATGAGTTGGGCAGGCCAACATGGAACCGGTTATGTGATGAGCCAGGTTCACTACCATGAAAGACTTTACCTAACCACGGGACTCACAAAAGCATTTGGTGTAGCAGGAGGATTGCTGGTGTACCCGCGCGAGTCAGAGTTGCAGCTGGTGCGGAATACAAGCAAGGCATTTATATTTTCGATACAGATGCCGCCCATGGTATTGGGTGCTGTGATTGCTTCTGCAAAAATTCATCTCACTGATGAAATCTATACCATGCAAAACCAGCTGAAGGATAAGATTAATTACTTCAATTCAAAAGCAAACTCCCTTCAGCTTCCGCTGATTAATGAAACTGATTCTCCGATCATGTTCATTGGTGTCGGGAAACCTGAAACCGGTTACAACATGGTGCGAAGGCTTATGAATGAAGGTTACTACGTCAACATTTCTGTGTTCCCCAGCGTTTCATACAATAACACCGGCTTGCGTATTCCCATCAATAACAAACTCACCATTCAGGACATTGACGGCATTCTTGAAACGATTGCCGAACAATTACCCCTTGCCCTCGAAGATTCAAATGCTTCATTGAATGACGTTTACAAGTCATTTCGCCTGGTCGCATAGGCGTTTAGAGTTTGTAATTTAACGTTCGTAATTACAACTCTCAATTCTCAATACTCTATACTCAATACTATACTTATTGTGGATATGCGCAGATCTTCCAAAATCCATTCAGCTGGGCAACAGCAACAACGAAATTCTCAAAGGTTACCGGTTTAATAATGTAACCGGCCACATTCAGGTTGAAAGCCTCCATCCTGTCTTTGTCATCATTTGAAGTGGTGAGCACAAACACGCTGGCGCTTTTGTGATCCTGATCTTTTCGGAGTTCGCGCAAAAATTCAAGGCCATTCATTTTCGGCATGTTGATGTCGAGGAGAATAATCCTTGGAGCCGGTAAAACCTTTTCAACACCATTCGTTCCACGAAGAAGATCCAATGCTTCGAGTCCGTTGTGGGCGATTGATAGAGGATTCTGGATGTTGTTCCGTTTAAATGCACGCTGAAGAGTCATGATATCGATGTCATCATCGTCTACCAGCATGATGTTTAACAATTGCTCACTCATATGGGTGTATGAATATAATTAGGTTACAGTGAATTAAAATTCAAAGTTTCTTAACTGTGGCAGTGGTTTTTTTATTAATTCGTTCGCAGGCATTAAAAAACCGCTCGCAAAGTAGGATTATTTCTTACAGTTCAGAATCATTGCATTAATTTTATGCGTTTACAAAAGTTGAAAACCTTGACCTTTATCGTTAATTATTAATCTGCGAAAACAAACCATATACTCATGAAATCATTACTCAGGAGAATTGCAAGGCAGGACATATACGACAGCATCCCTTACGATGACCTGATGCTGAAGCAGCGTTTTGCACTCTTCCGTATTTTCACATTTACCGGACTATTGGCAAGTGCCATGGTTGCAGTTCAGATACTTACTGCCTTTGGCGGATCGCCTTATATTGCTTACCTGTTGTTCACCTTATCTGGTGTGATGCTGCTGAACTTCTTCCTTGTGCGTGATTATCACAGGCTTCCGGTTGCATTCCTGATCACCCTCATGGCTGCATTCCTGATCCTGCATTTCCAGGCTTATACTTCCGGAGGTATCAGGAACTCTGGAACGATGTACCTGGCAGTGG
>Ga0190274_10002000_pt1 | contig 11958 bp, 10 predicted proteins | sample Popmic531T_FD_133002 | JGI IMG/M metagenome (GOLD analysis project Ga0190274, IMG submission 133002) | Populus adjacent soil microbial communities from riparian zone of Yellowstone River, Montana, USA - 531 T | ecosystem: Environmental > Terrestrial > Soil > Riparian zone | place: USA: Montana...
GATGCTTACGGCATCAATCGGCAGGTCATCGACCGTATCGTGGCGGAGATCGGCGAGGTCGTGCATCTCGGGGTCGAAGTTGCTGTGGTGATCGGCGGCGGCAACATCTTCCGCGGCGTTGCGCCTGGTGCGGCGGGCATGGACCGCGCGACGGCCGATTACATGGGCATGCTCGCGACGATCATCAATGCGCTCGCGTTGCAGGATGCGCTCGAGCAGCAGAATGTCGTGACCCGTGTCGTCACGGCGATTGAAATGCGGGCGATCGCCGAGCCGTTCATTCGCCGCCGCGCGATTCGCCACCTCGAGAAGGGACGCGTCGTGGTCTTCGGCGGCGGCACGGGCAACCCGTATTTCAGCACCGATACGGCTGCGGCCCTTCGCGCGATGGAGATCAAGGCCGAGGTCATCTTCAAGGCCACGAAGGTGGACGGCATCTACGATGCCGATCCGATGATTCATCCCGAGGCGTCGAGGTTCGATCGCATCTCCTACCTCCAGGTTTTGGAGCAGGGCCTGAAGGTGATGGACTCGACAGCCGTGTCGCTCTGCATGGACAATCGTCTGCCGATCATGGTCTTCAACCTGCGCACGCCGGGGAATATCCTGCGGGCGATCACCGGAGAAGCCGTGGGATCGCTCGTGACACCGTAACGATTGCGGAGACACTTCGATGGACGTCAACGATCTGAAAGAACTGTACGCAGAAGTGACCAAGCGGATGCGCGTCGGCCTGGAGCACGTGCGTCACGAACTGGCAGGGGTGCGGACGGGTCGTGCGTCGGTCACGATTCTCGATGCTGTGCATGTCGACGCGTATGGCTCGAGGGTGCCGCTGAACCAGGTGGCCGGCCTTTCCGTGCCGGAACCCACCCTGATCGTGGCGCAGCCGTTCGACCCCTCGCAGATCGGGGCCATTGAAAAAGCGATTCGCGCCTCCGACCTCGGTCTCAACCCCTCGAACGACGGCAAGATCGTCCGCATTCCCCTGCCCGCGCTGACCGAAGAGCGCCGCAAGGAGCTGTCGCGGCACGTGCATAAACTCGCCGAGGACGGCCGGAACGTCGTTCGCCAGGTCCGCCGGGATGCCAACGATCGGCTCAAGAAACTGTTGAAGGACCACATGGTGTCCGAGGACGACGAGAAGAAGGGGCTCGACGAGGTGCAGAAAATCACCGACAGCCACGTCAAGCAGATCGACGACCTGCAGAAGAAGAAAGACGCAGATCTGCTGGGGCATTGACGCCACCCGTCTCTCCTCGGTGGTGCGCCCCCAACCGCGACGTCACTCCGAGACGGGGCATCTGCCGCTGCCCTTCACATCCCAGGATGCAGACTTTAGATGACGGATTGACCTTTAAAAGGCCAACCCTGTCGTTACAGTAGCGTAACTCAGTGGTGGATAACGGACCACCCCGCATTGGACGTCAGAACCGTTATCCCATAGATCATCAATCGATTCAAAGACTTAAGGGATAAGCACAGAACCGTGCCGTACGGCTCGTCGCTTGCGCAAGGACCTGTTGTCCATGACTAACGCGCACAACCACAGACGGAGCCAGGCAGGCGATTCCGCGATCGAACCGATGACCACCGTCGCCATCGCTCATCTGAGCGGCATGCTCGGGAATTGGCATCACGCCCGGCCACGGGACGTGCGTGGATTCTCGCTCGTCGAGACCATCGCAACGATGGCCGTTTTTGCCACTGTATCTGCGATCGCGGTCCCGCTCATCACGAATGCCTTCGAGGGCCAGCGCCTCGGCGTCGAGACGCGCAATGTGGAAAGGGAGTTGCAGTCGGCGCGGTTATCCGCTGTCGCAGCCAATCGCCCGATCCGCATTCGCTTCAATTGTCCATCGGCCGGGAGGTATCGGCGGGTCGAAGTGATCGGCACAGTGAACACCCCCCACGCCGACGATGCGGACGCTCGGGCGGCCGCGCGGTGCGGATATCCGTATCCCGCGGCGGACAACAACCCGCTGACGCGGCCGAACAACGATGGCCCCCCGCTGCAGTTGGCGTCGTCGAGCGTCACGTTCACAGCGGTGCAGACCCTCGAATTCTGGCCCGACGGCACTGTGCACGTTCCGGCGGCCACGAATCCGTGGCCGCGACTCGGTGCGACGGACGCCACGATCACAGTTGCCAAAGGGTCGTCAACGAAGAGTATTAGGGTGAACAGCCTTGGCAAAATTCGCATCCAGTAGATCCGAATCGGGCTTCTCCCTGATCGAGACGATCGTCGCGACCGGACTGCTGGCGGGGGCCGTCACCATTCTCGGGCAGATGTTCGCGATCTCGGTGGCCGAGAATACGTCGGCGCGGACGGGGACGTTCGCCGCGGTGCTCGCCGAACAGAAGATGGAGCAGCTGCGCGGCCTCACGTGGGGCTTCGACGAAATTGGCCTGCAACTGACCGATACCTCGTCGAACATCGCGCTGCCGATCCAGTCGGCTTCCGGAGGTCGGGGGCTGATGTCCTCGCCGGCAAACAGCCTGAGGTCGAACGTCGACGGCTACGTCGACTACGTCGACCAATTCGGCCGCATCATCGGCGGCGGGGCGACGGTTCCCCCCCAAGCGGCCTATGTTCGACGGTGGTCGGTCGAGCCTTTGCCGACGAATCCAAACAACACGCTGATCCTGCAGGTCCTGGTCACGAGGTCGCGCGACCGGGGCACCGCGGACAGCGAAGACGGATCCACGCGCCGGCTGCGCGACGAGGCGCGCCTCATGACCGTCAAGACGAGGAAATCGCAATGACACGACCGATGTTACGGCAGGAGGACGGCTTTACGATGATCGAGTTGCTGGTGTCGACCGCCATCATGATGACGGTGACCGCCGGCGTCTTCACCGTCATGAACCCCTCGGGCGGCATTTTTCAGGCCCAGCCGGAGATGGCCGATGTGCAGCAGCGTCTGCGCGTGGGCGTCGACACAATGAAGCACGATCTCGTCATGGCAGGCGCCGGGGCGTATTCCGGCTCGCAATCCGGGACTCTGAACGGATTCTTCGCGTCGATTCATCCCAGTAGAATCGGATTCCTGGCCGCCTTCGACGACCCGCCGGAAACGTTCAGGAGTGACGCCATCACGCTGTTCTATGTGCCCTCGACATCGGCGCAGACGACCCTGTCGGCCTCGATGCCGGCCACCTCGGCGGAGCTGAAAGTGGAGAATCCCCCCAACTGTCCGCCCAAAGATCTGTGCGGCTTTGAGGAGGGCATGCAGCTCCTCCTGTTCGACGACGGTGGATCGTTCGACCCGCTGACCGTGACCCAGGTGCAGGACAACGCGGGCCACTTGCAGCGGAACAAGCAAGGACCTCTGTCCAAGTCGTACGGCGCGGGTGCGAAGGTCGTCCAGGTCCAGCAGCACGTGTATTACCTCGACACGACGACCGATCAGTTGATGCATTACGACGGATACCAGACCACTGTGCCGGTTGTGGACAACGTCGTCGCCCTGGACTTCGAATACTACGGCGATCCATATCCGCCGCTCCTGCTTCTGGATCCCGTTCGGTTCACCACCTACGGTCCGAAGCCGCCGGTGCTGCTGGCGAACTGCACTATCACTGCCGCGGGCGGCCCTGGACTCGCGGTGCTTGGCGCACGGGGCAGCGGTCTCGTGAGGCTGACGCCGGAAATGTTGACCGACGGACCGTGGTGTCCGGACGCCGCGAACCCGAACCGCTTCGATGCGGATCTCTTCAGGGTGCGGAAGATCCGCGTAAGTCTTCGAGTGCAGAGCGGCGACCCGGCCTTTCGCCGCTCGCTTGGAACCGGCGTCGACGCCCTGTTTCTCAGGCCCGGCACATCGCAGGGCGGCTACAAGCAGGTACCCGATCAGGCCATTCGGTTCGACGTGTCCCCTCGTAACCTCAATCTGGGCAGGTGATGACTGTGACTACCTTGAGGAACCGTCCGGTCGTGCACGGCGGGGATCGAAGCCTCCGCAGCGAGAGCGGCATCGCCCTCATCATCTCGTTGATGGCCATGCTCTTCATGATGGCGCTCGGTAGCGTCCTCATGCTGTCCACCGCCACGGAAACCAAGATTGCGAACAACTTCCGGAACAGCTCCGAGGCGCTTTACGCTGCCGACGCCGGCCTTGAGCGCTCGATGGATGACCTGCTGACCATTTCGGACTGGAACTCGATGCTCAGCGGCGGGGCGACCTCCGCGTTCATCGACGGCGCGCCCGGCAATCGGACGCTCGCGGACGGCACGACGCTCAACCTCAACGAAGTGCTCGCGTTTGCGAACTGCCAGGCGCTGTCGTGCTCGACGGCCGATTACATCGCGGTGACGAACGAGCGTCCGTGGGGCGTGAACAACCCGCGATGGCAGCTGTTCGCGTACGGGCCGCTCGACAACATGATTCCCACGTCGAGCATCAACTCACCGTTTTACGTCGTCGTGATGGTCGGCGACGATCCTTCCGAAAACGACGGGGATCCGCTCAAAGATGGCGCCGTCGTGGCGAACCCTGGCTCTGGCGTCATGGCGCTGCGCGCCGAGGTGTTTGGACCGCGCGGGGTCCATAAGACCGTCGAGCTCACCATCGCGCGGACCGATACGACCGAGCTGGAACGCGGTTACACCGGGCAGCGCGGGCAGGACGAGCAGAACCGTCGCGCCCGGAAGGCGGCCGTGCAAACCCCCGGGGGCGCGGCCTTGCAGAATCAGAGTCTGACCACCACTGCCGGAGGTATATCGTAATGCGGACCTTCAGGTCCGCATTGTTGGACAGGCCTAAAGGTCTGCGCTACGGACGAAAGATTATGGCTAGATCACACAGGCTCATTTGGTTGACTGGCGCGCTCATGATGGTGGCGGCTTCCGCGTCCGCCCAGATCGATCCGCTGCTGTTCCTGAAGACCGCGACGCCGAACGTCATCTTCATCGTCGATACCGGCAACCGCATGCAGCGTGGCGCGCCGACCGATCCGAGCACGCCGACCACCTCCACAACGACGAGCACCTACTACGACCCCATTGAATATTTGAAAACAGGCAATGGCTGGGAGGGCGGTCTCGGCATTACAGGATCCAACACGGCGGTCAAATACAGGCGCAAGTATGTGAACCTGGCGCATGCCAGTTCGAGCAGCGGCGACAAGTTCGATGCGCTTCGGATCGATGCTCTAGGCGACCTCGACTCGAAGTACGGCCTGTTTGATGCGCCGACGCGGTTGGCGATCGCGCGTGCGGCCATGTATCAGGCGGTGAACGAGAACGCGGCCGTGGCTCGGTTCGGCCTTGTAAAGATGCGGCAGACAGGCCCGACACCCGCGGTGAAGGACAATTCAGGGCCCGTAGCCGTCACCGAGCTGACGCAGCAGGTGACGGACAGAGGGTCGGTCAGCGGCCGGTGGGAGTTGTCCCGTCCCCTGGTTTCAGCCGGCAGCCGCAACGGGACCGTGGCTACCAACACCAACTCCTGGCCGGTCAAGGCCGATTCGACTAATGCGAACACTGATATTCTCGCGTTGCTCGCGAAGAACGTCCGCACGAGCGGCGCTCTAATCCCGGCGGGTGGGGACGATAGCAACACCGCCGACACGCCGGTCAAGCTGATGATCGACGACGCGAGAACGGAGGCCGCGAGGCTCATCGCTCTCACCAGCGACCCGACCTGCCGCTGCACCGTCGCGGTCATGATCGTGGGCGGCGGCGAAGGGAACACGACCAGCGGGGCCACCAATGCGAGCCTCGAGATGGCAGCAGCCAATTTCCTGGACTTCTCGGGACGCCGCGTGCCGCTGTATGTGATTGCTATCGCACCCCCGACCAGCGACGTGGCCGCTCTGCGGGCTGTCGCGACGAAGAGCGGCGGCCGGTACTTCGAAATCACCAAAGCGCAGATCGACGCGGCGCTGGTTTCGCCGGCCCAGATTGCGTGGTCCGGTAGCGGGGCCACCGCCGGGACCGTCGTTACGACCCCGCTGGGGACCGCGGCTGCCGCCCCGGTCGGGACGGTGATCGTCCCCGAAATGGTGAAGGCGATTAACACCGCCATTCAACACGCGTTTGCCTCCTCTGGGGATGTCAACATCGATCCGACGGCGACGCTGCCGATCGGTCCCCAGACGGAATTTCAGGTGACGAGCCCGATTATCGGCACCGTCAACCTGGATGACGGCGTCGACATCACCGGTGCGGCGCTCAGTCCCAATTCGACGAATGTGAAGGACAAGGCGAACATCAAGCTTCCGCAGCGCTCGAATCTGATGCTGACGGCCGGGTTCGCGATGCCTGGGTTCGAGGGCAGGCTGCGCGCGTTCCGCATGTATAAGCCGGTGGTGGACGACTCCCAAGCGTCCGGTTACAAGTTCAATTCCGACGGCACGAGGCTCTGGGTCGCGTGCGTGCCCGGTGCCGGATGTGCGGCGGCTCCTGACAACACGAAGCGAAATCTGTATACGGCGACGCCGTCCGGATCGATCGTTCCATTCACCGCCGCGAACGTCACCACGTTGGCGCCGCTGATGAATCTGACCGAGGCGGACGCCACTGCCGTGATCAACGACGTCCGGGCTTTGCCGATCGGCGCGATCGTCGACTCCACGCCGGCCGTCATGAACGCCCCGTCGCTCGATCCCCCCCCCGACGCCGATTATCCGGGGTTTGCGGCGGACAACGAGCTGCGACGGACCATCGTGTGGATCGGGACGAATAACGGCATCCTCGAAGCCATCGATGCGCGATTCGGCGTGGAGGTATGGGGGTTCATCCCTCTGAACCTCCTGCCGAAGCTCCGAACGCTCCGCGACGGCCAGCCGGTGGGATCGTTCGATTACTTCGTTGACAGTTCGCCGAAGCTGGCCGATGTGAAGGTTGACGGCGACTGGCGCACGCACCTCATCGTCGGCGAAGGGCCGGGCGGCACGTTCTACCAATCGTTCGACGTCACGATGGACGACATGGCGACGGTGCTCGGCGGGACGAAACCCGACAGCGCCGCGACGCTCGATCAGCTGTTGAGCTACTTTGCCAACTCGAGCCGCATCAGCCTCAATTGGGCGTTTCCATCCTATGCGAATTTCAATGCCGCGATTGCGCCGTATGGCGACCTCGCGCCGAGTGCAAGCGCGATCGAGAAGAGCGTTGGTCAGACCTGGTCGGATCCGGCCGTCGGCCCGATCTTCAGCAGTTCGGGGCCGTATGCCGTCATCCTCGGCTCGGGCTTCATGCCTTACAGAGTTCAGCAGCAGACCAACCGGGGCGGAACGGTTGCTGGCACGACGTTTTATCTTCTGCACGTCAAGACCGGTGCGGTCTACGACAGTCGCGCCGTGACGACCGACGGGAACAACGAAACGAACAACGACTGCCGCATCGACAACGGCACCCAAGGCTGCAAACAGATGAAGAATGCGCTCCAGACGGACCCTGTCGCGACAGGACCGTCCAACTCGCGCTTCGTCACGAAGTCCTACCTCGGCGATCTGGACGGCAACGTGTGGCGCTTCGACATCGGTCTCAACGGAAGCAACAATCCGATCATTACCGCACGGACCAATCTCTATGCCTCCGGGTCCGATCAGCCGATCTTCAGCTCGATGGCAACCGTGTACCTCACGACAGAGCAGAAGCAGGCCATTTTCTTCGGAACAGGCAGCGACCTTCTGCCGCAGACGGACAAGAACACCGTCTATCGTTTGCTGGGGCTGTTCGACGATGGTGGTGCCGCCAGCAAGCAGTTCGAGAAGTTGCTCGCGAAGACCGGCACGAGCTCGGTCACGTCCGACGAGCGGGTGACCGCCTTTCCCGCCGTGGCCGGCGACATCGTCTTCTTCACGACGACGCTGCTGAAGACGCTGTGCACCGCGCCCGATGCCAACTTGTACGCGTTCAGCCCGAGGGATGGTACGGCGGCCTACGACAGCACCGGCGACGGTACGGTCGGCAAGACGGACACGCCGCTCGTGAAAACCATCGCCGGCAAGCGCGCGACAGCGCCATATATCGTGGACCAGCACCTGGTGTTCGGCGTTGGCGGGGACGTTTCGATTTTCGGCAAGTCCACGGACTATAACAATGGCATCGGCCAGGCGGGTGTCCGGATCCTGTCGTGGCGCGAGGTCAGGTAGTCCCGGCTAGGAGTACGTGTTGAACGGAATCGACATCTGCGCCGAGTGCGGCTCACGCATCAGAACGAATCGGACGCATTGCCCGCGGTGCCAGGCTACGCTTCCGACACCGTCGCCGGACGGGGAAACCCCTGCGCGATCGAAGAACCGCCCACGAGCGACGGCGATTGCGGGCGGTGCCGTCGGGCTGTTCCTCGTCGCATTGTCATGGCTCATCTGGCCGGCCTCCGAGCGCCAGATGCCGTCAATCTCATCCGCGGCGAGTGCCCCGACAGCGGTGACGCGCGTCGATCCGGACGCACCCCGATCGGCTGAATCACCGTCGGCGGATGGAGGCACCTTCCTCGATTCCACCAGGGGGGCGAACGCAGCTTTCAACTCGGGAGATTTTCAGAAGGCGAGAGCTGAGTACGAACAGGCGCTCCAGAAGAACGCCGACGACCCGGAAGCGCTGAATGGCCTCGGCCTGACGCTCGAACGGGCCGGTGACATCCCGGGCGCCATCGCGAGGTTCGAGCGCGCGACGGCCCTCGCCCCAGACACGTGGGCGTATCACTTCAACCTGGCCCATGCGTTCGGGCGGTTGCCAAACTGGGACCGCGCAATCGCAGAATATCGTCAGGCTGCGCAGTTGTTTCCCACCGACTACGCCACGCAATTCAATCTGGCGATGGCCCTACAACGGAAAGCCGACGACCGGGAAGCGATCCCGGAGTTCGAAAAGGCCATTGCGCTGGCCCCCGGAGAGCCAAGTTTTCACCTCGCCCTCGGGGACAGCCTGGCGAAGGTGGGCCGTCTCACGGACGCTCAGCGAGCATTCCGCCAGTATCTAGAGCTCGAGCCCGAGGCGCCGGACGCGGCGAAGGTGAAAGCGCACATCGACACTCTCGGGGCAGCAGCGGCTCCGCCAATCGATCCACCGCCGGCCGAGAAAACCACACCCGCTCTGCCGTGACTCCGGGAAGCGCTGTCGGCGAGCTCGATCGACTCACCAAAGCGATCGCCGAGGGAAAGAAAGCGATCGATCTCGAAGAAGAAGCGCGTCGAGCGGCCGTTCCCCCCGGCTGGCTCCGCTAGCAGCTTCGCAGTAGAGCCAACAACACGTGTTCCACCGGGCCGCTGATCAGACGTCAGACTTGCTGGTTTTCGAGAGAAGTTCGACTAGACGGCTCAATCGCCGAAGCTGACGCCGAGGCCTTTGGCCGTCATCAGCAGATCCAGATCCATCGGGACCGTTTTGATCCGGCCAACCACGTCTTCGAGCCGTCGTGCCACGATGTCGGGCGGATCGGAGGCCACCATGGTTCCGAACTGGCCCTGCTTGATCAGCTCCACCGCTTTGCCTCCGAAGCGTGTGGCCAGGACGCGGTCGAAACTGGTTGGCGCGCCGCCGCGCTGGAGGTGGCCCAGCACGACAGACCGCGTTTCTTTCCCGCTCAGCCGGCCGAGCGCTTCGGCGACCTGTGCGGCCATCCCGCCGAGCCGCTCGGCGTAGCCCGCACGCGCCTCCTCCAGCACAGCGAGCTTCCCGCCTTTCGGGAATGCGCCCTCGGCGACGACGACGATGCTGAAGCGGGCGCCCCACTCCTCGCGTTCCCGCAAGCGCCTGGCCATCGAGACAAGGTCGAACGGAATTTCCGGAATCAGGATGGCGTCTGCGCCTCCCGCCACCCCGGCGTACAGCGCGATCCAGCCGGCATACCGTCCCATGACCTCGACCGCGAAGATCCGCCGATGTGATTCGGCGGTCGTGTGCAACCGATCGATGGCCTCAGTGGCGAATGCGACGGCGGTGTCGAAGCCGAAACAGTTCGTCGTGCCGACGATGTCGTTGTCGATGGTTTTCGGCACGCAGACGATTGGAATCCCGCGCTGGGAGAACTGATGCGCGATGGCCAGCGTGCCGTCGCCGCCGATGACCACGAGCGCGTCGAGAGCCATCTTGTGGAACGTCTCCACGACGCGATCGGAGTAATCGCGCGTCCCGTCGGATGTCTCGATCGGATGGGCGAAGGGATTGCCGCGATTGGTCGTGCCGAGAATCGTGCCGCCGAGTCGAAGGATACCGGTGACGTCGCGCGGCGTGAGCGGCCGCGATCGACCGGGCTCGAGCAGGCCGTCGAAGCTGTCTTCGAGACCGACGCACTCGATGCCGGAATTGCAGGCCGCCTTGACGACGGCACGGATGACGGCGTTCAGGCCGGGGGCATCACCGCCGCCCGTGAGGATGCCGATGCGGGCAACGGGAGTGGTCACGTGTATTGCCGCGCCTCCGGCCAGAGCATTTGCCCGACTATAGCAAATGGTGATGGAGCGAGCGTGCGACCGTGAAAATCGGCCGTGGTAGACTCAACGAGCGATAGCGGGCGTGGCAACCGCCCGAGTGCGGCAAGTCTGGGCGGCTAGCTCAGTTGGGAGAGCGCGGCGTTCGCAACGCCGAGGCCGCGGGTTCGAGCCCCGCGCCGTCCATTACCCTTCGATCGATCCTCTCGCTGCGAGCGACGGTCCGGCTAAAGCCTGGCTAAAGCCGGACACTACGTACGACGGACGAGCGACGACGGTCCGGCTAAAGCGGTCACTACGTACGTCGGACGAGCGAAACGAGCCGTGGCGCGTCAGCAATCAGCGATTCTGTTGCGAGTGGTGCCGCGAACCCATTTGGGCGTAAAGTGCCTTCATGTGGAAACGCGATCAGGCTGAAGCCCCCGGCGCGCCATATCGAGCTCCAGAGGCGCCGCCGCCAGCCGTCAGCCTCCCCGTCGAACCGCTCGTCATGAATCTTGGCGATTCGGTGATCATCAAGGGTGAGTTAAGTGGTTCGGAGGATCTCACCCTCTACGGGCAGATGCAGGGAAGCGTCAAACTGCCCGAGCATACGCTCACGATCGGTCCACACGCCGAAATCAAGGCAGATATCGCCGCGAAGGCGGTTGTGATCGCCGGTGCGGTCGTCGGGACGGTGACGGCCGGCGAGCGAGTGGAAATCCAGGCGACGGGGTCGGTGACGGGCGACATTCTGTCGCCGCGTCTGACGATTGCCGACGGCGGGTATTTTCTCGGCAAGATCGACATGTCCCGGTCCGAAAGCAAGCCGCGCCCTGAAAAGAGTGCCCGATAGTTCGATCGGGTCGAAGTGGCTACTGCTCAGTCGGTCATCGCCTGACGCGACCCTCACAGCTGAGGTCACGAAGCTTGCACACAAATGCCCGCGGAGGGTAGCAATATGTTCGGCGTGATCGGATGGATTGTCTTCGGTCTCATCGTCGGCGCAATCGCGAAGTTGATGATGCCTGGGCGTGACCCCGGCGGGTTCATCGTGACGATGCTCCTGGGTATCGCGGGGGCTCTCGTAGGCGGCTTTCTGGGCAGGGCAGCCGGGTGGTATGGCCCGAACGATCCCGCGGGTTTCCTGATGTCGCTGTTCGGCGCGGTGGTTCTGTTGCTGTTCTACAGAATGATCATCGGGCGCCGATCGCGCATATAGCTCAGTGCGGAGGAGGCGGCGAAATTGGCGTTCCGCCGCCTCATCACCCGCACTACTTGGCCCGGCTTAGGCTTGGGTCCTACCGGTTCGGTTAGCTCGCCGAGGCGGGTCGACTAATTCCACACGCCTTGCACCGGAACGCGTACGCTTCCGAGCTGATCCAGTACCGTTCCGAGAGCATCAGATCGCCGCTATTGCGGCTCCGAGCCGATGCAGACTTACGGAATTGTGATTGGCGTGCCAAAGCCGACCAAATTTCGCAGACGGTCGTGTCCCCTGCCTGCCGGATTTTTGGATTTTTCCCAATGAGATGCAAAAAACGTTGCGCGGTACCTTTTTTGCGATAGGGTGAATACCCGAAGCAAGAACGA
>Ga0190274_10002001_pt1 | contig 11957 bp, 16 predicted proteins | sample Popmic531T_FD_133002 | JGI IMG/M metagenome (GOLD analysis project Ga0190274, IMG submission 133002) | Populus adjacent soil microbial communities from riparian zone of Yellowstone River, Montana, USA - 531 T | ecosystem: Environmental > Terrestrial > Soil > Riparian zone | place: USA: Montana...
AACTCGCTGACGCTACCGAGAACGGGGCAGAGGTCTTCATCGGCTTCTGGTTGCCCGGTGAGTAGCACGAATCACCGTGAACTACTGACCCGGCTGGAAGCCGTAGAGGACGCCCTCAAGTTGGCGTTTGATACGCTTCGCAAAGTCCGGGTGGCTGTTCTCGAAGCTGACCCGAACCACCAACCCATACTGACGCCAATCGGAGCGACGAACTCTACGGTCATCCCGGCGAATATACCCGGAGATCCAGCGGGCGCACTTCTCCAGATACATGGAGTGGCACCGCCCCCTGATCCCGAGTGGATTCCGATCTATCATCGAATCCAACGTCCGTATGCAGACTGGCCGTATCCGTGCGGCAAACCCGGCCTCTACTTGACCGAATATCCCACGCAACACACCCCGGCCAGATTCAGTGTCATGAGAATCCGGGTCCATACCGAACGGGAGTGGCGCATCCCCACCACAGCCGATGAACCCCGGTGTTCTAGCTGTTTCGCCCTCATTGATCCGTTCTCAAATAAAGACCTGGATTATCTATCAGTCATGCAGCCGTCTACCCCACCAACGACAGGTTCGGAACCGATACCAGCCCCCCGTTCGTATCCGCTGCATACGTCAGAAGCCACGCAGAAAGACATAGACGCACTACGGGAGTTAGCCGGTGGACTCGGATTGGACACCCCCTACTGATGTCAGTCCCCGGGCGCTTCAACCCAGACCTACGCGACCCACGATGTCTGCAGTGGAGCGTAAGGCTCGACGGCAAATGGGCCTACCTGTACCCGGACGACGCCCCCGAGGCTACTACAAGAAACAAGCCAATCACATCTACGACCTTCAGATGCGCGAGTCCATCATTCGCTGGACGGTCGAAGGTGTTTCGGACGCCGATATCGCGAAGCGTCTTGGGCAATCCGTTGCCACCATCAAAAAATACCGAAACCTTTCCCGAGAGCGAAGCAAACAACGAGCCGGAGAGCAATCGTCAATGACGACGCCGCGCGATCCACGCTCGCGCTCCCCCTGGCCGGAGGACGGTAGCCCTACCCGTGCCCTTCCTCCCGGAAGAACGACGCCCCCTCCCCCACCTCCCAATGAACCCCCTTCTGCGGGAGGATCGGGGGCGTCGTTCAATTCCCACCCCTCCAACTCGTCAGTCATCGGCACGGTCCTGGATTCCCCGGAGCAGATTCAACTTCGGAAGGATTGCCTCTATCTCAGAAAAGCAATGGTGCCGTTCGACCAGATGGCTGAGATGTTGGGCGTCTCTGAGAGGGAAGTCCGAGTCGCTACGGCTGAAGCCCTTCAGGAACTCGAAACATCCGAGATATCGAACGCCGATCTGGAACGGCGCTTGATGATCGAGCAGTTAGACCAGATGATCGCGGCGATCCATCCGATGTCTACGGGCCGGACCCTTACGCAACAGCGAACACCTGTTCTCTTCGAGGCGATTGACCGAACGATCAAGTTGCTCGCCAAGAAAGCTGAACTCATGGGGATCTCTCACCCGCCGGCCATCGACATCCGCATTCGGCTGCAAGCCCTGGCCGATGAAGGCGGCTACGACATCCAGGATCTCGAAGAAGTGGCGCGTGATGTGCTACAAGCTCATAAGATTCGTCTACCAGAATTTCGCGAGGAGACGACCCGATGAAACGACGACTCGCCCTACTCGGCTTTCTGCTCTTGACGTTTGCGGCCTCCCCTACCCTCTCCACCCCCGCCCCCGCATTTGCTGGTGAGGACGGCGGCGGCTATGCTCGGCCGTCAGAGCAGACGCCCCCAAGTTACCACCACGGCATGCTGAGCAGTGACGAGTGCGGCACCTACACCTGGAAGGCGGATCTCACCAAGGGACGGACTGACTCCCTGCTGATCCACGCCCGGCACACTGAAGGCTGCTTCACCTACGACTACACGAACTACGCCCCGGCCGGGAAGGGCGAAGCGCAGGGCAACGGCTGGCAGGTAGATTACTGTCGTGAGGAAGGCCAGCGAGATGTGGCCCGACACTTCAATTACTATCGCCACCTTGAGATCGACCCATCAAGCGTCCGAGTAACCTGCACCCCCTACCACGGGTCGGATTAGGTCTGTATGACCGGTGGAAGATATTTGTGTATCTCCGGCTGCGTTAGCGGTTGTCAGTGCTATGGTGTCCGGTCTGTTCGGGTTGGTGGTCTATCTGATGAAAGACTCCATCAAGGAAGCCCGAGCCGAGCGCGACCGAATGGCCGATGGGTGGGAAGCGACAATCGGCCTCGGGGAAAAGGCCGTTCGGCGGGAGCGAAGGCGACCAGCCTGATGCACTGGATCAAAGCGTGGTTCGGTAAACAGGACGACCATCCCCAAACGCAGCAGGAAGCGTTTCAACGTAGAGAACGTGAGCTTCAGGAACGCCTGGAGCGTCTGGAACGCTTAGCGGTTGAAGCTGATGTGATTCAGCGAACGGATACTTCAGAATGGTCGGAGCCTTGACCGGTACGACATCGTGGCTTGAACTCACCTGGACGGTGGTGGCTCTCGCCGGACTGATCTTCTCAGCATGGCTATCGTTTGCCGGGTGGCTTGACTTATCCGCCGTGCGAGCGGCTATTCGAGACGTGCCTCCGCGCGCTCGAATATTTGGGCCACGCTGGTACGTTGGGCTCACCGGGGTCGTAGACAACAGCGCCCTCTGCCTTGTCTGGATCGGCTTCATCGTGATCGGGTTGCTGGCAATGAGATATCCGCCCCCGCCCCCGACGACTGAGCAGGCAGTATCAAATCAGTGGGTCGGCTGGCTCCTGATTATGATCGAGATGTTGCTGGTTCTCGTGCAGGGCTGGCGGATGTTTATCCGCATGAAGATCGAACACGCCATCGCACATCCTCCTGATTGGGATCGGTAGATCATGACTCGCGGTGAACGGATCTTCCTCGCGGCCCTTGTTTGTGGTGTTGTGCTGATTGGATTCTGGTTGTACCAACAAGGAGTTACACCGTGAGCAATCCGGCTACTGCCCGCGTCCTGCAAGCCTCGCTGGTCATCATGAACCTCGTGATCGGGGCTATCATCCTGGAGATCGGCAAAGGCACGGTCCCGATTCCGGACCACCTGGAGTGGACGGTCCCGATCATCCTGGCTGCTTTGAACGGGATCTCGTTGTTCTTGCCCCGGTTTGGCAGCGAGCGGTTGGCTCAGCAGGTAGACCGACTCCACGCCCGAGGCGTTCAAAAGGCCGACATGCGCGTTGTCCAGAAAGTCATCGAGCCTGATGGGTCCGAAGTTATCTGGGAACGAGCCTGATGCAACACGCCGGTATGGGGTATCCAAACGGTCCGGTAGATAACCATTGGATCTTCTCACTGCCATCTCCGAAGCTCTTGATGCTGATTACGGAAGCCCGCTATCACCACGATGCGGCAGTAGATCACGGCAAAGAAGTCCTGGTGCGAGCGATCCCCCGTATTGGCCGACGCCCGGCAGAACTCGGATGGGCACCCCACCGGTTCGTCACCGAAGTCCTGGATAAGCTCGATGAGATCAAGCAGCCGATCCAGGAGTTCATACCCTGGAACGAACTCGATCTCCAGGATGAGCGAGGCGATCACCAGAACGACTGGGATCATCTCCATGACCGATACTCGACTATCGGGATGTGGGGTCTGAGTGTCCTCCAGGCGTTGCAGAAGGACAATCCTACCGTTCGCCTTCACTACCCGGCGTGGACGCCTGACCACTACGCCCTCGATCACGTAGACCTCTGGCGTGTTTCAGCGAACCTCTGTGACGTGGTGGACTTCCACGCCTACGATAGTCTGAACAACATCCAGAACGCCTACTACGACTATCGGATCGCGTTCCCTGATAAGCCGCTGGCCTTGACTGAGTGGCATTGCAAAGGCGATCTGGAAGAAGAGCGTCGGGTGCTGGAGTGGCTCGCTGAGACGATGGTGGCCGACCCCCTCTTTGAGGCGGCGTACTTCTTCATCTGGCGGTGGCACGACCCCCACCCGGACTGGTGGCAGGATTCCTGGGATGTGGAACACCGGCCCTCCAGGTATGATCTCTTCATGGACCCGCCGCCCCTGAACGTAACTCCAGTTACGCCCCCAGTACCGGAGCCAACCATGCCCGATCCCTGGCAGTTCTGGACCTCTTCTGAGATCGCTGCGGCGATCAAGTGCCCTCAGGACAAGATCGAGGAACACTGGCCCCGGCTGGTTGAGCAACTCGGGCATTGTGGCCTGACAGACAAATCCACCCATCTCGCGATGTTGGCTACGGTCGCCATCGAGACAGCCCACCGGTTCGAGCCGATTCACGAGTTCCGGATGGCCGATGGATCTATTCCTGCCTACTGGTACACTTACGATGGTGGCCCGATGTACCACGGCCGGGGATTCATCCAGAACACCCACAGGTACAACTACGAGACGCTTGGGCCGAAGATCGCTTCGCTCTGGGGGGCAGGCCCGAACGACTTCGACTTCGTAACCCGGCCTGATGACTTGCTCGATCCTGATCTCAGCGCGGCTGCTGCGGCCCTCTATTTCCGGGACCACGGCCGGGGAGACGGCGACGGCATTCCAGAAGCAGCAGGACGCGGTGACTGGCGGGAAGTCCGGCGCTTAGTTCAGGGCGGGGACGCGAGCCTCCCGCTGCTGGTCCAGTATGCCGTAGCTCTGGGGGGCGCTACGGAACCGGTCGTTGATGACACGATGGTCTACAGCATCAACGTGCCCGATTCAGTGATCCTCCAGCAGAACAACTGGTCGTGTTCGGTACGGTCCACCTACGCCGCGCTGTGGGCTATGGCTCAGGTGGGACAAGGCGAACCTGTCACCTACGGGGATGAAGGCCCACGCGATGTCTACGAGTGGATGGTCCCAGGAGTCGCTGATTCGTCTGTTGGCCTCCATGATGGCACAGGCGCAGAACTCGCGACCCTTCTGGAGTCGAAAGGCTACACCGCTTCCCACCTCTACAACTGCACGTTGGAGGAGGTACGCTATCGAGCCGGAAAGTACCCGATCCTGATTGGTGGGGGAGCCTGGAATCACTGGGCCTATGTTCGGGGCAAGACGCAGGACGGCGGGTTGATCCTGGAGAACCCAAGCCCCGGCCACATGGGGATCGCGGACTACCTCCGGGATTCCTGGGGTAAGCTCGGGCCGTGGGCGATGGTCTGGATCGACCCCACACCGCCGGCTCCTCCGACGCCGACCCCGCCGGACTACGCCACGCTCACGGCTCTCGCCTACTACGAAGATGGCGTTGTGGTCCCGGCACTGGCTAACGCCCTGGCAAACCCCGATGACGTGAACCTCCGCACCCAGGTAGATTCGGTTTTACGGTGGTTACGAGAAAATGCCCCGGTTCGCTAGCCCTTTCTACGTCCCAAAGGACGCTGCTGAGAACATCCTGGAGGATGTCGCGCTTCGGGCTGCCTCCAAGAAGAAGCTTCGGGGCGTCAAGTTCAACGAGGAACTTGGCGCAACACCGGAGGAAGCCGCCCAGAAACTCCAGGAAATGCGGGACGATGTGGGGAAATACGGGGAATATGTCTTCGGACACGCCCCGGCCCGAGTTCATGCCTTCTGGAACCAGCAAGTAGACAACGTGATCGAGCGAAGAGTCCCTCAGAACAAGATTTTGATGATCGCACCCCCAAACTGCGCGAAATCTACCTGGAATAGCCTGATCCGGCCCTGTCACTACCTCGGAAACCATCCAGATCACAACCTGATCTTCATGACAAGCTCAGACGACATGGCAAAAACGTTCGGCGGGGCTATCAGGATGACCCTCCAGGAGTCCGAAAAGCACCAGGAAGTCTTCCCAGACCCCAAATGCCGACCCTATCGTGCCCGTGGATGGTCTGGAGACGGCCTCTATCTGCGTGGAACGCCCATCGGAGCCAAAGATCCGGCCTACAAAGCGGTCGGATACAACATGACCATCATGGGAGCGCGTGCAAACGGGGTAATCCTGGACGATGTGCTGGATCAGAAGCAGGCAGAGTCCGAAATCGAGCAAATAAAGGCCCGGAACTACTACACCAAGACGGTTGTCCCCCGGTTGAACACCCAATCGGGCTGGCTCCTGGCTGTTATGACCCGATTTGCCGAAGCGGATCTCGGAGGCCACTTCATTAGCCTCGCTGAGAACGCCGGAGACTGGCTGATTGTCCATACGCCGATGGAAGCTCGGGAAAACGACCCGATGGGCCGCATGGTAGGCGAATCGGTGTGGCCGGAGCAGTTCCCACCCGAGTTTATCGAAGCCACCAAGAAAAGCATGTCCATTGCTGAGTACGATCTGGTCTATCAGGGGGATACAGCGGGCGTTGCGGGAGACATCTTCACCTCGGAGTTCTATTTCAAGGATCTTCCGACGAACTACTGGCAGGAGATCCATCCGAAGTGCTTCACGGCGCAGGCCGTGGACTTAGCCTTCTCCAAGAACAAGCGAACTTGCTTCACCGTGATCCTGACGTATGCCGTGGACCCTGAGTTCAACATGTACATCCTCCATATTGACCGGGCCAGATACCACGTCAGAGATTCTGAGGAGCGTTTGCTCGATCTTATCCGGCAAACCAAGCCTCTGGTGTCGGTGATCGAGACGGAGAACTTCCACGACGCGACTATCAGGTCTATGGTCATTCGGATCATGTCTCAGGTGATGTGTGACATCCGGCTCCTGAAGCCTGACGCTGACAAGGTCGCGCGCGCCCGGCTCCCCGCTGGTCGGGCCGAACATGGGTTCATGTATATCCAGCGAGGCGCACCCTGGTTCCGAACGTTCATGTCGGAGTTACTGGGGTTCCCGAACTCCACTTACAAGGATCAGGTGGACGCCCTCTCGCTAGCGGCCCTGACCGTGCAGATGATGGAGGAACAGAAACTCCGACTGGGCCGCGTCTCGAAGCCGGTCCTCACGCAGACCGTGATGTCTGCCTAGAAGTGTGATACGATCAAGCATCCGACTCCTGAGGAGAAGACATGGCACGAGCCACCGGAACCCAGGCGCTCTCAACTACAGCCGTGCAGCTACCGGCGCAGCCCTGCCTCGAAGTAGCCCTCACGAACAACGACGCTTCTATTGCCATGTTGATCGGCTGGAACGCGATCACCCAGTCTTTCACCCTCGCGGCGGGTAGCTCCGTCGTGATTCAGGCGCAGAACCTCAACCAGTTGTACGCCAAGTCGGCATCGGGCACCCCGACCCTCAGCTACATCACGTCCTAAGAGGAGCCAGCAATGACTCCAACATCGAAGGCCGTGGCGATCACGCCAAGTGACTCGACAGACCTGAACGGCGTCAAAGCGATCTACGTGGGCGGGGCCGGGAATCTCGCGGTTCGGATGACCCGAGATTCGGGCACGACGATCACGATGATCGCCGTCACCGTGGGTGCTGTGTATGACCTCCGGGTTACGAGAGTTATGGCAGCCACGACAGCAACAAACTTGGTGGGCTTCTACTAATGGTCTTTCCGGATGAGCAGGCTCTCGTAGCAACCCCCGGTTGGTCTGGTTTCGCGACCATGAACGAGTCCGACCGGGCGGCTGCTGCCCTCGACTTCGTGTCTGATCTCCGGGCAGACTTCGAGAAGCGCGATGCCATCTTCCAACTGATCGACCAAGTGATCTTCCTGGAGCAGAAGGTCAACATCCCGACGAACTTCCAGAACACGGCCATCTCCGTTCAGACCCCGCTGCCTCGCCACATCATCAACCAGATCGTCGCGGCCCTCTCCCTCAACACGCCAGCCGTCTCGTTCAAGCCGATCAAGTTCGGAGACGAAGGTGAGAACGAAGCGGCCTATCGGTCCCGGTTCTTCGAGGGTTCCTGGATTCGGCAGCAGCGTGAGAAGAAGCGCCGGATTCACCGCCTGTTCATGGACAGTGTTGTCACTAAGGGCGAGGGTATTCTCAAAACGTTCGAGCGGAAAAATCGGGCCTGGGCCAAGTACACCCCCTACTCCCGAGACTTGCTCAAGGAACTTGACAAGCAGGTTGAGGCGGGCACGATAGATCCTGACCATCGGACACGGCTCTGGGACGCGCAGACCGAAGAAAAGAAACGCTCGCTGCCGTACCCCATCGAGACGACCGAAGTTCCACCGGAGTCGTTCTACTATCAGCGAGGCGAAGACGGGTTTGTTCGGATAGCCGAAGTCTCAGCAGTCCCATATTTTGAGACGTTGATGCGGCACAACGCCGGCTTCGATCAGAAGGGCCGCGTCGTCTCGATGGACGATATCTCGGCCATGCCGCTCCCGATGGATAAGTGGGGGACGGTCTTAGCTAAGAACAACTCCAACCGGCAGACCATCGAGAAGATTGAACTCTGGGATGCAGAACGATGCACGATCATTCTGAGAGGGCCGGGAGACATCCTGGGCAAGGAACGCGGCTCGGGTCTGATGGTGAAAGAATGGACCCACACCTACGGGAACCCGGACCTAGGCACCCTCAATGGTCCGTACTTCCATGCGGCGGGTATCCTGACCTCGTCCAGGGAACCGCACAAAGCCCACCTCTCTGTCCTGTTTGCTTATCTCCACTTATTCCCGTTATTGAACGCGCTGCTGACGATGCAGTCGCAAGCCGCGTTCTCATTTGCCTATCCCGCCTACAGGCGAACGACGCCCCCGACCTACAATCTCCCGGAAGCGCCGTTCGGCCTAGCTGCCGATGAGATCGCCGGGAACCGGCAGAAGATCGTCCCGGGGGCTATATTCCCTCATGACATCGCCCCGATGGATCAGCCGACTACGAGCGTCGATCTTGACAAGGCGATTCAGTTCGTCAAGTCTCTCATTGACCTTGCTCTGCCGGACACGGTCCAGGGGGCTGTCTCGGGTGAGATGGCTGGCTACACCCTCAACCAAGCGGCGCATCTGGCAAGTCTCACCTGGGGACCAATAGTTGAGAACGTCCAGGATACTCTCTCTGATCGCGTAGGGTGGGAATCCTGGCTGATCGAGGAGAAGATCGGGGAGACGGTCTACGTCTGGGGAGCGGTGCCGCAGCCCAAGAAGCGCACAGGCCAACCCGTACCCTACAAGGACGGCTGGATGGGGATCGGTCCCAAACAGCTTGACGGCGTCCACAACTACGAAGTCACGCTGAAGCCGGCCACCGTCAACAACGATGAGCTAGAGCTTAGGATCATCAAGCAAGAACTCGACATGCGATTGATGGACCCGGCTGAAGCCGTAAGGCGGCGAGGCCGGAACCCGGTAGATGTGGAGCGAGCATGGCTCCTCTTCGAGTTGAAGCAAGACCCAGAGATCCGCAACAGCATGAAGCAGCGGATCTTCCAGCAGCTAAACATTGCCGAGCAGGAAGCGATGCGGCAACTGGGGCCGGAGGGCGCACCTGGAGGTGCCCCGCCTGTGGAGATGTCTGGGCTACCGCCGGGGGCGAACCCAGGAATCTCACAGGGTCTTCCGACAACGGGCTTTGTACCGCCTGCTGGATCTATCGCACCAGCGGCGGTGCCGCCGCCGATGTCTATGCCGATGCCACCGGGGCAAGCACCTGGGGCACCAGCCGGAGCCCGAGGCGTCCCGGCCGAACACGCACCGATTCCTGGTGGAGGTTAGTAGCGATGGTTATTGGACAGGCTCTCATCGGACTCGTGGTCTTCTTGGTAGCTCTGTTGTCGTTTCTGGTGCCGCTTCCTGGCTGGATTCCAATGGTCTTGTTTGCGTTGGTCGGCCTCGCCTTGATGGCCGGCGGATCGGTGATCTTCACCCGACGAGGGACGGCGGTCTAAGATGAGTCCACGAAGTTGTGAGTGCTGCAAGCGCATCATGCGTCCGACCCTTCCAGCCGAGAGCAAGTGTTGGGAGTGCCGGGGCCGGCCGGAACTACGGGGTGGCAAGGCCATCCCGCCAGCCGGCCCTCGCTCGCCTGACTGCCCTCATGCAGTACCGGAGAATGTAGGCTAATGGCCGACCAGACCCACCCTTACGATTCGATTAGCGATGACCTCTTCGACTGGATGCAGGGCGAAGTGGATTACTACGTCGATGCTCTGCGGGGTGGATACCGGTCCCCTTTCTCGGCTGAAGTCAACGAGAAGGAGAAGATGGACTACTACCGGCGGCAGATGTACCAGACCCTTCCTGATGGGACGGTCCAGTATGACAAGCCGAATCAGGCGGGTCGGGACCAGATCATGAAGAATCTAGGCGTCACAGGCTACACCCAGATCATGCAGGCCGTCACGCCCCCGAAGCCCAAGGGTCTGCGAGCGGTTCCGCCCCCTGAGCCTGCTAGCGATCCAATGGCGGCGTCTATGCCTCCGATGCCTGAAGACACGGCTCCCGTGATGCCTGAAGTGCCGATGCCTGGGCCGGAGCAAATCTAGTGCCGCCCCTGGAGCGAGACTCTCGGGGGGTGCTGGTATCGAATACCTCTCCGGCCTCGAAGTTCGTGGTGCTGGTTCCCGACGATAATGTTGACCTCACTCCTACCAACATTCGGGGCGTGTGGGTCGGCATCGGCGGCGATCTCGCTATCGTTGGGTTGAACGACGTAACTCCAATTACGCTTCAGGGTATCCCCACCGGTGCTTTGTTGCCTATCATGGTGAAGAAGATTCTCGCCACCGGCACGAGTGCCGCCGGTCTAGTTGGATTCACGTAGGAGACGACCATGAGGTTTTCCAGCGCGGCTAAAAATTTGATGCTTGATGCGCTCGATGAGAGCATTGCTACTGGGGCCAAGTTCGGGAGCCTCCACACGGCCTACTCGTCTACTGGAACCAACGAGGTAACAGGAGGCTCTCCGGCCTATGCCCGCAAAGGTATGACCTGGAGCGCGGCATCATCTGGGTCCAAGGCAACGTCAGCCTCAGCGGTCTTCGATGTTCCAGCGGCTACTACGGTGCGGTGGGTGGGCCTCTGGGATACGGTCACTGGCGGCGTGTTCCTGGGCATGGGTCCGAACGGCGGCGGTGTCCCCCAGGCGTTTGTGTCTCCGGACATCGCTAACGACATCCTGGAGTGCGTAGCGCATGGTTTCTCGAACGGCGATACGGTGGTGGTCTGGGCTGTTCCTGGAGATCCTGTGCCAACTGGACTAGCTGAGGGCACGGTGTACTTCGTGACGAATGCCACGACAGATGACCTGACGCTATCGGCTACCTCCGGCGGCGCGACGATCAACATTACGGCTATCGGCGCGGGCCTGCTTCAGAAGATCGTCCCCGAGACGTTTGGAGCGCAGGGCACGCATACCGTCTCTGCTGCATCGATGTCTCTCGATTAGCGTAGGGGTGAGGAGGGTTGATATGGCGCTCTCCCAATGGATACCACGTCAGAACCGCACGGGCACGGCGCAGTCGCCGGGTATCGCTCCCTCGGGAGCAGCACTTTACCTCCAGATCGATACCGGAGCGAGCGACTTTACTGACCCCGCCGAGATCCTGGATTTCAGCATCGAATGGTCGGCCAACAACGGCTCAACCTACCAACACCTCGCCGGCGGTCGGTTCGTCGGGTCGGCCACGATTGATACGAAGTCCGGCGTCAGGTCCGTCTCAGTCCCGGTTCCGCCCGACTGTACCCAGATGCGCGGGTCATACACGGTTGTTTCCGGCGGGCCGATTCGGTTCGGCGTCTTAGGTGAGTGGCGGTAGTCTGTGGCGATTACCCGGCCGCGTGACAACATCTCGACGGTGGCGGGGACATCAACCCCGGCCTGCTCGTTTGCGACGTTGCCCTCGGCCGGCTCTGCGGTCATCGTGACATTTGCGTCCTGGAAGGGATCAACGCACACGCACAACAGTGTTGCGGATAATCAGGGCAACACGTATACCCAGGTTGGCACGACACAAGGAGTCTCATCTGGGGCGTCCTTTGTCCGACTGTCTATGTGGCGAGCCGAAAATATCGGCTCACCATCTGGAACGTTTACCGTGACGCTGACCGCGTCTTCGACGGTGG
>Ga0190274_10002002_pt1 | contig 11955 bp, 9 predicted proteins | sample Popmic531T_FD_133002 | JGI IMG/M metagenome (GOLD analysis project Ga0190274, IMG submission 133002) | Populus adjacent soil microbial communities from riparian zone of Yellowstone River, Montana, USA - 531 T | ecosystem: Environmental > Terrestrial > Soil > Riparian zone | place: USA: Montana...
CCGATATTTACAGCCTGGGAGTTATTGCCTACCAAATGCTTGCCGGCGAGCCGCCCTTTAGCGGCGTAACCGGCAGCGTCATGCGCAACCACATCGAAACCGCGCCGCTTCATTTGCGTGGGCGAGTAAAGAAAGTCCCCAAGCGTGCCGCGCAGGTGGTAATGGATGCGCTCGCGAAGGATCCGGCTGACCGCCCTCAAACCGCCGCTGGATTTGCAAACTCGTTGCGCGCGGAGGCTGATGGAATCGGCGCGCTCTATCGCCGCGCGTTTGCTCTATATAGCGAATACTTTCCGAAGTTCCTGCGCCTGTCGCTCATATCACATCTTCCCCTGATCGTCGTCGTGGTGTTAACAATCGGTTTACAATTGCTTGAGAAACCACTTTGGGACTCAGGTATGGGCGGGAAGGTGGTACTAGTCGCACTCTCAATTATCTTTGCTCTCCTGCAAATGGCTGCTTATTTTGTGGCTGCGTCGACCATCTCAGGAGTGACTGCGGTGATCGTAACGCAATTGACGGTGGCACCCCTTCAACCCGTCGAGCTGCGCACCGGCTTCGCATTACTGAAACTTCGCTGGAAGCCCTTTCTAAAGACCAGTATTCGCGTCACGATCCGCCAGATCATCGGATTTGTGCTGTTGGTGGTTCCGGGCATCATCGTCACTATTCGATATGGTCTTTATGCGCCGGTGGTTTTGATGGAGGGCCTGGAGGGAAAGGCGGCTTTACGACGCGCGCGCGAATTAGCTTCACGCTCGTGGCGCACCGTAATCATCATTATGCTTTTGCAAATAATGATTCCGATGGTGGTGAGCGCACTCATTGGCCGGATAGGTGCCCGGGAAAGCTCCGATAAACCATCGGCAAACAGCCAGGCGGCTCAATCGCCAAATAGCGCGACCGGGGTACAGCTCGACCCCCACAACGGACTACAAGTAACTACCGGCAAAGGAAACGCAAACGGCGAAAAGGGGATACACGTCTCAGCGTCTTCGTCAGCAGGCGAGATCTACAAACAACTTTCCGGCCTCATTAATATCCTGATTATCCCGCTCGCCGCCATTGTGTCTGCGTTGCTATATTTGAAGATGCGCCAGCTCGGTGGTGAACCTCTAAGCTCGGCGCTGGAAAAAGTCGAAGAGATCGACATAGGACGCAGCGAATGGCAGCGACGAATGCGAACGCGTCTCAGTCTCCACCCATCGCGCAGCAGTAAACCAAGCAGTCGAGCTGATTCATAACCGCCAGGACGCCAGGAAGAACATTTCCAATCTCATCTCATTCAGCGAGCCATGGTGTCGATAGTGGCGTAACGGTCAGTTGCCGCTGAAGTTGGTAGAGTCCGCCCACGACTTGAAGGTCACATTCTGAGGGCGAAACTAAACCATTATCTCGATTGACGCCGGGAAAGCCATTCATGATCGTCTGGTTCTTCTTGCAGGTCGCACAGTCCCAAAGACCCATACCGTGGCCAAGTTCATGGGCCATGAAACCCTGCAACGCTTTGGGACTGGTAGTGGCCACGTCGAAATCGATCCAGCCAGAGATTAGCAAACCCGAGCGGTCCCGGCTCATTGGATAGAAGAATGCGTAGTGCTTGCGATCGCGTTTGTAAACTTCGCTGCGAGTCAGGGTCAGACATGCCTGACAATGGATCAATCCGTCACTTTCTCCGGCATCTACGAAACTGACATTGGCTCCAACTCTTCCTGAAGCCTCCGTCCAATCCGTCATCGCTTGAAACAATCCCAACCGTTGTTCGGGAGTGAAAAAATTTCGGCCGAAGTAGACTTTCACAATCGTATCGGGCGGCCAATAATAGGCGCTCGTCGGTGGAGCATTTCGATTTGTGGTGCAGATCTGACCAACCGGCTGCCCGTTGGCCGCTACAAACGTAATTAGAAGAAAACAAAGCGGAAGCAATAAGGCTTTCATGAAGACAGGACCTTCGAGGTAGGAGTGAGCGAGTTACTGAGGGTTCCCGGCCGGGCGCTGGGAACTAGGAAGGTGTCAGTCGGAGATTCGCCAATTCGCTAATTGTTAGCTTGGCGGCGAAGGGTTAGCAGTCGTAGTACTGGACTGTGATGCGGTAGCACACGACCGGATTGCGGAAATGGAGAATGTCGTCAGCGCAAGTGCTGTAGACGGGGTTCACGGCATCCCGATTTTGAGCAAGTTGTAGTTCAGGTGGAGTGAAATGGGATGGGCATATCGCCCTACCAGAATCGCCCCTTAGGAGGGTTGCCGGCAGCAAAACTTTGCCGCATGCACTTGCTTCGCATTATGCATGACATTGCGTGCGCCGGGCAACTCTCAATTAGCGGATCGATCGTTTATCAGACTGCCGGGGGATGGTATGTGAACTGAACTGCTCTTTCTTCGTTGTTTTCCCAACCTGATTCTGTAATTTGTTAAACTGACGCATTCGCAATTTCCCAGAGCAAAAGGGAGCTTTTTCATGTATCAACAGTTTCGATTCCAGTTACCGGCGATTTTCCTTACTGGCTGTTTGGTTCTACTGAGTGTGGCGGGCTGTAATCGCGACCAGTCAGGCGGCCTGGCGCAAAAGACGTCAGTTCCATCGCCTTCGCCGAAACTTATAACGGCGGTTGATCTATTGAAGCTGCGTTGGATCGAAGGCTCCTGGCGAGGTACGGGAGATGAGCAGCCGCCCTTTTACGAGCGCTACACGTTTGAGAACGATTCTACTCTAATGGTTGAGACCCTGGCCGATGACACGATGAGCAAAGTCACTGAAGTAGACCGCTTCGAGTTAAAGGATGGTCATTTTGGCAAGAATGCTAACGACTCAGGTTCAGTTGCCATTGCTCTCGACGACGAATCAATTACCTTCGCGCCGCTTGGCAAGGCGCGAAACTTCTTTCGCTTCCAGCGTGAATCGGCGAACTCATGGAGAGCGATTCTCAGTTGGACGGACAAGGACGGTAAAGCAAAAGAGCGCATTTACCGTATGGAGCGCCTTTCCCCACGTAGTCCGTAATGGCTTTCAGTGACGATGTCCGAGACACCTTTAGTTTGTCGTGGTCTTGCGATAGACGCCCATGAAACTCTAATAGCCTTTACCGTGAGAGCGACAAACTGAAGTGTGTCGGACAAGTAGAAAACCCGGCCAGAGATCCGTTACCTCTAAAGAGTATCCTCATGCGTCGCTAAAGATAGCGTTCACGGATGATGGCGACGTGGTGAGCCAGATGGCCCGCAATGATGTATGCCAACGCGCGAACCGTAAATGGATTGTCGCTGGCGATGCCGCTGCGCATCCAGCCTTCGGCGGGAAGATTGCGGAAGAAATTAATAGTTGCCAGACGAATTGAACGAAACTCTTCCAGGTGTTGTGCCCACGACACCTGATCTGCACCCGCGCCCGCCACGCCAATGTCCTGATCGAAACTGGGTAAGGGATCAGGGAATCCGCGCGCAAACCACAGAGCGCGGAAGAGGAAGACCCGCTCCGCATCGTTGACGTGATTCACCAGCTCGCGGAGCGACCATTTCTCCGGTGCGTAACGATGAAGAGATTGATCTTCCGAAACGCTGGATAGAAATGAGAGCATCTCCTCCATCTGAGACTCAATCGCCTCGAGGACATTGTCGGTTGAAATGAGATCGGTGTAAGTAGAATAGTAGGGTGCGGCTTCGTTAGGTTCGGGACGTCCAATCATGAAGTAAATAGTAAATGGTGAATGGTGAATAGTAAAAGACAGGCGCGGGAGGAAGGAGGGGAGGGAGGCAGGAGCAGGAGGCAGGAGGCAGGAGCAGGCGGCAGGAGGCAGGGGCAGGAGCCGGCGAAGGCGATTTTCCATTTCTCATTTGACATTTTTCATCGGTCATTGAAGAGATTACCCCATGAGGCTCCATGGCAGCCGATGAATATGGGTGAGCCACATCGTTCATCGGTCGGCGACGCTGATCATGGATAGGACGACATCGCCATAGCCCGGCGATGACAAATGAGAAATATGGAAAATGTGAGGAGGTTAGGTTAGTTTTGGCCTCCTGCCTCCTGCCTCCTGCCTCCTGCCTCCTGCCTCCTGCGGCTGCCGTCTGCTCCTGATTTAAGAATGCGGGAACTTGAGTAGGGCTGCGACCGTTTGTTCTTGTTGGCACTAAGCGGAAAGGATAGATCTTAATGTACTGCGTAACTTGTGGCACTCAGTTGACGCCCGGTCTCCGTTATTGCAACCGCTGTGGCGCCAGCTTGAAGGAACGCTCGGAGACTCCTTCCAACACCAAATCTGTGGCTGCTTTCCTGGCCGCCATTACCCTGATCGGCCTAATCGGCATGGGCATTATGTTGGGAGGGATGGTCACGCTCAGCACCGAAGCGCATTTAAGCGAACCGCTTGTAGGTTTTTACATGCTCTTCACCTTTTTGATTGTCGCCGTCACCGAGTTTTTGCTGATCCGGCAGCTGTCGCGGCTGACAGGCTCCAGCGAACGGAAGCTGATAGACGTCCCACAACAACCAATTCCGCCGGAACTGCGTTCGGCTCAGCCGCGAAACCTGGCCGAGCCGATCGGAAGCGTTACTGAGAATACGACTCGCACTTTGGAATACTCGAGGCAAGAACCTCTACGTTAGAGTTGGGAAAGCAGTCGGCTCGCTCCGCCGGGGCACCGTCGAGTGCGAGGTTTTCGTTAGGGTTTCACGTCCGTCCGATGCGCTGATGCGCTGTTCGCGCTACGCGCTCATTGCAGGCAGGATGCCTGCGCTTCCGGGAGGATTGATCATGCAGAAGTTTATGCTGCTTACGGCTCTAATAGTGCTTACTTCAATAACCGCCTGCAATCATGGAATGTTCAATCGCGTGTCCGGTTCAGGTAACAGGCAGAAGCAGAAACGTGATGTCGCCCCGTTTAAGTCAATTTCGACTGATGGAGAGTTTGAGATAGACATTGTCTGTCAGCAGTCGGTTAGTCTTGAGATTGAGGGCGACGACAACCTCCTGCCATTGGTCGGCACGGAGGTTTCCAATAACATCCTGCATATCAAGAGCACCAGCGGTTACTCGGCTTCGGAGCCCATCAAGCTGAAAATATCCGTACCGGTCCTGGAGAGCATTGCTGTCAATGGGGCCGGGAGAATAGAGATTTCCGCAGTGAAGAATGAGAAGTTTGAGGTGCATGCGAACGGTGCGCCCACAATCCGAGTCTCCGGAGAGACGAGACTCGTTGACATTGATATGAATGGCGCAGGGAAAATCGACACCTACAAACTTCGCGCCTCAAAAGCCATTGTTGAATCAAGAGGTGTTTCCAGCGTAGGAGTGCGCGCCGTGGACCACCTGGATGTCACAATCTCGGGAGCATCACACGTTACTTACGAAGGCGATCCGGTCGTGAACAAAACGATGCATGGCCCAGGCAGCGTGGAGAAGAAGGGCTCATCAAGTAATAACGCCGATGCCCCGCGAGGTGCGTAAGGATCATCTTCGTAGGGCAAACGGTGGTTCATGTGCGCGTGTCCGGGTAAGACGGTTTCTTGCGATCCCAATCAAATATTAATCTCCGCTGGATAACAACGTTACCCTCTGATCTTTTCTGTGGTATTTTTCAGTTGACATTCCCCTCATTACTGAATAAGTATTTGTCCATTATCGGAAGGAGCTTATTCCACCAATGACCTATGTAGTTGTTGAGTTGTGCGTTGATTGCAAATATACCGACTGTGCGGCCGTTTGCCCGGTCGAAGCATTTCACGAGCTGACTGACCGCCTCTACATTAATGCCGACACTTGCATTGATTGTGACGCTTGCGTACCTGAGTGTCCGGTGGAAGCAATCTTCGCGGACACCAATGTGCCTGAAAACTACGCACACTGGACCCAGATCAATATCGACGAAGCTCCAAACTATCCTGTCATAAGTCAGAAGATACCTGCCCTGCACGGACCAACCTGCGCCGGACCAGAGGAATAAAACCAGAGAAGCCATCGCCTTCCTCAGAGAATCGGTGGCTAGAAACGTTCGTGTGGATTCATTCGTGCAATTTCGTGTGATTTAGTGGATCGGATGTTTTGTTGCCGAAGAGAACGATCCACGAAACCACACGAAATCTCACTAAGGAACGCGAAGGGTTTTGTTCAAAGCGGACCGTAATATCTAAACATGAAGCTGATTCTTACAGTTTTCGCGATTACTGTTTTGAGTGCGGTCGCTAACGCGCAATCGGGAAGACGAGTAAGCCAAACTCCTGTTTCGCCTCCGTCCGAGCCGATAATTGAGTTAAAGCGCAGGGTAGCTTCGCCGGACCCGATCGTTTCCGTGAGAGTGGAGATGAATAAGGACTATCGTTGCGTGTCGGATGGAGGCCCGGAGAGGATTCTCGGATCGGAAGAAGTCGAGGAGATAGCGTCGATCAAAGAAATCGATTCGCGTGCTGAGATGAGACGAAAACCAAGGCCGGCATATACCAAAGAGGCTCGCCGGCTAAGGATCCAGGGATTCGTCACACTGAGAGTACTGTTATCAGCAAGCGGAAAGATCTCACGGGTCAGAGTCATGAAAGGATTGCAGGCCGGATTAACTGAAAACGCTATTCGGGCGGCCTGCAGGATTGAATTTAAGCCGGCGATTAGAACCGGCCAGCCCGTGGCCCAGTGGGTTACGGCAGAGTACGTGTTTCGCTTCGCGGATTCCTTCATCTTTGCGCCGTAGTCTCGGCCGCGTTCGTTTATCTGAGCTCGCGTTGGTTTAGAGGTGGGCATCTCCCACCGGTGCGCCTCGGAGTAAACCATTCAACCTGGTAACCATAAGTTTATTGGTCCGCCCAAATTGCTCCCCGCAAATTGACACTGATAACCCCTCTTTTGTATATTCCGCGTTCGATTTGCACCGTTCTCATCTCAGGTTATTTCGAGGCCATCCCCTCCAGATGTCTGCGCGTTACCGGTAATTCCCGAAACCTTAACCAGACGGAATCAAGTAATATGAAGCGATTAGCTGTTTTCTTCGCGACTCTCCTGTGTTTTTTCACCTTCCTCCCCGCTCATTCGAACGTTTCGGCCAAGGATAATTGGGTCAGCGTACGTTCAAAGAATTTCTTTCTTATCGGCAACGCCAGCGAGAAAGAGATACGTCAGGTAGGAACCCGGTTGGAGCAATTCCGCGAGGTCTTCACGCGATTGTTTACTCGAACGAAATTCAATTCCCCAGTGCCGACAACTGTAGTCGTCTTCAAGAGCGACAAGTCATATGCACCGTTTAAATCGAATCCAAATAATTCCGGTTACTTTCAGCCTGGACCGGACACCAATTACATCACCCTGACAACCGAGGTTCGAGGTGAGCAGAATCCTTTCACCGTCATCTTTCACGAATACACGCATCTGCTCGTAAACACCAACAGCTGGAACGTCCCGGTATGGTTCAACGAAGGGCTGGCAGAGTATTACAGCACCGTGACGGTGACGGACGATCAGAAATTTGCTCTGGGCAACCCGATTGGCAGCCACGTCTACCTGCTTCGCGACAAGAAGATGCTACCGCTCCGAACTCTCTTCGAAGTGGATCATCGATCTCCGTACTACAACGAGCGCGACAAACAGAGCGTCTTCTACGCTCAATCGTGGGCTTTGATGCATTATTTAATCCTTGGCAAAGGGGCTCAACGCGTAAATCAAATAGGAAAATTCCTTGACTCGCTGGCGGCCAGCGTCCCGATGGAAAAGGCGTTTCAGCAGGCGTTTGAGATGACCTTTGAACAAATGGAGAAAGAACTCCGGGAATACATTCGCCACGATAAATATCCGATCATAAGTGGCCAGTTTAATCAGAAAATCGCCCTCGATAAAGAGATGCAGTCGGCCCCAATAACCGAGGCGCAGGCCCAGGCTTACCTGGGCGACTTGCTGTTACATAGCCATCGCCCCGAAGCTGAAGGCTATCTGAAGAAGGCGTTGGAACTTGATGCGAACATGGCAATGGCCCATGCCTCAATGGGCATGCTCCGGGTGCGCGAAGGCAAGTCGACGGAAGCCCGGCAGAGCCTGGAACGGGCCCTGAAGGAAAACAGTCAGAACTTCTTAATCCACTATTACTATGCGTATGCATTGAGCCGGGAAGGCCGCGGCGAGATGGAATTCGTAAGCAGTTTTTCGCCGGAGAGCGTGAGCAGGATGCGCGAGCATCTGATGAAGGCGATTGCGATGCGGCCCGACTTCCCCGAGTCATACAGCCTGCTGGCCTTCGTCAATTTGGTTTCCGGCGACAATCTCGATGAATCGGTTCAGATGCTTAAGCGCGCAATGACCATCTCCCCTGGGCGCAATGATCTGGTCTTCATGTTGGCCCAGGTGTACCAGCGGCAAGGGGATTACAAGAACGCGCGCGACATTTTCCAGAAGCTCATTGAGAATAACAGCGACCGCGAGTTGAGTAGACGTGCCCAGACGATGCTGGCCCAGTTGGTAAGAGAAGAAGAATTGGAGCGTTACCGGAATTCAGGAGGAGATTCAGGAAACCGGCCAACCTTGCAGAGTTCTGTTAACTCTGATGCTCAGCCTGAAGTAACAGGGAACGTCGATCCTTCATCATACCTGCGCGAAGCACTACGGAAACCGGAGCCGGGTGAAACCCAGTCACAAGGTCTCCTGGTGCGGATCGATTGCGATGCGAAAGGCATCACCTTCATCGTGAAGGTTGGTGAGACAACACTCAAATTGACCACGGCGAGCTTTGAGGACGTGAACCTGACCAGTTTCAGTGCTGACGGCGGCAGCGAAATAAAGTGTGGCCCGCGGCAGCCGGAAAGCAATGTCATCCTGGACTACCTTCCCACCAGGGACGCCCGCGCAAAAACGAACGGCGTGATGAAATCGATCGAGTTTGTTCCCAAAGATTTCAAGTTGAAAGCAACGCCTTAAGAAAAACAGGACCAATACGACCTATTGATCTTTCTTTCACTTCACTCTTACGCGATCGCTCTTGCCGCGGCCAAAGGTTTCCGGAGCATACATCTCTTCAGCTTTTGTTGGTGGAACGACGAAGAGTCCAGGCGTGGTTGCCCGCGCGAAGTAGCTGTACTCATGCACGCCTTCCCAAAGCAACGAAGTAAAGGCCTCGGCTCGCTCGTCCCGCAGATTCTGATGTTCATACCAGGTGCCACGCCAGAACCAGTAATAATCAAAAATACCGCGACCTCCCCGGCTAATCCCTGCTTCCGTCGATTCATCAGGGAGTTGCTCCGTGGTCGCCAGGGCTGGATTCAGGGCTTCGAGTCCGGCGGGTAAGGGATCGACCAGCGCAACGTGATAGCGACGCGCTGGATTCGACATGCTGAGCTTCACCCGTACTCGAGCGCCGGCCCTGATGTTCCACGTGCCATCCGCCTCGAGCTGTACATCCGCCGGATCGTCAATCGCTTCATATTTGCGTTCGACTCGGAAACCGTAGTCGGCGGCGGCCAGTTTCAAGTTTGCCGGCGCATACTGTGTGCCGATGCGGAAATAGAGACGCCCGGCGCCTTCTTTGCCGATGGTTAGATTTGCCGGTGCGTTTGCGGTGCGTTCAACCAAAGTAGCCATCGGCAGGTTAAGTTGTTGGCGGTCAATTGAACGTCCTTTGAAAGCCTGTTCGCCGGCATAACCATTACCGAGCCAAACACGCGCGACAAAATTCGGCGTTTCGCGTTCGTAGGTGGCGAAGTAGCGGTCGAGCCCAAGGAGAATGAACACGTTTTCCTGCGTGTTGGTCCAACGGCCGCGATTGCGATTCGAAAGCAGGCCGCGCACGAGTTTCGGAATCACGGTATTTTGCGGCTGATCGCCAATGAGCGCTTCGAGCAGAACACCATCGGCGCGCCGGTTGGAGTGAAGGACGGTGTAAGCGCCGTCACTGTAGGAATCAGCGAAGTGGGCGGCGCCGGCCGTCTCGGTGACCCGATTGTTCACGTGACGACGAATGGCGTCGACTTCTCTCACCGAATTAACGTCGCCAGACAACATAGGTAACAGCCAGCCCAAAGACTCGAGCGACAGCTTCTCGACTCCGCCAGCGTCGGCGATGAGTCTGCGCGCCTTTCCCGGATCGCGGTCTTTCATTAACGCACGAACGTAGAGAGCGTAAGCCTGAATCGCACGCTTGGCTTCAGGACTGTACTCCCGGGGAATCTTCTTTTCGATGTCTCTCAAATAGTTTTGCGAACGCTTCAGCATCTCCTCCGGCACGGCGAAGTCTTTGCTTTGCGCGCGCACCAGCGCGTGAGCCACGTGAACTGAGACGTAAGGAAACGAACGTTCACCGCGACGCCAGAAGTCGAAACCACCATCACTGTTTTGCAGACCTTGCAGGCGCTTGATATCGATGCTGACCGAATCGCGCATTGCTTGAGGTGAAGGAAGACCCTTGGCATCGAAGGCGGTGAGCACGTCCTTCAGCGCCGCGATGCCGATAACCCGCGAAGCAATTTGCTCGGTGCACTCATAAGGATAGTTGACGAGATAGATCACAGCGTCGGTGAGTTCCTGAAGCTGCGTTGATGCGGTGGTCACCTCGAGTCCACCAAAAGTCTTGACGGCGTCGGCAGGGGCCCTGACGGGTTGGGCGATACTGCCGTTGTCGATGACGCCGTAGGTCGCCATGGCTTCTGTCGTAGCCGGCGTGTAAACGGGCAGAAAGATTTCGGCTGCATCCGCTCCGGTATCTGAAGCGGCTACGATCTGAAAACGCGCCGTACCCGGTTTGACTGCGGCAATCGGGAATCGAACTTCAACCCGGTTGTTGGCTGGAACTGTGACGCGACGGCCGGCGCCGTCGGTGAAGTTTGCATTGGTAGCGCGCACAGCAAGACGCACGTTCATCACTTGGTTAGTTTGATTTTGCAGGACAACGGGCAGATCCGCCGCGTCGCCGTAGTTGAGAAAGCGCGGGGCTGATGGTCGCGCCATCAGTTGCTTCCGGGCGGTAATGGCAGATTCCCCAAACCCGGCGAGTTTGCCACCCGACACCGAGACCGCCATCACCCGATAGCGCGTAAGATTGTCCGGAAGTTTGACTTTGACTTGCGCGTGACCGCTGGCGTCGGTCGGCAACGAGGCCGCAAACACCGCGAGCGCGTTGAAGTTTTGGCGGAGCGCTATTTGGGCTTGGGATTGATCGCTGCCCGAGGCATCGGAGGTTACGTTTACCGTCTCGGCCACCATTCCTAACTTTTCAAACGCAAGCGCAGACCGACCCACCCCAGTTCCGGCGCTCGGAGCATTTGGCGGGGGAGCAGGCGGAAGTTCGGCGACTTGCTTTACTTCCTCGGGATTCGCCAGTTTCACCCGCTCGCGTAGGTGATAATCGTTCACATCTTCATTGCGTTCCGCGTAAAAGATACTTATCGGGTCGGGGAGCTTATAACTCGCCAGCGCCAGTACCGATTCGTCAACCACGATAACCGCCGTGTCTGTGCCCGCCACACTTCGCCCTTGCGCGTCTTTCACTGCGACATCTACCAGTGTCTCGGCGCCGGGTTCGAGCGCCGTCTCGCGCGGCGTGGCCGTAACGCTCAAACGTCGCGACGACGGTTCGATCTGCAACTTGATTTCACCGGAGGCGAAGGCCGGACGTTTAGGTAGACTCGCCAACGTATTTCCATCATCGTCAACCCGCACGGCTGAGCCGACGAGATCAACCTGCGCGAAAACGTTTGGGGTCATGGCTTCTTCGATCGGAACGCGCAGAGTGTAAGAACTCTCCGGCATCGTAAAGCGCTCGGTCCGCAACACGCCGGAGCGACGAATTGTCAGCACGCCTTCCGCCGGTGCAAACGGAGATTGGACGAGGATCTCAGCTACCTGACCGCCAGCGTAATTCTTTCGGTCGGGGATGAGATCGACTTCCTCTTGTTCGACCTGGCGTTTTGGCGGCAACTTCCCGCCGGCAACCCACAGTGAGAGTTCACTTTCATTCAGACGTTCGCGTTCGTCGCGCACCTGCGCCGTCAGC
>Ga0190274_10002003_pt1 | contig 11948 bp, 8 predicted proteins | sample Popmic531T_FD_133002 | JGI IMG/M metagenome (GOLD analysis project Ga0190274, IMG submission 133002) | Populus adjacent soil microbial communities from riparian zone of Yellowstone River, Montana, USA - 531 T | ecosystem: Environmental > Terrestrial > Soil > Riparian zone | place: USA: Montana...
ATAGACTTCCCCAATCACGTTTTTGGTAACCGCGTCAGGCTTGATAATGGAAAGGGTTCTCTCGACTGCCATTAAATTCTCCTACTAAATTTATGAAAACAACGCATATTTTAACAAAAAAACCCGTCCAAAGTCCGGGAAATGAGAAAACGCTCGCGGGCTTGGCTTCCCCGAGAAACAAGCAGCGGATCCGCCGAAAGGCAATTTGATTTCGTTGGGCGCTAAATCCGGAGGGTAGTTTTCGGCCGAAAACGCCCCAAAGATACCCCTTCAGTCGAGCTTAACTGCTTGAGAACTTGTTGGCCACGCTCCACGGCTGATCGCCTTCGCGCCATCGAATATGATATAGCTCTGGCGGCCATAGTGGGGCAACGGCCGCGACAATGCAGCGAGTGAGGCGGCATCCAGCGCCGACACTACCGCGAGAGTCTGGCCATCGGGCCGCCTTAAGGTCCATGCTTGCGCGGAGCCCTTCCCCTTCACAATATCAGGCCGCGCGGGTAAATGATGTTTTGCAAGCCATAAGTCCACCTGGTCCGCCAAACCGATCACTAGCAGCGGCACGGCCCGCAAGCCATCCCCTTCGGTGGGCGTAGCCAGTTTTGGCGCGCGGTTCTGCATTTTGCCCGCGAGTGTTTCGGCCGCGTTGCGCGCATCCTCGCTTTCCGGCAATAAAATCGTTTCGGTTGTCTGGTCTACCATCACCTGGCGTAGAATCGGCGGAGCCTCATCGGGCATCAGGCGCCGGAACAAGCGGAGGTCGGGATCAAGGACCACCTTCGTGGGCCGGTTGCGAACATCGATCGTGAAGGCCTGGCGTGCGTGCTCCAGGTCCAGCACGTGAAGTTCCTCGCTCTCGGCGGAGTGAATGCCGATCGGTACGCGCAACCGGTATAGCGGCTCCGCTTGCTCAAGCGTGACCGTCACTCGGTGACTACCGGAACCGGGCTTCGCCGCCGCTTCTGCTATGCGGAGCACGGGCGCGCCCGCGCGGGTCAGCCACTGGTCAAAAAACAGCCCGAGATCCCGTCCGGACGCTCTCTCAAAAGCCTGCCTTAAGTCCGCCCAGGAGGCGACACGGAAGCGCTGCTCGTTCCAGAACGTTTGAAGCGCGCGATCGAAGGTCGCCTGCCCGAGCAAGTCGCGCACCATCAGGAACAGCATCGCGGCCTTGTTATAGCCGACGATCTGTGTCGCCCCATGCAAACGCGAAGTAAAGCTCGTGAGGGGCTTATCCTGCCCCGGTGCCAGCGCGGCAAAATCCCGCAACCAGCCGCGCCGCATATCACGCGCAGCTTCATCGCTTTCACGCTCCTTGTACGCGTAGTCCGCCATGAAGGTGGTCAGCCCCTCCGACCAGTTGCCCTGAGCATAATCGGGATAGACCCCGTTTCCCCACCAGTTGTGCAACACCTCATGACCCAACGAAGTGGTGCGGATGAACGGCAGCCGCAGCACCTCCACTCCCAGGTAGGTGAGCGTCGGCATGCCGAAGCCAGTCGGCGTAGGGCTGGATACCACGCTGAATTCCGTGAACGGATATTCACCAATCGATTTCTCGTAGAGTCCGAGATAGCCTTTCACCGAATCCAGGTAGGCGGGTGCAAGATCCGCGATGGCAGGATGGAAGTAGGTCCTTAGCTGTATTGGCTTGCCGCCTGCCCCACGGATCATGCGAGCGTCCACCGCATAGGGGCCGGCCATGAGATCAATACCGCCAGTCGGCGCCGGAAACTCGAACCGGGCGCGATATCCCTCGGGCGTTTCGGTTTCCTCTACAAGACGTCCTGGCACGATGCCTCGCTGCCCGGCTGGTAGTTCGACGGTGAGATTGTAGCTCGCGAGTTTATCGGCCAGATATGGGTACCACCCGCTTGAATCCGGCAGAAACGTACCGTCTTCACCGCTGGCCGGCTCAGACCTTCCCAGCGTCTGATGGTGGTCGAGCGCGGTATCGAGCGCAGCAAGCTCTCCACGCCAATGGATTTCTATGCGACGAGGGAGCTTTTCGTGACCCAGAATTCGCCACGCTCGCATTCTGCGCATAGACGCAGCCGGTCCAAGCGGCTCACCATCCACCCGCGCATGCATGACCACAAAGCGACGGCCAAGCATCAGGGTCAGCTCTTCCGACGTATTTGCCGTGATAACACTGCGTCCCTCTATCTTGCGCTCAACCGGATCCAGACGCACCGTTATTTCATACTGGACCTCCGCCGGAACCGGAGCGGGAACGGGAACTGCATCCGACGTGTCCGACGAGGTAGCCGACGCAGGACCCGCCATCAGCGTATAAAACAAAAGACAAATTATGCCTTTCAGGCCCCAGTTGACAGAATGCACAGGTAGCCCTGGTCGCTTCATCGGCTTCATTTACGCACCGCCGGAAACTTTGCGACAATCTCGCTCGAATCGCTCCCGCGTTTTAATGACAGCGGCAACCACGTGCCCGGCGCCTGACGCTTGACTGTCTCCACGATATCCTCGGTGCGCTTGACCGGGGTGCCGGCGGCTTCGACGATAATGTCTGCGTCTCGAATACCCGCCGCCTCCGCGATGCTTCCTTTTTCGACTTGCAGCACCCGCGCGCCGCCATCCTGGGCCATCTCAAAGCGAATTCCCAGGCGTGGGCGTGACGAAAATTCCTGAGTGGAGGGGGACAGCGATGCGATGCCGAACACGGCGTCCGCGATTCCGGCAACCACTTGACTGCACCCGGTCCCACTATTCCATGGCAACAGCATGCCGACCTCGGCCACTCCCAGGTCCTTCAGTTGATGGGGAACACCGTATCCATGCCTGATGTGTCCCGAGCCCATGATTCCGACTACCAGAGGACGTCCCGGCCGTTCCCCCGCGGCGTGCATCGCCTGGGCCATTGCGCGGTCCCACAATTGCTGACCTTCGACGAAGCGCAGAAAATCCGGATCATCCGGCTGGGTGTCGCCCCGCTTCTTGCCGCCGCGGTCGTGTTCCCCATAAATCGGCAGCAAATAACCGAGGTAAGCGGCGCTGGGAGCAGCAGGCGGCGTGACGCCTTCGCGATCCTTCTCGGCCACCGCGGCAAATCCCTTCGAGGCCACTGTCCGCCTTAACCGCGTATCGATATTAAGCGCCACCATCGGTATCCGGTTCATGCGGGCAAAATGAAATAACGGCAAGTAAAGATTGGCGTCCGTACTCCAGACCGTGCCCCAGTCAGCCGCAGCAAGAAACTGAGCCTCGGTGAGGTCTCCGGCCACCCATTGATCGAGTGCCTTTTGCACTCGGCGGGGAAACATCTCAAAACCGATTACCATGTCGGGCCGCGCCACGTGCAGGGCGGCCAGCGTTTGCAATTGCCACCGGTGGTGTTCAGCGTTATCGTGCATTTCGCCCAGCAGCACTGCCGAACGCCGCGCTGCCTTTGCGATAACCTCGGCCTCCGTAATCTTTCCTGCGCCGGGCACGATCCAGTTCCCGACTGGAACGCAATCGACGCTTTCTTTTTCCTTGTTTTCCACTTTAGTTTCCGCTAATGCAATATTCATGGGTGCAACCACGGCAAACAATACCATGGCCGTCCGCATGCCAAGAAAGGCATAAAACGTTTCCCGGATACTTTTCAAGCTGATACTCCTTATCATTAGGGGGAACGTATGCTTACCCGTGCTCAAGCCCACCCGCGACCGTACCCGTTGGTAATAGCGCTCATCCCACCCACTTGCGCGCGTTCCGGAACATCCGGATCCATGGACCATCTTCGCCCCAGTCCGGATGCCACGAGTGCTGGACTGTTCGAAACCCGCGCTCCGGATGGGGCATAAGTATGCTGAAGCGCCCGTCCGGTGTGGTAACGCCAGCAATGCCCAAGGGGGAACCGTTGGGATTGAGCGGATAGACCTCGGTAATATTTCCCCGGTTATCGATGTGGCGCAGCGTAACCAGGGATGCGATGAGTGAGACAGCTTTCTCATCTGGGAATTCAGCTCGACCTTCGCCATGTGCAACCGCAACCGGCATCCGGCTTCCACCCATGCCGTCAAAGAACAACGACGGGCTTTCCTGCACTTCCACCATAACAAGGCGCGCTTCGAACTGTTCGGATTTGTTCCGCGCAAATTTCGGCCAATGTTCCGTCCCGGGGATGATTTGACGCAAATTGCTCATCATCTGGCAGCCATTGCAAACACCCAATGCAAAAGTGTCGCTGCGCGTAAAAAAATCTTCGAAGTCGTCGCGGGCGCGCCTGTTGAACAGTATCGCGCTGGCCCAGCCCTCTCCTGCTCCTAGCACATCTCCGAAGGAAAAACCCCCGCATGCCGCAAAGCCGGCGTAGTCCTGCAGTGAAACGCGCCCGTCGATGATGTCGCTCATGTGCACGTCCGTCGCAACAAATCCAGCCCGGTCGAATGCCGCCGCCATCTCCACATGCCCGTTCACGCCCTGCTCCCGCAAGATCGCAACGCGAGGTCTGGCGCCGGTGGAGATGTAAGGAGCGGATATGTCCTCTCCGATGTTGAAACTCAATTGCGCATGCAATCCGGGGTCATCGGCGTCGAGGATGCGGTCGTATTCCTGTTGTGCGCATTCGGGATTGTCGCGCAGCTTCTGCATCTGATAAGTCGTTTCCGACCAGGCGCGATGGAGGTCGATGCGCGCCTCCGCAAATACAGGTTTATTGTTACGCAAAAAACGGATCTCATCCTTGTCATTGATCCCGCCAATGATGAAGCTGATGTCCCGTAGACCGTGCTCCGCTAAAATACCCAGCACTTCCCGACGCTCTTCCGTCTTGATCTGGATTACGGCGCCTAATTCTTCGTTGAACAGTACGCACAGAAGACGCTCCAGGAATCTTCCGCCCAACGCTTCCGGCCGCAACTCTTGACCGTCCACGTCGTTGGCAAACGTATCGAAACACAGCTGATCGAGATTTACAGTAATCCCGACATGGCTGGCAAATGACATCTCGCAGAGAGTTGCAAACATCCCACCATCCGAGCGATCGTGATAAGCCAGTATCCTGCCGTCGCCGTTCAATCGTTGTATGGCGGAGAAAAATCCTTTCAATTTCTCAGCGCCTTCGGGAACGGTTAGATCGGGGGCTTCATCACCCACCTGCTTGTAGACCTGGGCCAGGGCCGAGCCACCTAGCCGGTTCCTTCCCGCACCAAGATCGATCAGGATAAGGTCGGTCTCGCCGCAATCGGCGTGCAACCGAGGGGTGAGAGTTTTGCGCGTGTCCGTTACTCTTGCAAACGCCGATATGACCAGCGACAAGGGAGCCGTTACTTCCTTCCTGATTGCCGCTTCGCCCGCCCGACCCTCCGTTTGCCATACGGTCTTCATCGACATCGAGTCCTTTCCCACCGGGATACTGATGCCCAGCAAAGGGCACAGTTCTATGCCAATCGAGTGCACGGCGTCGAACAGGGCCGCATCCTCTCCCGAGTGCCCTGCGGCAGCCATCCAGTTGGCGGAGAACTTGATCTCGCTGATAGCCGCTATGCATGCGGCGGCGATATTGGTGAGCGCTTCGCCCACCGCCATCCGCGCTGACGCGGTTGGATCAACTAGGGCCACCGGCGCGCGCTCGCCCAGCGCGAATGCTTCCCCCAGATACGTTTTATAACCCATCGACATCACGGCCACATCCGCTACCGGGACTTGCCAAGGCCCCACCATCTGGTCGCGGGCTGTCATGCCGCCGACAGTGCGGTCGCCGATACTGACGAGGAAGGTTTTATCCGCTACAGCAGGCAGGCGAAGCACTCGATAGGCCGCTTCGCGCAAATCCAGTCCGGTGACGAAAAAGGGCAATAGCGGTTTTGTGACATGAGTAGCGGTGCGGATCATTTTTGGGGGTTTCCCCAGCAACACGGAAAGGCTCATATCGACCGGACGATTGTCGAATGCAGGATCCGTCACCACAAGCTGTTCTTCGGGGGTTGCAATACCGATCACCGCATAGGGGCAGCGTTCGCGCTCGCACATTGCATTGAACGATTCCAGCGACTCCGGCCGAATGGCAAGCATATAACGCTCTTGGGCCTCATTGCTCCAGATCTGCATGGGGGACATCCCCGGTTCCTCTGAAGGGATGTCGCGCAAGTTCAGGCGGCCTCCCCGATCAGATCCATGCAAAAGCTCGGGCACTGCGTTCGACAGACCGCCTGCACCGACGTCGTGGATGGAGAGAATCGGATTGGCTTCGCCGCGTCGTTCTACCTGCCAGCAACTGTCGATGACTTCCTGCGCGCGCCGCTCCATTTCCGCGTTGCCGCGCTGAACTGAATCGAAATCCAGACGCTCGGCATTCGTGCCCGTATCCATGCTTGACGCCGCGCCACCGCCAAGACCGATCAACATGCCTGGCCCACCCAACTGAATCAGCAGCGCACCGGGTGGAAATTTTTCCTTTAGGGAATGACGGTCCGCAATATGACCGATCCCCCCTGCCAGCATGATCGGCTTATGGTATCCGCGCACCTCGCCTGCCACGCGTTCCTCGAAGGTGCGGAAATATCCTGCAAGGTTCGGACGACCGAATTCGTTGTTGAACGCGGCACCGCCAATTGGTCCTTCCAGCATGATTTGCAGTGCCGACGCGATCCTGCCGGGCTTGCCCCAGTTTCCCGCGCTCCCTTCGCCCGAGTCCACGCCCGGTTCCCAAGGCTGGATAAACCCGGAGATATTAAGGTTGGAGACGGAAAAGCCACTCAGCCCCGCCCTTGGTTTCGCCCCTCGACCCGTCGCGCCTTCGTCCCGGATTTCGCCTCCGACGCCGGTTGCTGCGCCGGGGAAGGGAGAAATTGCCGTAGGGTGATTATGCGTTTCCACCTTCATCAGGATATGAGTCTGCTCCTCCTCATACCCATAGGCGTTATCCACGCCCGGGTAAAAGCGTGCGATTTTCGCTCCCTCGATAACGGACGAATTGTCCGCGTAGGCAACCACCGTGCCCGAAGGGTTTTGCTGGTGCGTGTTGCGGATCATGGAGAACAGCGAGTTTGCCCGAGGCTCGCCATCTATTACCCAGTCCGCATTAAATATCTTGTGGCGGCAATGCTCCGAATTAGCCTGGGCAAACATCATTAATTCCACATCCGAGGGATTGCGGCCGTTTCGCAAAAAATAGTCTTCGAAATAGTCTATTTCCTCCGGTGATAACGCCAGTCCCAGCTCGCTGTTGGCCTTATCCAGCTCCTCCCTGCCACCGGTCAGCACGTCGATCGCTCTTAGCGGCGCAGGCGGAAAACACCGGAACAATTTCTCAGCATCATTTAAGGAGGCAAACACCGATTCTGTCATGCGATCATGTATCAGCGGGAGGAGCGTCTTCCTGATCTTCGCAGTCAACCCCACAGCGTTTTCTGCGGCTTCCACGTAAAACGCTATACCCCGTTCCACCCGCTCGACGCCCTCCAATCCGCAGTGGACAGCGATATCCGTTGCCTTGCTGGACCAGGGCGAGATCGTGCCGGGGCGGGGCACCACCAGAAACAGTTCCCCTGCCGGCACTAGGCACCCGTCCGGCGCGCACTTGAGCAACTTCTCAAGAATGGCGACTTCCTCCTCGCGCAATTGGCCCGCAGTCGCGCAAAAGTACCAATACTCCGCAGAAATATGGGAAACTTCCGAAGCGTCAGTTTTAAGGGCGCTCGTCAGCTTTCCCAGACGAAACGGCGAAAGCGCGCGGCCCCCACGAAGGCGAAGCATCTGCATCTGTCGGTCAAATTGAAAAAATGGGTGGCTGATCTTGAAGAGACGGGCTAATTCAGCGGGTCATAGATTTTACACCAGAGGCAGGCCTGCTGCAGCCGAGAAAGATGCGTGCTTCAAATTCGCCGCCAACATTGATAAATCAACAGAAGCGCTGGCTTGTCAGAAACAGCATGATCATATCAGCCGACCACCAAACCAATCCTGTCTATTTCACTGCTGAAGTCCGCGAAATCGAGCGGCTAGCCGCTGCCCTGCCCGAGGCCCCGCAGCTCATGGAGAAAGCGGGATTCGCCGCTGCCGAAATCGCGCGAGACAAACTGCTGATCCACGGTCGAACAAAAGTGCTAGTGCTCGCCGGACCCGGGAACAACGGTGGGGACGCTTTCGTCGCCGCCCGTTACCTGCGCTTGTGGCAGTACGAGATTACCCTGGTATTTGCCGGCAATCGCCACGCCCTCTCGAATGATGCACAACGCGCGCTGGATAGGTGGGTCGCCAGCGGCGGCGAAGTAGTGGACACGATCCCTTCGGCTGAAGAATGGGACACCGTAATTGACGGGCTGTTCGGGATCGGCCTAGATCAGAGGGCGGGACGGGATCTTGCGGAAAAATATCTCGCCCTGGTCAATTCGGTGAATGCAATGAAAGTTCCCGTTCTCGCCCTTGACGTTCCCAGCGGCTTGGGAAGTGATACCGGCACGGTATGCGGCGCCGCGATCAGAGCCATGATAACAGTGACATTCATTGCCCTCAAACCGGGCCTGCTCACAAATAAGGGGCCTGAGCATTGCGGCCAGATCTTTGTGCGGAGCCTCGGTCTCGACGTTGTCGCACTGAAAACGCCGGGTTCATGGGCAGTAGATCACGCACACGTCGCAAAACTGCTGCCCGCACCGCGGCCCGCAGATAGCCACAAAGGTATGTTCGGCAGTATCGGGATCATTGGAGGGTCAACGGGGATGATCGGGGCGGCTCTTTTAGCCGCGACAGCGGCATTAAAGCTGGGAGCTGGACGCGTCTATATCGGCTTGCTCGCCTCGAACACGATTGTGGTGGACATCACGCAGCCTGAATTGATGCTCCGACCGGCCCATGCGTTGTTCCAGACCGGCCATCTAAACTGTATTGTTATCGGCCCAGGGCTGGGTTCGGACCCTGACGCACGCTTCTGGGTTATCTGCGCGTTGAAATCCACACTGCCGCTGGTACTGGATGCCGATGCTCTAAACCTTGTCGCCGCGTCCCCGGCTATGAGTAGCCTACTACGGAACAGAAGCATCCCCTCCATCCTCACGCCTCATCCTGCCGAAGCTGCACGATTGTTGGGGGTAGGTACTGACGCGATTCAACAGGATCGAATGGCGACAGCACAGGCCTTGGCCCAGAAGTTCAATTGCTGTGTGGTGCTGAAAGGCGCCGGCAGTATTTGCGCGACACCAGACGGCAAACGCTACATCAACACCAGCGGGAATCCTGGATTAAGCAGTGCAGGAACCGGAGATATTCTGGCCGGCATGATCGGTGCAATGATGGCACAGAGTGCCAGTCAGGAAGATTCAATGCTGCTTTCGGTATATCTTCACGGCGCGGCGGCGGACGCACTTGAGAAAGAACATGGGGGCCCAGTGGGCATGACGGCTTCCGAGATCCCCGACGCCGCGCGGTGCCTGCTTAACCGGTGGATATACAAGGCCTAGGATTCAGCCCGACGGAATGGAGTGACGCTTGTTTGCCCTCCCTTGGGATTAAGGCATCCTGGGGCTGCCACCACACACCCGTGAAAAAACACTGTCAGACTGATTGTCATGAGCACGCGGCTGATATTTCCACGCGCACGACAAGACGAGCTGTGCCGGCGCGCTGACATGGTTTATGGAGTTGATTGCCTTAAATACCGCTCGGGCCGCAATTGCTTAGATGCGCGAAGTCTGACTGGAATTTTATGTAACCGGGATACATTCGTCCCGTTAAACCCCTTTGCAGCTTTGATGATATGCAGGTTTATCTCGGTACCCAATGGCAGGCGGAGCCACCCCGCTTCTTCACTAGGGGCACGGTCCTGCGGAAAAAGCTTACTGTTGGCAGTTTGACTTGACTGCCAACTTAAAGTCTTCGGAATATTCCGAAAACTCCCGGCGGATGAGCCGGTGTTGATTGACGTTCCATACCTTCCTAATTGGACTGCTTTCGTATGCCCCCCAATCGCGTCAAACTCGCATATTGTGGAAAACGGGCGAGAATGTTCTAATCTAAGACTGTCCGCGGACTTGGTTCAGACCAAGCGCGGATCCGTTAATCTACAGAGGAGAAATGTCAATGTCCGTTCTTGTAACTCATCTTGCCCCTGACTTTACTAAACCGGCTGTCCTTCCGGATGGCACCTTCAATGATGCTTTCAACTTTCATACGGAAATCTCGGGCAAATACGCAGTGCTATTCTTTTATCCACTGGACTTTACCTTTGTCTGTCCCTCGGAAATTATCGCTCACTCGCACCGCGCCGAAGAGTTCCGCAAACGCAATGTTGAAGTCGTTGGCGTTTCCGTCGATTCGCAATTCACCCATTACGCTTGGCGCAACACGCCCATCGATAGGGGCGGCATTGGGCCTGTCGGGATCACCCTTGTGGCGGATATAGGAGGAGACGTCATGCACGCATATGGCATCAGCCATCCCGACCACGTTGCTTTGCGCGCGTCCTTCCTGATAGATAAAAATGGCATTGTGCGCCACGAGGTGGTAAACGATCTACCGTTGGGCCGGGACGTGGATGAGATGCTGCGCATGGTGGATGCGCTGCAATTCCATGAAAGCCACGGCGAAGTATGCCCCGCGGGCTGGAAAAGCGGAGATGCCGGCATGAAGCCGAGCCCAGAGGGCGTGGCCGAATACCTTGGTAGCCACGCAGAGCAGTTGTGAAGCACAACCGGCCTTATAGTTAAGGCGGCGCGCTATAAAGGACCAAAAAACCGCGGCACGCACGTGCTGCGGAATAGTGGAAGCGGCATCCATCCTGGATCTTTGCCATTAATAGGGAGAAGCGCATGAACTTCGATAAAGATAGGGCGGTTGAACTATTGAACAGGATAATGGAGCTGGAACTGGCCGGGGTTGTGCGTTATACGCATTATTCATTGATGGTCTATGGCTACAATAGAATTCCAGTTGTGGAATGGTTGAAGGCGCAGGCGGAAGAAGGCCTGCTGCATGCGCACCGCGCGGGCGAGCTTGTCACGTTATTGGGCGGATATCCTTCGCTGTCGATCGGACCCCTGCTTGAGACCCACCATCATGACGTCGGCGATATTCTTAGGGAATCGCTTGCGCATGAAGGAGAGGCGTGTGCGGCGTACTATGAGCTGCTGGAACTGACCCAAGGCAAATCGGTAGTACTGGAAGACTATGCTCGAAATCTGATCGTCGAGGAAGAACTGCATGCCGACGAAGTGAATAAAATGCTGCGACGGACCGGTACAACTGCGGTATACGAAGCGCCTAAAAGCGATAGGAAATAGGAGATAGGGTCCACGACAACGCCGTTGTCGCAGAGCCCGCGCTATTCGGTGGAACGTGAATCGGTGCTATAAACCATTCCGCTCAACTGAATCATCAGGTCCACTTCGCTCTCGTCTTCATCCGAAACCTGGCCAGATTCATACATTTTCATCAGAGAGCAAAGCGCGCCAACATTGTTTAGGTCGACGGAAGGCGGGGAATGAGCGCTTTGACTTTCGACCTCGCCCAGATTCGCTCCTGCCTCTATTGCGCTTATCGTCATTTTAGAAGCCCGCCGTAAAGGCATGCGAGCCAAGTATCGCGCGCGAGAATCTTCGTGCGCCCGAGACCTTTGTGCTGGAGAAAGATGCCCTATCATTGAATCGAGCCGAAAACCTGGTAGGTTGCATGCGCTAACCTTATCCGAATCGCTTCTTTTTGCTTCTAGCCCACAGTTCGCCACGAGACATGGACTGCGCAAAATTGCTGGCTTCGCCGATCGCGGGGGCTGGGTCAATACCAAAGCTTCGACCGGACTGGATTGTACGTCCCTTCGTGCGACGTCCGGCTTCAACCGGCTTCCAGAATTCGGACAGTAGCATTATTAACGCAGGTAGCCCGGATTTCATATTCCCTCCTATCATGAACAGATTTTCCCGACGACTCTAAATACTTTGCTGGCCTGTTCAGGCTACCTGGAACACATGACGTTACGATGAAAGTTTTATGACGGTTTTATAAATGGA
>Ga0190274_10002004_pt1 | contig 11946 bp, 8 predicted proteins | sample Popmic531T_FD_133002 | JGI IMG/M metagenome (GOLD analysis project Ga0190274, IMG submission 133002) | Populus adjacent soil microbial communities from riparian zone of Yellowstone River, Montana, USA - 531 T | ecosystem: Environmental > Terrestrial > Soil > Riparian zone | place: USA: Montana...
CTGATCTTTTTCACGTTTGTACTTAACTTACCGTCTGATTGCATCAGTAATTGAAAATCTTCTTTGTTATCAACGAATTTGTTTAAAATAACACCTCCCTCAAGAACAGATTTGCTAACCCGATAGGATTTTACTTCGTCATTTTCAAGAATAAAAAAAATTTTCATTACCGGAGGCTGGTAGATCAATCTACGTAATTTGCCGGGTAAGTCATATTCAATAAATAAACGTGATACCTGGATATCTGAACTCCGTTTCACAGATATATCTTCTCCAAGTTTTATAGTAAACTTTTCTTCTTCGTTAAGTTTTATCAAACTTCTTGGCGTATCTCTTTTCTTAAGAATTAATTCCTCATCCATCTCTCCAACAACCTTATAATTGTTTATAAGCGCCAGTTTGGTTTTTGTCTCATCAAAAAAGGCAAATCGATCGTCAATTGAACTCATTGAAAAAAGAACGTAGTCAGGTGCAGTCGCCGACATATATTTTTCATAGTTCAGGTTATCGAGATATTCATCATATGCAGAATAGGATTGTATTACGGGACGAGGGTTGTATTTAAATCCATTGAAATATATCTTAGAAATTTCTATAGGGACAATATCGACAGTAGAATTACCAATAATTTTTCTAAATTCATTATCCTGTGAAAGAAGCCTTTCTGATTTGCCAACCTCGGCATCATAATTTATAAACCCTTCAAAATAGTTCTTTGTCTCTCCGATTTTGATACCAATAAATGACAGGTTGAGTACTTTATTCACAGGTTTATAACTACCGGGTGCAGTATTTACCACCCATAAGGAAATAAGTATCACAGACAAACAAGCAATGGATGCTATTCTTTTTTCAACTTTTCCCCATGTAAATAAATATAAAAGTATAATTGTAACACTTATACTTTTAAAAAAAAGAAAAAGATGTCCGTCTGGCCTTACAAACGAACTCTTGAACAACACGTATGTAGCCATAATAAAAAGCAGGTAAATAAAAAGCTCATCTATATTTTTAAAAACCACTTTCTTCTGAATGAACGTAACAAGCCGGAATAATATCCAAATAGCAATAATGGCAAGAATAGCAACTGCGGCATATCCGAATCTATATAATTGATTAGCCAGTGGAATAAACATGGAATCGTTGTACGCATCAATAATGTGCATTGTTCCCTTTAAATATCCTTTCAGATCCACGTTAAAAAGAATCGCACATAGCCAGATCAGAAGCAAATAAGAAATGACAATAATCGTATAATTCCTGAAAGTCAGTTTTTTCCAAATCACGGCATAGGTTAATACCATTGTAAAGATCACCAGGCTGCTTATTCCAAGACCCAATTTATAATAGAAACAAAAAATAGAAATTAGCCCAGCTTGTAATAGGTATCTCATTCTTCCGACTGGTTCTTTTAAAAAAGAAAAGAGGAAAAAAAGCATGAAGAAAAAGAACCATTGCTCTGCTGCCTCATACATAGCAATGACAACGATTAGAAACGCAAACAAGCCAATAATCAAATTAAATTGAACCTTAAAAATTTTTCTTGTAACAAAAATAAAAGTGAATAAAAAGTATAGATCAAAAAGCAGGTAAAAATATTTGTTGACGGAAATAGGTAACCTGCTATAAAGAACACCGAAAGGACCATATGTAAATACAAAATCCTTCCCAAAAATGAGATCATACTTATTAGCCAGGTGAAGTGAAATATTCCAGGATGGATCAAGACCCGAGTTAGGTGTTTGGTAAAATGAGCTCGGAAAAATTAAAAAGGTGAGGAAGAGTATAAAAAAATATTGGAGGTAAAGTTTCAGCTTACTTTGCTCTGTCATTTAATATCTAATTTTATCGCATTTAAGGGAGCAAATGTAAAATTAAATGTTGAACTTCGCAGAATTTTACAAATAGTAAACTGTTTTCCTTATACGGACCAAAGCTGAATTACACATGCAAAAAAAAATTCTTATAACCGGAGGCGCTGGTTTTGTTGGTTCATCCTTAGCAATTAAGATTAAAAAAAAATATCCTGGTTATTCCATTTATTGCCTTGATAATCTTAAACGCAGAGGGTCAGAGTTAAATATTCCAAGGCTTATTGAAACTGGAATTAAATTTATTCATGGTGATATAAGGAATAGGGAGGATTTTTATCCTTTTGAATCGGACATCACAACTATCATTGAAGCATCAGCAGAGCCTTCTGTTTTGGCGGGAATAAATAGTTCTCCGGATTATCTTATTAATACAAATTTAACAGGCACTATTAATTGTTTGTATTTAGCAGCAAAGCTGAAGGCTGATTTTCTTTTTATTTCAACAAGCAGAGTTTACCCAATCGAAACGATAAACAAGGCTTCATTTACTGCAACGGATTCTAGGTTTGAATTGTCAGAAAAACAAGAAATAAGGGGAATATCCCGAAAAGGGATAGCAGAAGATTTTCCGATAGACGGGTTTCGTTCACTTTATGGCGCTACTAAATTATCTTCTGAATTCTTAATACAGGAGTTTAATAAATTTTATAACATTCGCACAGTTATAAACCGTTGCGGAGTCCTTACAGGCCCCTGGCAAATGGGAAAAGTAGACCAGGGAGTAATAGTTCTTTGGGTTGCCCGCCATTTCTGGAATCTTGAGCTTGGATATTTTGGTTATGGTGGAAAAGGCAAGCAGGCAAGGGATATTTTGCATATAGATGATCTTGGTGAATTGATCGACTTTCAGATCCATAATATGGACAAATTGAACGGACAACTTTTTAATGTGGGAGGAGGCAAGGAAATAAGTGTTTCATTAAAAGAACTTACTGCTATTTGTCAAAAGGTAACCGGTAACAAGGTTAAAATTGCTGAAATTGAAGAGGACAGGCAAGCTGATATTCGAATTTATATTTCTGACAACTCTTTAGTTAGTTCCGTTACAGGGTGGCAACCAACGACAAATGTTGAAAGTATTGTAATAGATATTTATCATTGGATAAAAAATAATGAAGCTTTATTAAAACCAATATTAATAGGATAAATTTAAAAAAATGAGTATAGCAATAATTACAGGTGCTGCAGGACTTATAGGAAGTGAAGCTGTAAATTTTTTTTCAAAAAAATTCGATCTCGTTATAGGAATAGATAATAACCTGAGAAAATATTTTTTTGGGAAAGAAGGGTCTATTGAATGGAACATGAAACGCCTTCAGGATACGGTTACAAATTACAAACATTACGATCTTGATATCAGGGACAATGCAGGGATGGAAAATCTTTTCAAAGAATACAACAACGACATAAAACTTATCTTGCATACAGCTGCACAGCCGAGTCATGATTGGGCTGCAAAAGAACCTTTCACTGATTTTACTGTAAATGCAAACGGTACGTTGAATCTTTTAGAAATGTGCCGGCTCCACTCACCAGCTGCTGTTTTTATTTTTACATCTACTAATAAAGTTTATGGCGATACGCCCAATTACTTACCACTAAAAGAACTTGATAGCAGATGGGAGATAGACGAAAGTCATCCTTACTATAAAAAAGGTATCGATGAAAGTATGTCTATTGATCAATCAAAGCATTCTTTATTTGGTGCTTCTAAATTGGCTGCTGATATACTCGTACAGGAATATGGAAAGTATTTCGGGATGCATACCGGAGTATTCAGGGGTGGTTGTTTAACAGGGCCAAATCATTCCGGCGCCAAGTTGCATGGCTTTCTTTCTTACTTAATGAAATGTGCAGTTACCAGTGATCATTATACAATATTTGGTTATAAAGGGAAACAAGTACGGGACAATATCCATAGTCATGACCTTGTAAACATGTTCTGGAATTTTTATAATTCACCACGTACCGGCGAGGTCTACAATGCTGGAGGTGGGAGATTTTCTAATTGCTCCATGCTAGAAGCCATTTCCATTTGTGAAAAAATTGCCGGAAATAAAATGAATTATTCTTATACAGAAGACAATCGCATTGGCGATCATATTTGGTGGATCAGTGATGTATCCAAATTCAAATCCCACTACCCATCCTGGAACTGGGAATATGGCATCGAAGACATCCTGGTTGAAATACACGAAGCACTTATTTCAAGAACAGTTCATTAATCATACTAATATTTTCAGCATACATGAAATTGAGCATAGTTATCCCGGCATATAATGAAGAAGGTTCTATCAAATCCAGTGTCCTTGAAATTCATTCAACTCTTGTAAAGAATAATGTTTCACACGAAATACTGGTTATAAATGATAATTCGAAGGATCATACTGAAGACATCCTAAAGAACCTGATGTTGGAAGTGACCAGCCTTCGTTATATCACTAACTCGGGAGCAAATGGCTTTGGCTATGCTGTTCGCCTGGGACTTGAAAATTTTTCTGGTGATTGTGTTGCAATAATGATGGGTGATATGTCAGATTCACCCGATGACCTGGTGAAATTTTATTTCAAAATGCAAGAAGGTTACGATTGCGTTTTCGGTAGCCGTTTTATGAAAGGTGGCAAAATTTATGACTATCCTTTTATAAAATTGATTATCAACAGAATTGCTAATAGTATTGTGCAAATATGTTTTGGTTTACGTTATAACGATACAACCAATGCATTTAAGATGTATAAAAAAGAAACAATAACCGGCTTAAAACCTTTTCTATCTCCTCATTTTAATCTTACACTGGAGCTTCCGCTTAAAGCAATTGTTCGTGGTTATACATATACAGTAGTTCCAAATTCGTGGACCAATCGTAAGACAGGTGCCTCTAAACTAAAGATCAGGGAAATGGGTAGTCGTTACTTTTTTATCCTGTTATACTGCTTGATCGAAAGATTTTTCTCGAAAGGAGATTTTAAGAAAAAGTACTAGTTTAATTCCAATTTGTCATTTGCACAAACTATAAATGATTATACACTAATTGCTGATTCCTTTTTTATCCAAAATGACCCAGGCAGATGATGGGGATGATTTTTTAGAAGCGGCAATTTAGCATTTAGCTCATCGGGAAAATGAGTTTTTAAATAATTCAAAGCTCCTATTATAACAAAATCATTATTACAACTTAAAAAAGCCTCCAGTAAATATTGTTCATTCCAAAACAACACATCATCAACAATATGTTTTTTTGTGTAGTCTTTAGGAGAAAAAATATCATGTACATGAATAATAACTCCCGAATTCAGCGAAGGTAATATCTCCAGAAATTCATACAGCACGTCACCCTGTGGCCTTATCATATGAGACGAGTCAATAAAAAGAATATCATTTTTCTGTAACGATAAAAAAAATGAAACCTCCACATCTTCTACCAACTTTCTTATAACCTGTACGCCAGTTTTTTCTAACCATGGCATTTCATAAGGTTCGATACAAATCTGTTCGGAAATATATAATGGATCTTCTGTTTTATTTCTTTCTATAGCTTCTTTTGCCATAAGTGTAGAAAAACCGCTACCGATTTCAATTATTCTTCCGGGTTTAAAATGTCGTATCATGCAATAAAAATATTCTGCATCTCCTGGACCAAGTGAAGGGTTATTGAAAAAAAATGATAGATCTTTTTCCTTTTCCCACGGAATTTCACTTAATTCCTCCTGATAATTGAATTTTTCCAGCAACGATAATTGTTCTTCGCTATTCCATTTAATGCCAGGAAGTGGTCTGTCTTTGTCCAGAGGCAACTTCAATTTCCTGTCGTCGAATAATGGTTCATAATAATGATTTATAATAGGAAATAATCCAACAGCCTTAAAAATCCTTTTGCTTACGGGCATGTTGTAAACCCTTATTTTCCTTATCCCAAATAAAAGCATGGAAGAAAAAAATGTAAATGGTGCTAATAAAATATCAAGCACAGGAAAAAAGGGAGTTACTATTTTTCTTATATCTTTTTTCGACATAAAAATCAAGTTTGTTTAAGTCAGTACTTTTCTTACTTTTTCTCCTACATTAAATTGTGGAAAAACGTTTGTAAATGCTAATATCCAGATCACATACTCAGCTATATTGGTGATGAAGCTACCAGTAAATTGGTATAAAAAAACAAATGAAAAAAGTAGTAACCTGTAGTAATTGGTCCAAACCCTGGTATAGAAAAAAAGTACAATCTCAATGAATATTCGCAATGTAAGACCAACCCATCCAAAGATGGCCCATGTCTCTGCGACGGTATTTGGAATAGTGAATACATTATAATCCAGTGGATATGTGTAAAAATCTCGAATGATTTCAGAGCCAAGTATTTTAATTTGTCCAAGGCCAATACCCCATACATGGCTTTTTTCTGAAAGCATTTTATCTGCAAGAACAAATGCTTCAAAAGTCCTGCCCCTGCCGGATGAATCTTCCCCAGTGAAAATGTTTTCGAATCGTAAAAAAAGTGTATTGCCTGGAAAAAAAACTAGTAATGTTACCATCAGAAAAATGAACGCGACTGAACTTAAGAAAATTATATTGATCACTCTCTTTCTTCTTGTAAGTTTTTTAAAATAGCACAAGTACGTAACCACTATTGCAACAAGCACTGAACTAAAAACGCCCATGGAAAAACTAAGAAGATAAGGAAGCAACAGCATTGGAAGCAACATCCAAAAGCTTCGCTTATTTTGCTTTAATATGATTTGCAAAAAAAAGAAAAAGAATAAAGGCGTGAATAATGTTGCGTAATACGAAGCTTCATAAGTAAACAGTTTTAACCTGAGAAAATCGTTAACTCCTTCGGTCAAGTACTGCCGTATCCACAAAATGTTTTTGTAGGCAGTAAAATATAAAGGCACAGCGATTATGCAAAGAATAAAGTTTATGACAAACAAACGCCAATAAATATGCTCAATATTTTTGCATGTTTTAAAAAAAGTATATGCTGCCTGGCAAAATATATAAACAACAAGAATATTAAATAGTGAAATTATATAGCTCGTTTGGTCAACTCCGTTGCTAAAATGGATTATTGTGAATAGTAAAATTGTCCCCAGAAAAGGCAAAAGAATTTCCTGTTTTCTTTTTATGGTAACCCACCAGTAAAAAAAAGGGCTTAAAATAGCAGTATACGTTAATCCGAGAGGCAAACCCAATGTATTAATAAAGAAATAAATAAAAGCAAATGGAAAATATTTATTCACTTTCATACCTATCCCTTATTTTAAAAAAAGACAGTGCTCCTTTAAAAAGTCCATTAGCGTTTTGCCACTTTCCGGTAAAAATTCTCTTTAATAAACGCAAAGTAACAAAAACCAAAGCTATTCGGATTTTATCTTTTTTGTATTTCTGCAAAAACAATAATCCATTGCGTGTATAATAATAATCGGCAATAAAGCCTTTACCAATAGTCGTACTGATTTTATCATAACATATGGCCGTCAGGCAAACTTGCATTTTATATCCTTTAAGCGTTGCCATGTAGCACCAATCGGTTTCCTCCCAAAATAAAAAATAGTCTTCGGGAAGCAGCCCAATGTCTTTAAAATGTTTTGTATGGGAGAACAAAGATCCTCCACAGACGTAATCGATACTACAAATTTTCTTTTCCTCTTTGATCATTGAAACAGTAGCAGAATTAAAATTTATCTTAGCACCTCCATATAATAACACGGTATCTGGCTTAGTGTAAGATTTAATAACGCATCCGGTTATTGAATTAAAAGGGTGATCGTTAGAAAATTTGACAAGCTCGTTTAAAGTTTCTTGATTTACAACCATATCTGGATTCAGCAACCATATATAGGCATCTTCTTTTAAAAGTCTTTGAAGGACGATATTATTTCCATTCGCAAATCCTGTATTTGTCTCATTTTGAATAAAGATTAATGATGTCGGAAAATCAGTATGTCCACTTATATCCTTGGCACAATAAAACTTATATTTTATCGGTGTTTCTATCCTTTTGCTTAAAACAATGTTCCCATTGACCCAATTCATCAAATGCTCCAATGAATTATTTTGTGAATCGTTGTCCACAACAATTACCACAAAATTCTTATACAACTGTTGAAACAAAGAAGCGAGGCACTCCTGAACATCCTTCCAATTCTTATAGTTCACGATTAAAATGTACACTTTGGACATAGCCTAATCTGTTCGAGTAATTAATAGAATGTTTTTTCAGAGATTGATTTAATAATTATGTTGCTCTTAGCCTGATGTAATCCGTAAGATTGTTCCGATACAACGCGATATTGAGACCAATTGTAATAAATACTTCTGTAATAATAATTGCAATTACGGTACCAGTGGCTCCCCACACATCTGCTAAGAAAATATTTGCCAATAGGTTGATCATTGTACCCAAAATTGTAACACGGAAATAACTTTTTTTTTGGTTAAGTGATAAGAGCAACAAGTTGGCAGGAATGTTCAAACAAACAATAATCGGAACAATGCTCAAAATGCGAAGCAGAAATCCTGGAAGATCTGACTCTTTGCCAGCAAATAATTGTGTAATTGGTGAAGAAAAAATAAAAACAATACTACATCCTACCATGACTAACAAAAGGAAAGGTTGATATATTTCTTTGAAAAAAACGACTGTCTGATTCTTACCCTTTTCTGTAAGTTGGCAGATATGAGGATATATGGCCTGTGAAAATACGCTGAGTATTTGTCGAATGGCAAGAAATATTTTCTCAGCAATGCTATAATAGCCCACTATCAAATCGCCTGCAAAAATTCTAAGAATAAAAACATTTGAAAATAAATAGACATTGGCGGAAAAACTTGAAATCATGATCTGCCATCCATCTTTTAGCTGAAACAATATATCAGACCAATTGGGAAACAAAAAGCTTAGTTTGAAAATTTTTATTGCTTTGTAAATACTGTAAAATCCAGCGAGTATACTTCCTAATCCGAAAAAAAAAAGAAAAAGAAAAGAATCTCCTGGGCCTTTAATAAATAGAAAAACCAACATAACGAAAACAATACGAGCAAGCAGAACACTGTACGTTACAAATTTCATCTTTTCAACACCTTGAAAAAACCAGCTTACAAGTAATGATTGACCGATCACGTAAGCAAATCCTGCTATATATAATAAGGAATTAGTTTTAAAAAAAGGGATAATATTTACCAAAACTAATAACACTAAAAATAATAACGTAGTAATAATGATTTTTGTGCTCAATACAGCAAAAAAGGTTTGTGATATTTTTTCAGTGTTTTGCTCATTTCTGTACAATGCAACTTCTCTAGTGGCAGTTAAATTAAAGCCATAATCAGCAATTGTAGAAAGATAGATCATAGTAACATGGGCGACAGAGATAATTCCAAACGAATCAATCCCGATCCTACTGATAACATAGGGCATTATAAGAAGGGGAATTAGAAAATTGGCGCCTTGAACAACACTTAATGCAAAAAAATTTGAAAATATTTTGGTCTTGTAATTCTTACTCATGTCAATAGATGCGCAAAGATAATAGATAAATCCAAACGGATATTCTATTCCGCATTGAGATAATTATAGCTTCATCGCATTAAAAGATAGCAGACCTACTTTTTGTGTATATTGCGAGCGAAGCTAAAATCCTGAACTGTTTTAAACTCCTGTAGCGGTAAAAATTAATTCTACAACCTTAAATGTTTTGGTGAAAAATGAAAGATGCCCAAATTAATTCTGAAAATAGTCCAGACGAACTTGATTTGATTGTTGTAGTAGAAAAAATGGTCGCTTTTGTGAAACGCTTCTTTTACATACTGATCATTTTTCCGACTATTGGTATTATCGCTGCTTTTGCAGTTTTTTTATTAACTGAAAAAAAATACAAATCTGAACTTGTATTGCATTCTTATATTTTAACTAATCTTGAAAATATTCAGATCATTGAAAACTGGAAGGTTCTTTTAAGAAAAAAAGAATATAATACATTAGCCGGCATTTGGAATAGTAATACCGATTTGGTAAAAAAGGTCAGTAAAATATCTGCCGGAGAGATCCAAAAATTATATGTACAAGATAATCCGCATGGATTTATTGTTCAGGTTGCCGTAAAGGATACATCCATATTAGATAACCTTCAACAAGGTATAATGTATGGTCTTGAAAATACTGAATATGTCAAAGAAAGACTAATCACTAAAAGAGCCAACCTTATCGAACTGATCGAAAAAGTAAAAGGAGAAATAACAAAACTTGACTCAACAAAATTGGCAGTAGAAAACATCTTGAACAACAAAAACAAGAGTTCTTCTTCTCTTTTTGTAGATATAACAAGCATTAATAGCGGAATAATCAATTTAAACGAAAAGCTACTAGAATATCAAGAAAAATTAAAATTTGCGAGTGCAACCCAGGTACTTCAAAAGTTTAATAAATTCAGCAACCCGGAGAGTAGAAATGGGCCATTACTATTATTTCTTGGAGCTATCATTGGTCTCGTAATTGGATATCTTATTTCTTTGATCATTGCTATTCGGCGAAAACTAAATGAAAGAAGTAAATAAAAAATAGGTCAATTTAAATTCATCCTTAAACTATTTTTAATTGGCCTCAATGGCGAATAATACAAGAACGATTTATACTGATTATGTACTTTTCCCCTGCCTTATTTTATTTGTTATTTCCCTTCCACTCCCAATTGCCTATAATAGCACTTTAGCCATTGTTTTTTTCATCGTTTTCTTGGCAGATGTAAAGGATTTAAAAAACAATATCAGATCATATTTTTCAAGCCTCAGTAATATTTTATTACTTGTAATTTTTTTGAGCCTGCTTGTTAGTGTTTTGTATTCGGATGACAAAAAAGTTGCGATGAAAGGTATTTTAGTAGCCTTACCTTTACTGTCCATACCCCTCTCTTCTACATCAATAATAAATTTATCATCACGTCAAATTGATACACTAAAAAAGGTATTTGTCTTCTCATGTTTTATTATATCGGTGATATATTTTTTTCAAACAACAATACGAATAGGGCTATGGGACGGCTCATATAAACTTCAAACCGGGCCTGTAGGTTATCAGTCACCGTACCTGGTGTATAGCCTAACTTATCATCAGCTAACCCCAAGCATTCATTCAGTTTTTTTCTCTCTATATCTAGCAACAGCAGTCCTAATAATAATATTTGGTTTTGAAAGACAAACACTGATAAAAAAAATACTACAAGGGCTATTAGTCATATATTTTCTTGTCTATTTAATATTACTAACATCGGCTTCCATAAATTTTGGTCTTTACAGCTTTGTGGCTGGTAGTATTTTTTTCAGATACTCTTTTAAAAAACTGAATCATTATTTTTTATTTTTTGGCGTTATTATTTTGGGTACGGCAATTACCGATTATTTACTAATTGTCAAATATATTGGTCCGGATATAGGAAACATTGTTTACCAATTCGATTCTGCTTCAATAAATCAAAAAATCTTATACTCCTACATTGGTGTGATATCAGCATCTGCGGTAGCCATATTTATCAAATTAATTAATAAGAAAAACTATACCCTGATCCTTGCCGGATTAATGATACTTGCAACTCTGTTTGTCTTATTTTATTTGAAAAAAATTACCGACAACAAAAACAGTGAAAATTGGGAAATAAATAATGTTACTGTCAGGTTTACCTATGGTGCTGAAGCAATTCGTATGATAAAAGCGAGTCCCTTTACAGGGGTAGGGATTGGAGATAAGAAATATAAATTGATAGAACGAGATACAACACTAGGTGATAAACGTTACGTTGAATTTGGTTTAAATACAAAACCTAACGACGTTTTTAACCCTCACAACCAATTTCTTGATTTCTGGATTACCGCAGGAATCATTCCTGTTATTTGTTTGATCCTTTTTTTTATAAATCAATTTTCAAAAGCTTTACGTTATAAAAACATTCTTTACCTCGGACTTCTTTATTGTTTTTGTTTGTTTTGTTTTACCGATATGGTCATGATGGTACAAAGAGGACAAATATTCTTTATATTCTTTGTTTGCCTTTTCGAAATAGAATCTAGAAAAAGGATGACTGC
>Ga0190274_10002005_pt1 | contig 11945 bp, 8 predicted proteins | sample Popmic531T_FD_133002 | JGI IMG/M metagenome (GOLD analysis project Ga0190274, IMG submission 133002) | Populus adjacent soil microbial communities from riparian zone of Yellowstone River, Montana, USA - 531 T | ecosystem: Environmental > Terrestrial > Soil > Riparian zone | place: USA: Montana...
ATCCTGCAGCTCAAGGAGGCCATCAACACGATGGTCGACCAGCTCAACGGCTTCGCCGCTGAGGTCACGCGCGTGGCGCGCGAGGTGGGCACGGAGGGCAAGCTCGGTGGCCAGGCGCAGGTGCGCGGCGTGTCGGGCGTCTGGAAGGACCTCACCGACAACGTGAATTCGATGGCGTCGAACCTCACGACGCAGGTGCGCAACATCGCCGAGGTGACCACCGCCGTCGCGAGGGGCGACCTGTCGCGCAAGATCGCGGTGGACGTGAAGGGCGAGATCCTCGAGCTCAAGAACACCATCAACACGATGGTCGACCAGCTCAACGGCTTCGCCGCCGAGGTGACGCGCGTGGCGCGCGAAGTGGGAACCGAAGGCAAGCTCGGTGGCCAGGCCACGGTGCCCGGCGTCGCGGGCGTGTGGAAGGACCTCACCGACAACGTCAACTCGATGGCGTCGAACCTCACGGCACAGGTGCGCAACATCGCCGAGGTGACGACCGCCGTCGCGAGGGGCGACCTGTCGCGCAAGATCCAGGTGGACGTGAAGGGCGAAATCCTCGAGCTCAAGAACACCATCAACACGATGGTGGACCAGCTCAACTCGTTCGCCGCCGAGGTGACGCGCGTCGCGCGCGAGGTGGGTACCGAAGGCAAGCTCGGCGGCCAGGCCATCGTGCCGGGTGTCGCGGGTACCTGGAAGGACCTCACCGACAACGTCAACTTCATGGCGTCGAACCTGACCAACCAGGTGCGAAATATTGCCGAGGTGGCTACCGCGGTGGCGCGCGGCGACTTGTCGAAGAAGATCGCGGTCGACGTGAAGGGCGAGATCCTCGAGCTCAAGAACACCATGAACCTCATGGTGGACCAGCTCAACTCGTTCGCTGCCGAAGTGACGCGCGTCGCGCGCGAAGTCGGAACCGAAGGCAAGCTCGGCGGCCAGGCCATCGTGCCGGGTGTCGCGGGCACCTGGAAGGACCTCACCGACAACGTGAACGTGATGGCCGCGAACCTCACGAACCAGGTGCGCGGCATCGTGAAGGTGGTGACTGCGGTCGCGAACGGCGACCTGCAGCAGAAGCTCACGGTGGAAGCGAAGGGCGAAGTCGCCGCGCTCGGCGACACGATCAACTCGATGACCGACACGCTCGCGATCTTCGCCGACCAGGTGACGACGGTGGCGCGCGAAGTGGGCGTCGAAGGCCGCCTCGGCGGCCAGGCGAACGTGCCCGGCGCGGCCGGCACCTGGAAGGACCTCACGGCGAACGTGAACCTGCTCGCGGCCAACCTCACGAGCCAGGTGCGCGCGATCGCGGAAGTGGCGACGGCCGTGACGAAGGGCGACTTGACCCGGTCGATCCAGGTGGACGTCCGCGGCGAAGTGGCCGACCTGAAAGACAACATCAACGCGATGATCGGCAACCTGCGCGAGACCACCGAGCGCAATACCGAGCAGGACTGGCTGAAGACGAACCTCGCGAAGTTCTCGGGAATGATGCAGGGGCAGCGCGATCTCATCACCGTCGGCCAGCAGCTGCTGTCCGAGCTCGCGCCGCTCGTGAACGCGCAGCAGGGCGTGATGTACGTGATGGAGAACGAGCACGGCGACTCGTGGCTGCAGCAGCTCGCGTCGTACGCCGACGAAACGCCGCACGGCGGGCCGCGCCGCTATCGCCTGGGCGAAAGCCTCGTGGGCCAGGCCGCCGCGGAGCGCGAGCGCATCCTGCTCGACGACATTCCCGACGACACGCTGCGCATCGGCTCGGGCCTGCTGCAGGTGCGGCCGCGCAACGTGATCGTGCTGCCGGTGCTGTTCGAAGGCCAGGTGAAGGCGGTCATCGAGCTCGCGTCGCTTTCCGACTTCACCACGTCGCAGCTCGCGTTCCTCGAGCAGCTCACGGGCTCGATCGGCATCGTGCTGAACACGATCGAAGCGACGATGCGCACCGAGTCGCTGCTCGAGCAGTCGCAGCAGCTCGCCGGTGAATTGCAGGCGCAGCAGCGCGAGCTGCAGCAGACGAACGAGGAGCTGGCGCTCAAGGCCAAGCTGCTCGCCGAACAGAACGCGGAAGTGGAGCGCAAGAACCAGGAAATCGAGCAGGCGCGCCGCGCACTCGAGGACAAGGCCGCGGAGCTCGCGCTCACCTCGCGCTACAAGTCCGAGTTCCTCGCGAACATGTCGCACGAGCTGCGCACGCCGCTGAACTCCATCCTGATCCTGGGCCAGCAGCTCAGCGACAACGCCGAGGGCAATCTTTCCGGCAAGCAGGTGGAGTTCGCGAAGACCATCCACGGCGCGGGCACCGACCTGCTGAACCTGATCTCCGACATCCTCGACCTGTCGAAGATCGAGTCGGGCACGGTGACGGTCGACAGCGAAGACCTGCCGTTCATGACGTTGCGCGAAACCATCGAGCGCAACTTCCGCCACGAGGCCGAGCGTCGGCACCTCGCATTCGCGACCGACTTCGAGGGCAACCTCGGCCGCTCGATCACCACCGACCCGAAACGCCTGCTGCAGGTTCTCAAGAACCTGCTTTCGAACGCGATGAAGTTCACCGAGCACGGCGGCGTGCAATTGCGCGTCGCGGCCGCGAAGTCCGGCTGGTCGCCCGACCATCCGGTGCTGAGCAAGGCGCCGACGGTGGTCGAGTTCGCCGTGACCGACACGGGCATCGGCATCCCGACCGAGAAGCAGCGCATCATCTTCGAGGCGTTCCAGCAGGCCGACGCCGGCACCGCGCGCAAGTACGGCGGCACCGGCCTCGGCCTCGCCATCTCGCGCGAGCTCGCGAGCCTGCTCGGCGGCGAGATCCGGCTCACGTCGACGCCGGGCAAGGGCTCGACGTTCACGCTGTACCTGCCGATCGCGTATGCGGGTCCAGCCACGTCGCTGCGCTCACGCGACAAGGACGATTCGCAGACCGCCGCGCTCGACAAGCAGCCGCAGATGCCGACGACGGCGATTTCCGCGGCGCTGTCCGCATCGCGCGTGGAGGAGATTCCCGACGACCGCGATCGCCTGCAACCCGGCGAGGCGGTGCTGCTGATCGTCGAGGACGACCCGCACTACGCGCGCGTGCTGCTCGACCTCGCGCGCGACCGCGGCTTCCGCGGCCTCGTGGCGATGCGCGGTGCCGACGCGCTCGCGTTGGCGCGCAAGTACCTGCCGACGGCGATCTCGCTCGACATCTTCCTGCCCGACATGCTCGGCTGGACCGTGCTGAACCGCCTGAAGCAGGACCCCGCGACGCGCCACATCCCGGTCCAGATCGTCACGGTCGAGGAGGAGCGCCAGCACGGGCTCGAGCGCGGCGCGTTCTCGTTCCTCAACAAGCCGCTCACCACCGAAGGCCTGGAAACCGCGCTCTCGCGCATCAAGGACTTCGCGGTGCCGCGCGTGCGCAAGCTGCTCGTCGTCGAGGACAACGAAGCCGAGCGGATGTCGATCTGCGAGCTGATCGGCCACGACGACGTGGAGATCACCACCGTCGGCACGGGCGCCGAGGCGCTGTCGGCGATGAAGGACACGACGTTCGATTGCGTGGTGCTCGACTTGCGCCTGCCCGACATGTCCGGCTTCGACCTGCTCGACCAGGTGCAGAAGGAGCCGGCGCTGCGCGAAGTCCCGATCATCGTGTTCACGGGCAAGGAGCTCAGTGCCGAGGAGGACTCGTTGCTGCGCCGCATGGCCAAGTCGATCGTGCTCAAGGGCGTGCAGTCGCCCGAGCGCCTGCTGGACGAGACGGCGCTGTTCCTGCATCGCGTCGTGGCCAACCTGCCGCCGAACAAGCAGCGCATGCTCGAGAAGCTGCACCAGAGCGACGAGGCGCTCGCGAGCAAGAAGGTGCTCGTGGTGGACGACGACGTGCGCAACATCTTCGCGCTGTCGTCGCTGCTCGAGCGCCACGGCATGCAGGTGATCACGGCCACCGGCGGCAAGGACGCGATCGAACTGATCGAGCACACGCCGAACCTGTCGCTCGTGCTCATGGACATCATGATGCCGGAGATGGACGGCTACCAGACCATGCGCATCATCCGGAAGCACCCGAGCTTCCGCGCGCTGCCGATCATCGCGCTGACCGCGAAGGCGATGAAGGGCGACCGCGAGAAGTGCCTCGAAGCCGGGGCATCCGACTACATCGCCAAGCCGGTGAATACGGAGCAGCTGCTCTCGCTGCTGCGTATCTGGCTGCACCGCTGAGGAACAAGGCATCCCGATGTCGAACAGCGACGACAAGGACCTGGGCCGCAGCCTGTTCGCGCGGTCCACCGTGCCCACCACTCCTGCCCTGCAGGCAGAGGGCAAGCGCCCGCGCGCGGCGAAACCGCGCGAGAAGGCGAACATCCTGCTGGTCGACGACCAGCCGCAACGCCTGCTGAGCTACGAGGCGATCCTCGCCGAGCTCGGCGAGAACCTGGTGCGCGCCCACTCGGGCACCGAGGCGCTCGCGCGCCTGATGGAGAACGAGTTCGCGGTGATCCTGCTCGACGTGAACATGCCGGGCATGGATGGCTTCGAGACCGCGAACCTGATCCACCAGCATCCGCGCTTCGAGAAGACGCCGATCATCTTCGTCACCGGCATCCACGTGACCGACCTGGACCGGCTCAAGGGCTACAAGCTCGGCGCGGTCGACTACGTCTACGTGCCGGTCGTCCCGGAGATCCTCCGGAGCAAGGTGACCGTGCTCGTGGAGCTATACAACCAGCGGCGCGAACTGCGCCTGCTCAACCGCAATCTCGAGAAGGCCAACAGCGAGCTCGCGCACGCGAACACGCTGCTCGCCGCGGAAAAGGCGCGCGAGCTCGAGCACCTCAACCAGAACCTCGAGCACGCGAACACCGAGCTCGGACGCACGAACCGCAGCCTGCAGGCCGAGATCCTCGAACGCCGCCGCGCCGAGGAGCGGATGAAGTTCCTCGCGGAATCGATTCCGTCGATCGTCTGGACCGCGGCGCCCGACGGCACCGTGACCTACGCGAACCCGCACTGGGCGGAATATTACGGCGCGATGCAGGAGAACCGGCCCGCGCGCCTGATCGACCTCGTGCTGCACCCGGACGACGCCGCAGCCGCGCGCGAGCACGTGATCTCGCACCTGCGCAGCGGCGAAGCCGTGCAGTTCGAGGCACGCCACCGCCGCCACGACGGCACCTACCGCTGGTTCATCACGCGCGCGGTGCCGTGGCACGACGTGGATGGCCAGGTCGTGAGCTGGTTCGGCATCACTTCCGACATCGACGACCACAAGGCGCTCGAGGAGCAGCTGCGCCAGACTGACCGGCGCAAGGACGAATTCCTCGCGACGCTTGCGCACGAGCTGCGCAATCCCCTCGCGCCTTTGCAAAACGCGCTGCACATACTGCGCCTGGACCCGGCCGGCGGCGACGCTGCGCGCAACGCACTCTCGATCATGCAGCGCCAGATGCAGCAGATGGTGCGCCTGGTCGACGACCTGCTCGACGTGTCGCGTATCACGCGCGGCCGACTCGAGCTGCGACGCGAGAACACGCGCTTCTCGGCTGTCGTCGAGGACGCCGTCGAGACGGTGCGACCGCTGGTCACGTCGCTGCGCCACCGACTCGATGTCGACCTGCCGCGCGAGCCGCTCATGCTCGACGCCGATCCGCACCGCCTCGCGCAAGTGTTCGCGAACCTGCTGAACAACGCGTGCAAGTACACGGATCCTGGCGGCCACATCTCGCTGCGCGCCACCCGCGACGGCGACGAGGTCGTGCTGACCGTGGTCGACTCGGGCATCGGCATCGAGCCCGGGCTCGCGAACCAGATCTTCGAGGTGTTCGTGCAGGCCGATACCGCGCTCGAACGTTCGCGCGGCGGCCTCGGCATCGGCCTGACGCTCGTGCGCAGCCTCGTCGAGATGCACGGCGGCAGCGTGGCCGTGCGCAGCGAAGGCATCGGGCGTGGCAGCGAATTCACCGTGCGCCTGCCGCTCGCGGGGCAGCCACGCGCTGCCGCGAACGCGCCCGTGGCAGTCGCCGACCTCGGCGTGCCCGCGGCCGAGCCCGGCGCATTGCGCATCCTGGTCGTGGACGACAACCGTGACGCGGCCGACACGCTTGCGATGTCGCTGTCCATGCTGGGACACGAAGTGCGCACGGAATACGACGCACCGCGCGTCGTGGAAACGGCGGCGACGTTCCTGCCCGAGCTCGTGTTCATGGACATCGGCATGCCGCGCATGAACGGCTTCGACGTCGCGCGCGCGATCCGCGAGCAGGAATGGGGCGGCGACACGATGCTCGTCGCCCTCACCGGCTGGGGCAAGGAAGACGACCGCGCGAAGTCGCGCGACGCCGGCTTCGACCACCACCTGGTGAAGCCCGCGGAACTGGACGAGATCCTGCGCCTGTGCGACGTCGCGCGGCGGCACACGGCACGCGCCGGCGCCCAATGAGCCGATCGCCCGCGAAGCTCGCACACGCCGAATCCGGGCGCGAGCACGAGGCGTTCGCGGCCTTCGACCGTCTCGCGCACGACCTGCGCGGCCCACTCGCGTCGGTGCGCACGGCATTGCAGATGCTGCGCATGACCACGCTCGATCCCGCTCGCACGCGCGAGCTCGTCGACCTCGCCGACCGCCAGCTCATGCGCGCCGTGGCGCTGGCCGACGCGGTCGCCGACTATGCGCGCCTGAGTGACGGACGACTGGACCTGGTCCGCGAGGCCGTCACGGTCGATCGCCTGGTCGGCGATGCCGCGGACCGCATTCGCGGTGCGGCAGCGGGCATCCAGCTGCAGATGGATGTAGCCGCGGATTCCGGGAGCGTTTCGGTCGACCCCATGCGTCTTTCGCAGGCCATCGCGCTGTTGCTGGAATCGGCCACGCGCAGCGGCACAGCCATCGTGCTCGGCGCACGCCGTTTCGGCGGCAGCGTCGTGGTCGAAGCGCTGGCCGAGCTCGACGAGCACGGCGACGCGATCCCGGACCTGCTCGGCGAAGCGCTCATCGCCGCGCACGGCGGGCGACTGGCGCGCCGCGCCGACGGCCTGGTCGTGACGCTACCTGCCCTGCCCTAACGGGTCCGCATAGCGCGCAACAGTCGGCGCTCGGCAGGAACGACGGTTCTTGCCGAGCGTGACGAGCCTGCTTGTCCCACGTGGATTTCGCGCGGCGAAATCCACGCGAGCTTCAGGTTGCTTTGGTGGTGCTGCGCGCGCGGCTGCGCGAGCGCGTGGTCTTGCCAGCGCCGTTCGTCGCGCCCTTGCGCTTGTCCGCCTCGGCCGACTGCCACGCCATTGCGCCCAGCGCGCCGACCGCAACCCACATCAAACGACCCAGTGTATTCAACATGTTGTCACTCCCGGTGATGGTTTCCCTTGCTGCGGGGACGGTGCAACGGGCGTGCCACGGCGCGCGGCCGCGACAGGCGGGCGGTAACGGCGGGTGTCGCGTGTTCTGCACGGCAGCGGGCCGCTGATCGGGCAGCGGCGAGTCCGGCATGGCCGCGTGCTTGAAATATACCTGCCTAGGCACTAATATCCTCGGCCACAATGGCCAAGACACCTGAATTCCCCCTGCTCGTGATCGACGTCGGCCGCCTGATGCGCACCGACTTCGACCGGCGCGCCGCGCCGCTCGGCATGACGCGTGCGCAGTGGCGCGCCGTGAAACGCCTGCATCGCCAGGAAGGCCTGCGCTAGCGCGAGCTCGCGGAACTGCTCGAGATGGAACCGATCGCGCTCGGCCGCGTGCTCGATCGCCTGGAGAAATCCGGCTTCGTGCAGCGGCGCGCCGATCCGGCCGATCGCCGCGCGTGGCGCCTGTATCTCACGCCGCGCGCGCACGCGATCGCCGGTGCGATGGACGAGCTCGCAGGCGAGGCGATCGGCGACCTGCTCGCCGGGATCAAGGCCGCGGATCTCGCGGTGGCAACGAAAGTGCTGGCCCAGGCCAAGGCGAACATGCTGCGGCTGGTCGAGAAATCGCAGGACGAAGAACATGACGACTGAGAACCTGAAGCCCGACGTGGCCGCACCTGCTCCCGCCCCGCGCAAGCGCGGGCAGCGGCTGCTCTGGATCGCGGGCCCGCTGCTGGTCGCGGTCGTGGGCGGCTGGCTGTACCTCACCTCGGGGCGCTACGTCGCGACCGACAACGCCTACGTGCAGGCCGATCGCATCCAGATCGCGTCGCAGGTGGCCGGCCGCGTGGTCGAAGTCCTCGCGCACGAGAACCAGCCGGTCAAGGCCGGCGACGTGCTCTATCGCATCGACCCCGCGCCGCTCGAGATCACCGTCGCGCGCGCCGAGGCCACGCTCGCCGGCGTCGGCGATGCGCTCGTCGCCTCGCGCGACGAGTTCCATCGCGTGCAGGCCACGTTGCGTTCGTCGGAGTCCACGCTTGCGTGGAACGAGAAGGAGCTCAAACGCCAGCAGGAGCTGCGCGCGCGCGGCCTCGTCGCGCAGAAGTCGCTCGACGATGCGGCGCACTCGGTGGCCGAGGCGCGCGCGGATCGCGACGCCGATGCCGCGGCACTCGCGAAGGCGAAGAACATCCTCGGTGGTGCCGTGGCCGGCACGACGGCCGACATCGCGCCGTACCGCGCGTCGCAGGCGACGCTCGCGCAGGCGCAGCTCGACCTCGAGCACGCCGTGGTGCGCGCACCCGTCGACGGGATCGTCGGCAAGCATGATCTCCAGGCCGGCGAGTTCCTCGCGATCGGCCAGCCGGCCATGCCGCTGATCGCCACGCGCGAGCTCTGGATCGAGGCGAACTTCAAGGAGACCGACCTCACGCACGTCGCGGTCGGCCAGCACGCGAAGCTCGCGGTCGACACCTATCCCGGCGTCAAGTGGGACGCACGCGTTGCGTCGATCAGCCCGGCCTCGGGTGCGCAATACGCCGTGCTTCCCGCGCAGAACGCGACGGGCAACTGGGTGAAGGTCGTGCAACGCATTCCGGTGCGCCTGAGCATCGTGGTGCCGCGCGACGCGCCGCAACTGCGCGCGGGCATGAGCGCCGAGGTCGAGATCGACACCGGCCGCCAGAACACGCCGCTCGCGCGCCTCACTGGCTCGCGTGAGCCCGTCGCCGGCGACCAGGTGCTCGCCGTCACGGAGGACTGATGTCCATGTCGGCCGCCACCGCGGCCGCGACGGCGCAGCAGGGCAACCGCGCCCTGCTTGTCGTGTCGATCATGCTTGCAACGCTGATGCAGGTGATCGACACGACGATCGCCAATGTCGCGCTGCCGGACATGCAGGGCTCGCTCTCGGCGACGCAGGACCAGGTCGCCTGGATCCTGACCTCGTACATCGTCGCGTCCGCAATCGCCACGCCCGCATCGGGCTGGCTCTCCGCGCGTTTCGGCCGGCGCCGGCTGCTCGTGATCGCGATCGGCGGCTTCACGCTCGCATCGATGGCGTGCGCGATGGCGTCGAGCATCGAGCAGATGGTGGCGTTCCGCGTGCTGCAGGGCCTGTTCGGCGCGTCGCTCGTGCCGATTTCGCAGGCCGCGCTGCTCGACGCATTCCCGCGCGAGAAGCACGGCTCGGCCATGGCACTCTGGGGCGTCGGCGTGATGGTCGGCCCCATCCTCGGTCCGCCACTCGGCGGCTGGCTCACCGAGAACTACAGCTGGCACTGGGTATTCCTGATCAACCTGCCGATCGGCGTGCTGGCATTGCTCGGCGTGCTCGCTTCGGTGTCGCGCGATCGCCAGGTCGGCGCGGCGTTCGACTGGCGCGGGTTCGCGCTGCTCGGTATCGGCATCGGGGCGCTGCAGCTCATGCTCGACCGCGGCCAGGGCGAGGACTGGTTCGATTCGATCGAGGTCCGCGTCGAGGCTGCGCTCGCATTCCTGGGCCTGTACCTCTACTGGGTGCACTGGCGCGGCGCGCGCCACGCGTTCCTGGATCTCGGATTGCTGCGCGACCGCAACTTCCTCGCCGGCTGCGCATTCATCTTCACCCTCGGCATCGTGCTGTTCGCGACGATGGCGCTGCTGCCGCCGTACCTGCAGGGCCTCATGGGCTATCCGGTGATCGCGACGGGCCTGCTGCTCGCGCCGCGCGGCATCGGCACGCTCGTTTCGATGATGACGGTCGGGCGCCTGCTCGCACGCGGCGTCGACCCGCGCTGGCTGATCGGCACCGGCCTGCTGCTCACGGCAGGGTCGCTCTGGCAGATGTCGCATTTCAACGCCGACATGCCGGCCACGCCGGTGGTGATAGCCGGCATCATCCAGGGCCTCGGGCTCGGCCTCGTGTTCGTGCCGGTGTCCACCGTCGCGTACACGACGCTGCCGTCGCGCACGCGCGCCGAGGCCGCGGGCTTGTTCAGCCTGATGCGCAACATCGGCTCGAGCGTCGGCATCTCGATGGTGTTCACGCTGCTCGCGCGCAACACGCAGATCAACCACGCCGAGCTCGCGAGCCGCATCACGCCCTACTCCGGCCTGCCGCTGCCACCTGGTTTCGACCCGGCCAACGTGCAGAGCCTCGCGGCGCTCAACGCCGAGGTCACGCGCCAGGCCGCGGCCATCGCCTACATCGACAATTTCTGGCTGATGATGTGGCTCACGCTCGCGGCGCTGCCGCTGCTGGTGCTGTTCCGTCGGCCGCGAACAGTCGTGACGGGACCTGCCCCGCCGCCGTCGGCCGACCACTGATGGCGTATGAGTATGAGTCCGGGTATGAGTGCGAGCACACCCGATCCTGATCCGAGGATGGATGCCGTACAGCGTTGAAGCACGCGTCTCGAACACGACGCTGCGCACTCATACTCCAACTCATACTCATACTGAGCCGTCGTGACTTTTCGCATCGGAAACGCCGGATGGAGCATCCCGGCGCGGCTGCGCCCGTCGTTCGGCGAGGCACCGAACGGCCTCGCACGCTATGCGAACCGACTCGATTGCGTGGAGATCAACTCGTCGTTCTACCGGCCGCATGCGCGCGGCACTTACGAGAAATGGGCGGCGACGGTACCGAAGTCCTTCCGCTTTTCCGTGAAGGCACCGCAGCGGATTACACACGACCTCGCGCTGGCCGGCGCACGCAAGGACCTCGAGGAGTTCCTCGCGCAGGTCGCCGGCCTCGGCGGGAAACTCGGCTGCATCCTCGTGCAATTGCCGCCGAGCGGCGGCTTCGTGGCCGCGCGGGCGCGAGCGTTCTTCGCGCTGCTGCGCGCGCGCCACGACGGGCCCGTCGCCTGCGAACCGCGCCACGCGAGCTGGTTCGAGGACCGCGCCGATGCACTTCTCGCGCGCCACGGAATCGCGCGTGTCGCAGCCGATCCCGCGCGCGTGCCTGCAGCCGCGGATCCGGGTGGCGACACGTCGTTCCGCTACTGGCGGCTGCACGGATCACCGCGCATGTACTGGTCGGACTATCCGTCCGCGTACCTCGAATCGCTTTCCGCGCACATGCGCCCGGGACGCGGCGTGCGCTGGTGCATCTTCGACAATACGGCGATGGGTCATTCGTTGGACAATGCGCTCGCGCTCACCGCGCTGCTGCGGCGCGGGCGCTGACCGGAAAGAAGCCGATGGAAGAGACCAACCAGATCGCCCTGCCCGTCCTCGATGCGGTGCAGGCACGCGTCCTCGGCAGCCTCGTCGAGAAGGCCGCCACCACGCCGGAAACCTATCCGCTCACGCTGAACGCGGCCGTCCTGGCCTGCAACCAGAAGAGCAACCGCGAACCGCTCATGGAAATCGAGCCCGGTGCCGTCGGGCATGCCTTGCGCCAGCTCGAGGACCTGGGACTCGTGCGCGTGCAGCACGCAGCACGCGCGCTGCGCTACGAGCACCGCATCGACGAGGCGCTCGTGCTCACGCCGCGACAACGCGCGCTGCTGGGGCTCATGCTGCTGCGCGGTCCGCAGACGCTCAACGAGCTGTTCACGCGCAGCGAGCGCCTCGCGAAGTTCGATGGTCCGGATTCGGTGCGCGAAACGCTGGAACGCCTCGCGACG
>Ga0190274_10002006_pt1 | contig 11944 bp, 10 predicted proteins | sample Popmic531T_FD_133002 | JGI IMG/M metagenome (GOLD analysis project Ga0190274, IMG submission 133002) | Populus adjacent soil microbial communities from riparian zone of Yellowstone River, Montana, USA - 531 T | ecosystem: Environmental > Terrestrial > Soil > Riparian zone | place: USA: Montana...
AAAGGCCAATAGCGCGCGCTCGAAAGACGCGGCTCTGGACAATGGAAGCAATGCCGATGGCAAACGCGATCTTGCGCGGGTCACGCCGGGCGTCGCAAACAAATCGTTAACCCGTTCCCGGCTGACCGATACCCTGTTCCTCGCGCATCTGTTCGCGAGCCGCTTTCAGGAGCCGCAGCCTCCCGAGCAACGCCGCACCAGCCCCGCCGCGGACAATGCGAGCTATCGCAAGAACGCGAAGCGTCCGGCAAAAAGGCGCCGGATTGTTTCGGAGAAGCGCTAATAGCCGAGCGCGCAACCGTCCTTGCGCGCATCCGAGCCGCCGATCAGCACGCCGCGATCCCAGTCGATGCGGACGGCCTGCGCACCGCCGAGCGGCACCAAACGCCGCACCGCGTTGTGGCCGCGCGCACGCAATTCCTGCATCACGGCTTCGCTGACGCCGCTTTCGACAACCACCGGCTCGCCCTCGAAGAACACCCGAGGCAGGTCGATCGCGGTCTGCAGGTCCATGCCGTGATCGACCAGATTGGAGATGAAATGGGCGTGTCCCATCGCCTGATAGGCACCGCCCATGACGCCGAACGCCAGATCGACCCGGCCATCGCGTTTCGCGAGCGCGGGGATGATGGTGTGCAGCGGACGTTTCGAGGGGCCGATGCAGTTCGGGCTCGCCGGATCGAAATTGAAGCCTGAGCCGCGGTGATGCAGCAGGATGCCACTGTTCTCGGTCGCGATACCGGAGCCGAAAGTGGAAAACAGCGAATTGATGATGGTGACGGCATTGCGGTCGCGGTCGACGACACAGCACAGGACGGTCGAGCTTTGAGGCTTCGGCAATTTCGGAAAGTTCGAGCGCCTGGTGCGGTCGATCAGGCCGGCAAGCTCGGCGGCAAAGCCGCGATCGAGCAGCGATGAGACCGGGATCTGCATGAAGGCCGGATCGGCGACGTATTGGTTGCGGACCGCATAGGAGAGCCGCCCGGCCTCGATCAGGAGATGAAGCCGGTCGGCGCCGACCGGATCGAGTGAAGCCATGTCGAAGCGTTCGAGCATGTTGAGAAGCAGCAAGGCCGCGACCCCCTGTCCGTTCGGCGGCAATTCGACGACGTCGAGATCGCGATAGCGGCTTTCGAGCGGCGGCGCTTCATCGCCGCGATGGGCGGCGAAATCTTCGCTCGTGAGCAGACCGCCGCGCGCGGCCAGCGTTTCAACCATGTCGTGGGCGATTGCACCCTCATAGAAAGCCCGCGCACCGCCTTTCGCGATCGCGCGAAGCGTTCTGGCGAGCGCCGGAAACCGCACGATATCGCCAACCGCAGGCACCGCGGCGCCGGGCAGATAGATCGCAGCCGTGGCCGGATCGGCGGCGAGCTTTCCTTGCGCAAGCGACCAATCATACTGGACGCGCGGCGGCACCGGCACGCCGCGTTCGGCGGCATCGATTGCGAAGGACAGCGCCCGGTCGAGGCCGAACCTGCCGTGAGCCTTGAGGATCGTTTCCCAGGCTTCGACCGCGCCCGGCACGGTGACGCTATGAACCGAATTGGTAGCGATCTCGGTCAGGCCCTGCTCGATCAGTAATTCCGCGCGCATGGCGGCGGCCGAGCGGCCCGAACCGTTGTAACCCCAAACCGGCTGGCCGGGCTTGGCGACAAGGCAGAAGCAGTCGCCGCCGATGCCGGTCATCTGCGGCTCGATCACGCCTGCAATCGCAATCGCAGCGACCGCGGCATCCACAGCATTGCCGCCGGCGCGCAGCGTCTCGATGGCGGCAAGCGCGGCAAGAGGATGCGACGTCGCAACCATGCCGTTGCTGCCATAGACCGTTGAACGGCCGGGCACATGAAAATCGCGGGTCATGGCGGGGAAATGGGTCGGCTAGTGCGGGAGCGGCGTCGAGCCTTCGACGTTATAGTCGCGGGTCGCGGCTCGGATCGAGATCGAAAAACCGCCGACCACGTCCACGATGCAGATCACAAGCAGCAGCAGGAAGGTCGAGGTCGCCGCCTGCTTGACCATCAGGAATTCGCCGAGCGCGACCACGAACACCACAAACGACAAAATGTGGTCGATGATCGATTTCACGCCAAAGCGCGTGGCTTTCAGGATCTCGACGAACAGCAGAAGGATCGACAGGATCAGCAGCAGGTCGCTCGTGGTCACGCCAAGGTCGACCCCCGACATCATGTGGACCGAAAACAGCGTGTCCTTGAAGCCGAGGTTAAAAAGAAAGGCGATGATGTTGTAGATCGCGAGCGGGATCAGCAGGAGAGGAAAACCGACGATGTACATGGGTCGAGCCTCTCCCGCGTGTCAGCCTGGATCAGGCTTCGGTCTTCACCTTCAGGATCTGACGGCCCTTATACATGCCGGTCTTCAGATCGAGGTGATGCGGGCGCCGCAATTCACCGGAATCCTTGTCCTCGATGTAAGTCGGCTGTTTGAGCGCGTCGGCGGACCGGCGCATCCCGCGCCGCGAGGGCGAGGTTTTTCGTTTCGGAACGGCCATTGCTGGAACTCCTGAAAAAGACGATCCGGCCAAATGGGGCCGGACGGGAATTAGGGGATCGCGGCGGCTTATAGAGGAAGCCCCCATCCGACGCTAGGGGTGTGTCGGGCCAATTCTAGCGGTACCAGCCCTTCCATACCCGGATGGGCCTGCGCAGGCAGGAATCCAGCCCCGGCGTATTGGCCCGGGCCTGATAAATCCCGGCGAGCCGCTGCACGCCCGGACCCGGCCTTGCGGCGCTGCGCCGGCTCGGATTGGGCAGAATGGCGGCCATCAGCGCCGCCTGTCGCGCATCGAGCTCGCTGGCAGACTTGTTGAAGGCCCGGCGGGCGCCGGCCTCGGCGCCGAACTCCGCGCCAGGACCCCACGTCGCGATATTGAGGTAGATTTCCATCACCCGCCGCTTGCCCAGGATCAGGTTGACCCACAGGCTGAGCGGCAATTCCAGCGCCTTGCGAACATAGGAGCGGCCGGACCATAGGAACAGATTTTTCGTGGTCTGCTGGGTGATGGTTGAACCGCCGCGCAAATCTTCCAGGTCTTCCGCCTCTTCCAGCAATTCCTTCAGCGACCGCCAGTCGACGCCACGGTGCTGGCAGAAGCGCGCATCCTCGGACGCGATCACGGTCCGCGGCAGAACGGCGGCAATATCTTCCAGTGGCATCCAGGTCTGCCGCACCGGCTGCTGCGTCACATAGCGCCACAGCATCGGCATCGAAATCGGCCGCACCACGAGGTAAAGCGGCGTTAACAGATAGGGCAGGAGAAAGAGGAATATCAGGATGCCAATGGCAATACGCAGCGCCCGGCGCAACACGCCCCGGCTGGAACCCGTCGACGGTTGCTGCGATAACGTCACGACATTCGACCCGGTTTCGTACGTACCCTAAGAGAGCCTGATGCAGAGTGACAGAACAGTGAATGCGGTGGCTGACCGCGCCGATGTGGCGCCCCGATGAGCTCCGCTGGTGAAGATTTCGTTGCACGGCTGGAGGGCTGCGCCGCCGATACCGAGCGACTGCTCGATCGTTTGCTGGCCCAGAAGCCGGAAGCGTCCGAGATCGAGCGCCCGGATCGGCTGCTCGACGCGATGCGCTATGCATCGCTCGGCGGCGGCAAACGTCTGCGTCCGTTTCTGGTGGTGGAGAGCGCCAACCTGTTCGCGGTCGCGCCCGAACAATCTCTCATGACCGGTGCCGCACTCGAATGCATTCACTGCTATTCGCTCGTGCATGACGACCTGCCGGCGATGGACAATGACGATCTGCGGCGCGGCCGGCCAACCGCGCACAAGGCCTATGACGACGCGACCGCGATCCTCGCCGCTGACTCATTGCTCACCTTCGCCTTCGATATCCTGTCACGGCAAGAGACGCATCCCGATCCGGAAATCCGCGTCGCTCTGGTGCGCGAACTCGCGCGCGCAGCCGGCATCGGCGGCATGGCCGGCGGACAATTGCTCGATCTCGCGGCCGAGGGCCGCTTCGACGACGGCAAGCCGCGCAAGCTCGGCGAGCGCGATGTCGTCATCCTGCAATCGATGAAGACGGGTGCGCTTTTGCATTTCGCCTGTATCGCCGGCGGCATCCTCGGAAGTGCGAAAGCCGGCGAGCGCGAAGCGCTGTCACGCTATGGCCATGCGATCGGAGTGGCGTTCCAGATTGCCGACGACCTTTTGGATGTCGAAGGCGATGCCGCAACGCTCGGCAAGGCTACCGGCAAGGATGCGGCGAGCGGCAAGGCGACGCTGGTCGGCATTCTCGGCGTCGAAGCCGCCCGCGCGCGGCTCGCTCGCTGCGTCGACGAGGCGCAAGCCGCGCTTTCGGTGTTCGGGAACCGGGCGAAAACCCTCTCCGAGGCGGCTCAATTCGTGGCTGCCCGGAGGAATTGACGACCTGGTTAACAGGCTGAAAAGTCTGGAATAACTCAAAAATCGTCGGCCAGAATGTCCAAAACGTAAGGTGACGTGGGGCCGCTGCGTCATTACATCATGGCAGAAGGGGGATAGACTTCGCCATGCGCCGACTGCCAACCATTGTCCTGCTGCTCGCCATCGTCGCGGCGGCGGGCTTCTATTTGCTGTCCGGCTGGAACGGCGCGCCGGCCGAAGGTAGCTATCGCACCGCCAAAGCGGACCGCGGCGAGGTGGTCGCAACCGTCAACGCGACCGGCACCATCAATCCGACCACGACGGTGATCGTGGGCTCGCAATTGTCCGGGCAGGTGGTCGAAATCCTCGCCGACTACAATTCGGAGGTGACGGCCGGCCAGGTGGTGGCGCGGCTCAATCAGGACCAGATCAGGGCGCGCCTCGACGCCGCGCGCGCCGATCTCGCGCAGATGCGCGCGCAAAAGCTCGTCACCGAAGGCCAGATCGAGAAGGTGAAGGCCGAGACCGAAAAGGCGAAGGCTGCGCAGGCCGACATGGAATCGCAGGTCGTGCGCAATGAAGCGCTGCTTGCCGATGCCGAAAGAATCCTGACTCGCCAGAGCGAATTGCGATCCCGCGGCTTCGCTGCCGAGGCCACCGCCGAAACCGCACGCGCAACCCGCGATGCGCAGGCCGCCGCGCTGAACTCCGCGCGCGCCCAGGTAAATTCCGCCAAGGCCAACATCCTCGGGCTTGCCGCCGATCTGCAGGTCGCGCAGGCCAATCTCTCGGCGGTCACCGCGCAGATTCAGCAGCGCGAGGCGGCCGTGCGCCAGATCGAGGTCGATCTTCAGAATTCCGAGATCAAGTCGCCGGTGAACGGCGTGGTGGTGCAGCGCAATGTCGAGCTTGGCGCCACTGTTGCCGCTTCGCTGCAGGCGCCGACCTTGTTCCTGATCGCCGACGACCTCGCGCGGATGGAGATCGCTGCCAATATCGACGAGACCGATGTCGGCCGTATCAAGGCCGGCCAGCGTGCGACCTTCACCGTCAATGCCTTTCCCGGCCGCTCCTTCGAGGGCATCGTCAAGATGGTGCGGCTCGGCTCGCAGAATGTGCAGAATGTCGTGATCTACACGACCATCATCTCAATCGACAATCCGCGCCGCGAATTGCTGCCGGGCATGACCGCCAATCTGCGGGTGGAGACCGAGCGGCGCGACAACGTCGTGCGCATTCCGAACGCGGCCTTGCGCTGGCGGCCACCTTCGCTTGAGCAGGCCGCAGCAGCACCGGGCGCACCCGGCGCTGGCGATTCAGGCGGCGGCGGAGAAAACGCGCAGCGTCGTCCGCAAGGCGGCAACAACAGCGCCGAGTTCATCGACGCCATCAAGAAAGAGCTGCATCTGTCGTCGGTTCAATCGAAGGACATCGACGCGCTGGTCGCCGAGATGCGCCAGGCCATGATCGCCAATGCGGTGGCTGGCGGCGACGCCAATGCGAGACGCGAACGCTTCCGCACCGCGCGCCAGGAACTTGAGAAGACGATCGCCGCCCTTTTGACCGACGAGCAGAAGCGCGGTTTCCAGGCGATCGTGAAGCGCTACGCCGAAGTGCGCGATAGCCGCACAACCCAGAGCGGCCGCGTCTTCATCGTCGGCGCCGATGGCAAGCCCGAAGGCGTCACCGTGCGAATCGGCGCAACCGACGGCGGCACCACCGAAATCGTCTCAGGGCTGGAGCCCGGCGCCGAAGTGATCGTCGGCGGCGGAGCGCGCGGAGCAGCCGCTGCCGCGCAGCGCGGCCCGCGATTTGGGTTCTGAGGCGGTCGTCATGCCGCTGATCGAAACCCACAACCTCACGCGGCTTTACAAGCTCGGCGGCGAGACCGTGACCGCGCTTGGCGGCGTATCCGTGTCGGTCGACGAAGGCGACTTCGTTGCGGTGATGGGCCCATCGGGCTCCGGTAAGTCGACCTTCATGAACGTCATCGGCTGTCTCGATAAGCCGACCTCGGGCACTTACAAGCTCGACGGCGACGTGGTTTCCTCGCTCAACGGCGACGCGCTCGCAGCCGTGCGCAACCGCAAGATCGGGTTCGTGTTCCAGCAATTCAATCTGCTCGACCGGCTTGACGCTCTGGCCAATGTCGAATTGCCGATGATCTATGCCGAACGCGACCGCCATTCGCGCAAGGAAAAGGCGATCGTCGCGCTGACGCGGGTCGGCCTTGGCGCGCGCATCCACCACCGGCCGACGCAGCTTTCCGGCGGACAGCAGCAGCGCGTCGCGATTGCACGCGCGCTCGTTAACTCACCGAAGATGCTGCTTGCCGACGAACCGACCGGTGCGGTCGACAGCCGCACCTCGGTCGAATTGATGGCGCTGTTCCAGGAATTGAATCGCGACGGCACGACGGTGGTGCTGGTCACGCATGAGCCCGACGTCGCGGCCTATGCCAACAGGCTGATCCGGTTTCTCGACGGGCATTTGATTTCCGACAAGCGGCAGGCGCCGGTCGACGCTGCCAAGCAACTCGAGGAACTGCTCAAAGCCCCTCCCGTGCAGCACGAGGCCGCCGAATGACCCGGGATGTTTCATGACACATCGCGACGCCATCCTCTCCGCGCTCGACGCGCTGCGCCTGCACAAGTTGCGCAGCGCGCTTACCATGCTCGGCATCATCATCGGCGTTGCTGCGGTGATTGCGATGGTGGCGGTCGGCGGCGGCGCGCGCGAACAGGTGGTGGCGCAGATCCGAAGCCTCGGTGCGAATTTGCTCATTGTAATGCCGGGCAACGTAACGCAGGGCGGCGTGCGGCTCGGCTCCGGTGCCGCCTCCTCACTGACCGACGAGGATGCTGCCGCAATTGTCAAGGAAGTGGCGGCGGTTCAGGCGGTCGCCCCCTACATGCGCGGCAACGCGCAACTGATTGCAAGCGGCATGAACTGGGCGACCGGCGTGATCGGGATCGACAATGGCTGGTTTGAGACCCGCGAATGGGATGCCGATCATGGCCGCATTTTCGAGCCGGAGGAGATTTCCCGGGGCGCGCAGGTGGTGCTGATTGGCAAGACGGTGGCGCGCAATCTCTATGGCGGGATGGATCCGATCGGCCAGGAATTGCGCATCCGCAACGTGCCGTTTCACGTTATCGGCGTCATGGCGACGAAGGGCCAGTCGACCTGGGGGCAGGATCAGGACGACGTCGTATTCGTCCCGCTCAACACCGCGCGCCAGCGCGTGCTCGGCCGCAACCAGGCCAATGCGCGCGCGGTCGGATCGATCTATGTGAAGGTGCGCGACGGCGAGGACATGGCGCTGGTCGAGGATGAGGTGAAATCGCTGCTGCGCCAGCGGCACCGCATGCAGCCGGGCCAGGAGGACGATTTCTCGATCCGCAACCTCGCCGATATCGCGGCGACCCGTGAAGCCAGCGCGCGCACGCTGGCGATGCTGCTGGCCGCGGTCGCCGGCGTGTCGCTTGCGGTCGGCGGCATCGGGATCATGAATATCATGCTGGTATCGGTGACCGAACGCACCCGCGAGATCGGATTGCGGCTCGCCGTCGGTGCCCGACGATGGGATATCCTTCGGCAATTCCTGTTCGAGGCGACCGGCCTTGCCGCCATTGGCGGATTCATCGGCGTGCTGTTCGGCGTCGGTGCTGCCTATATCGTGTCGAACGCGGCCGGCTGGCCGCTTCTGATCCAGCCGGAATCGATCATTCTGGCGGTGGTGTTTTCCGGACTGGTCGGCGTGTTCTTCGGCTGGTACCCGGCGCTGCGCGCCTCGAAGCTCGATCCGATCGAGGCGCTGCGGCATACCTGAGGCACGGCCTTCAGGCTTTCCCCAAGTGGCGGCACACCGGTTGAATTGCCGCGTGGATTGACGCAGTTTCGCGCCATGGCCGCGATCCTGCATACCGTTCTGCTGCTGATTGCCGTGCTGGCGCTGGTTGCCGTGGTGGCCCGGCGGCTGCGTACCGCGCCTTCGATCCTCTTGGTCGTAGCTGGGGTTATCCTGGCGCTGATACCCGGGCTGCCGCGTATCGCGCTGGCGCCCGAACTGGTCCTGCTCGGCATCCTGCCGCCGCTGATCTATTCCGCCGGCGTCAGCATGAGCTGGCGCGAATTCCGTTTCAATCTGCGGCCGATTTTCCTGCTCGCCTTCGGTTGCGTGATCTTCACCACCTGCGCGGTCGCCGCGGCGGCGCATTATGTTCTGGGCCTGCCTTGGGCAGTCGGCTTCGTGCTCGGCGCCATCGTCGCGCCGCCCGATGTGGTGGCCCCGCTTGCGATCGCGCGCCGGCTCGGCCTGCCGCGGCGCATTCTTGTCATCCTGGAAGGCGAAGGGCTCGCCAACGACGCGACCGCGCTCATCCTCTATCGCTTCGCGGTCGCGGCGGTCAGCAGCGGCCTGTTCTCGCTTCCGCAGGCCGGCGGCACCTTCGCGCTGATCGTGGTCGGTGAAATCGCGTTCGGCATCGGGGTCGGCTGGCTGTCGCTCCGCTTGCGGCACTGGGCGCGTGACCCGCGTGTCGAGATCACGCTGTCGCTGCTGACGCCCTATGTTGCCTTCTGGGTGCCGGAACATTTCGGCGGCTCGGGCGTGCTCGCAACGGTGGCGGCCGGGCTTTATGTGAGCTGGAACGGGCCGCAACTGATCTCGGCGGCGACACGGTTGCAAGGCATCTTCTTCTGGGACCTGTTCGTCTATCTGATGGAAGGCTTCGTGTTCCTGCTGACCGGATTGCAGGCGCGCATCATCTTTGAATCCGCCAAGACCTTTCCGTTCCAGGAGATCGTGATCGCGACCCTGCTGACGACGGCGATCATCATCGTCGCCCGTTTCATCTGGGTCTATCCCGCGACCTATCTGCCGCGCTGGCTTTTTCCCGCCATCCGCCGGCGCGATCCCTATCCGTCCTGGCAGCAAACCTTCGCCATCGGGTTCATCGGCGTGCGCGGCGTGGTATCACTGGCGGCGGCGCTCGCGATTCCGTTGACCATCGGCAGCGGCGCGCCATTCCCCTACCGCGACCTAATCCTGTTCGTCACCTTCGGCGTCATCATCCTGACGCTGATCGGGCAAGGATTGGTGCTGCCGGTGGTGATCCGCTGGCTGCGTCTTGGCGCCAATACCAAACGCGAGCACGAGGAAGAGCGCAAGGCCGAACTCGCCGCGCGTCACGCCGCAATCGAAGCCGCGCAAAGACGGCTGACCGAATTGACGGACGAACGAAAGCTCAGCGACGGCATGTTCACGCTGTTGCGCGCGCGCCATGAGGTGCGCTCCGCGCAATCTCCGCTCGATCTCGCCGAAGGACATGATGCGGTGATGTTGAGCGTAGAATTGCGCACCGAACTGATCGTCGCCGAACGGCAGACGCTGCACCAGCTTTATCGCGCGGGCAAGATCACCGACGAATCGCGCCGGCGCATCGAGCGCGAACTGGATCTGGAAGAAGAAAGCATTGCGTGCCGGAAAGACGCCGCGGCGTCATAGTGATTATTCCGCTGCGGTCTTTCCCGCCACGCCGTGACCATAGCGGCGCTCGATGTAATCGATCACCATCGCCTTGAAATCCTGCGCCACCGTCGGACCGCGCAAAGTCACCGACTTCTTGCCGTCAACGAAAACAGGCGCGGCCGGCGCCTCGCCGGTACCTGGCAGAGAAATGCCGATATCGGCGTGCTTGCTTTCGCCCGGCCCGTTCACGATGCAGCCCATCACCGCGACATTAAGCGCCTCGACGCCCGGATAGCGGGTCTTCCATTCCGGCATCGAGGTGTGAATGAAATTCTGGATGTCGCGCGCCAGTTCCTGGAACGTCGTCGAGGTGGTGCGCCCGCAGCCGGGACATGCTGCGACCAGCGGCACGAATACGCGAAAGCCCATGGTCTGCAGGATCTCTTGCGCAACCTTCACTTCTACCGTGCGGTCGCCGCCGGGTTCGGGGGTCAGCGACACGCGGATGGTGTCGCCGATTCCCTGCTGCAGCAGAATGCCGAGCGCCGCCGAAGACGCAACGATCCCCTTGCTGCCCATGCCGGCCTCGGTGAGCCCGAGATGGATCGCGTAATCGGAGCGCCGCGCAAGCTCGAGATAGACCGCGATCAGGTCCTGCACCGCCGATACCTTGGCCGACAGGATGATGCGGTTTTTCGGCAGGCCCATTTCGACCGCGCGGTCGGCGGACATAAGCGCCGACTGCACCATCGCTTCGCGCATCACGGCGCGCGCTTCGAGCGGCCGCGCAATCTTGGCATTCTCGTCCATCAGATGGGTGAGCAGCTCCTGGTCGAGCGAGCCCCAATTGGCGCCGATCCGCACCGGCTTGCCGTACCGGATCGCGGTCTCGATGATGGCGCCGAATTGCTTGTCCTTCTTGTCCTTGAAGCCGACATTGCCCGGATTGATGCGATACTTGTCGAGCGCTTCGGCGCAGGCCGGATGGTCGGCCAGCAGCTTGTGGCCGATATAGTGAAAGTCGCCGATCAGCGGCACGCGCACATTCATCTTGGCCAGGCGGTCGCGGATTCGCGGCACCGCGCCCGCGGCTTCGTCGCGATCGACGGTGATGCGCACCAATTCGGAGCCGGCGCGCGCCAGCGCCGCCACCTGCCGCGCCGTCGCATCCACGTCGGCGGTGTCGGTATTGGTCATCGATTGCACGACGATTGGCGCGCCGCCGCCGACCGTTACGCCGCCGACATCGACTGCGACAGTTTCGTGACGGGGGTCCGGGGCTCCGACGATAGTGCTGACTTGCTGGTCCATGATCCTAATGTAGCATTTCGCGCGCAAAGCGCGAGGTTGGGTGAATGAGCATTATTTCGGCATATTTACCAAGATCAGCCCGCCGATCACCAGCGCGGCCGCGGCGACGAAACCCGGCGTGATTGGGTCGCCCATTATCACATACCCTGCAAATACGCCGAATAAAGGTGTCAGGAAGGTGAAAGCCGAAAGCCGGCTCGCGGAATAGCGCAGCACCAGCATGAACCAGAGCAGGAATGTGATCGCGACCACCCAGATCGTCTGATAGGCAAACGACCAGAGCGCAACCGATCCCGGAAAATGGGTGATCCGCTCCCCGAGCAGCCACGACATCAGACCCATCAGCGGAATCGAAAAAACGAGCTGGTATTGCAGCGTCTTTTCCGGGGTGATGCGCGCGAGCGAGGTCGCTTTCACCACCAGCGTGGTGAATCCCCAGGCGATGCCGCCGAGCAGCATCAACGCGTCGCCGAAAAGCTGATGCGGGTCGGCCGACGGCACCGGCACCCCGAAAGCGAGCGCAATGCCGACAAACGACATCAACAAGCCGAGCCATTGCGACCAGCGGAAGCGATCTCCGGGGACCATGAAATGCGAGCCGATCACCACCACGAACGGCGCGATGTAGATGAACAGCGTGGCACGGCTCACGGTCGTGTAAAGAAGTCCGCGATAGATGAAGATGAATTCGGTTGCGAACAGGATGCCGGCGACGATACCGGCTCCCAGTGTCGCGTCGCGCATATCGAGCGAGATGCCGCGCGCGCGAGCGTAGCCC
>Ga0190274_10002007_pt1 | contig 11940 bp, 4 predicted proteins | sample Popmic531T_FD_133002 | JGI IMG/M metagenome (GOLD analysis project Ga0190274, IMG submission 133002) | Populus adjacent soil microbial communities from riparian zone of Yellowstone River, Montana, USA - 531 T | ecosystem: Environmental > Terrestrial > Soil > Riparian zone | place: USA: Montana...
ACAGTTGTCTGTGGTATCCGGCACGGTGTCGTTATCGTCATCCGGGTCGCAGACATCGCCCTGAGCGTCGCCGTCGTTGTTCGCCTGGTCCGTGTTAGCGGTGAACTGACAATTGTCCGTGGTATCTGGAACGGTATCGTTGTCGTCATCTGGATCACAGACATCGCCAAACGCGTCGCCGTCATTGTTCGCCTGGTCCGTGTTGGCGGTGAACTGACAGTTGTCTGTGGTATCCGGCACCGTGTCGTTATCGTCATCCGGGTCGCAGACGTCGCCCTGAGCGTCGCCGTCGTTGTTCGCCTGGTCGGTGTTAGCGCTGAACTGACAGTTGTCCGTGGTATCCGGCACCGTGTCGTTATCGTCGTCCGGGTCGCAGACATCGCCAAACGCGTCGCCGTCATTGTTCGCCTGATCCGTGTTGGCGGTGAACTGACAGTTGTCTGTGGTATCCGGCACGGTATCGTTATCGTCATCCGGGTCGCAGACATCGCCAAACGCGTCGCCGTCATTGTTCGCCTGATCCGTGTTGGCGACGAACTGACAGTTGTCTGTGGTATCCGGCACCGTGTCGTTATCGTCGTCCGGGTCGCAGACATCGCCAAACGCGTCGCCGTCGTTGTTAGCCTGGTTGGCGTTCGCCACGGTAGGGCAGTTGTCCGTAGCGTCGGGTATGCCGTCACCATCCCCGTCCAGGTTGGCGACGCAAGGGCCGGTGTTCAGCAGGATCGCGACGGTGTTGGGACCAGTCGTGGCCAGGTCTTTCCTGCCGTCGCCGTTGAAGTCTGCGGCGGCGACGGAAAAAGGCCCATTCCCTGCAATGTAGCCGATGGCCGGTTCGAACGTGCCGTCGCCATTGCCCAAAAAGATCGAAACGTTGTGGGAATTAAGATTCGCCGAGGCGAGGTCTGCCTTGCCATCGCCGTTCAGGTCGCTCACAACGACGGATTGAGGATTAACCCCGTCGGAATAGTTGACTGCAGCTTGGAACGTGCCGTTGCCATTGCCAAGCAGGACAGACAGATTGTTTGAACCGTTGTTCGCGACGGCCAGGTCTGTCTTGTTATCGCCGTTGAAGTCTCCGGCTGCGACGCCCCTGGGTTGAGACCCCGCGGGGTAGTTGACTGTTGGTTGGAACGTCCCGTTGCCGTTACCGATCAGGATCGAGACGTTGTTGGAGTTCTGGTTTGCCACGGCGAGGTCTGTCTTGAGGTCGCCGTTGAAGTCTCCAGCCGCGAGCGATTGAGGAGCACTCCCCACGGTGTAATTCACCGCTGCCTGGAAAGTGCCGTTACCGTTGTTCATCAGGATTGATACAAAGTTTGGAACAGTATTCGTCGCGAGGTCCAGGCTGCCGTCGCCGTTGAAGTCGCCCACAGCAAAGGCTTGAGGATTACCCCCCGTGAAGTAGTTAACCGCAGGTTGGAACGTGCCATTGCCATTGCCCAAAAGGATAGACACGTTGTTGGAAACAGTGTTCGCTACTGCGAGGTCGGCCTTGAGATCGCCGTTGAAGTCTCCGGTGGCGACGCCTCTGGGAGAAGACCCGACGGCGTAGTTGACTGCCGCTTGGAACGTGCCGTCCCCGTTGCCCAGCAGTATCGACACGTTGTTCGATCCGCTGTTCGCGGCGGCGAGGTCTGCCTTGCCGTCGCCATTGAAATCTCCTGCGGCAAGCGCTCGGGGAGAACTCGCGACGACGTAGTTGACGGCTGATCGGAAGGTGCCGTCACCGTTGTTCAGCAGGATCGAGACGGTGGTGGATGTGCCGCTACTCTGCGACACGACGACGTCCGTCTTGCCGTCAATGTTGAAGTCCCCAGCGGTGACGGAACCAGTAGAAACTCCCGCGTTGTAGCCGATGGCTGTCTGGAACGTGCCGTCCCCGTTGCCCAGCAGGATCGACAGGTTGGCGATCGCGCTACTAGAGGTCGCCACGGCGAGATCCGTCTTGCCATCGCTATTGAAGTCCCCCGTGACGACGGAACTAGCAGGCGCCCCAACTCCGTAGTTGACCGCCGCTTGGAACGTGCCGTTGCCGTTACCCAGCAAGATGGACACGTTGTTTGAGCTATCGCTCGCAACAGCGAGATCTGTCTTGAGGTCGCCGTTGAAGTCTCCCGCGGCGAGAGAAAAAGGCCCAGTTCCCGCGGCGTAGTTGACAGCCGCTTGGAACGTGCCGTTGCCGTTACCCAGCAAGATGGACACGTTGTTGGAACCATTGTTCGCCACAGCTAGGTCGTTCTTGAGATCGCCGTTGAAATCCCCCAAAGCAATTGATCTGGGTGTATTCCCTGCGCCGTAATTGACAGCCGCCTGGAACGTACCATCGCCGTTGCCCAACAGGATCGACACGTTATTGGAACTTTGGTTCGCTACGGCAAGGTCTGTCTTGAGGTCGCCGTTGAAGTCTCCCGCGGCGAGAGAAAAAGGCCCAGTTCCGGCGGCGTAGTTGACCGCCGCCTGGAACGTGCCGTTGCCGTTGCCTAGGAGGATCGACACGTTGCTGGAACTAGCGTTCGCCGTGGCGAGATCTGTCTTGGCGTCGCCGTTAAAATCTCCCGCCGCGACGGAAATAGGGTTTGTCCCCGCGGCATAGTTGACCGCAGATTGGTAGGTACCGTCGCCGTTCCCTAGCAGGATAGATACATTGTTGGAATTAAGGTTCGCCGCGGCGAGGTCTGGCTTCCCGTCTCCGTTGAAGTCCCCCACGGCGACGGATCGAGGAAGAGTCCCGACGCCGAAAGTCCTTGAGGCGGAGAAACTCAAAGTGCAGTCGAAAGTGGGATCACATGCATCGCCGATAAGATCCTGGTCGGCGTCGCCCTGATCGGCGTTGGCGGTGTTGGGGCAGTTGTCCAGGTTGCCGCAGATTCCATCGCCGTCGGCGTCGTTCGCCGGGTCGTTAGGGCAGTTATCCGAAGCGTCGGGGATCCCGTCGCCGTCCGAATCCACGAACTCGCCTATCTTGCTTACGAAGGCGTCGAAGTTGCCCGCGTTAGCCGGTTGGATGGGGTTCACGGTCGGGAACCCGGAGCCGAACGTCCCACCCGTGACGTAAGCGTTGCCGAAGGAATCCAGGGCTATGGCTAAGCCCTGAGTGTTCCCGTTGCCGAATCTGCCTGAGTAGACGAGTGATGACCCGGATGTGTCGAGATTGGTCACGAAGGCGCTGCCCGTAGGAGGCGTGAAAGGGTTGAGCGAAGGAAAATCCGATGATCCTGTGTTGCCCGTCACATGGGCCTCGCCGGAGTTGTTGACCGCGATATCTGCACTTCCATCAAACCCGCTGCCGCCCAAATATGTGGAGTAAATGAGTGCGCTGCCCAAAGCATTGATCTTCGTGACGAAACCGTCGCTGCTCCCATTTCGCACCGTCTGGAACGCTCCGACCGTCGTCGGAAAATTCGCTGACTCAGCCTGCCCGGTCACGTAGACATTGCCGGAAGAGTCTACCCCGATTCCGTTGCCCTGGTCCGCGGTGTTGCCGCCGAGAAAGGTGGAAAACACCAATCCGCCCGCCGCGCTTAGTTTCGTCACGTACGCATCGATGAAAGCACTGCCGAGCGTCGGCTGTAAGGCGCCAGCGAGAGGGAAATTGTTTGATTGCGTCAAGCCGGTAAGGTAGGCATTGCCCGACAAGTCGAGGGCGATGCCCGTCCCAGCGTCGAAGCTGCTCCCGCCCAGAAACGTGGAGTAAAGGAGCGCCGAGCCCGCGGGGTTTACCTTGGTGACGAAAGCGTCGAAGGAGGAGCCGCCGGGAGTGGGGTCGAACGCATTGACGGTGGGGAAGTTGTTCGCGCCGGTATTACCCGTCTCGCCGGTGACGTGCGCGTTGCCGAGGGCATCCACCGCAACTCTGCGCCCGCGGTCATCGCCGACGCCGCCCAGATATGTGGAATACACGAGCGCGTTGCCGGAAGCGTTCAGTTTCGTCACGAAGACGTCGCCGAAATTGGGGCCGCCACTATTGATGGTCTGGAAAGCGCCCGCCGTCACGGGGAAATTTGTAGACTTCGTGTTGCCCGTGACGTAGACGTTCCCCGTCTGGTCAACGGCGATGCCGTATCCGAGATCACTGTTGCCACCGCCCAGATAGGTCGAGTATAGGAGTGCGTTGCCCGCGACATTTATCTTCGCAACAAAAATATCGTGGGTGCCCCCGCTAAACGCTCCCTGAATGGGGCTGGCCGTCGGAAAATTCGTGGAGACGGTTCGACCCGTGATGTAAGCGCTGCCGGAAGCGTCCACGGCGATGCCCTGGCCGATGTCCTCGCCAGTGCCGCCGAGGTGCGTGGAATATAGGATCACCGGATCAATGACCAGCGGCCTCATCACGTCGTAATCCGCGACCTCGAAGCCCACTTCGTTCTTCGCGGTCAACATGTAACGGCTGGTGACGGTCTGCCGCTCGCCGTTCACTTCCTGGTAGGCGAGAGGTTTGCGCTGGACGACTCGACCGGCTTGCGTCCAGATTGAGAGATCGCCTTGCTCGTCAACTCTCATCCGGTGTGCGCCATCGAAAGCGAGTTTCACCGTGCGTGGGTCGGCCCCCGGTGCGACAACAATGTCGTATTCGAGTTCCCGTTGATTGCCGTAAAAGACCACGTCCACGCCGGGATACACGTCCTCGTATTTGACCTTGGCGTAATTGGGAACATTGGTGCGCCATTTCGCGGAATCATTGCCAAGGAAATAGTTGTTCTTGCCAGTTAACTCATCCAGGCCGACCACTTGCGGCGAGGGGCTGGCTCCAACAAATTTCATGCGAAGCACTGCCGATTTCGGATTACTGGGTTTTATTATGGAGCGGGCAGCGAGCCCTTCCTTCCGTTCAGTCCGCGATCCGCGAGCCGCAGTCGGCAGCCGAAGCACTGCTTGCGTTGAGGTCAAGAAGAGGCTGTAGCCGCTACCACGAGAGAGAAACTTGACTGAGCCGTCAGTCTGACCCTGATTAGCCTCAAAGCTGAGTGGTAGTTTTCCGTAGTTGTCGATTACTTGCTGCTTGTTCGCTGGAGTTCCCACCTCAGTCGGAGTCGTCGTTGCAGGCAGTGGATCACCAACGGCATTTGCTCTTAACGGAACCAGCTGTTTGAGAGAGCTGGTGGGGGTGAGTATTACGAGCGCCAAGCCAACTAACAGGCCGCTAGAGAGACCTCGAATCGCCATCGTCTTCGTAGTCATTGGGGGAACCTTCCTTTTTTCTTAGCCGGGATTGGGCTCTGGAGTTTCGTAATCACCGTTAGTCCAACGGTGACCGCATTCGTTTACGAGGTTCAGGTGCTGACAGAGCTCGAGTTAAGACTTCCTCAATCTCGTCAATGCAATTGCGAAATCGAGCGTGGTTGGACCAAGCGGCGCCAGATCTGACGAGGGTTCAATAAACCAAAAGCCGCAGCCACCTTTCAAGGAATTGGCCTGGCTGTTTATCCTTCGATTACTAAGTGCAGCTTTTAGGAAAATGCTCCACTTGGTTAGATCTTTATTTCGCGTTGGTGAGCCTGTTACGGTCTGGAGAGCCAGCGGTGAGGGATTGTAGCGGCGTTCCTCGGTGTGCGGCCGTCGTTTCGGGCCAAGCGCCTTCAAATGTGACGAGGGGCGCACACGGAGGAACGCCCCTAGAATCTGGGCTGAGTCAAATGTAATAGCATGGAAGGGCGAGTGGGGGTTATCGCCTGGTGACCGTGAAGTAAAAGTCTTGCGGAAGCTCTACGTTGTTTTTGTCTCTTCGAACGAGCGTTAATTTGTAGCTGGTCTGAGTGAAATAGCTGGCGGGAAGTTTGAAGGAAACTGATTTGCCGGTCTTGTTGACACGCAAGCCCGCCTCTTCGCGGCGTTGCTCGCCGGTGGTTGTTTGAATGATTGCTCGAAAGCTTGATAATTGCGCGTCGCTTTCAACAGGCAACGTGAGTAAGACAAATCTCGCACTTCGCCGGAGAGTCACGTTATCGGGCGTGCCCATTGAGCGCAAAGGCGGAGTGATTTCCCACGAAACGGTTACGGGCTCCGCTGGTTGCAGACTTGCCAAGTGTTCTGCCTGCGCATCATTTGTCTGTTGCTCAAGTTTGAGTTGCTCCTCCAACTGACGTATCCGCTCAACATCGGAGCGCGAAGTGCGTGCGCCTTCCTCGAGTGAGACTTTCTCGTTTTGAAGCCCGGTTACCTGCGCCCGCAGTTGATCATTGTCTTGGCGCAGTCGTCTAAATTGAAGAAAGAGAAATAGTAGAGCTAACGCCAGCACTAAAAGACTGGCGACCATGATGTTTTGCAGTCTTGCCGGCGGGCTTGATGGTGACGTCAGCGGCGATCGCCACCAGGGGATATCAGCAGGCACGTGCGCTTTTAGGAATTGATTAGCACGCGTTCTATCTTCGTCAGTAAACTCCAACATCGCCCTGGCAACCGCGAGTTTTTGCTGTCCATCCGGCAACTTGTCCAGGTAATGCGTGAACGCCTGTTGCTCTTTTTCGTTCAGCAATCCACGCGCGAGCGTGTCGAGAAGCTCGGTCTCAACCACGAGTAGTTCGTCAAAGAGATCATCTTCCTCAAAATAACGCTCGGCAATCTCTGAACGTTCTTTTTCGTCCAGCTCACCCAGGAGATACTTTTCTAACACCTTGTGATTAGGCAATTCCTTGTCCAATGTGTCCGGCCTTTCCAGTGTTTAATGACGATTCGGGTGATTTACGCTCTGAGTCGCAAAATTCGTACTCTGAAACCTCGCCGCTATCGATCGTTTTCAAGACTTTCAGCGATGCACCTTTCGAGCTTTGCTCGAATCTTGATTGCTTCCTTTCGCAGTTTTTTGATCGACATGCCGAGCCGTTCAGACAGGGCTTTGCGGTTTCTCTTGTCGTCGCCGGACTGCGAGCCTTGATGGTATTTGATTATTAACGCCCGCTCGTAAGGCGACAGCTTTTGCAAGCAACTCTCCAGCTGCAGGTACAGCAAATCCGCAACTGAGTTGTCAGCCAATAACGGCTCGGGAGTGGTTTCAGAGATCTGAGACTCTCTACGTTTCTGGCGGGTTCGCCGGCATTCCTTTTCAACCAGCTTCGCGACCGCATAGGTGAAGGTCGCCGGATTGACCTCGATCGTAGTGCCCTTTGAAAGAGCATTTACCACTCTGGAGATTGTTTCGTCAGCGCAGTTCTGCGGGTCCGGACAGCGCTCGACAGCGAAGTATCTGATCAGCTTCTGTTGAATCGAGCTGTACCATTCTGGTGTGAGGAAGTTGACATTCATGAAGTATCTGAGTCTTCAGATTGCTCGCTCACTGTTTTCCCAGCTGTTATTTCCACTCGCCTTGCATCACAAAAGCACTCCAATAATAAGGGGCGCTCCGGTTCGGACTGCGCCACATCTCTATTTGCGCCTGGCGCAGCGCCGCGGCGGGGCGCAGTTGCTGCTGGCCCAATACTCTTTCATAAAAAGCCGTCATCAAGTCAGCAGTAGCCTCTTCTTCAACCTTCCATAAACTCGCCACGACTCGTGGCGCGCCAGCGTACATGAACCCCCGAGTGAGTCCGACAAGTCCTTCACCTCTTATTGATTTTCCTAAGGCGGTTTCGCAAGCGCTCAGGGAAACCAATTCCACCGGCATTTTTAAGTTATAGACATCGCCGAGCCGAAGGATACCGTTCGCTTGTGGTTTGCCTTCGCGATCAACCAGCGAAAGCAGGATTCCTGATAATTCGGGATACCGGGTGTCAAGCAAACCGTGCGTAGCAAAATGCACAAATCGATATTCCCCCAGTTCTGCGCTGGTTGCCGTCTCATAGTTCACATCGAAATCCAGCAATGTCTTTTGCTGATCCTTCGGCACCAGGGCTGCTATGGACAATGCCTCTTTGCGCGTATAAGGCAAGCGTGCAAGCGGCTGTCCTTCCTCAATCATCCTGGTGCTTACTTGATAATCCCTCAGAGCTTTCAGCGTCCGCTCCGCCAGGTTTGTCTTCCCTCGATCATCAGCTCCCGCTGACCCTGATGTATCGCCCGGCATCTTCAATAAAGAGCTTCGTGATTTTGAGTTGTGGATCACTCGCTGGTCCGTGGGCTCGAATACAGGATCAGCAAAAACGGCGACGGTTTTGGTGGCGGGCTTGCGTCCTTCGAGGTCACGCCTGAGCAGTGCCAGCGCTGAGGCTGAAGGCAGATAGACAATCTCGTGATCAAGAATTAATGGCGCATCTGCGTCGCGGCTATCGACTTGCTTCCCGCGCATTTCAACCGCGATATTTCTCCATGCCTCAGGCACGGGAAGTGAACCGAAAGGAATGTATTGCAAGGCCCCGTCGCCTACAATAACCAGTCGTTTTTTTCCCAGCTGCGAGGCGACCGGCCCGAGTAGCATTTGACTCAGTCGCAAAGCAGCCGTTTTATATTCCGCGTCCGATTTTGTGATGCGTGCTTCGCGTTGTGCGCCAGTTTCCCTGGGAAGTTTCTTGGTTCGAGCAGTCAACAGCTCATAGACGCGCTCCGCCGTATCCTTAATGCGAGACCCTTTCTCCAATTCAAAGCTATTGATTGAGGTTGGCGTCACTGCCCATAGATAGTTATGTTCCTCGCCCAGCGCAAACTCTAACAAGAGCGTATCGGCATCGAGTAGTTGCTGAATCTCCTTGAGCGTTAGTGGTTGCGGTTGAGTCAGTGCGGCATACCGCGGACTGGTGATCCTGATCTTGTCTTCGACCTCTTGAAACGCGGTGGTGAGCGCCTCAAGCTCCTGCTCAGCCCGCTGCGCTTGTTGCGCGGTGTGCCTGAGGTTGAGCAACCGAATTCTTTTGGCGGTGGTGGCTGTAATGATTTTTTGCAACTCTCGCTCGCGCTGAAGGAGTCCTGGATCGACGCCCTGGCGGATGTCGGCGCGAGCTTCAGCCAGGAGGTCAAGCAAAGTGCGGGCGCGGGCTCGCTCACTGATTTGTAACGCAGCTGCGTCATATCCATGGGAAGGATTGCGTCGATGCAAGAGTGAGAGTAGTTCAAGGTAGAATTCGTAATATCTCTGAGCATAGGCAGTGTAGTTAACGCGTAATGTTTCGCTCCCGAGCTTCACGCGCACCGATTCCAGGATGTTGATAGCGGCCTCAATCTGCTCGCGAGCCTCGACGAGGTTGCCACGGTCTCGCTCGCATTCGGCTAAGCGGTGGCGCGTCTCAACTTCTCCCATGCTATCGCCAAGGGCACGTCGAACCGGCAACGCCTGGCTGTAATAATCTATCGCCTGCGGCATCTCACCCCACCTGTCATGTATCCAGCCGATGCCGTGCAGGATCAACCCTTCACCCTTGCGGTCGCCCATTACTCTCATCAGCCGTAGCGCGTCCTGATTGGTATCTAACGCCTTCTGTTTCTCGCGCAATTGGACATAGAGCCAGGCGAGTCCGAGCAGTGTGTAAGCTTCCTCCCTGCGGGCGCCGATGGCACGATTTATCGATAAAGCCCGACTGTTGAGGCCCAGCGCTCGTTGATACTCACTCAGGTGAGTGTAGCTTGAGGCCATTCCAAGAAGCGCCCTCGCTTCGGCCTCGCGATTGCCGATACTGCGACTGAGTGTGAGAGCCTGACTGAAGTTGTTTAGGGATTTCTGGTGTTCGAACAATGAGGTATAAACCCAACCGATGTTGATCAGCACATTGGGATCTTCGACGAGATTGCCAACATTCCGGTAGATCATTAACGCTCGATTAAAGGAATCCAGTGCTTCCTGCTTTTGTCCGAGATCATTGTAAACATCACCGATGTTGACCAGTGCGTGAGCCTCTCCAGCGCGATCACCAGTGGCTCGCCGGATCAAGAGCTCTTGACTCAAGTCTTCGAGCGCTCGAGTTAGTTCACCCGCATAAAGACGAACTTCGCCAAGTTTACTTAGCGCATCCGCTTGCCCTTTTTGGTTGCCTAACGAACGATAGAGCGAGAGTGCTTCCAGATACTTCTTGATCGCGCTCTCCACAGATCCCAGGTCGCCTTTCGAGCGCAGTCGTTCCGCTTCCGCAAACAGAGCCAGCGCGGTTCGGTCGCGGTCCTGTTCGGACGGCGCTTGCGTCGTTGCAATTCTTGCTTGATTTGTTCTGCTTGCCACATCTCTTGCCGGGGAGCCCGACTCCGCGCGATTGATGCCGGAAGTCCGGGCAAACATTAAGACAGACCTGTTCCTCTGTGACGGAGTATCAAGCTCGATAAGCTGTGATCCTGTAGACGCAGGAGGCACCACCACCAGCCAAACAGTTAGCAAGAGTTGGATCATACGTGGTCCCGTAATCATGGTGAGCCTTCCTTCCGGGGCCGGGATTGTATAACTCTCCGGTACTAATCAACCAGACAAAGGCTCCTCCCATGGTCTAAGTTCGATCCGAAATCGGTTGGGTTAATTTGCTCAGAGAGAAGGTCATTGCTAGCATCGTCGCGCTTCTGACAGGATAATACGGCAAAGAGTGAGCGAAATGTTCATCCGATTCCCGGGGTTACCTCCTTTACCCTCTCGCTGCTTCGGCGCTACGAGTCTTAAAGCAACGGCGAAGCGATAGCCACGTTGAGAGAAATGCAAAACCGGCGAAGGAAGCTCTAGCTTGCCTTAACCGTCAAACGGTCAAGCTGGTTTCGGCCCATGGTAAAGCACCTCCAATATCTGACTAAGCGATTACGTTTCGCCAGCGCGATTGCACTGGGGGCATTGCTCGTTGCGTGCACAAGCTACGCACCTTCGCAGTCCAGTTCAATGAACACGCTGCCGTCGGTTGTAGCTACAGTTAATGGCCGGACCATCTCGTCGAAGCTTTATGAAATGTATTTGAAGAACGGTCGCGCGGAACTGGGACTCGATTCCAACACCGAAGACGGGCGTCGCAAAATCGATCAACTGCGCGAGGCGATCGTCTCGGAGCTGATTGACCGGACGCTGATTGCCGAAGAAGCCGAACGCCGCGGTTTATCTATATCGCCAGACAAGATGGCGGAAGCTGAACGGAAAGCTATAGCTGAGTTAGGAGGAGAGCAAAGTTACGACGCTTATCTCAGTGAACATCGTTTGACGAGGGAAGAGTATCGACAGACGGTCAGAATGCAGCTTTACGGCGACATGATTCGCAATGAATTAAACCGCGGTGTGGCAGTCACTGACGAGGACCTGAAGGTTTACTACACAGCGCATCGAGGCAACCAGGAGTTTCAACAGCAAGAGCGCGTTACCGCCGCGCATATTCTGGTCGCGGCTCGCGCGAATCTGATCTCGCAACAACTTGAACGCGACAAGCGTCTCGCCGGTGAGGCACTCAAGCAGAATATTAAAGATGAGATGGAGCGCCGCCGTCAGCGGGCGGTTGAGATCGGGCGCAAAGCCAAATCGGGAGCGGATTTCGTTGCCCTGGCTCGCCAGTTCTCCGAAGACCCCGGCACACGCGAGAGTGGTGGAAGCTTGGGAACGTTTGGCCGCGGGTCACACCCGGCCGCTTTCGATGAAGCGGCATTCAAACTGAAGCCGGGCGCGATCAGCGAGGTGGTCCAGACCGAATATGGTTTTCATGTGATCAAAGTCTCCGCTCATGAATCGATGCGCACGCAAAGCCTGATTGAGGCCTCACCGGAGATTCGTCGCCGTTTATTGAGTGAGTGGGAGGCGAAGAATCTGACTGACTGGCTTAAGGCGGCTCGTCAAAAGGCCTCAGTCCGAATTAACGAACCATTCCGCTTCGGGGCGCTGAAGACTGAGTTCCCTGCTATGTGATTTCCACTACATTCTTCCTGGTTGATCTCAAAGAAGAGCGGGGGCATGCCCACCTTCCCATCCTCGAGATCTGGATTCGTCGCACCAGGAGTCAGAACTACGCTTCGATTAGCGCGGGTTGGAATCAGCACTCAATCTTGATTAGCTCGAGGTTGGGAATCATGATTGAACCTTGATTAACTCGAGGTTGGGAAGGCGGGCATGCCCCCGCTCTTCGTGCG
>Ga0190274_10002008_pt1 | contig 11940 bp, 13 predicted proteins | sample Popmic531T_FD_133002 | JGI IMG/M metagenome (GOLD analysis project Ga0190274, IMG submission 133002) | Populus adjacent soil microbial communities from riparian zone of Yellowstone River, Montana, USA - 531 T | ecosystem: Environmental > Terrestrial > Soil > Riparian zone | place: USA: Montana...
CGGGGCGATGTCAGGGAAGGCGGCCCGCACGCCCAGCACGGCGGCGACCAGTTCCTGCCTGCCGCCCTCGCCGACGCCCGGGATGTCATGGTCGAGGTAGTCCTCGGCCAGCACCTCGTCGGCAACGGCGGTGTCGCCCTTGGCCATCAGGCCGCTGTACAGGCGGCGAACCAGGTTCTTGTTGCCATCTGCCGTCGTCATCGTGCCTCCTGGCGTCGGTGTGTGCGGCCTATCCCGCTTCGGAGGGCTTTGCCGCCGCGAGGACCTGCTCCCGGGTCAGCTCCATGCCGTGGGCCTCGCGATCGTGTTGCCTGGTCGCCTCGAGCAGTGCATCCTCGGGACCTTGCAGCGACCAGCCGCACTCGCATTCGATGACCATCTGCATGTTGACCTCCCGGGTCGAAACTTGGCCTGGCAGGGTTGGAATCGGGTTGGGATCAGGTTGGTGAGCGTCCGCGTCTATCTGACGGGTATGGTGAGCGTCCAGCAAGGCATGACGCTGGTCCCGCAACGAGCGTTCCCCGGCCCCCAGGGCCGAGTCGTCTTCGCGATGCTCGCCGCCGAGCATGGCACCCCGGTATCCCGCGACCAACTGGTCGAGGAGGTCTGGAACGGGAGCCCGCCGGTCGGATGGCAGGTGGCCGTGCGGGCGCTGATCAGCAAGGTACGCGGCCTGCTCGAGCCGGTCGCGGGCCGCCCTGGTCAGGAGCTCATCACCGCCGCGTTCGGCTGCTATCAGCTGAATCTGCCTGACGGGGCCTGGGTCGACCTGCACGCGGCCGCGGCCGCCGTGCATGCGGCCGAGACCGCACTTGTCGCCGGCCACCTCGACTGGGCGGGAGCCGAGGCGCTGGTCGCGAGCATGATCAGCCGCCGTCCGTTGCTCGCCGGGGTCGACGGCCCATGGGCCAGCGGGCGACGCCGGTGGCTCCAGGACGTGCGCATCCGAGCGCTGGAGTGCCTGAGTGAGGTCTGGCGGCGCAAGGGCGACCATGGCCAGGCCGCCCGCGACGCCGAGACGATCCTTGGGGTGGATCCCTACCGCGAGACCGCCTACCTGAGGCTGATGCTGGCGCACGCTGCGGCCGGGAACCGGGCCAGCGCGCTACTGGTCTACGAGCGCTGCCGCGCCCGGCTCGCCGACGACCTAGGCACCTCTCCTGGCGCCGCGATCCAGGCGCTGCATCTGGACCTACTCCGGGAACGCTGATCCCGAGGCTGCGGCATCCTCGCCCTTGGTCTCCACACGATGTACAGCAAGCTGTTCGGCCCTGCTGGTCCGGCTAGACAAGGAGCACACCGGGCCCAGGCCAGCCAGCTGCTACCAGGAAGCGTCGAGGGACAGGGCGGCCCAGTAGTCCGCACCCACGGTGGCGGCGTACCGGAGGCGCCAGCCGGCTGGGTGGGCCAGGTCGAGGACGGTCGGGAGACCGGCCTGCAGCCACCGTCCCCACGGCCCGACCCGATCCCGGTACTCGTACCGGACGACCATGGGTCGCAGCGTCCCATGGCGGGGAGCGCGTCCGCTCACCAGCAGTCGCCCGCCCGGCCCACAGGCCGTGGCCAGGCGATGCAGGAGCTGCGCGGCGCCGGCGGGCGTCCCGGCCAGGCCAAGGTTGCCGTCGAGCAGCAGGGCCGTGCCGGCTGGCGGCAGCGGGCCGGAGCAGGCGTCGGCGTGCACCCAATGGCGCAGCCCGAGCGATCGGGCGAGGCCGAGGGCCAGGAGCGACCGGTCCAGCCCGATGGCGGTCAGCCCGCGGTCCTGCAGAAGTCGGGCGTGGCGGGCAGGCCCGCAGCCGACGTCGAGCACCGGCCCCTCGACCAGGTCGAGCAGCGCCCGTTCCTGGGTGGTCACGGGCGCGAAATAGGCGGCCAGGTCGTGGGTGAGCCGGCGCCCGGACCCGACCCGGAGCCAGACAGGCGACCGCCGGCCGACGGCGAAGTCCACCATGGCCGTGCCGAGGAGATCGACCGCGGGCGCCGTGGTCACGGGACCGCGGCCGGGGCGGAAGCGAGCAGCTCGGTGGCCGCCGCGAGGGTGGCCGGGGCGCCGTCCAGCTCGCCGGCGGCGAGGGCCATGGCCAGGTCCTCGACCCGGTCGAGGTCGCGCAGCGGCGGCAGCAGGGCGACGGCGAGCCCGCCGCGGGCTGCTCGGCTCAGGGTCTTGGCCAGGACGAGTTCGGTGCCCATCGGGACTCCGACGAACAGCTCGGGCCGGAGCGCCTTGGCCGCGACCAGATAGTAGCCGCCGTCCAGGGCCGGGCCGAGGACGACGTCGGCCTCGTCGAGCAGGGCGAACGCCCGCCGGTAGCTGGCGGGCGGGGCATGGGGGGTGTCGGCGCCGACGATCGCCACCCGGTCGGCGCCCGTCCCGAGCAGGTCGCCCAGGCAGGCCGCCAGGCGGTCGCCGAGGTCTCCGCCGCCCTGGGCCAGCAGGCCGAACCCCGGTGCCAGCCGGCCGAGCCGCTTCCTGGCCTCGGCGGGCGTGAAGCACAGCCACGGGTCCGCGCCGCTGGCGCGGACCGCTGCCAGGGTGTCGGCCAGCATGGCGGCCGCCGCCCTGGCCGCCCCCGCCTCCCCCAGGGCCGGCGCCAGGCGGGTCTTGGCCAGCCCGGCGACCGGCTCCTTGGCGATGACGGCCAGCGCGTCCCGGCGCCGCCCGCGCCCGACCCCGGGCGCTGTCACCGGCCGGACCTCCGCGACCGGGTCGTGGCCAGTGACCGCCGGACCGCCGATCGCGCCCGTATCCGGGGGCCCTCGGCGAGCAGGCGGCAGGTGACGCCGGCCATGGCCGCGGTGGCGCGGAGGCTTCCCCGCAGCGATCCCGACACCTTGCTGGCGCCGCCGGCGCGGGGCCGGTGGCGGACCGGGACCTCGACCACCCGCAGGCCGGCCCGGCCGGCTCGGCCGACCATCTCCAGCGGCCAGCCCTGGCCGCGGTCGCGGACGCCCAGGGCGAGCAGCGTGTCGCGGCGTATGGCCCGGAACGGCCCGAGGTCGGACAGGGGAACGCCGAACAGGATCCGGCAGGCCAGTCCGAGCGTCCGGTTGGCCGCCACCGCGAACGACGTCATTGCTCCGGGCTCCCTCGTGCCGGTGGTTCGCGACCCGACCACCAGGTCGGCCTGGCCGCGCAGCACCGGCCCGGCCACCGCGGCCAGGTCGGCGCCGTCGAAGGAGCCGTCGGCGTCGGCGAAGGCCAGCACCTCGGCCTGGGGCGAGGCCTGCACCCCGGCCCAGCAGGCGGCGCCGAACCCTCGCCGGGGCTCGGCGACGACCCTGGCCCCGGCGGCCGCGGCCACCGCGGCCGTGTCGTCGCTGGAGCCGTTGTCGACCACCAGCAGATCCACACCGGTCGGGAACGAGGCGAGCGCGGCCGGCAGGGCCGTGGCCTCGTCGAGGGCGGGGAGCACGACGGTGACACCGGACAGGTCCATGCCGCCCAGTGTCCGGATCGACCCTGACGAGCATCGCGCAGCCGCCTTACAGACTGGTGACGGATCTCCCAGGCCCCGCCCGACTGGACCGCTCGCGGCTAGCTTCGGGCCATGGGAATGCGAGGGGATCCGGGCGATCCCGGGGGGATCCGGGGGCTGTGGATGAGCCGGAGCACTCCGCTTCCCGGCTGGGCTACGCTCCCCCACCGGGGGACCCGGCACCGGACCGGGTGGGTGCGGCGTGCCCGGGGCCGGGGGCTCCGGCATGGCGTCGGCCGGGGGATCGGAGGGTCGGCCGGCGGGTCGCCGGCCGACCCGGCGTTCGCCAGGGCGACGGCGGCGGCCGTGGTCGTGGTGGTGGTGGCCGGGACGCTGGGGATGCTGTGGCTGCGCGGCTGGGGCCGGGTCGGGTTCGAGGTCGCGAGCGTGCCCTGGTACTTCAGCTTCCCGTTCTATGTCTTTCCCGACCCGCAGCTCGACCTGGGCTGGGCGGCCGCCGCCCTTCCGGTGGTGGCGGCCACGGTGGCGGTGGCGCTCGTCCTGTACCGCGATCGGATGGTCTGGGGGTGGCGGGTGGCCGCCTCGGCCGGGCTGGCCGGGGTCATGGCCCTGGCCGTGGCCGCCCTGGCCGGCGGGCCTCCGGCATGGGCGGCGCCGTTCGACTATGCCGGGGAGTACCCGGCCGGGGTCGGCCAGGTCGGCGCCCTCCCCACCTTCCTGCGCGAGTACGCGTCCCGCCTGCCCCAGCTGCCCAGCCACGCCACCGGCCACCCGGCCGGGGCGATGGTGCTGTACGTCCTGGTCGCACGGGTCTGGCCCGGGTTGACCGGGGCCGCGCTGGCTACGGTCGCGGTCGGGTCGCTGGGGGCGGTGGCGGCCGGCGGGCTGGCCCGCGACGAGCTGGGCGAGCGGGGCGGCCGCCTCGCCCTGACCCTGTGGGTGGTGGCTCCCGGGGTCGTCCTCTACCTGGCCACGTCGGCCGACGCGGTCTTCGCGGCCGTCCTCGGTGCCGCCGTCCTGGCCGCCCACCGGGGGCTGCTGCGACGCTCGGCCGCCTGGACGGTGGCCGGCGGGGTCCTGCTCTGGGCCGCCTCGATGCTCACCTACGCCGCCGTGCTGCTGCTGGTGTTTCTCGGTGTCCGCGCCCTCGGCCGGCTGGCCGTCGACCGGGCCTGGGTGCTGCGCTGGGCGGCTGCCACCAGCCTGGTCGTGCTCGGCCTCGCTGGCGGCCTGTGGCTGGCCACCGGCTACGACGTGCCGGCCACGGTGCTGGCCGTTCACCGCGCCTACCAGGCGGCGCCCGGGTCGGCCGGCCGGTCGCTGGTCCACTGGCTGCCCGGCGACCTGCTCGCCTTCGGGGGCATGCTGGGGGTGCCGTTGCTGGCCGCGCTGGCGGCCAGGGCGGTCGCCGTGGTCCGCGAGCGCGCCTGGGCCTCGGTCGACGCCGCCGCCCTGGCCACATTGCTGGCCGCCGCCTCGTGGGGCTTCACCAAGGGCGAGGTCGAGCGCATCTTCCAGTTCCTGGTGCCGCTGGTGCTTGTTCCGACGGTCCGGCAGCTGCTGGCCTGGCGAGCCCCGGTCCCGGTGGTGGTCGGGTTGCTGGTCGGCCAGACACTGCTGGTGCAGGTGGTGTTTGCCACCCGCTGGTGACCAGGACCTCGGCGTCCGGCAGCTACGACCGCCCCGACGGGACCGGCTCGCGCAGCTCGGCTCGGGCGAGTTCGGCCACGCCCCGGGCGAAGCCGACCGTGGCCCGGAAGCCGAGGCGGCCGGCGGCCAGGTCGGTGGAGGCGAAGACGTGGCGGACGTCGCCGGGACGCCAGCCGCCCACGATCTCGGGGGCGGGGCCGCCCACGGCGGCGGCGAGGGCGGCCGCCAGCTCGCCGACGGTGTGGGGGTGGCCGCTGGCCACGTTGAGGGGGCCGGCGACCGGCTCGGGCGCGGTCAGGGCGAGCAGGCTGGCCCGGGCGACGTCGGTCACGTGCACGAAGTCGCGCCGCTGGGCGCCGTCCTCGAGGACCCGCGGCGGCCGCCCGGCGGCCAGGGCGCTGCGGAAGATCGCCGCCACCCCGGCATAGGGGGTGTCGCGGGGCATCCGCGGCCCGTAGACGTTGTGGTAGCGCAGGGCGGTGACCGGCGGGCCGCCGGCCAGGGCGCAGGCGGCGGCCAGGTGCTCCTGGTGCAGCTTGGTGGCCGCGTAGACGCTGCGCGGGCCGGTCGGGGCGTCCTCGGTGACCGCCACCGGCTCCAGGTCGGCGCCGCAACCGGGACAGGGCGGCTCGAACCGGCCAGCCGCCAGGCGCGCCGCCGATCGCGGCTCGGGCCGGACCGGGCCGTGCTCGCCGCAGCGGTAGGCACCCTCGCCGTAGACGACCATCGAGCTGGCCAGCACCAGCCGATCGATGCGGCGACGACGCGCCACGGCGGCCAGCAGGACGGCGGTGCCCAGGTCGTTGTCGCGCGCGAACTCGACCACGTCGCGTACGTCGCGGCCCAGGCCGACCATGGCTGCCTGATGGCTGACCGCGTCGACGCCGTCCAGGGCACGGTCCAACACCCTGGCTGCTTTGGGGTCGGCCAGGTCGGCCTCGACATGCTGGACGTCGTCGCGCAGGTAGCCGGGCCGGCAGGCGTGGGCCCTGGGGTGGAGGCGGTCAAGGGAGACGACCTCGTGGCCGGCCTCGGCCAGGAGGTCGACGACGTGGCTGCCGACGAAGCCGGCCCCACCGGTGACCAGGACACGCATGATCGCCAGGTTGCCCGGCTCGCAGCCAGGAGAGCAACGCAATCGTGCTTACGAACTCGTGACGGGATCGGGACGGACCTGGCAGGGCCATCCAGGTTGTGCCACCGTCGAGGCCGGAAGGAGGGACCGTGGCCGGGGAACGGATCCTGGTCGTCGACGACGAGCCGACCGTCCGCGAGGTTGTCCAGCACTACCTGGAGCGGGAGGGTTACCGCGTCCAGGCGGCCGAGGACGGCCCGGCCGCGCTGGCGGCGTTCGGCACCAACGTCCCGGACCTGATGGTCCTGGACCTGATGCTGCCCGGCGTGGACGGTCTGGAGGTGTGCCGGCAGGTCCGCGCCAAGGCTTCCACTCCGATCATCATGCTGACCGCCAAGGGCCACGAGTCGGACCGGATCGTCGGGCTGGAGCTGGGCGCCGACGATTACGTGGTCAAGCCGTTCAGTCCCCGCGAGCTGGTGGCCCGCGTCCGCAGCGTCCTGCGCCGGACCCTGGACGGCGACGGCCGAGGTCCGTCGCCGCCGCTTCGCGCGGGCGACGTCCAGGTCGACCCGGTCACCCGCGAGGTCACCGTCGCCGGGCGGCCGGTCTCCCTCACCGTGCGCGAGTTCGACCTGCTGGCCTTCCTGGTCAGCCATCCACGCCAGGTGTTCAGTCGCGGCCAGCTGCTGCGCCAGGTCTGGGAGTACAGCTGGCTCGGGGACACCTCGACCGTCACGGTGCACGTGCGGCGGCTGCGGGCCAAGGTCGAGGACGACCCGTCCAACCCGCTGCGGCTGCAGACGGTGTACGGGGTCGGCTACCGGTTCGTCCCGGTGGAGCCGTGAGCGTACGCAGCCGAAGGTCCGGGGGCCTCAGGTCTAGACCCCCGGTCGGCTGGGCCGGTCTGCCCGCGTTGGGCTGGTTCCTGGCCGGTCTGGCCGGCAGTGCCCTGGTGGCCAGTCTGGTCGGGATCCCACCCGGCGAGGCCGGCACGCTGCTGGCCGTCATCACCCTGGCCGCCCTGGTCGTGGTCGCGGCCGGGCTCGGACTCCAGGGGCGGCTGCGTCGGCGCCGGGCCAAGGTGGCCAGGCAGGGCGCCCTCACGGCGGCGGTGACGGCGGCTGTCGCCCTGGCCGGCCTGTGGGCGGTCAGCGCCCAGATGCTCGTCTCCAGCCACGACCTGGCCGTGGTGCTCGCCTCGCTGCCGGTGGCGGCCGGGGCCGGGGTGGCCTACGGGGTGGCCACGGCCAGGCAGGTCGCGGCCGACCTGGAGGCTCTGGCCGGGACGGCCAGGCGGCTGGAGGCCGGCGACCTGGCCGCCCGGGCCCGAGTCCAGGGAACCGCCGAGGTCGCGCTGATCGCCGAGACCCTGAATGCGGCCGCGGCCCGCCTGGCCGAGGCCCGCGAGCGGGAGCGGCGCATGGAGCAGGAACGGCGGGACCTGATCGCCTGGGCCTCCCACGACCTGCGCACCCCGCTGGCCAGCCTGCGCGCCCTGGCCGAGGCCCTGGCCGACGACCTTGCCCCCGACGAGGCGACCCGGCACCGCTACCTGGCCGGCCTGACCGCCAACGTCGAGCGGCTCAGCGGTCTGGTCGACGACCTGTTCGAGCTGGCAGCCATCCAGGCCGGAGCGGTCAGCCTGCAGCTGGAGCCGACCTCCCTGCCCGACCTGGCCGCCGAGGTGCTGGACCGGTTCGAGCCGGAGGCGGCCGCGGCCGGGGTCCGGCTGGAATGCCAGGTGGACGGCGCCCAGCCGGTGCTGGCCGGCCGGGACCAGCTCGGGCGGGTGCTGGCCAACCTGGTCGTCAACGGCATCCGGCATACCCCCCGCGGCGGTCGCCTGCGGTTGGCCGTTGCCGACGGTGGCGACTGCGCCGTCCTGCGGGTCACCGACACCTGCGGCGGCATCCCCGAGGACGACCTGGCCCGCGTTTTCGACCAGCTCTGGCGGGGCGACCCGGCTCGCTCGACCAAGGGCGCCGGGCTGGGGCTGGCCATCGCCCGTGGCCTGGTCGACGCCCACGGCGGCACCATCGGCGTGGCCAACGTCCCCGGCGGCTGCGAGTTCACCGTCCGCCTGCCCTCGACCAGCGGCCCGCCAACCGTGAACGGGCGACGGAGCCTTTCGGACCGCTGATCGAGTCCTTACAGCCTGGGAACACCAGGTCCCAGCAGCCATCGGCCCTCCTAGGCTGGCCCCATGGGCCCGACCTTCACCTCTCCGGCCAGGAGCGAGCGGAGCACCGCCATGCTTGGCGTCGCGCTCGGCGTCCTGTTCGGCGTCTGCCTGCTCACCGGCCTGCTGTCGCACCTGATCCAGCAGCCACCGGGCTGGTTCGCCTGGCCCAGCCGGCCCGTCTGGCTGTACCGGTGGACCCAGGGCCTGCACGTGTTCTGCGGCATCGCGGCGGTCCCGGTGCTGTTGGCCAAGCTCTGGTCGGTCTACCCCAACCTGTACCGCTGGCCGCCGGTGCGCGGTGTCGCCCACGCCATCGAGCGGGCGGGGATCGTCCCGCTGCTCGGCGGGACGCTGCTGCTCCTGGTCACCGGGCTGATGAACATCGGCTACTGGTACGGCTGGAGCTTCGACTTCATCAGGACCCACTACTGGACGGCCTGGATCGTGACCGGGGCCCTGGTCGTCCACCTCGCGGCCAAGCTGCCGGTTCTCCGCCGCGCCCTGGCCAGGCGGCACGCCGCCGCCGATGGCGCCAGCGATCTGGAACGGCGCCGGTTCCTGGTCGCCACCGGCGTCGCCGCCGGCGTGCTGCTGTTGACCACCGCCGGGTCGGCGTTCACGCCGCTGCGGCGCCTGGCCGTGCTGTCGCCCAGGCGCCAGGGTGTCGGCCCCCAGGGCCTGCCGGTCAACAAGGACGCCCGATCGGCCGGGGTCGCCGCCAGGCTGGACGACCCGGGCTGGCGGCTGGCCGTCGGCGGCCGGGTCGCCCGCCCGGCCACCCTGACCCTCGACGATCTGCGGTCGCGGATGGTCGGACCCATGGGCCACGCCGCGCGGCTGCCGATCGCCTGCGTCGAGGGCTGGAGCCAGGAGGCCCGCTGGCGCGGGGTGCGCCTGCGCGACCTGCTCGAGGAGGTCGGCGCCCGGCCTGACGCGGCCGTCCGGATCCAGTCCCTCCAGCGCGGCGGCTACTCCAGCGCACTGCTGAACCCGTCCCACGCCCGCGACCCCGACACCCTGCTGGCGCTGGAGCTCAACGGCGCCCCACTCCATCCCGACCACGGCTACCCGGTACGGCTGATCGCGCCCAACAATCCCGGGGTCATGCAGACCAAGTGGCTTGAGTCGGTGACCGTCCTTTGACCGATCTGCGGGCCGCACCGGATGAGCCGGAGCCGCCGGCGGGCTGGCGATGGTGGACCGGACTATCGGTCGGCGGCGCCATCGGCCTGTTCGGGCTGGCTGGACTGCTCCGCAATGCGACGAAGACGATGCCGCTGGTCTGGCTGAGGTGGCTGGTCGGGCTCGTGCTGGTCCACGACTTCGTGCTCGTGCCGCTGGTCCACCTGACCGGTCGCCGGCTGCGCGACCGGGCACCGGAGTCCTGGCGCTGGCCGCTCCAGCTCGGGCTGGTCGCCTCCGGCGTGCTCGTCCTCGCCAGTGTTCCGGTCCTCGTCGGCGTCGGTCGCCGCACCCAGCCGGGCAACGCCTCGGTCCTGCCCGGCAACTACCCGCTCGCCCTCGCCGGCGTTCTCACCGTGGTGTGGCTGGGCGTCCTCACCCTTGGGATCTCGGGCTCGACCCGCCGGCGCCGACGGAGCCCATCGCCCGGCCCCAGCCGCGGCCTGCGAGCCAACGGTGCTCGCGGGCCGGAGGCGGGACCGCCGGGTCGCCGGGCGGCGTCCGGATGTCGTTCCCCTGGCTCGTGACGGGTCATGGGCCAGAGCCGGCCCGCAGGGTGAGCAGCCATGGGCGCCGCTCTATGGCGATCATCAGGTGGGCCGGTTCTCCGCCGGGGGGCGCCAGCGGTACCGCTCGACCGCCGACGACAAGGGTGCGCCGGCCGAGCCCAGTCGCCACCAACGGCAGCCGCTCGAAGCGTTGCGGCTGCCGCAGCTCCAGCCGCAGCCAGCCGCCCTCTCGGTGCGTCCGCCCGGTCAGGCCGTAGTAGTCGAGCACGGCCTGGCTCGGCGAGCCGACCGCGACCAGTCGGAAGGCCCCGTCCGGGCCGGCCACGAACGACTCAGCCGCCTCGACCCGGTAGTAGGAGTGGCGGTAGCGCAGCTCGAACCGGCCGGGAGCCGGCAGGACCCGCGCCGCCACTGGCCGGCCATCGGCGCCGGTCACCGTCACCACCGTCCGCTGGGGCAGCAGTCCCGCGGCGGCGGCCAGCGCCAGTGGCACGGCGACCGCGATCGGCCAGCGGCGGCGCCCGGCGGCCATCGCCGGCGGCCTAGCCGGCCGTCTCCTGGTAGTACCGCTGCGCGCCAGGGTGCAGCTCCAGCGGCGTGACCTGCTGGGCGGTCTCCAGATCCAGGTTCTTGGCCTCCGGGTGGACCTTGACCAGCTCGGGCTTCTTGTCGAACAGCAGCTTGGTGAGCTGGTAGCCAAGGTCCTCGCTCATCGACCGGTTGACGACCAGGTAGTTGGGCACCCCGATCACCTTCACGCCGTCGGCGACGCCCTTGTAGGTGCCGCCGGGGATGGTCGTCTCGGCGTAGACCTCGCCGTACTGGCTGCGCAGCGGCTGCACGTACTCGTCGGTTGGCAGCAGCACGATCCGGCGGCTGGTGGCCAGGTCGGTGACGGCGCCGGTGGGCAGCCCACCCGACCAGAAGAAGGCGTCCAGCGAGCCATCCTTGACCGCCTGGACCGACTCGGCCACGCCGAGCTGCTGGCGGCGAAGACCGGCGTCGGGGTCGATCCCAGCCTCCTCCAGGATGCGCAGAGCGATCACCTCGGTGCCGGAATTGGGCGACCCGACCGACACCCGCTTGCCCTTGAGGTCCTCGATGCGCTCGATGCCCTTGCCGGCGGTGGCGACCACCTGGGTGTAGTTGGTGTACAGGCGGGCCAGGGCCTGGGCTGGCACCTGCTCCTTGAACGAGCCGCGGCCCTGCACGGCGTCGCTGGCCGTGTCGGCCAGCGTGAAGGCGAGCGCACTTTTCTCGTCGGCGATCAGCGTCATGTTGTCGACGGAGGCGGAGGTGACCTCGGCGGTCGCCTCGTAGCCCTCCAGCGACGAGGTGATCAGCTTGGCCAGCCCGCCGCCGTAGACGAAGTAGACGCCGCCGGTCCCACCGGTGGCGATCGACAGCCTCCGCGAGTCGGCGCCGCCGCCTCCGCCTCCTCCCCCGCCGCCGCAGCCGGCCAGCGCGACCAGTGCGACCAGGGTGGGCACGGCCCACCGCCGCCAGCTTCTCATGGTTGCCTCCTTGCCTCGGTGGTCTCATCAGTCTCGTCGGTCTCGTCAGGTCCCCCGGGCTTGGCGTCCTCCTCAGCCGGCCGGCCCGCCTCCCCGGCCGGCGCGGCACCGCCGGCCGCCCGCCGTCGTCGGCGGGTGAGCAGGTGGACGGCGACGGCGGCCGCGGCCAGGGCGAGCCCGGCGGCGATCGCGGCTGGCTCCAGGTACAGCAGGAGCACGGCGGCAAGGCCAGCCAGGACCCGCTCGGGCCAGCCGGCCGGGCCGGCCAGCCAGGCGCCGGTGGCCAGCGCGAGCGCGGCCACCGCGACCACCGACACGGCCAGCGCCAGCAGGATGGTGCCCACCGGCCCCTCCAGCAGCAGCGCCTCGCCGCGCGGCGACAGCACGA
>Ga0190274_10002009_pt1 | contig 11938 bp, 13 predicted proteins | sample Popmic531T_FD_133002 | JGI IMG/M metagenome (GOLD analysis project Ga0190274, IMG submission 133002) | Populus adjacent soil microbial communities from riparian zone of Yellowstone River, Montana, USA - 531 T | ecosystem: Environmental > Terrestrial > Soil > Riparian zone | place: USA: Montana...
GGCTCGGCCGCGTGGGTCTGGAAGAGCAGCGGCCGGTAGGTGGAGTGGAAGAGCTCGATGCCGCCGACGGCGACCGAGCCGATCGTGTCGCCGTGGTAGGAGTCGCGCAGGTGAACGAAGGAGGTGCGCCGGCGGTGCTGGCCGCCGCGCTGCTGCTGGAACTGGAAGGCCATCTTGAGCGCGATCTCGACCGCGGTCGAACCGGACTCTGAGTAGAAGACGCGGGAGAGGCCGGGGGGTGCGAGGTCGACCAGCCGCCCCGCCAGCTCGGCGGCACCCGGGTGGGAGAGGCCGAGCATCGTCGTGTGCGCGACCTTCTCGAGCTGGGCGGCCACCGCGGCGTCGATCTCGGCGCGACCGTGGCCGTGCACCGTGCACCAGAGCGAGGAGACGCCGTCGATGTAGCGGCGCCCATCGCTCGCCACCAGATGCGAACCCGCGCCCGCCTCGATCATCAGCGGCTCTTCCTCGCACCAGGCCTGCTGCTGGGTGAACGGGTGCCAGACGTGGTCCCGATCTAGCTGAGCGTGGTCAACGGCCATCCGCTGCAAGCGACACTAGCCCCGGCTTCGGCCGGAACCGGCGTGATTGTCGTCACACGAGCAAATATTCCCTTGCTGCAATAGTTGTCAATATGCAACTATTAGTCATATGCAAGCGAGCGACATTGCGGCGATGGTCAACAAGGTGGCTTCTCCGGGGGCCAGCCCCGAGGCGCAGGAGACCGCGGCGCGGATCAGCGCCCTGCTGCGCCACCTCTTTCTCTACGACCGCGGCAACCTGCTGCGGGTGATCGAGGAGAGCGGCCTCTCGATGACCCAGTCCAAGACCCTGCTGGAGCTGGGTGGGCTGGGCGAAGCGACCGAGGCGCGCCAGGTCGGCGATCTGGCGGAGGCGCTCGGCGTCTCGGTGCCCTCGATGAGCAGGGCCATCGACGGCCTGGTCAAGAAACGGCTCGCCACCCGGGTCGAGGATCCGGATGACCGACGCGTGCGGCGCGTCGCGATCACCGCCAAGGGCAAGCAGATCGTCGACACCCTGGTGGTCGTGCGCCAGGCGGGGATGGAGACGTTCGCCGCCAGCCTGACCGCCGCGCAGCGGCGCAAGCTCGACGCCGCCGTCGACTCGCTGATGGACCGCGAGGACATCGCGGAGGCTTACGAACACCTGAAGGAGGTTGGACCAGCTTGACCCGTTACCGGCACCTGATCACCGACGACAACCGCAAGTGGTGGACGCTCGGAGCGATGTGCTTCGCGCTGTTCATGATCATGCTCGACAACACGGTGGTGAACGTCGCCCTGCCGTCGATCCAGAAAGACCTGGGGGCCTCGATCTCCGGCCTGGAGTGGACGATCAACGGCTACACGCTCTCCTTCGCCGTGCTGCTGGCGACCGGCGGCCGCCTCGGCGACATCTTCGGCCGCCGCCGCATGTTCCTCTTCGGCGTAACCATCTTCGCCCTCTCCTCGGCCACGGCCGGCTTCGCCCCCGACTCGACTTCGCTGGTGGTCAGCCGCGTCGTGCAGGGCGTCGGCGCGGCGCTGATGATGCCGGCGACGCTCTCGATCATCACCAACGCCTTCCCCGCCCACGAGCGCGGCAAGGCGATGGGGATGTGGGCGGGCGTCTCCGCCCTGGCGCTCGCGGTCGGACCCGTGCTCGGCGGCTTCCTCACCGAGAGCGTCAGCTGGCGGGCAATCTTTTTCCTCAACATCCCGGTCGCGATCGGCGCCGTGGCCGCATCGCTGTTCGCCGTGCGCGAGTCGCGCGACGACACGGTTGGCCGCGAGGTCGACTACGCCGGCGTCGCCGTTCTCACCGGCGCCCTGACGGCCCTGATCCTCGCTCTGGTCGAGGGCAACAGCTGGGGCTGGGGCTCGACCGAGATCGTCGCCCTGCTGGTCGGCGCGGGCGTTGGCTTCGCGGCCTTCGTAGCGGTCGAGCTGCGGGTCAAGGTGCCGATGGTCGAATTCCGCTTCTTCGCCGACCGCAATTTCCTCGGCGCGGTCGTGGTCGCCCTGATCGTCTCCTTCTCGATGCTCGGTGTCTTCTTCTTCCTCGCCCTCTACATGCAGGACATCCTCGGCTACTCGCCGCTGGAGGCGGGGGTCAGGTTCCTGCCCTCGACGCTGATGATCGTGCTGGTCGCCCCGGTTGCCGGGCGCATGGCCGATCGCTTCGGGCCACGCTGGCTGATCGCCGCTGGGCTGGCGATCGTGGCCGCCTCGCTGTTCAGCTTCAGCGGCATCGCCGTCGACTCCAGCTACCTCGACCTGCTGCCGGGCTTCATGCTGCTCGGCATCGGCATCGCGCTGACGATGTCGCCGATGACCAGCGCCGCGATGAACGCGGTCGCGGTCGAGAAGGCCGGGATCGCCTCCGGCGTGCTCTCGATGTTCCGCATGGTCGGCGGCAGCCTCGGCGTCGCGGTCACCGGGGCGATCTTCCAGGGACTGATCAAGTCCAAGCTCGACAGCGACCTCGCCGGCAGCGGCGTCTCCGCGGCGCAACGCTCCGATCTCGCCCACCAGTTCGGCGGCGGCTCGACCGAGGCCCTTCGGGGGATGGCGCCCGCCCAAGCGAAGCAGGTGGTTGCGGCGGGGCAGGACGCGTTCGTCTACGCGCTCGGGCACGCGATGACGGTCTCGGGTGCGGTCGCGCTGACCGGTGCGGTGGTCGGCGCCACGGCGATCCGCGCCAAGAGCAAGGGCGTCAGCACCGAGGCGACGGAGGCCGCGGTCAACCCCGGAGGGTCGGGGGTGGCGGCGCAGGAGGCCGTGGCGGTCGGCGAGCCCGTCGCCTGAGCCAAGCCGATGCTGATTCTGCTGCCGCCTTCGGCGGGGAAGGCGATGCCCGAGCAGGGCGATCCGGTCGACCTCGATGCGCTCGCCTTCGCCGAGGAGTTGAAGGCGCCGCGGTCGGCTCTGCTCGACGCAGCCGAGCGTTTGGCGAGTCGGCCGCTCAAACGAGCGGTGAGGGAGCTCGGGATCTCCCCAGGTCAGGTGGGCGACGTGGCTGTGAACACGGTGCTGCGCGGGGCGCCGGCGGCGCCGGCTTCCGAGGTCTACGCCGGCGTCCTCTACGACCGCCTCGATCTCCCCGGCCTGCCGGCCGCCGCGCGCCGCCAGGCGGCCGATCGGGTATTGATCGCCAGCGCTCTCTGGGGCGTCCTGCGCCCCGGGGACCGAATCCCCTACTACCGCTTTCCGGCAAAGGCGAGGCTCACCGGGATCGGCCCACCTTCGGCTTGGTGGAGGGACGCTCTCACGGCGGCGATGCCGGATCGGCCCGGCGAGCTCGTCATCGACATGCGCTCCGCGGCCTACGCCTCGGCCTGGAAGCCAAAGCGGGCGACGCTCCTGGCGGTGCGCGCCTTCACCGACCAGGCCGGCAAGCGCAAGGCGGTATCCCACATGGCAAAGGCGGTGAGGGGAGACGCCGCCCGCGTCCTCCTGTCGTCAAAGAAGGCGCCAATGGATCCTGAGGCCGCTGCCGCAGTCTTGCGCGACGCAGGCTTTGAGGTCGAGCTGACCCCCACCAGCCTAGACCTGATCGTCTAGCCAGCCGACGGGCCTGAAACGCCTCTACTTGGCGCGAAATAGGCCCAGCGGGGGCCACGTAGCGGGGGAGGCGAGGTCAAGGGTGGGAAGGGTTTCTACGCTGACGTTGCCGAGGGCTTCGAGGGTCTCGCAATTGGATTGCTCGACCCGGCTCGGTTCGTCGGGCCAGGGGGTGAGGACCACGGTGGCCACCTCCAGGCCAGCGGTCCGGGCCGCCTCGATGCTCAGCAGGGTGTGGTTGATCGTGCCGAGACCGGGCGAGGCGGCGATGACCAGGGGCAGGCCGAGATCGGCGGCGAGGTCGCGGACCAGGTAGTCGCGGGCGAGGGGGACGAGCAGGCCGCCGACGCCCTCGCAGACCAGGGTGTCGGCGCCTGCCGCCGCGGTGCGGGCGGCCGCGAGCAGGCGCTGAGGGTCGATCGTCTCGCCGGCCATCTCGGCGGCCAAATGAGGCGATGCGGCCGGGTTGTAGCGGTAGGGGGCGATCTCCTCGGCGCTCTGCTCGGATCCGGCGGCCCGGCGCAGGAGCGCGTGATCGGGCTCGCCCGGCTCGTTCAGGCCGGTCACCGCCGGCTTGAAGACGGCGACCCTTTGCCCGTCGCCGGCGAGCGTTCGCGCTATCGCCGCCGCGACCACCGTCTTGCCCACCTCCGTGCCGGTGCCGGTGACGAAGACGCCGCGCAAGGGCTCAGGCGGCGAGGGCGACCGGCTTCGCCGCTGCTGGCGCTGCCGAGATCCCCATCTCACGTGCCGTCGCGCCGACAAGCTGCGCGGCCTGCTCCAGCTCGCTTCCCCGGTGGGTCGACATCACCGTGAAGCGCAGTCGCGACGAGCCCTCAGGGACGGTCGGCGGCCGAATGCCCTGGGCGAAGACGCCGCGCTCGAGCAGCCGCTCGCTCAGCTCCATCGTCCGTGTCGCGTCGCCGACCTCGACCGGGACGATCTGGGTTTCGGAGCCCCCCACCTCCAGCCCCTCGGCGCCGAGCGCGGCGCGCAGGGTCGATGCGTTTGCCCGCAGCCGCTCGACCCGGTCGGGGTGCGATTCGAGCAGCTCGAGAGCGGCCATGCCGGCACCGATCGCCGGCGGCGGCGGGGCGGTGGAGAAGACGAAGGAGCGCGCGGTGTTGAGCAGGTAGTCGGTCAGCTCTTGACTGGCGCAGACGTAGGCGCCGTAGGAGCCGAGCGCCTTGCCCAGCGTCCCCACCACGACGTCCACCTCGCCGCTGAGCCCGGCCGCGGCGACCGAGCCCCGGCCCCCCGGCCCGAGCGCCCCCGTTGCGTGGGCCTCGTCGACCATCAGCCGGCAGCCGTGGCGGCGCGCGAGTTCGAGCAGCTGTTCGAGCGGCGCGGTGTCGCCGTCCATCGAGAAGACGCCGTCGGTGACGATCAGTGAGCCCCGGCCGCCGGCTTCGCCCAGCCCCCAGGCGAGGTGCTCGACGTCGCCATGGCGGTAGACGAAGGTCTCGGCGCGCGAGAGCCGGCAGCCGTCGATGATGCTGGCATGGTTGAGCTCGTCGGAGAAGACGACCTCGCCGCGCCCGGCGAGCGCCGCGATCGTGCCGGTGTTTGCCAGGTAGCCGGAGCCGAACAGAAGCGCCGACTCGTAACCCTTGAACTCGGCCAGTCGCCGCTCAAGCCGGCCGTGTGGCTGCATGTTGCCCGAGATCAGCCGTGATGCACCGGCTCCGGCGCCCCATTGCGACGCCGCGTCGGCGGCGGCGCCTCGCACCCGCGGGTGATTGGCAAGGCCCAGGTAATCGTTCGAGCAGAGCAGCAGCACGGGCTGCCCGTCGAGGGTGACGCGCGGCCCCTGCGGGCCGCTGATCAGCCGCAGCCGCCGGTAGAGCCCCCGGTCGCGGAGCTCCTCCAATCGGTCCGCGACGTCGGTCATACCGCCTGGGGGTAGGGAGGCGGCTTCTTCGCCTTCTTGATCACCCGCAGCTGGGTCGAGGGGTCCCAGAAGTTGGCCTCCTCCTGGCGGTCGATCAGCGCGTCGATCGGCGTCGCCGGGGTCTCTCCGTCGAGCCAGCCGTCGCGGTTGTCGGGGCGGGGATTGGCGCCGTTGTCGGTCTGGCGGGCCACGTTGAGGCCCAGCTCCTCGAACATCGCCCGGTCGTCCTCGGGCTCGGCGCCCAGCGTGGTCAGGAAGTTGCCCATCATCACCCCGTTCAGCCCTGCCTTCACCGCCAGTGGCTGCAAGTCGCCGAGGTTCTCGACCCGGCCGCCGCAGAGGCGGAAGAGGGCGCCGGGGATGACCAGGCGAAAGATCGCCACCCACTTGACCACCTCCCAGGCGTCCATCAGCGGACGGTCGCCGAACTTGGTCCCGTCGCGCGGGTTGAGCAGGTTGATCGGCACCGAGGTCGGGTTGATCTCGGTCAGCTCGAAGGCCATCTCGACCCGCTGCCGCGGCGTCTCGCCGAGGTTGAGGATGCCGCCGACGCAGGTCTCCAGGCCGGCCTCCTTGATCGCCTCGATCGTGCGCAGCCGCCCCTCGTAGCGAACCGTCGAGGAGACCTCCGGGTAGTAGGAGCGCGAGGACTCGACGTTGTGGTGAACGCGCTGAACCCCGGCCTCACGCAGTTTCTTCGCCCGTTCGCCCGACATGTGGCCGATCGAGGCGCAGCGCTTCAGGTTGGTCTGCTCGGCGACCAGCCTTGTCCCCTCGAGGATTTTCTCGAAGTCGCGCTTGGAGAGGCCCTGGCCCTGGGTGACCATGCAGAAGCGGTGCGCGCCTGCTGCCTCGGCGGCTTTCGCGTGTTCGAGGATCTGCTCCGGCTCCATCATCGCGTGCATCGGCGTGTCGGCCTCGGCGTAGCGCGACTGGGCGCAGAAGCCGCAGTCCTCGGCGCAGCCACCGGACTTGGCGTTGACCAGCGAGCACATGTCGGTCGAGTCGCCGAAGTTCTCGCGCCGCACCTGCCAGGCACGCTCGACCAGGTCGCCGATCTCGTCGTGGCCGGTCAGCTCGCCGAGCGCCAGCGCTTCCTCGAAGGTGATCAGGGAGGCCATTCGAGCGCAAGGCTAGGCAGCGCCCCGGACGCCTGGCGTGTCTGAGCTTGACCTCCCCTATGGGGGCATAAGCTCAGACACGTGGGCACGGCGACGGCGAGACGGCGGCGGATCGCTGCCGCGGCAGCAGGCGGTCTGGCGCTTGCCGCCTTCGCCTTCGGCGCCGTGCTTGGTGACCGCAGCGCCCCCAAGCGACAGCCGAGCCCGGCTTCCCTGCTTTCGCCGCGGCAGCTGGTCGGCGAGCGTCTCGTCGCGGGCTTCCCTGGAGCCAACGTGCCGGCGCCATTGCGGCAGATGATCCGCCGCGGCGAGTTGGCCGGAGTGATCCTCTTCGAGGCGAACCTGCCCAGCCGTGACGCGGCCCGGCGACTGGTTGCTGAACTCAAATCGATCCGGCGGCCGGCGAGGCTGCGCGACCCGCTGCTGGTCATGGCCGACCAGGAGGGCGGGCTGGTGAAGCGGTTGGGCGGCACGCCGAGCGCTTCCGCCGAGCAGATGGGCGCGGCAGGAGGGGCGGCCAGCCGCGCCCAGGGGGAAGGCACCGCGGCCAACCTGCGCGGGGTCGGGATCAATGTCGACCTGGCGCCGGTGCTGGACGTCGCCCGCCCTGGGGGGACGATCGCCGCTGCCGACCGCGGCTTCGGCTCGACCGCGGCCGCGGTGGAAGCAACGGCCGTGCCCTTTGCCGAAGGCCTCCAGGTCGATGGTGTTGCCGCTGCCGCCAAGCACTTTCCCGGCATCGGCGCGGCCGCCGAAAACACGGATTTCGCCGTGCAGCGGATCAACCTGCCGAAGCAGACCCTGCGCGCCGTCGACGAGCGGCCCTATCGGCGCTTCGTCGCCGCCGGCGGCAAGTTGGTGATGCTGAGCACGGCGATCTACCCGGCCTTCTCACCGCAGCCGGCGGCCTTCGCCCGCTCGATCGCGAGCGGCGAGTTGCGTGACCGCATCGGCTTCGATGGGGTCTCGATCACCGATGCGCTCGAATCGGTTGCGGTTCGCGACTTCGGCGGACCCGCCAGCGCCGGCCTGGCGGCAGCGGCGGCCGGCACCGACCTCCTCCTTTTCACCGAGTATCGGGCCGCTGCGATTGCCGGGCGGGCCCTGCGGCGCAAGCTGCGCGGCAGGCCCACGCTGCGGCCTGAGTTCGTTGCCTCGGCCGACAGGGTCCTGCGCCTCCGGCAGGGCCTGCCGGCTAGCGCGGTTCGGTGACGGCGATCTTCACTTCGCCGGGCTGCGGTTCCGGCGTGGTGGCGTCGAACACCTGCACCCGATCGCGCCCCGATCCCTTCGCCGCGTAGAGCGCTGCGTCGGCCCGGCTGAACACCGATTCGTAGCTGAGCCGCTCGCCGCTGCCGAAGGCCGCGATGCCGACGCTCGCCGTGATCGGCGGGACATCTTTCTCGGCGCTCATGCGCTCGCGGATCGCAGTGGTGATCGCGCCGCCGACCTCTTCTGCCTCGCCGAGCTCGCAGCGCGGCAGCACGATCGCGAACTCGTCGCCGCCGATCCGCGCCAGCACGTCGGTCTCGCGGGCACGACCGCGCAGGACCGTGGCGATCTCGCCGAGCACCCGGTCGCCGGCCGGGTGGCCGAGCGTGTCGTTGACCTGCTTGAAGTGGTCGAGGTCGAGCATCAGCAGCGCGCCGGCGACCCCGTAGCGGTGGCTGCGGGCCAGCTCGGCCCGCAGGTCCTCCTCGAAGCGGCGCCGGTTCTTCAGCCCGGTGAGGGGGTCCTGACTGGCCTGCAGCGCCAGTTCCTGCATTCGTTCATGGCGACTCCAGACCAGGACGAGTGCCGCCAGCAGTGCCGCCAGCGAAAGGCCGACGAGAGCGATCATCACGGCCTCGTCGCGGGGGAGGTCGGGGCCGGTGATCGACTTGCCGCGCTCGACCAGGGCGGCGTCGACCTCGTCCGGCAGTGCCGCCGCCGCCAGGTCGGGAACGTGGAAGGCGCCGCCGGCAAAGCCGATCAGGGCGGCGCGCCGCTCGGCGGCAGTGCGGACCGGGCCGCCGTCGCGGTAGACCGGGCGGAAGACGTTGATCCCGGTACCGCCAACCGGCAACCGCATCGCCGGCGTTGCGGCCGGGCGGCCTCGATCTCGCGCTTTCAGCAGGTAGGAGCCGCGCCGGCTGTCGGAGCCAACGTCGTAGCCGATTGGAGCCTGCACGCTGAGGCCGCTTGCGGCTACGTAGATCACCGGGAAGTAGTGGCTGCGCACGCGTGCCTTGCGAAAGTTGCCCAGCGGTCCGTGTTCGAGGATCGGGTAGCCGTGCGTGCGTTCGAGCTGCGCTCTCCGGGCGCCCGGCACGGAGCCGATGAACGCGGTTGCGGTCAGTGCTCCCGGTCGCAACAGGGAGTCCGCGATGACCTCGAACTCGTGGCGGCTGAAGTGCCCCTCGGCTTGGTAGAAGGCGGAGGCGCTGGAGAGCTGGCCGCCGGGCCGTCCTCAATCAATGGGCGCGATCGCCAGCGACTCCCAGAGGTAGAGTGAGGCGAGGCTGCGGTGCGGGCGCCAGGGCTCGCCGATCTCGTCAACCTGCGTGGGGGTCGGCATCTCCTCCAGCCCGTACTCGACCTGCACTGCCTTGCGGATGCCGAGGTCGCCTCCGGAGAGGACGTCGGGTCGTTCGAGGTGGAAGAGCAGGAACATCTCCGCGGTCCAGACGCCCAGCCCGCGCACGGCGATGATCTCGGCGATCACCTCATCGTCGGGAAGCCGGTCGAGGAGGTCGAGCTCCAATTCGCCGTCGATCACGTGCGAGGCGAGGTCACGGACGTACTCGACCTTGCGGCCGGAGAGGCCGGCGGCGCGGAGGTCAGTTTCCTCGGCTTCGAGCAGCTGCTCCGGGGCTGGCGTCTTGCCGTCGAAGAGATCGAGGATGCGCCCGTAGATCGTCCGCGCCGCCTTGGTCGAGAGCTGCTGGCCGACGATCGCCCGCAGCAGCGCCCCGTAAGCGTCGGCGGGGCGCTCCTCGCTGTGCCGTTTCAGCCGCGTCTTCAGGTCGATCTTGCCGACCCGCTCGATCAGCGCCGCCATCGTCGGATCGGAGGCGGCGAGCTTCCTGGCGGCCGAGGTCATCGTCCCTTCCACTCGGGCTTGCGCTTCTCGGCGAAGGCCTCGATGCCCTCGCGGAGATCCTCGGAGGAGAAGCAGGACTCGCGCAGGGCGACCAGCCCGGCCTCCTGCTGTGGGCTGAGCACGGGAGAGGCGGTGAGCAGATCGATTGCGCTTTTGTTGCCCCGCATCGAGAGCGGCGCGTTGGCGGCGATCTCGGCAGCTAAGGCGATCGATGCCTCCTCGAGCTGCTCGTCGGGGACGACTTCGTGGACGATGCCGATCTCCGCCGCTCGCGCTGCCTCGAAGTTGCGCCCGGTGAGGAACAGCTCCTTGGTGCGGGCGACGCCGACCGTGTCGAGGAACTTGCGCAGGCCGGTGTGGCTGTAGACGAGGCCGAGCTTCACCGGCGGCATGCCCAGCATCGCCCCGGCGGCGCAGACCCTCATGTCGCAGGTGACCGCGAGCTCGAGGCCGCCGCCGATGCAGTGCCCGTTGATTGCGGCCACGGTCGGCCAGGGGTGGGTCCCCAGGGCCTCCATCGCGGCCTGGAAAGGATGGGCGACGAGCGCCTCGGCGTCGCGCTCGAAGGTCTCGGAGGGGATCGAGGCGATGTCGTAGCCGGCGGAGAAGACGGGCGGCGCGCCGGTGATCAGCAGGCAGCGCGTCTCGATCCCCTGGTCGAGGCGCGGCAGCGTCTCGGCGAGCGCGTCGAGGATCTCGTGGTCGAGGGCATTGCGCCGGTCCGGGTTGGAGATGCGGAGGCGGACGACCGCCTCGGCCGGAGAGTCGAGGAGGAGCTTGCCGCCGGCGAGCCGCTCGCTCATCGAACACCGCGTTCCCGCACAAATCGACCCGGATCCGAATACCCGGAAGTCACCGTGTCGATTTGTGCTTTCACTCAAGCACTACGAGGACGTCGCCTTCGCTGACCGACTGGCCCTCCTCGCAGCGGATCTCCTTGACGGTGCCGTCGTCTTCGGCCTCGACCGGGATCTCCATCTTCATCGACTCGAGGATGACGACCGTGTCCCCGTCTTCGACCTTGTCCCCGACCGCAACCTCGATTTTCCAGATGTTGCCGGTGATGTGAGCCTCAATGTCCATGGCGGGGGACAATATCCGCGCGTGACGGCGGAGCGACCCTCTAATCCCGAGTCGGGCGCTTCGCTCGCCGTGATCGTCGCCGCCCGCAATGAGGCCGATCGGATCACCGCAACGGTCGGCGCCCTGCGCGGAGCCTTCCCGCGGGCGGCGATCTGGGTGGCCGACGATGCCTCCACGGACGGAACGGCCGAGGTGGCGATGGCGGCGGGCGCCCAGGTCGTCAGCAGGGGTCGCCCGCACGGGAAGGGGGCGAACATGACGGCGGCCGCCGAGGCCGCGCTCAGCGATGGTGTCGCGCCGCGGCTGGTGCTGCTCTGTGACGGGGATCTCGACGATTCGGCCGAGCGGCTGACGCCGCTGGTCGCGGCGGTCGAGGCGGGGGAGTGCGACCTCGCGGTCGCCGCCTTCGGCCGCCGGGTCGGTGGCGGCTTTGGCCTCGCGCTTGGCTTCGCCCACTGGGCGATCCAGCGACTCTGCGGCTTCGACGCCGACGCGCCGATCTCCGGGCAGCGGGCGATGCGCACCGAGGCCCTGCGCGCGGCGCTTCCCTTCGCCCGCGGCTACGGGATGGAGATCGGGATGACGGTGGACGCGGTCCGCGCCGGCTACCGCGTCGGCGAGTACGAGCTCGACCTTTCCCACCGGACGACCGGTCGAACGATCGCCGGCTTTATTCACCGGGGTCGCCAGTTTCTCGACTTCGCCCGGGCCTATCTATCTCGCCGTCGGTTCGGTTGAGACTCAACCGCGCTTCGCGTAGTCGCCGATCTCGCCAAAGTCGATCATCACACAGGCCTCGGGGCCGGCAACCTCGGCATCGTGGCCAGGCGGGATCGCGACGACGTCTCCGGCTTTGACTTCGATCTCCGAGCCATCGTCCATGTGGACGCGCATGCTGCCGGAGAGGACGTAGGCGAAGTGCGCAACCTGACAGGAGTCGGTGCCGGCGATCGGCTTCACGTTCTCCGACCACTTCCAGCCCGCTTCGAACGTGCCTTCCGCTACCGCGTGGCCGGCTAGCTGCACCACCTTGGCCTGACCCTTTCCCTCGAACGGGCGGGTCTCGTCGGGCGAATCGAATCTCTTGACCTCGACTGATGCCATTTGGAGCTCCTTCTGTGGAGTTGACCCCCGCCCAACCTGACGGTACACCCGCTGTCTAAATGGGCGCCTACTCCCTCATCCACTGCCTGCGGAC
>Ga0190274_10002010_pt1 | contig 11935 bp, 10 predicted proteins | sample Popmic531T_FD_133002 | JGI IMG/M metagenome (GOLD analysis project Ga0190274, IMG submission 133002) | Populus adjacent soil microbial communities from riparian zone of Yellowstone River, Montana, USA - 531 T | ecosystem: Environmental > Terrestrial > Soil > Riparian zone | place: USA: Montana...
CCTGCCGCGCTTCACCGGTGAGCGCATCGCGCGCCAGGCGATCATGTACCAGCGCCGCCTCGAGTGCGACAGCCCGGAAGGCATGCTGATCTGCGATGAGATCGTCGCGCCCACGGACATGGATGCGGCGATCGACAACGTGGTGGATAACTTCACCGGCTCGGGCGTCGTGAGCTCGGCATCGAACCGCCGCGCAATGCGCGTATCACAGGAACCGCTGGACCTGTTCCGGCGCTATTTCGCCACCTACGCGCTCGAGCAGGCCTACTGCCATTTCAGCCCGGCGCTGATCGCCAACCTCGAAATGCACTGGAACGCCAAGAGCCGCAAGCTCTAAGTTCAGAACCTTTCACCGCAAAGGCGCAAAGGACGCAAAGGGAAGCGGGAACCCCGAATAAGTAGGACAGAGGACCGCCAGCTGCAACGATCCCCGCTACCGGAAAAACCGCAAGCTTCGACATTCCTTTCGTTCTGTTGCCTTCCTTTGCGTCCTTTGCGCCTTTGCGGTGGGATTTCGCCGTTTGCGGGAATCCAGCCGTAACAATCCGCATTACATCGCATTGCGGCATTCGGGTATGATTCGCCGCCGCCGTGCTTCCCGGTCTTATTCAGGCCCGAGCCAAAAGCTCCGCCTAGCCTGTCGTGACCTTCGGCGACTCTTCCAAAAAATAGGAGTAACAAGCATGACTTCCGTAATTCTGCTTCTGGGTCCGCTCACCGTCATCGTCGGCTGCCTGTACTGGGTCATGTCCCTCGGCAAGGAACAAGCGAAACTCAACGAGGAACTCTGGGCGAAGTACAAGTAATCCACCCGGAACGCACGAAAAAAAGCCCCGGCCTGCCGGGGCTTTTCATTTGTAGTGGCGGCAAGAATCAGTGTGCTGCGACTTCCGCCCGGATCTCGTCCAGGATGCGCGCCGTATCGTTGCCGCGGACGGCGGCAATGTCGTCCTGGTACTTGAGCAGCACGCCGAGGGTATCGTTGACGATACCGGCGTCCAGCGACTGCCGGTCCAGTTCCACCAGCGCCTTGGCCCAGTCGATGGTCTCTGCCACACCGGGGCGCTTGAACAGGTCCATGGTCCGAAGCTTCTGCACGAAGGCCACGATCTCACCCGACAATTTTGCGGCCGCCTCCGGGACTTTGCGGCGGACGATTTCCAGTTCGCGCGCCGCCACCGGGTAGTCCACCCAGTGATACAGGCAGCGCCGTTTCACGGCATCGTGGATTTCGCGCGTGCGGTTCGACGTGATGATCACGATCGGCGGCTGCTCCGCTTTGATGGTTCCGATCTCGGGGATCGTCACCTGGAAATCCGCCAGGACTTCGAGCAGGTAGGCTTCGAACGGTTCATCGGTTCGATCCAGTTCATCGATCAGCAGGACCGGTGGTTCGCCTTTCGACAATTCAAGGGCCTGCAGCAGCGGACGGCGGATCAGGAAACGCTCGCTGAATATGTCCTTTTCCAGGCTTGCCTTGGAACCCGCGCCGCCGGCTTCGGCAAGTCGGATCTCGATCATCTGCCTCGGGTAGTTCCATTCATACACCGCGGAAGCGATGTCCAGGCCCTCGTAGCACTGCAGGCGGATCAGCGGCCGGCCGAGCACGCCTGACAACACCTTCGCGATTTCGGTCTTGCCGACGCCGGCTTCGCCTTCGAGGAACAGCGGTCGACCCATGCGCAACGCGAGGAACACGGCCGTTGCAAGCGAGCGCTCGGCGACATACTGGCCGCGCTCCAGCAGCGCCAGGGTTGCATCGATGGACTGCGGCAGCGCCTGCTTATTTTCCGGCAAGAGCCTGCTCCACGGCGCGCTTCGCCATGACGGACACGAGGTGGGCGCGATACTCGGCGCTGGCGTGGATGTCGGTGTTCAATTCGCCCGATGGGACCTTGATGCCTGCAACAGCATCCGGCGAGAACGACTTGCCCAACGCTTTTTCCATTTCGGCCTGGCGAAACACACTGGGACCCGCACCCGTCACGGCAACGCGAGCGCCGCCCGCCGTTTCCGCAACGAACACCCCGACCATTGCATAGCGTGAGGCGGGATTCTTGAATTTCATGTAGCCCGCGCGTTTCGGCACCGGAAAGGAAACCGAAGTGATGATCTCGCCGGCCTCGAGCGCAGTTTCGTACATGCCGGTGAAAAACTGGTCTGCCGCGACCTTGCGTTTGTTGGTAACGACCGTTGCGCCGAGCGCCACGAGCGCCGCAGGATAATCTGCCGCAGGGTCATTGTTGGCCACCGACCCTCCCAGGGTGCCCATGTTACGCACCATGCGATCGCCGATGCTTCCCGCAAGCACGGTCAGCGCGGGAATGGCTTTCTGCACGTCCTTCGAGGCAGCGACCTCGGCATGGGTGGTCATGGCGCCGATGACAATGTTGCCGCCATCGACCTTGATGCCACGCAAATCCGCAATGCCGCCGAGGTCGACGAGGTCCGCAGGCGCTGCGAGGCGCATTTTCATGGCGGCGATCAGGGTCTGTCCGCCGGCGAGCAGCTTGCCATCCGAAGATGCGGCGATCTTTGCGGCCGCATCCGCGACGGTCGAGGCCTTGTGGTAGTTGAACGAATGCATCTGGTGTATTCCTCAGGCCTTGGCGCCGGCTTGCACGGCCTTGACGATGTTGTGATATCCGGTGCAGCGACAGAGATTGCCATCGAGTTCCGCACGGATCGTTTCTTCGCTGGGATTCGGATGCCGTTTCACCAGGTCCAGCGCACTCATCACCATCCCCGGCGTACAGAATCCGCACTGCAGGCCATGATGGTCCCGGAACGCGGCCTGCATCGGGTGCATGGTCCCGTCGGGCTTCGCAACGCCTTCGATGGTTGCGACCTGGGCACCCTGGGCCTGGAGCGCCAGCATGTTGCAGCTCTTCACCGCATTGCCGTTCAGGTGAATCGTACAGGCGCCGCATTGCGCGGTATCGCAGCCGATATGCGTGCCGGTCAGTCGCAAGGTGTCGCGGATGAAATCGACCAGCAACAGGCGCGGTTCGATATCCGCACTGACGGGCTTTCCGTTTACGGTCATGGACAACCGGACTGGCATGGGTCTTCCCTTCCTGGGCGTGAAAGCCGGCGTTGCCGGCCAAACCGGAATCCTAGACAACCACGGCCCCTGACACAACCGAAAGCGGACAGACGCCCGGCGAAAGGCTGGCGTAAAATTCCCGGACATTGCCCTAATCGCAGCGCCCCGGCTTCAAGTCCCTGCCGGCGGGCGCAATTGATAGAAAAAGGATAAAGCATGGCAAAGTTCGGCATCGGTCAGGCGCTGACCCGCAGGGAAGACCTTCGACTCCTCCTCGGCACCGGTCAGTATGTGGACGACGTGGCCGCGGGCAACGAGCTTTTCGTCGCTTTCGTGCGCTCCCCCCATGCCCACGCGAAAATCGCCTCGATCGATTCCGGGACTGCGAAGGGCATGCCCGGCGTCGTGGCGGTGCTGACCGGCGCAGACATGCTTGCCGACGGCATAGGCGCGTTGCCCGATGGCGCGGGATTGAAGCGCGCCGACGGCGAAGCCATGTGCGGCGCCCCCCACTACGCGCTCGCAACCGATGCGGCCCGCTATGTGGGCGAGCCGGTGGCGGCCGTGTTCGCGCAGACCCGCATCCAGGCGGAAGATGCGGCCGAACAGGTGATGGTCGATTACAAGGAACTGCCCGCGGTCGTGACCATCGAGGCTGCGACAGCCAAAGGCGCCCCTCTGCTCTGGGACAAGGCGCCGGGCAACATCGCCGCGCAAACCGAATTCGGCAAGAAAGACCTGTGCGACGCCGCCTTTGCCAAAGCCAAACACGTGACCAAGCTGTCGCTCTACAACCAGCGCCTGGTACCGGTCAGCATGGAACCGCGCGGCAGCATCGCCGAATTCGATGCAAAGACCGGGCGCACCACGCTGCGTACCAGTTGCCAGAATCCCGCAGGCCTGCAGAAAACCCTGGCCGAGGGCTGCCTGAAGGTACCGATGCAGGACGTACGCGTTGTGGTCGGTGACGTCGGCGGCGGATTCGGTATGAAGACCCAGTTGTACGCCGAGGACGTGGTATGTGCCTGGGCGGCGCGCAAGTTGAAGCGCGCCGTGCACTGGCGCGCCAGCCGCAGCGAGGAATTCCTCGGCGGCAACCACGGCCGCGACCAGATGAACGAAGCGGAACTGGCTTTCGATGCGGATGGCAAGATCCTCGGTTTTCGCGTCAACATCATCGGCAACATCGGCGCGCACGCCAGTGGCCCGGGTGCGGTAATCGTGGTCGCGGTCGGCCCCAAGGTCATCACCGGCGTCTATCACGTTCCGGCGCTGCACCTGCGCGGCACCGCGGTCATGACCAACACCAACCTGGTGGGCGCCTATCGCGGCGCCGGCCGACCGGAAGCCATTTACCTGGTCGAACGCCTGATGGACCAGGCCGCCGCTGAAATGAAAATGGATCCGGCGGAACTGCGCCGGCGCAATTTCATCCAGCCATCGCAAATGCCCTACAAGACGCCGATGGGCGAGAAATTCGACAGCGGCAATTTCCCGCACATGCTCGACCGCATCCTCGAAGCTGCGGACTGGAAGGGCTATCCCGCGCGGCGGGACGAATCGAAAAAGCGGGGCAAGCTGCGCGGCCACGCCCTGTCGACGTTCCTGGAATGGACGGGCGTGGTGCACGAGGAAACTGTGAACCTGCACATCGAAGCCGACGGCCGGGTGCTCGTCTATACCGCATCGCAGGCAATGGGCCAGGGCATCGAGACCAGTTACGTGCAGATCATCTCCGAAACGCTGGATGTCGATCCGGATCGCATCGTCATCGTCCAGGGCGACAGCGACATCGCCCAGGGCGTCGGCAGCATGGGCAGCCGTTCGCTGTACATCGGCGGATCGGCGATGCTGACGGCCTCGAAAGAAACCATCGAGAAAGGCCGGCAGCTCGCCGCCGATGCCCTCGAGGCTGCAGGACAGGACATCGAGTATCGCGACGGCGTGTTCAAGGTTGCAGGCACCGACGTGAACATCGGGCTATTCGACCTCGCCGCCAAGCAACCGGAAAAGCGCATTGCCATCACCACACTGCAGAAGGTGGACGGACCATCCTGGCCTAACAGCTGCCACGTCTGCGAAGTTGAAATCGATCCGGACACCGGCGTCACGCAGATCGTTCGCTACACGACGGTGGACGACGTCGGCCGCGTGATCAACCCGATGATCGTCGCCGGCCAGGTGCATGGCGGCATCGCCCAGGCCGTAGGCCAGGCGTTGCTGGAAAACACCCACTACGATCCCGAAAGCGGCCAGCTCGTCACCGGTTCGCTGCTGGATTATTGCCTGCCCCGCGCGGACGACCTGCCTAACTTCAATACCTTCACCGACGAAACCACGCCCTGCAAGATCAATCCGCTTGGCGCCAAAGGCGTCGGCGAACTCGGTACCGTCGGCGGCACGCCAACAGTCATGAATGCGGTGATCGACGCCCTTCGTCCCCTGGGCGTGAAACAGATCGAAATGCCCGCAACACCCGAGAAGGTCTGGCGCGCAATCAATCAGTCCAAGGCCGCTTGAACTACAAGACTCAATCTCAACGCAAAGGCGCGAAGGTAGCAAAGGGCGCAAAGTGGATGAGAATGAGTTGTCACATGAGGTAATTGGTGCCGCGATCGAGGTTCATCGAGTTCTTGGACCGGGTCTGCTGGAGTCCATTTACGAAGAGGCTCTTGCCATTGAATTGATGGATCGCGGAATGGTTGTCGGCAGGCAGGCCGATGTCGAGGTTTCATACAAGGGCCGACGATTGGAGAACCGGCTTCGACTGGACGTACTGGTTAATGAGATTCTGGTTGTCGAGGTAAAGTCGGTGGAACGCATCCTGCCCATCCACGAAGCACAGCTGCTCAGTTATCTGCGCATGTCCGAAAGAAAGCTGGGCCTGTTGATGAACTTCAATTCAACTCTGCTACGAAACTCCATACGACGCATCGTCAACAATCTATGATCTTCTTTCCTTTGCGTTCTTTGCGCTACTTCGCGCCTTTGCGTTGAGGTGTAGCGCTTGAACCTCGCAGAGAACGTCGTTCATTTTGCCCGAGCGCTGAGGAAAGCCGGGGTGCCGGTCGGGCCTGACCGGGTGCTCGACGGGCTGCGGGCGCTGGAGCTTGCCGGCATCGAAAAGCGGGAAGACTTCTACTGGACGCTGGCCTCGGTTTTCCTTTCCCGCCACGAGCAATTCGAACTCTTCGACCACGCCTTCCGCCTGTTCTGGCGCGAACGCCACCTGCTCGACCGCGCATTGCTGCAATCCGGCCAGGCCACACCGGCGAAGAACCATCAGGACCAGACCCCGAACCGCATCGCCGAAGCGATGGGCCTGACCAAGAAGGTTCCCATGCGGGCGGAGAAGCAGGACCTGGAGCCCGACGCGGCGCTCACTGCTTCCGAGATCGAGCGCCTGCAGCGCCAGGATTTCGAGACCATGACCGCCGAAGAGCTCGAGCAGGCCAAGCGCCTGATCGCCGGCCTGAGGCTGCCCATCCCGCAGATCCGCACGCGGCGCCTGCATCCCGATGCCCATGGCCGCCAGGTCGACCTGCGGGCGAGCCTGCGCGCCGGTCTGCGCGGCAACGCCGACATCATTCCCCTGCGCCGCCGCTCGCATCGCCGGCGCCATCCGCCGCTGGTCGTGCTCTGCGACATCTCCGGGTCGATGAGCCGCTACTCGCGCATGTTCCTGCACTTCCTGCATGCAATCACCAACGACCGCGACCGCGTGCACTCCTTCGTTTTCGGCACCCGGCTCACCAACGTAACCCGACACCTGAGGCATCGCGATGTCGACGTGGCACTGGGAGCGGTATCGCACGCCGCGGCCGACTGGTCGGGCGGCACGCGAATTGGTTCGACGCTGAAGGAATTCAACCTGCGCTGGTCGCGCCGGGTGCTGGGGCAGAACGCGGTGGTCATGCTGATCAGCGACGGCCTCGACCGCGATGCCGGTGAAGACCTCATGGAGCAGATGGATCGCCTGCACAAATCCTGTCACCGGCTGGTGTGGCTCAATCCGCTGCTGCGCTTCGAAGGCTTCGAACCGCGCGCCACCGGTGTGAAGGCCATGCTCCCGCATGTCGATGAGTTCCTGCCGGTGCACAACGTCGAAAGCCTGCTCGACCTGACCCGGGCCCTGGCGAGGCCTTCCCGCATGTCTCCGATCCCGCAGATCTGATCGATCCGTAGCCAGCGCCGAATCCGGGCGTCCGGCACAGGATTGGTGCGAAGTGATTTTTGCGGAGCGGCCGGCAAAACCCTGCGCAGGTTGCGGGACCGGGCAATACAGAGTTTCCCGCAAGGTTTGTACTGTGCAATTCGGGCGTTGCGCTTTTGAAAAGCTCCGCCGCGGCCCGTCTTGCGCCGAGCATGCTTCTTGCGTTTGTGGAAGCTCGGGAATCCCCCGCCTGGACAGAATGCCCACCCCATGAGTTTTTTCAGCGTCGACATGCGCGTGCTGCGCTCCTTCATCTCGGTCGTCGAGACCGGCAGCGTGACCGAGACCGCCCGCCGCCTCGGCCGCACCCAGCCCGCCATCACGTTGCAGATGAAGCGCCTGGAAGACCTGACGGGCAAGATCCTGTTCAGGCCCGACAGCCGGCGCCCCGTCCTCACGGATGAAGGCGACCTGGTGTTGTCCTACGCCAAATCCATCCTGAGGTTGCACGACGAGTTGCTCGGCCGCCTCTCGTCACCGGACATCGAAGGCCATGTCGTCCTCGGCACGCCTGATCTCTACGCGGCGTACCTGCTGCCCTCCATCCTTGCCCTGTTCCGTAAATCGTTCCCCCGCATCCAGGTCGAACTGCGCTGTTCGCTGTCCACGCCGCTGGTCAACCTGGTGCAGAAGGGCGAAGTCGACATCGCACTGGTTACGCGATTACCGGGTTTTACCGGCGGCCAGGTGGTGCGCCAGGAACAGCTGATCTGGGCAATGGGAGAGGGCCACGACACCCACCTGCAGGAACCGGTGCCGCTCGCCCTGCTCCCGGCAGGCAACATCTATCGCGACCATGCAATCGAAGGCCTGGAGCGGGCCGGACGCAAATGGCGCATCGCCTGCGTCAGTGAAAGCGTGGGTGGGCTGCAGGCCGCGGTATTTGCGGGCATGGCAATCACGGTGTTGTGCAAGAGCGCGCTGGTCCACGGCATGAGGCAGATCGGCATCAACGAATACTTTCCGCCGCTGCCGAAAGTCGACCTGCTGCTCTACCGCGCTTCGGGACAGAGCACATCGGCGGCGAGTGCCCTGCATGAATACCTGGCGCACTACCTCGGCGTGTTCAGCGACGCCCACAGCGCACTTGAAGCCGGGAAAACCGAATTTTTTTCCGCGGACGCGGCGCCCGAGAAAACTGCAGCGCCCGCAGAATCCCCTTCCGCCCCGCGCCGGTCTTCTGTTTCGTCAGTTCCCGTTCACGAAAGCCGGCCAGCGGCCTGAATCCGGCATTGCCGCTTCGAAGGCAGCGGCGACGCGGAATATCCGGCTCTCCTCCAGCCAGGGCGCGACGATCTGCAGCCCGATTGGCAATCCGTCCCGGTCGAACCCGCAGGGAATGGTGGCCGCCGGCAGACCCGCCAGGTTGATCGGCCAGGAAAACGGCGACCAGCCCAGGTGCGGATCGACCGCGCGTTCCTCGATGTTGTCTACACCGAGCGTACCTGCCGCGAACGCGGTGGTGGCAACAGTCGGCGTAATCAGGACCTGCGCACGCTGGAAGGCTTTCAGGAACTGGCCACGCAACGCGGTGCGCCGGTGCATGGCGTCGACGTAATCCACACCACGATAGTTGCGGCCGCGCGCGATGACTTCCTGGTATTCGCGATCCGAGCGGGACAGTGCCTGGGCATCGCGCAGCATGACGGCCGCCGCCTGTTCGGTATAGGCGATCGGCTTGATGGTGCGTTCGAGGACTTCCGGATCGAGGCCAAGGTCATCCGGCACCAGGTCGGCCCCGAGACCGGCGAGCACATTCACCGCTTCCGTAAACGCCTTGCGCACGTCGGGCGAGACCGCGGCAAATCCGAAATCGGCGGAGAACGCGATCTTCACGCCATCCAGGCGGCCGGGGGTTGTCTGGTAGCGCTTTGCTTCAACAGGCAGGCTCGCGGCATCCCGCGAATCGTGGCCGGCAATGACCTCGAGAAGCATGGCGACATCACGCACATTGCGGCCGATCGGCCCGGTATGCGCCAGCGAGGCCCATGACGGCGGAAAGAATCCCGGCGCGCGCGGTACCAGGCCGAATGTCGGCTTGATCCCGAACACACCGCAGAAGGAGGACGGCACCCGAATCGAGCCGACGCCGTCGGTCCCGACAGCCAGTGGACCGCAGCCCGCCGCGACCGCAGCCGCGGCACCACCGCTCGAACCGCCGCTGGTTCGATCGAGGCGCCAGGGATTGCGCGTGATGCCTGTCACCGGGCTGTCCGCGGTCAGCTTGTAACCCGATTCGCAGGTCGTGGTCTTGCAGGTGATGATCGCGCCCGCCTTGCGCAGCGAAGTCACGACCGCGGAATCCACTTCGGGCACGAAATTCTCGAATTCCGGCGCACCGCCGCGCGCCGGTACACCAGCGACGAAAATGAGGTCCTTGATGGTCACCGGCACGCCGGCAAGCGCACCGTCCGGCTTGCCGCTGCGCCAGGCTTTGCTGGCCGCCTTTGCCTGCTCGCGCGCCGATTCGAACATCGGCGTGACCATGACGTTGCAGACAGCATCGGTCTGCTCGAGCGCGCCGATCACTTCCTCGACGACATCCGACGGCGTAAAGCTGCCGCTACGGTAGCCGTCGATCAGGTCCGTGGCCGGAAGCCGCGCAAGTGCACCTATGCTGGGCGCACGCTCCCTTGCTCCCTGGATTGCCGCCATCAAGTCTTACCGGCTGCCTTCAGGCCGGCGACTGCGCGCCGTGCCATGACTCCGATCAGGTTCGCGCGAAAATCGGCATCGGCGTGCATGTCGGAATTGAGCCCATCCGACGGAAAACGGAATCCATCCAGCGCCTCGGGCGTGAATCTCTCGGACAGGACGGCCTCCACGGCCGCAGCGCGAAATACACCGGGAGCGGCGCCGGTCACGGCGACACGCACGCCCGCGGCAGTCTTGGCGACGAACACGCCGACCAGCGCGTACCGCGATGCGGGGCTGCGGAATTTCTCATAGGCAGCGAGGACCGGAACGGGAAAGCTCACCTGCTGCACGATTTCCCCCGGGTCCAGCGCGGTCTCGAACATGCCGGTAAAAAATTTATCCGCCGGTATCTTGCGCTTGGAGGTGATGACGGTTGCCCCCAGGCCAAGCAAGGCCGCCGGATAGTCGGCCGCCGGATCGTTATTGGCAATCGAACCACCGATGGTGCCGCGGTTGCGCACCTGCGGATCGCCGATGCCGCCTGCGAGCACGGCCAGTGCCGGAATCAACCGGCGCACATCCGCGGACATGGCGACCTCCACGTGGCGTGTCATGGCGCCGATCGTGAGTTCACCGCTGCCGGCACGAATGCCCTTAAGTTCGGGAATCGCACCGAGATCCACCAGTGCAGATGGGGAGGTCAGGCGCATTTTCATCGCCGGCACCAGGGTCATGCCGCCCGCAAGCAGGCGCGCTTCCGGCGCGGCGGACAAAGCCTTGCCCGCCTCTGACAGCGTGGACGGACGGTGGTAGTCGAAGCTCCTCATGCCTGGCTCCTTGCGCGGCGTGGTGCGCTGCGCGGTGATTGTTAGATGGTGATTGGTGATCGGTGACTGGTGATCGGCAATTCGCTCTTTCTCAGCACGCAGCACCCAGCACAGGTGTTGCCTTTACTTTTCTCTTTCACCTTTTCTCTTTTCTCTGTTTCATTTCGCCGGCTGCGCCCCGCCCGCGCTGGCGATAATCCGCCAGATACGATTCGGCGAAGCGGGCATGTCGACGTGACTGACACCGAGATGGCCCAGCGCATCGACCACTGCGTTGATCACTGTCGCGGGAGAGCCGATGGTCCCCACCTCCCCGCAACCTTTCACGCCCAGCTCGTTGTGCGTGCAGGCCGTGACATGGGTTTGGACTTTCATGTCGGGCACGCTGTCGGCGCGCGGCATGCAGTAATCCATGAACGAGCCCGACAACAACTGGCCGGATTGCTGGTCGTAGACGCAGTCCTCGAACAGCGCCTGGCCCACGCCCTGGACCACGCCGCCGTGGATCTGGCCTTCGACGATCATCGGATTGATGACGGTGCCGACGTCGTCCACCGCCACGTAACCCAGCAGCTGCACGAATCCCGTTTCCGGATCGATCTCGACTTCGGCGATGTGCGCGCCGCAGGGGAAGGTGAAGTTCACCGGGTCGTAGAAGGACTGCTCCTCCAATCCTGGCTCCAGGATTTCCAGCGGATAGTCCACCGGGAAGTGCGCCATCAGCGCGACGTCACCGAAGGTTTTCTTGCGGTCCGTGCCCGCGACTGAAAACACGCCGTCTTCGAATTCGATGTCGCTCTCGGCAGCCTCGAGCATGTGGGCGGCGATTTTCTTGCTCTTCATGATCACCTTGTTGGTCGCCTTCGCCAGGGCCGAACCGCCGACCGCCGCCGAACGCGAGCCGTATGTCCCCAGGCCGAACTGCACCTTGTCGGTATCGCCGAACACGATTTCCACGTTGTCGGCGGGAATGCCGAGCTTGTCCGACACGATTTGCGCGCACGTCGTTTCATGTCCCTGGCCGTGGCTGTGGGTCCCCATCAGCACCGTGACGTGTCCGGTGGGATGCACCCGCACCGTGGCGCTTTCGAACAGGCCGCCGCGCACGCCGAGGCGAATCGCGATGCGCGAAGGCGCCAGCCCGCAGGCCTCCACATATGTGCACACGCCGATGCCTCGATACTTGCCGCGCTTGGCCGATTCCGCCTTGCG
>Ga0190274_10002011_pt1 | contig 11930 bp, 2 predicted proteins | sample Popmic531T_FD_133002 | JGI IMG/M metagenome (GOLD analysis project Ga0190274, IMG submission 133002) | Populus adjacent soil microbial communities from riparian zone of Yellowstone River, Montana, USA - 531 T | ecosystem: Environmental > Terrestrial > Soil > Riparian zone | place: USA: Montana...
CACGATCAGCCCTTGCGTTTAGGCTTCGGACAGAACGATTATTTTACAGGAAAGATGAAGGAAGTAAGGACATATAATAGGGCGCTGAGTGAAGCGGAAATAAAAAATCTTGCCAGCGACATTGCATCAAAATGACAGTAACCCTTATCACTTCAAGCCATGAGTGGCGGTACAGAATTTTTATGCAGCAATCAACATGACCCTTCGCGTGTTTTGCGATGTCGAGACTGCCGCATGCAGGTATCAAGTGTCTCTAAGCGGAACAGTTGCGCCATACCTGAGTTGTCCGAAATAACGGAATGCCTACTTGTTTCACCGTTAATTTGTTAGCCAACCTATAATGTTCCCAGTGGGATTACCAGTACAGACCACACACATCTCTGTTCTGAAATCAAATTGTCCTAGCGCTGCTTATTTAATCCGTTACAAGATTATTAATCTCTTTGTATACACTGCTTTTCCGTCATTAATGACGACCGTGTAAACTCCTTTTGTCCATTGCCTGACATCGAGTGTTTCGACCACGGCGCTACGCTGTGCGGTTGAATAAATCCGCTTGCCCATGGCGTCGAGGACCGTGATCCATGCACTTGTTTTCTGCGTCTTCAGCATAACGATCGAGGTTGTCGGATTTGGATAAATGCTCAACACTGATTCGGGTGCTTCTTCAACAGATGTGACGTTGTCTGGTGACGACACAAACGGTTGAGAGCGTTCAATGCAATTACCTTTGACGACGGAAACCTCGTACGTGGCAACCTGTCCATCGAATGGAATTTTTGGTAGTTGTGTGCTAGCGTAAAAGATACCGTTTCGGTACCAAATGTAGTAGTTGGCTCCCTCCTCACGTGTCCTTATATCTACGCCGTCGGAGTATATTTCCGAATCTATTGTTTGAACTGTGATTTGCATAGCCAATGCGTTGCTTTCGCATTCATCGATTGTCTGTGTTGCGTAGTAGGTGGCGTTCGCTGCTGGTATTTCAAGTTGCTGTTGCTTTGCAAGCTGATGGGTCAGACTCGCATCAGAATACCAGGTTATATTCAAACCAATGGCCGAAATGATTTGAGACGAGGATCCTTCACAAACGATCATGGGATAGGCGCCCGCAGGTGGCATGGCAGGTTTATCCGAAATATTGATATGAATTTCTTTGGGAACGCCTTCGACCTGGTTAACGGTCCGCGTTACAAATACCGTTTGCGTTTGTTCTGGATGATATTCACCCGACGCGATCAGCTGTGTTAGATCTTTGTCGCGATACCATTTTAAATCGCTGCCCCCTGCACCCACCGTGACAGCTCGCCCACATCGATAGATGGTGGTGTCACGAATCGTGGGCGGTGGTGGTAGAAAAAGAAATGTCCCCTCTGCCGAGAGGGCCGATCCTGCAAACGATCCGTCGATTGCCTGAACCTTCCATATATATGATCCGACTTCAAGATTATTGAATGTGGCAGTACCTGTGAATTTTCCGGGCGTCATCCGCAGACGCTGACCTGTAATCGGATTGAGATTCCCTTTGGTGATAATCCTTCCGTCACGATATAAAACAACATCGTACGTCAATCCTTCCGGTGATGTGTGATCATCACCAGGAGCTGACCATAACAAATGTAAACCGAGTTCGTCTTGTGTACTACTGAGGGCCACGGGGGATTGAGGTGGTTCATTGGTTATACCTTTCTCCGATGCAATGGTTTGATTCACCAATACCTGTGTTTTACGGAGATAGTCGGTATAGTCTCTAAGAAGATAACCACTGAAAACAATATCCAGGTCGCCATCATTATCGAAATCGATAACCTTCGCAGCTTGGAGACCTACGCGTATGTTCGGTACACTATAGCTTTCAAAGGTGTCGCTACCTTTGTTCCGCAAAATGGTGATGTGAGGTGATAACACAGCCAGATCGGTATGTCCATCGTGATCGAAGTCCGCTGACACTGACTTCTGATCGCCGCTGGAGAGATCCACGGCCAACTTGACGAATTGTGGTACAGCTCCATCCTGTGACCCTAGGTTCTTAAGTATTACTCCGCCATGATAATGACTCGACGTTAACAATGCGATATCCGGATAGCCATCATCGTTGTAGTCGGTAACGGCAATGCCGTTTTCATAGGCTGAGAACACAACATCGGTACTCGTCAATCCTTGCGGCGTGTTGAGAAACAATTGATAATCGTAGTTGAACTGGCGTATCGCGTCTTCATCGCCGTCGCGATCGAAATCTGCCACAGCCACAATTTGACCACATGCCATACAGGCTGTCATTGTTTCTTGGGCATAGTCGCCACCGCCGTTGTTGCGATATATCTCGCGTATGGTCGGATAAATGGTCGGTTGCGTGGTCATTATATCGAGGTCATTATCCATGTCGAAATCAAAGAACGATTCGATGGCGTTACTTCCTCCCGAAAAGAAATTGCTAGCCGGGCTAAATGTTTTATCACCATTGTTATTGTATACTTCGGAATGGTAGCCGGTCTCCCAGACCCATCCATTTTGGTAAATATCTGGTTTGAAATCGTCATTAAAGTCGGCAAAAGAGATTACTGCAGATGGCGAGAGAACAGACGGCGTGATGTCACGCTTTACCCAGCCATCGTTCAACGTGTTCTCAAAAGTTGCCCGAGTGATATCTTCTGCATACCCGTTGTAGTTCATCGCGCCATTGAGCACCATGTCCATGCGACCATCACCAGTAAAATCGGCAACATCGATATAACCATAGATGTTTGCTATGTCCGTTGCCTGCATCACCCACATGTTGGTATTCCATTCTGCAATGTTGGACGTCGCCGTTGTTGACATTCCTACCGATTCGAAGACCCTATACTGATATAATGTGTTGTATTCGAGCGCTGCGTCGACGTAAGATGTTGTGCCGGCAGGCAAGATAGCAGCTGTCGTCCAGTCCGAATCCACGGTCTTCTTTTCTATGACCACGCCAGTCTCAGCGTGCGGGCTGCCATTCCATTCCAGCGTTACTTTATTAAGCAGGATGCGTTCGACGGTCAGCGCCGTCGGCCCTGTCATAATAGTAACCTGAACATTGGTTGACCATCCGGAAAGTGCAAATGATGCATCGATCGCCTGAACGCGCGCTGTATAGGTACCCGGAGGCAAATAATTCAAGGTCTTTGATGTTGAATGCCCTGCATTGCCGGGAACGAATCTTCTCCTGAAGTTACCAGCTGGAAGGGTCTCGGCGTTCAACCAGATCTTTCCGTTTGAGTCAACGATCTGAAGATTGTAAGTAAGAAGCGGTGATGGTGTTCGGTCATCTGTGGAGGCCGACCACTTGAGCGTAACTTTTCCGGAATCGTAGGCTGCTAAAAAATTAGTGGGCGCGGCGGGCGGTAGATTTATCACGTTGACATCTGCCAGTTGGTTTTTATATAAGTAATTGAAACCTTGATGCTGGCTGTCGTTCCCGAGCTTAACCATGTCAATGTCTCCGTCATTCTCGAAATCAGTGATCGCTATGGAAGTTCCCCAGTTTTGTTTGATTAAAATATCAGATTCCTTGAATGAACCGTTACCGTTGTTGAGAACAACCATCGAACCGTACTCACCGGACAGCACCAGATCCGGCCATCCATTAAGATCCAGATCTGCGTTTATTAATGTAGTACCAAACGAACCGGAACTGATGGGAATCACCTTCGGTTCATTGAATGTCAGATCAGCCTTACCGAAGTATACATTCAAACCCTCGTTTCCAAGTATGGCCACATCGATATACCCGTCTCCTGTATAGTCTTCTACGCCCATGTAATAAGTAGCAGGCAGGATAGAAGCCTTGCGAGTAAAGCCCATACCCTCCTCGTTGACAAGAATTTCTGTAACGTTCTTGTCGGAAGGTGTCCACAGGATGTCTAAGAATCCGTCACCGTTAAGGTCGACACATTTGAAGAAAGCAACCGCGGCGGTTTCCTCTTTCACAAGTTGTATGTGGCTATCCTCAAAGCTACCATCGGCTTTCTGATAAAGTATTTGGAACCGTGATGGATTTCCTGAGCTGTTTCCGACAGTATGGGAGAAAAGTAAGTCCTGACGGCCGTCGCTGTTCATGTCCTCTACTGCCAGCTGCGAAATTCCGAGATATTGAGGTGTTTCAAATCCAGTCGTGAATGATCCATTGTTGTTGTTAAAAACAGTGATCTTCTGCCAGGAATATTCTTCGCCAGTGACAAGGACCAGGTCGGGATCACCGTCATTGTCCATATCCCGCGGACCAGGCATCTCCGTATATGGACGTCTGAATGCGTCATAGGTTAACATTGGGCCTGCTGGACTGAATAAGCCTGTGCCATCGTTCTTAAGTTGAATGTTGTTGTAAAAGCTTCCGATTCGTCCGATGAATTCGAGATCGTAATCACCGTCCATGTCGTAGTCAGCCGGCAAGCATCGGGCTGTGATGATGTTGGGTTCTGTCATCCCGAACGAACTTTCGACAAACATGCTCGAGTGATGTATAATGGTGTTGCTAGGCGCTGTATACGCTGTGCCAGCAACGGCAGTGACATAATATTCGACACGCCCGTTCGAAGGAACATTGTTATCTTCGAAACACAATACGCCGGCAGCCACCCTGCCGATCTCAGCCGAGATTCCCGAGGAAACTTTTCTGAAAATGGCAAATGATGGGTTTCCAGGACCGTTGTACGACCAGCATAGTCGAACCTTTTCAAGGGCAGATGCCTGCGCCGTCAGCGCCGATGGACCTTCGCCGACAGTGAATGAATTTACTGTGGTAAACGCCGATGACCTGCCGGATGCAGATATAGCCTGCAACCGCCATTGATATGTTCCCGCAGGAAGTTCGCGCACGGTCAGTGAGCCATTCTTCCTTAGAAAGTTGCCGGCCGGCAACAATAGCCTTCCCGATGCCGACGTGTATGAAGGTTTGTATGCGAGGCCGTTTCGTTTGAGCTCCAGATTGTACAACATGCCCGGCATATTGGTCCAGGACAGTGAAACATTCGTTGAAACTTCAGAGGCAAGGTTAGAAGGAGTTGTTGGTATGGCGCCGGGTGACGCGCTTTTGTTTTTGAAAAGGAGATTAGCGGATCCGTTGTAGTAAGAATACGTTTTAAGTTGAATATCGAGATCATTGTCAAGGTCAATGTCAACCAACGCCAGGCTGAGTACGGCATCCGTGACTTGTTCGTATGTTTCCGAAGTAAAGGAAATGCCGGAGGCGGTAGTCGTATTCTTCAATATCGTTAGACTAGGTCCACCGGCAACAATGAGATCCTGCAAGCCATCTGAATTAATGTCGCCAGCCAACGCACGCGTGCCCGAGGTCGACTGAATTTGAGCACCCGTAAATACCATGTTACCTGTTTGTGCCAGACCGTTTTTAAATATCCATGAGCGATCATACTGGTCAACAGCGAAGATGTCGATGTCAGCATCGCGATCTACGTCGAGCAGTGTGATTGTGCTTGACCGAAGGTTTGTCGTCGGCAAAATCACATTGTTTACATCGAAATGTCCCTCGCCTTTGTTCAGCAGTATGCTGACATCAGTTCCGCCACTTGATTCATATCCTCCCGCAACAATATCGATGAGGCCGTCGCCATTCATATCGTCCAACATTTTATTAGAGAGTAAGTCAGGAAGAATGTACGTTGATTCCTTGTACGATCCGTTTCCCTTTAGGTAGATCTTCTGTCCCATAACGATGTCCAGCATCAGATCTCCATTAAGGTCGACCCAAAGAAGTTTCCCGGAATAATAACTTGGGAAGGTGACGCCAGTTTGAAGCACCGTAAACCCGTTACCCGGATCATTGTCAAGAATGATGACCGCGTTTTCCTTTATCGTGAGTATGTCGATGTCTCCGTCGCCGTTATGATCATTGAAAACATAATAGCCTTGTTCGAGATAGGCGTTACCAAGGTCGAGGTAATTAGTAGTGAATGACCCTCCACTGGCGGTATGCAATCTTACATCGCTGTATCCCTGAATCTCCAGGATATCCATGCGCCCGTCAGAATTGAAGTCGGCCCATTGGTACGGTGTGCCGGGTTCCGTTACCGTTAGCTCATTGAAATCAGCGCGTTCGAAAAGTTGCCCGTACGCTGCTCCAGCAACGAAAGCAGTAAAGATTGTCACGATAAATGTTGTTCTCATGCGCTTTGTAAAAGTCTTCTCAAATTTTTTCGTTATGATGATGTATTCGCGCTCATGCGATACCGTCATTTTTTTATAAGCTTTTTTGTAACCGACTGCTTGCCATCCGAGATCTCAACCAGGTACAATCCAGGTGAGAGATTTCGGGTTTCCAGATTTTTTTCGTCGCCCGATCCTAGAGCGTAACGGGAGTATTCGCGTCCGACCACATCGACAATACGGACAACCAACGGCCCGCTATACGACGATGAAATTCTGGTTTGTGCTTCCGATGGATTTGGATAAAGACTAACATGTTCATCCAGATTGTCTTCTATACCAAGCGGTACTTCTAATGTAATAACGAGTGAGCCATACGCGCGACAGCCCCATGCATCGACCCCCAATACATTGACTTTGCCATTCTCTGCATCGATTGTCCAATCTATCAACACACCATCATCCCCCGACGAAATAAACGTGCCGCCTTCAACTGACCATAAATATGAAGAACGGTCAACAGCGTCAGTCACCGTGTAAGCAATGTCCTGCTGGCCGACGGTAGCTGTACTGGGACCAACGATAACCGGCGCAGATTGCGGCCCGGAAACAGATACGGTTCTTGACCTTACGTCGCTCACGCCGCAAACGTTCATATATCTGGCAGTGATGGTATATTCACCGGGGTCAGGAAATCTCACAGTGATGTAGTCTCGTTGGTCTTCAACATTACCACCTGTTGTGGTCCATTGTGTTCGATAGCCGCTATCAACTGCCACGTGGAAGTCGATAGCGTCGCCGGCGCAAATAAGATCCTCACCATAGATGTATCCTGGTATGGATGGTATACGTGGCGTTGTGTTCATCCGTGCTGAGAATCCATTCTCACCGGCCAGAAAAATTGCTCCACTGCGGACTTGAACGTCGGCAATTCTTGACGACGTGGAAAGAATCGTTTCCCAGGTTGCTCCGCCATTCGTGGTTTCGTGGACTTGGCCGCCGCGCGTTACAACATACCCGTGATCATCATTCTCAAAATGTATCGCCATTATTTCGTAGAAGGGCCACTTTATCGTTTCCCAGGTATATCCTCCATCAAGGGTACGTTGAAGGAACTCGCCGCCTTTATAACCAACACTTTCATCGAGATAGAATATGGCATTGAATACATTCGACGCAGTAGGATCACGCATGAAGATATTTGTCCAGGTCTTACCGCCGTCAATGGTTTTTTCAACGGAGCCAAACAGCTCCATGCGATATCCGGTTGACGCTGAAACGAAATGCATGCCCTGCGTATAATATCCGGGCACGGTAGAAATAAGGGTCCATGTTTCGCCCAGGTCGTCGCTGCGATACATGGCATCCCAACCTACTGAAAAGAGGGTATTCCCAGGGAAAGCATAAAGTTTTCCAGCGGGGGAATGCACCTTGTTCGTATCGGTCTTTAAAACAAGCTTGGTCGTCATGCCCGCATCGGTTGACTTGTAGATATTTCCATGGCTCACGATCATGGCCATGGTTTCATCGACCAGGAGAATATCGGCTACGTCGGTAATATCGGTTGTTCCCTGCAGCCACGTGATACCGTTATCTTTCGTTCGTGAGAGGCCATCTGATGTGAGAATGACACCCTCTGTTGTTGAGTAAAATTGTATCCTAGAGATACCGCTTCCGGGATAATTGAAGAGGTTCGACCAGGTCGCTCCTTCATCCGAAGATACCGAGATTGCCCTGCCTGTTTCATAATTGGAATAGGAGCTTCTGGTCGCGGCGAATAACTGTCCCGACGACTGCGCAACGCCAACGATACGCCCGCCGGTAGCATAGATGGCATCCCAAGTATCCCCACCGTTGATGGTTTTATAGATGACACCCTCACTACCGTACAGAAATCCTACTGTCTCGCTAAAAAACTTCATGCCTGCAGAATATGTTCCTGAGAGATCTTGAATTTTTGTCCACGATTGTCCACCATTCGCGGTTTTGTATAGGTTATATTCTGTGATGAGGAATCCTTTTTTATCAGACGTGAACGAAAGGTGGACGGCGCGGGTATTCCAGCCAAGGCTGGATAGATCCTGTGGTGACCATGTCCGACCGCCATCGAGCGTTTGCACCAGGTTACCATATTCGATAATACCAAAGCCTTTGTCTTTATTGATAAAATATAAACTGCGGAACTTCGTATAGTTATCCTGCAGACGCACTTCCCAGGAATGACCTCCGTCTTTCGTAAAAAGAATTTCACCCGCTGCATTGCCCACATAGCCTTCTTTGTCATTCAGGAAACTCGCAGCGACCGCGTTATAATAGTCTCCGTATTTACCTGGAACATAAAGCCTGAACCAAGTGGCCCCACCATCATCAGACTTAAGTAAAACGTTACTGCCCGCAATGAAACCGGAGTTGCCTTTAAAGGTAATGGTTGGTAAATCAAAATAATCACCGGAATAAATTATCTCCCAAGTCTTTCCCGCGTCTGTCGAACGCACTACTTGTCCAATAGTAGTTGTAGCAAACAAATGGCCGGCCGCATTTGATTCCAGCGCGCTGACCGCAAACCCCATTTGTTGAAAGCGTGGCTGACACTCACCAGACACAAACCCGGCACTTGCATTGTTAACACCAATGCGAAAGGAAGATTCTGTTTCCCCTTCTGCAGATGTTGCTTTTACGCGTAACGTATATAATGTTCTCAAATTATAATCGAAGACTGCATAGGATATCAACTGATTTCCATCAATATGAAACTTATCATTATCTTCATCCCCTTCGCCTGCCGTTAGTGCGAACGTTGTGCCCGGAGCAGAAGAGAACTGTCCGATTACCGTTCCGATGGGCTGACCTTCTGTTATTGAGGAGTTTGACAAGACAATTGACGATGCGCTATTTCCAGGTTCCAGAGTCCTGATATATTCATGCTGCGGAAACTGACAAACTTGGCTTGCCGTTGATGGAGTGGAATTGCCTTTGAGATTTACAAGATAACGTGGCTCATCTCTGTCATTGGAAAGGATGGTGAGCGTACCGTTAGATGTGCCATCGACAACCGCGTTGAAGACGATCTTTATCGTGACGGACGCGCCGGGCGCCAGCACTTCAGGCAGCGGCTGTTTAACGATGTAAAAATCTCTACCGGTCATATATATGCTTCTTAGGTAAAGTTGGGAAAGGCCCTTATTCCGTATGACCAGATCACTTGTTTGACACGACCCTTTCGGCACGTTGTAGAACAGCGATGGTGTGGTCCCCGAGAGTATCGGAGTGATTGGGCTGGCCCACAATGAAATGTCGGGCGCTGGCGACGTGCTCCAGAGCGTTGCCGAAAATTGTTTCGACGTGACGAAGTAAAGTATATCGTTAGAAAAAGAAAAGTCATGAGGCCAGCTAGAGCCAGCGTCGTCGATATCCAACAGCTGCTTTGTACCTGTAGTTGTTCCATCCGAGTCCCACAATTCAGCATTGTAAAGGTCGCCGCCGCTGAAATAGAATTTGTTTTCGGTAATTAATACAGGCAGCCTCTGATCATTATAGCCAGCAACTATTGAGGTATCGTGGAATTTAACAGTGCCTTGTGTCGAACCATCTGATGTCCAGATGGCATTGCTTATTGCATCGCCACCGCGGAAGAACAACTTTCCATGGAAATTAAAGAACATTCCCATGTGTGAGTTTGAGGTATGCGCACTCCATGCGAAGGACTTTAACATTTTGGTTCCTGCCTCCGTACCATCGCAAATCCATAATTCATCGCTTGGAGGAACATTGTCATAGTGTCTTCGAAAATTGAAGAATATTTTTCCTCCAATGACTGTGAAATTCTCCATGTACTGCGAACCGTATTGTGGCACGTCCAGTTTTTTGATCAGGGTCCATTCATCTTCACCTTCGTCATGAACGATGTTGCTATCGATGGTATAGATCCGGACAACATTGTCGTATGATCCTGATTTGATAACCACCAGCCTGTCACCCAGCGGGAAGAAATTTCTAAAGGATACGTCTTCCCATGAAAGCGGACCTAAGAATTTTATCCGTGTCGTCCCATTGTCGCGATAAATAGTGCGTGCATCGTCGGTGTAGTAGAGATATTGGTCGTCCTTTATCACATTTTGAATTCGCCCGTAAGTGAACGCAGATTGATGATGTACGTGAGTGCCGCCGGAAGTACCGTCGCTTTGCATGATGGAACCTAAATATGTGGTGAAGTACAACTTACCCTTGAACACCATCAGGCCATGTGGCTCGCCATACTTAACGCCATAGACAAGTTGTGTGCCCTGAGCAGTTCCATCCGTCTTCCAAAGACTGCTGCCATAGTCAGGGGAGTAAGCAATGAAGAAAAGCTGATTATTGAAAATAGTCAGTTCACTGGGTGATGAGTTCCCGTTACCTGGGTTGATGTCTTTCACTAAAGTGCTGCTCTCGCTGGCGCCGCTGCTCATGAAAAGTTCGGTGCCGTACAGCTCATGGGTCGCACTAAAATAGACTTTATCCCCTATGGCCTGCGTTGTGGTGATTTCGCGGAACATAGCAATATTTCGTTGGGAAAGACTTGCGTGGTAGGTGATCACGGCCAACGCGACAGCCAGGAGGAGTTTCATACGGGTTACAATAAGGCAAAGTATTCAAAAATAGTGGTTTCGTGCAGTTTGTTAAGATGATATTAGTCGTGAAATCGGAGGATTTTGGTCTCACTGGTTACCTTTTCCCGGCGTGCGTGTATTTAGATGATTTGCACACAACCTCAACCCGCTGAAGTTGACCATAAACCTGATGTTTTAGTATTTATCAACAGTTGAGAATTTTTATTTATTAAGATTATATAAGTTTAAAAATAAATTTTGGATAGGCTGGTCCATCGCGATCTTTTCATCACGAGAATACAAATCATCATATCAGTCTATTGGAATACACGATCATTTTCCACCAGAAGAAAGCGCGCGAACCTTTTGAACTTTCAACGCGTCAATTGACTTAGCGCTATTTCCAAAGTTTCCTCTGATGTATGTTAAAATAGAAGCAACGGCATGATCATCTAAATGGCGATTCTGAGGCATGATTCCGTTGAAGGATTTTCCGTTTACTTTTATCTCTCCCTCCAATCCATTAAGAACTATGGTAATTAATTTCGTTTCTTCTCCCGTTACCCAGTCTGACCCTGCCAGCGGAGGAAAACGATTATTATCACCCTGACCGTTCCGCTGATGACACATGGCGCAGTAGGTATCGTACAATATACTTCCTTCCAGCTCATCGCCTTGATGCAAGTTATCCTTTACTTCATCCGGTGTTTTTATATACGATCTGGATTTTCGTTTTTCCATAGATGCCAATTCATCTTCACCAAATTTATCTTTATCTCCTTTGTACATCACGCGCCATATTTTCCCCTGATTTGATTCGCTGATATACAACGAACCATCTGGCCCCGTGGCCAGGCCCATCGGCCTATAAACAGCATCACTCGTATTTACCACGGTGTCCACTCCGGTAAAACCATCAGCAAAGACTTCCCATTTCTTAGTAGCCTTCCCATTTTCAAATGGAATAAAGCAAACAATATATCCAGCTTGCGGATAGGGTGACCGGTCGGTTGAGCCATGAAAGGCAATGAATGCACCATTTTTATACCGCTCTGGAAACTGATTCCCCTGGTAGAATAAAATATCCATAGGAGCCCAATGGCCGGGAAAAGCTATAACAGGGCGATCAAATTTGTCCGTCCTTTCAGTCTTTTTTCCATCACCACCGTATCCAGGTTGCAGAACATTTTTTTCCAGCATTTGATCATAGTAGGC
>Ga0190274_10002012_pt1 | contig 11928 bp, 9 predicted proteins | sample Popmic531T_FD_133002 | JGI IMG/M metagenome (GOLD analysis project Ga0190274, IMG submission 133002) | Populus adjacent soil microbial communities from riparian zone of Yellowstone River, Montana, USA - 531 T | ecosystem: Environmental > Terrestrial > Soil > Riparian zone | place: USA: Montana...
CATCCAGCAATTGAAAACAGGATGGAATTGCTTTACAGCGAAGGAGTGAACAAAGGAAAAATAACCCTCAATAAATTTGTCGAAGTGAGCTCCACCAATGCCGCAAAGATTTTTGGAGTGTTTCCGAAGAAAGGATGTATTGCAGTTGGAAGCGATGCCGATATTGTAATCTTCGACCCTGAGGAAGAACATATCATCTCGGCAAAAACACATCACATGAATGTGGATTATTCAGCGTATGAAGGATGGAAGCTGAAGGGCAAAGTAAAGACTACCATACTTCGTGGAGTGGTTGCTGTAGAAGACGGACTCGTGAAAATCAAAAAGGGATATGGAAAGTTTGTGAAGCGATCCAAAATATCAGGGATTATATAATATACCGAACGCGGATTATTATGATTATCAAGATTAATACTGATCATTGCTGGAAGATTTTTTATGGAAAGAAACCTTCAGCATTCGGGCATTACATCTCAGATAATTAATGCATATTACAAGGTCTACAATACTCTTGGTTATGGATTTCTTGAAAAAGTATATTTGAAATCTCTGTTGCTTGAATTAAGGAAAGTTGGATTAAGGTGTAGTTCTCAGGAATTCATTAAAGTCTATTACGAAGGAAGTGAAGTTGGTTTTTACATAGCAGACATCATTGTAAACGAATGTGTCATTATAGAAGTGAAGGCTGCTGAATCGCTTTGTTTAGAGCATGAGGCCCAACTGACAAATTATTTAAAAGCAACCGATATAGAAGTGGGATTGCTTCTTAATTTTGGAAAGGAAGCAGAATTAAAAGAAAGGTATTTTCGTCAAAGTATAAAAAAAGGCAAAATCATATTTAATCCTAATAATCATAAAAATCCGTGTTCTATTTCATCAGGTTTTAAGAAAAAAAACATCTAAATAAATCTTAATAATCAATAATCCGAGTTCTATATGTCAAGAATAATCAAATCGGGATTAATCCAAATGTCACTTCCAAAATCCGAAGGCGACGGAACAATTAAGGAGATCATCGATGCCATGGTGGCCAAGCACATTCCTTTCATTGAAAATGCGGGAAAGCAGGGTGTGCAGATCCTTTGTCTGCAGGAAATTTTCAATACACCTTATTTCTGTCCGGGACAGGATAAGAAATGGTATGAAAGCGCAGAGACTGTGCCTGGTCCAACAGTTGAACTTATGCAATCATATGCAAAGAAGTACAACATGGTGATGGTGGTTCCCATCTATGAAAAAGAACAGGCCGGTGTGCTATACAATACTGCAGCAGTAATTGATGCCGACGGAAAATACCTGGGCAAATACAGGAAGAACCACATTCCGCATACGTCAGGCTTCTGGGAGAAATTTTTCTTCAAACCGGGAAATCTTGGCTACCCGGTCTTCCAGACACGCTATGCAAAAGTTGGAGTATACATTTGCTACGACAGGCATTTTCCCGATGGCGCCCGCGTACTCGGATTGAACGGCGCTGAAATCGTTTACAATCCTTCTGCGACGGTTGCAGGTTTATCGCAATATCTCTGGAAGCTGGAACAACCGGCACATGCAGCGGCAAACGGATACTTTATGGGATGCATCAACCGCGTTGGCGAAGAGAAACCATGGAACCTTGGAAAGTTTTATGGTACCTCCTATTTCGTGGATCCCCGCGGACAAATCTTTGCGCAGGCTTCAGAAAATAATGATGAGCTGCTCGTTGCTGAATTCGACCTCGACATGATTGAAGAAGTGCGTTCAACATGGCAGTTCTTCCGTGACAGAAGGCCGGAGACGTATGGGAAGCTTGTTGAATTATAAGAATCTAAAAACTCCGACGAGGTTTAGAACCTCGTCGGAGTTAGAGGTAACTAAAATACTATGGAATTTAAACCACCGAAAACCGAACAAGATTTCGAAGAGAATTTCTCACAGATAAAACCCCTGATGAGTGATACGGAAGCCTTTTATGAAAGCTCCCGGTGTTTATTCTGTTATGATGCACCCTGCGTGAATGCATGCCCAACAGCGATTGACATTCCTCTTTTCATCAGGCAGATCAATTCAAAAAATAACCCGGGTGCAGCGAAAACGATTTATGAATCAAACTTCTTCGGGTATGCATGCGGCAAGGTTTGTCCTACTGAAGTTTTGTGCGAAGGAGCTTGCGTCTACAATAATTCCGATGTCAAAGCCATTGAGATCGGACGGCTGCAAAGTTATGCAACAGGAAAAGCAATTGCTTCCGGCAAAAAGTTCTTTAAAGCAGGGAAAGCCAATGGAAAGAAGGTTGCCATTATCGGTGCCGGTCCGGCTGGAATCAGCTGCGCCTGTGAATTACGTATGATCGGTTTTGATGTAGATATTTTCGAAGCAAAAGAAAAACCATCCGGACTTACGGTACATGGCGTGGCTCCATACAAAATCACCAACGCAGAAGCGCTGAATGAAATGCAATACCTCCAGGAGCAATTTGGATTTCACATAACATATCAAAAACCTGTTTTGTCGAAAGCTGATTTGGAAATACTTGAAAAAAACTACGATGCCATTTTCATCGGCATCGGTTTGGGGAAAACTTCTGAACTTAAAATAAAAGGGGAAGACCTGGAAAATGTTTTTGGCGCCGTCGAATTTGTTGAGAAGCTCAGGATGAACCACAGCAATATTTCTGTTCCTCCGAAAGTTGTTGTGCTCGGAGGTGGAAACACAGCCATGGATGCTGCAAGCGAATCGGCACGCATGGGTGCACAAGTAGTACTTGCTTATAGAAAATCCAAAGAAGAAATGCCTGCATATGTATTTGAATACGAACTTGCAAAAAGTGTAGGTGTAAAAGGCATGTTCAATGTTTCACCTGAAGAAATTATCGGTGAAAATGGAAAAGTTACAGGTGTCAGGTTAAAGTCAACTACAGATGGAAGCTCCCATGTTGAGCCTTGCGACTGGGTCATCAAAGGTACAGGTCAGTCAAAGCAGAAGGAATTTCTGCAGCTGGCGGGTATAGCATTGGATGAAAAAGGAAGGATAAAAATCGATGAAAGTTTTCAGACTTCAAACATTAAATTTTTTGCTGCGGGCGATTCTGTCAGTGGCGGAAAGGAAGTCGTAAATGCAGCGGCCGATGGAAAAAAGGCAGCGAAAGGAATTGCTGCAGCATTGGGTAGTTCTTAACGAAAAACTTTCTTTGTCAATCAGGCCAGGTAAAATGAAATCATCGATTCCGAAAATATTTTTCATAACTGTTCTGATGCTTTTCAGTTTTCGGGTAATGCCCCAAAACCCTGTAGTTGTTGACAGCCTGACAAAGGAACTTCGAAGTTTTGAGCAAAGAAGAGGTACATCGACGGCACCAGGTCTTATCGATACCACGAAAGCAAAAATTCTCTATGAATTGAGTCATGAATATTGGTCAGGGAACCTTGATTCAGCACTGCTGATTGCAGAGCAGGTGCTGGACCTTTCAACAAAAATAAATTACAAACCCGGAATGGGAAGCGCCTACAGCAGCATCGGTGTTGTGCACTGGTTGTTGGGAGAATATGAAGAAGCATTGATGTATAACCTCAAGGCGCTGGAGATTCGAAAACTCACCGGGGATAAAAAGGAAATTGCCAAGTCATTCCACAATGTTGGTCTTGTATTCGACGACCAGGGTAATTATCCGGAAGCTATGAAGAACTACCTGATGGCTTTGCGGCTGAATGAAGAGATCAATTACAAAGAAGGCATTGCATTAGAATGCAACGTGATTGGCATCATCAACTCCAACCAGAAAAATTACAAGGAAGCCTTGAAGAATTACATGCAGGCATTGCAGATCAGGAAAGAAAAAGGCGATAAGTATGACCTAACTGAATCATACAGCAACATTGGTGGATTATATTACGATATAGATAATCTTGACTCCTGTATTACATATTACAACGAGGCGCTCCGGCTGCGTCTTGAAGTCGGGGACCAGCAGGGCATTGCCATTTCCTACAACAACTTCGGCGATGTTTATGTAAAGCAAAAGAAATACAACCAGGCATTGGCTTCGTACAGGCAAGCATTGGAAATCAATAATAAAATAGGTTACAGGAAAGGCGTGGCAAGTATTTATCTCAATATGGGAGAAGCATACATGTTGCAGGGAAGACTGGATGAAGCCATTAATATTACGAAGGAGGCCATTGACCTTTGCCTGGAATTGGGCGCGACAGATTACCTGGTACATGGATATGAAAAAATTTCCAGTCTGTATGCAGCGTCCGGAAAGTATAACCAGGCGTACACTTACTCCAATTTGTACAAGCAGCAAAGCGATTCGCTTTTCAATTCTGAAAAAATGAAGGAGCTGATGCGTTATCAGTTACAGTACAATTATGACAGACAACATTTGGCAGATAGTCTTCAGCACGATCAGGAAAAAAGATTGTCAGCCATGAAGCTTCAGCGGCAACGCATTCTATCCTGGGGAGGAATAGCAGGACTGACCACGGTTGCAGTACTTCTATTCTTTGCTTACCGGAATTACATTCTTCAGAAGGCGGCCAACCGGAAACTGACGCAAACGCAGCAGCAATTGATCCACCAGGAAAAGTTAGCATCGCTTGGGCAGATGACGATGAGTCTTGCGCATGAAATGAAGAATCCGCTCAATTATATAAATAATTTTTCTGAACTCAGCTCAGAATTGATCCAGGAGGTGAAGACGACCGGTGATGCGCAGGAACAAAAAGAACTGTTGACAGACCTGGAAAATAATATCAAAAGGATTGGCCGGCATGGAAAACATGCAGAGTCGATTGTACGTGGACTGCTTGGTCATGAATTGACAGGAAGTCACGAACGAAAACCTGTCGACATCAACTATCTTTGTAACGAAGCTTTCCTGATCTCCTTCACACATATCAAACTCATGAATCCTGATTTTGAATGTGGTGTTAAAAAGAATTTTGAAAACGACCTGCCGGTATTACTTGCAGCTGAACATGAAATATTAAAAGTACTCGTCAACCTCTTCAATAATTCATTGTATGAGCTGAATGATATGGATCTTAATAAGCATAAAGCTTTTATCACCTTCGGAACACAATTGAATTCAAAAGGTGGCTTCAAAGAAGTTTGCATTCTGATAAAAGATAATGGTCGCGGTATGAGTGATGATGTTAAATCAAATATCTTCCAGCCTTTCTTCTCCACAAAACCAATCGACAAAGGAACAGGACTGGGATTGAGCATCAGCAATGATATTGTCCAGTCTTACGGCGGACACATAAATATCACAAGTGAAATTGGAACCGGAACTTCAGTTGAAGTGATTTTACCTCTTGTTTGAAATCTATTTTAAAAACAAATCATAATGGCAGACCTGAGAACAAATTTTGCAGGGATTAAATCTCCAAATCCTTTTTGGCTGGCAAGTGCGCCCCCTACCAACAGTGGTTACCAGGTGATGAAAGCATTCGATGCCGGCTGGGGCGGCGCCGTGTGGAAGACACTCGGTGTACCGGTAGTGAATGTCTCTTCGCGTTATGGTTCTGTGAATTACCGCGACAGCAGAATGATCGGGTTCAATAACATCGAGCTGATCACCGACCGGCCCCTTCGTGATAATCTGAGAGAGATTGAAGAAGTGAAAAAACGTTTTCCTGATCATGCCGTGATTGCATCGTTGATGGTTGAAACGCGTGAAGAGTGGCACAGCATCATGAACGACGTTACCAATGCAGGAGCTGACGGTGTTGAATTGAATTTTGGTTGTCCGCATGGCATGTGCGAACGCGGAATGGGAAGTGCAGTGGGACAGGAACCAAAAGTTCTGAAAACAATTGTAAGCTGGGTGAAAGAAGTTGCAAAAATTCCTGTCATCGTCAAGCTTACTCCCAACATCTCCGACATTACACGTCCTGCAGTTGCTGCGGTTGAAGGCGGCGGAGATGCCATTTCCCTGATCAATACTATACAAAGTATTGTTGGTGTTGATATCGACAATTTTGTCCCCTACCCTATTGTTGACGGAAAGAGTACCAATGGCGGATACTGCGGACCGGCAGTGAAACCCATTGCAATGAATATGCTGAAGAACTGTGCACAACATCCGGGTGTCACCATTCCAATCTCCGGCATTGGAGGCATAGAAAACTGGCGCGATGCAGTTGAATTTATTTTACTGGGAGCAACTTCCGTACAGGTATGCACTGCTGTGATGCATTATGGATTTGGCATCATCCGCGAAATGGTTACAGGATTGAACCAGTACATGGATGAAAAAGGATTTGCCACGCTGGATGAATTCAGGGGAAAAGCACTTCAGAATATTTTACATTGGGAAGATCTGAACCTCAAGTACAAGATCGTTGCAAATATTCATGAAGACAAATGCATAGAATGCCAGCTTTGTTATACTGCCTGTGAAGATGGCGCACACCAGGCAATTGGTCTGAAAGAAAATCCGGCCGACAGAAAACCGTTTATCATCGAAGAAAATTGTGTGGGATGTAATTTATGTTCACTGGTTTGTCCTGTGGAAGGATGCATCACCATGGAAAGAAAAGATGACGGGACACAAAACCTCACCTGGAAAGAACGCACTTTGGAAGGGAATATTCCTAAAACTTTCAATGATGAGCTGGCGGGCGGACTTCACCATTGGGTACCTGCACCGGCAGATGCATTATCAAAGAAAAAGCCGCAGCATTATGCATCCCGCTAATACTGCAGCCTGATTATTTTAAATGCTATCGATCTTCAATCGTTCGAATACTGTCCCACAAATTTACCCTCGGTAACTGTTTTTGAATTGCCGCTACCATCGTAAAGCTTGCAGTTGAAATGAGCAAGCACCTTGATTGTGTATTCAAATTGTGTACTGAGAACTTTTACCTGTTCAATTACAAATTCACTGCCTGTCTGGTCAGAACTTCCGTTGTATGTTGTCCAGATTGTACCAGTAGTTTCATCTCTCCATGAAATAGAAACGCCGTTTACCTCTTCAGTGGTGTAGCTATAGTTTCCGGCACTAAAAAAATCAAGGAATTCGGAATTCTCAGCACTGCTTCCAAGAAAGTGATGACCGTTTCTGGTCACATCAAAATATTCATTTGTAAGGGACGCATCCATCAATACGCTCCCGTAAGCAGCATTGCTAGAGTCTGGTGGAATCGCCGTCTGACTGCTTGTGGAATATGCACCACCGACAGTAGCTCCGATGACTTTTGAGAAAGATGTTCCATTGATTTTAGCAAAATACTGCCATTGCGAATCAATATTGATGGTTGAGGTTCCCGTACCGTTTGTACCACCTGATGCGTCGTCATCATCATTCTTTGAACAACCACCAGCAACCAGCACAAATGCAGCAATTAAAAAATAATAGTAAGTTTTCATATAATTTATCTGTTTAGGGGGCAAATAAATAAATTTAAAAAGTCGCTTCCAAAAAATTGTGTGATGATTGAATATTGGGCAATAATTGTGAAATGATCCGTTTATCAACACATTAATGTAAAAATACTTTTCGTGACCTGCATTAGCTTTTTCCATTCCCAATCATAATCGCATCTTTGCACCAACTAAAAATCTGCTCCAGGTTGACTTCTGCCAGGCTTATTTTATTATTCCTTTTCTGATATGAAACGACTTCTTTCCCTGTTCATTCTTGCAATTCTTTTATGCGGCTGTAAAAAGGAAAATGATTCCCCTCAATGGGATATTGCTATTCTTGGCCCGCTCTTCAAAACTTCCCTGGGTGTGAGTGACCTCGTGCCTGATTCCCTTTCACACATTGATCCTGACGGAGCTGTAACGCTTGTATTTGATAGCAATATTTACTCGACACCGATTGACTCTTTGTTCAAGATCAATGACACATTGCAGACTACCATTTATCTCTCTCCGGGAATGGTCATTCTTCAGCCAGGATTTATTTTCTATTCTCAGCCGAATGACCTTGACCTTAACCTTAACAATGTAGAGTTGTCAGGAGCAATCGTAAAAAGTGGTCATGCGAGGATGTTTGCTAAAAACCACCTGCCTACACCAGTCATTTACACTTTCAACATTCCCAAAGCTACTTTGAATGGAGTTCCCTTTCAGAGAGTGCAGACCCTTGCAGCGGCTCCTTCGGGAAGCTATACTGTGTTCGACAGCACTTTCGATATTTCAGGATATACCATTGACCTTACGGGGACTTTAGGCACTGACTTCAACAATTTGAGCTACACAGTGACTGGCCAAACTGCACCCGGAGGAATCACTGTGAATCTTCAACCTGGAGATACAGTTGTGGACATTACTTCTGGATTTGAAGCACTGATACCGTTTTATGCGAAGGGATACCTCGGCCAGGGATCGGTAGCCGGGACCGGGATAAATTATCTTGCTACCAGGAAGCTTGATGGAGGAACAATATTGCTGGACAGCATTTCTGCCACACTCACTTTCAAAAATAGCGTAGGAGCTGATGCACAAGTCTTGCTTACTAAGATGAGTGCATTCAACAACCAGACAGGTACTACCATTGACCTTGTTGCTCCTACTCTTGTAAACCATGTGCTCAACCTGAACAGGGCGACGGAATCCGGTCCTCCTCCATCCCCGGTTAATTCTACTTACTATTCCGTTCAGCTTGACAATACGAACAGCAACATCATTGCGCTGATTGAATCACTTCCTGACCGCCTGGAATATGACCTCAACTTCAACATCAACCCGCTGGGAAATGTATCCGGTCACCACGACTTCCTGTATACAGATGATCTCTTTGATGCAAACCTGAAAATAAATTTGCCTTTAAGATTTGCAGCCAACCAGCTTCTTTTTACTGATACACAGGCCTTGGCTGCAATTGATACCTCCGGAGACAACAACCTGGGTGACGGAATTTTCAAACTCATTGCTGAGAATGGTTTTCCATACGAATTGGAAATTCAGTTGATCACACTGGATGAAAATTACAATGTCACAGATTCGCTGTTTGTTCCGAATACAATCGCACCTGCACCAATGGATGGCAACTTCAGGGCAATCGGTCAAAAACGGACAGAGTTCATCATTGATCTGCCTGTAGCCAGAAGGGATAAATTATTGAGTGCGAAGTTTGTCGCCATCCGTGCCAGGTTCAGCACTTCAGGCTATCCCCAGATTTTACAGATCTATTCAGACTATGTGCTTGATCTGAAACTGGTGGGCGACTTTATTTATCATATCCGCTGAACGTGAAACAGAAGCTGTTTTTTATTTTACTCTGCTGCTCCATGTCTTTACGTGGACAAACCGACCTGGAAACTTCAAGTCATTTCATGAAGGATTCTATGCATTCCGTCCTCTTCAATGTGAGCGGTAATTATTTTTTTGGCTCCGATGCCCTGACAAATGAATTTGCATCACACTATTATCTCGGAAAATTTATCGATGAAGATCTTAAAGACAATGTCACAAAAAATCTTTCTTCCATGAATCATTTCGGGGGACAGGCATTGTGGGATCTTTCTCTAACCTTTCATCCTGATACAGGAAATAACAAAGTAGAAGCCTACATCGCATACCGGAGCCGCGTACATTCCAGTTCCCGGTTTTCAAAAGATTTTTTCGAGATCTTTTTCAGGGGAAATAAAATGTTTGCCGGAGAAACCGCCGACCTTTCTGATTTTTCTTTTCAGCAATTCACTTACAAGCAATTTGTTTTCGGCATCGGGAATGAATTCTCCATTTCCGGAAATGGTAAGCTGTATGTCGGGGTCGATCTCGCCATCAATAGAGGAGTCAGTTTCCTGGATGTAAAAACAAGTGATGCAACCCTTTATACCGCTGCCGACGGAGAATTCATTTTTGCCGACCTGCATGCTTCAATAGCCACGGATGACTCCTCTGGCCAGCATCCGTCAAAGCTTGACGGTTCAGGATATAGCGGAGATTTATATATCGAATATGAGACTGAAAGCAGCATGCTTTCTTTCTCAGTGGAAAACTATGGAAGTATTGTGTGGAATAAATGGAGTACAACAGTAAACCTGGATTCTTCATTTAGTTTTGAAGGAATCGAAGTGAGAGACCTGTTCGATCTTGAGGATTCCGTAAAGATAAGGGGAGCGAATCTCGACAGTATGTTTTACCAGAATTATGTTCACGACAGGAAAGAAGGAAGAGTTACTACGATGTTGCCAATGAAGATTTCAGGTTTTTACACTTTGTATTTCAACAACCGGATTGTTTCGGCCACAATTGGTATGGATGTACTGCTGAACACCAATGCCAGTAACCGGTATTTTGCCGGGTTGACCTATAAAATCAACCGTTCAAATCAACTGGGTGTAAACCTCGCTGCCGGAGGGTACACTACATTCCATATGGGGATGGGAATTACCCATTGGTTTCCCTGGAACGTGAAGCTTGAAGTTGGCAGCAATTACCTGTATCCAATGATCACATACAAATCGGGAAAAAGCCAAGGGGCTTATCTATCTTTGTCTAAAAGTTTCTAATCATGCTCTCCCACATTCCAAACATACATCATACTGATTCAAAGAATTTTTTCCTGATCGCCGGACCATGCGTTGTTGAAAGCGAAGAGATGACAATGAACATTGCAAGGCGCGTTCAGGAGATTACCAATAAACTTAAGATTCCTTATATCTTCAAAGCAAGCTATCGCAAAGCAAACCGCTCACGTCTCGATTCATTTACTGGAATCGGTGATGAGCCATCATTGATGATCCTGAAAAAAATCAAGGAGACATTAAAAGTTCCTGTACTTACTGACATTCATGAAAGCGATGAAGCAGCTTTTGCCGCAGAGGTTGCAGATGTTTTGCAGATTCCGGCATTCCTGTGCAGGCAGACTGATCTGCTGGTTGCTGCAGGCAAAACAGGAAAAACCGTGAACATAAAAAAGGGACAATTCCTTTCTCCGGATGCGATGAAGTTTGCCATTGATAAAGTGCGGGCAACAGGAAATGATCATGTGATGCTTACAGAACGCGGGAGCATGTTTGGTTACCAGGACCTCGTTGTGGATTTCCGAAGCATTGGTGCGATGAAAAAAAACAACTGCCCGGTAATTCTCGACATCACACACTCACTCCAGCAACCGAACCAGTCGAGCGGTGTTACAGGTGGCCAGCCGGAGCTGATCGAAACCATTGCCAAAGCCGGGATTGCCGTTGGTGTAGATGGAATTTTTATAGAGACACATCCGGATCCCAAGAATGCGCTGAGTGATGGAGCGAATATGTTGCATCTTGACAGATTGGAAGAACTACTGGTTAAATTGATCCGAATAAGAGAAGTATTATAGAAGATGCGTAAAATTATTTTTATCATTTTTTGTTTTTCGATAGGGCACTCCCATGCCCAGGTTTCGCCACTCTCAATGTTGTCAGATACTGCATGGATTTATATTTACGGGGGAACAAGTCACGATTATGCTAAACAGATTATTTCGACAAGCGATTCCGGATACCTGGTCATTGGATCAACTTCTAGTTTTGGTGTTGCTAATTCAGACATGTATGTTATCAAGACAGATAAAAACTGCAACAGGCAATGGTCCAGGATTTACGGCTCTCCTGCAATAGAATGGGGATATGCTGGCAGAGAGACATATGATGGAGGATTTATAATATGTGGGTTTACCAATCAAAACATTCCTACTGGCTATGACGCTTATTTAACAAAGATTGATGCTTCCGGAAATTTGGAATGGAATAGACAACTGGGGGGCACTGACTGGGATTTCGGTTATGGAATTGAACTTTCCGGAGACAGTGGATTTATCATTATTGGAAAAACGTATAGTCCCAGCAATGGTGGTTCAGACGTCATGGTAATCAGGACGGATTCACTGGGTAATCTTATTTGGGAAAAAAACTTTGGAGGCGCAGAAGATGAATCGGCGAATACAATTTATAAAACTAAGCAGGGAGATTACCTTGTGCTTGGAGAAACAAGTTCATTTGGATC
>Ga0190274_10002013_pt1 | contig 11925 bp, 13 predicted proteins | sample Popmic531T_FD_133002 | JGI IMG/M metagenome (GOLD analysis project Ga0190274, IMG submission 133002) | Populus adjacent soil microbial communities from riparian zone of Yellowstone River, Montana, USA - 531 T | ecosystem: Environmental > Terrestrial > Soil > Riparian zone | place: USA: Montana...
CGCGGGGCCGGCCGGGCTCGGGGCGGCGGTCTACGCGTCCTCGGAGGGGCTCGACACGGTCGTGCTCGACGGCGGCGCCGTCGGCGGCCAGGCCGGCTCGAGCTCGCTGATCCGCAACTACCTCGGCTTTCCCCGGGGCCTCGGCGGCGGTCTACGGCGCCTCCGAGGGCTTCCGGACGCTGGTCGTCGACGACGGCGGCATCGGCGGCCAGGCGACCTCGAGCTCGCTGATCCGCAACTACCTCGGCTTTCCGCGCGGGGTCAGCGGTCGCCGGCTGGCGGAGAGCGCCTACGAGCAGGCTTGGGTCTTCGGCGCCAAGTTCGCCTTCATGCACGACGCGATCGCGATCCGGCGCGAGGGCGATCGCATCCATGTCGCGCTCTCCGACGGCGGCGAGGTCAGCGCCCCCGCGGTCATCCTCGCCACGGGTGCCACCTACCACCGGCTCGGTGTGCCGGAGCTCGAGGACCTGGTCGGGGCCGGGGTCTTCTACGGCGGCCCCGCCTCCGAGGCGCCGACGACGGTCGATGAGGACGTTTACGTCGTCGGCGGCGCGAACTCAGCCGGTCAGGCGGCGCTGCACCTGGCCGAATACGCCCGTCGGGTGACGCTCGCGGTGCGGGCTGAGTCGCTCGAAAAGGGAATGTCGCACTACCTGGTGAGGCAGGTCGAAGGGGTACCCAACATCACTGTGCGCCTCGGGACCGAGGTCGTCGGTGGGGGTGGAGGTGGGGACGGCTGGCTCGAGCGCCTGGTCCTCCGTTCCGGCGGCGATGGAGCGACGGAGACGGTCGCCGCCGATGAGCTCTTCCTGATGATCGGCGCCCGCCCGAATACGGACTGGCTGCCGGCGGAGCTCGCGCGGGGGGACGACGGGTTCGTTCGCACCGGAGCGGACGTCGAGCGCGACGGAAGCTGGCCGCTGGAGCGCAGCCCGTTCTCCCTCGAGACCAGCATGCCCGGGGTCTTCGCCGCGGGGGACGTCCGTCACGGGTCGATGAACCGCGTCGCCTCCGCGGTCGGCGAGGGCTCGATCGCCATCAGGCTGGTCCACGAGCTCTTCGCGGCCGAGCAGCCCCAGCCGCGCGACCGGGTCTGACCCTCGACCTATCGGGACGGCCGGGGCGGCGCTGCCTGGCGGGCCGACCCAGAAGGGTCTTAGACGAGTCCATGCGGGAGACTCTCGCGATGCCCGCGGGGCTCAGGTACGTCGATCCGAGCCGGTCGCCCGGCTGGTTCAGCCGTGCCTATGCGGCCTTCTCGAACACGCGCCTGGGGAGATTCCTGTCGATTCACGTCGTCTGGAGGCTCGATCCTCCCCTGGTGCGCGCGACCGGCGGTCGCTTGGGGTTCAACCTCGTCATCCCGTCCGCCCTGCTCGAAACTCGGGGCGCGAAGAGCGGCGCGCTGCGGCGCAACGTGGTCATCTACTTCCACGACGCCGATCGGGTCACGATCGTCGCCTCGAAGCTCGGCCTCCCGCAGCACCCGGCCTGGTTCCACAACCTCGTGAGCAACCCCGGCGTCACCTTCGGCGGCATCCCGATGCGGGCGACCGTGGTCACCGACGAAGCCGAGCGAAACAGGCTCTGGACGCTCGCCGACCGTGTCTTCGCGCCCTACGCGGCGTACCGTCGAGAAGCGGCGAAGGCGAACCGGACGATCCCGATCGTCCATCTCACCCCGCGCGAGTCCGCCGCAGCCGTCACCTAGAGCGGTGCTATCGGTCTAAACGCGCCGGCCCTGAGTCCAGCGCCTCGCCGACGAGCCGGATGCTCTGCTCGATCGCCGGCTCGGGGAGGTTGGCGAAGCCGAGGACGAGCCCAGGCGGTCCATCCGGCCTGAAGCGATGAAGGGCGAGCCCCTCGAGGCCGACGCCGCGGCTGGCGGCGGCCTCGACCAGGGCCGGCTCGTCGATCTCCTCCGGCAGCTCCGCGAGCTCGAAGAGGCCGGCGGCGCCCTCGTCGACCCGGGCCTGGGGGAGATGACGTGCCAGGGCTTCCATCAGCGCTTCGCGGCGGCGCTGGTAACGCAGGCGCATGCGGCGCAGGTGGCGATCGAGCTCGCCGCGGGCGATGAAGTCGTGCAGGGCGAGCTGGCCGATCGCCTCCGAGCCGCGGTCCTCGATCGCCTTGACCGAGATCAGCGGCCAGCCGAGCCAGGAGGGGGTCAGCATCCAGCCCAGGCGCATGCCCGGCACAAGGCGCTTGCTCGCCGAGCCGATGTAGGCGACCCGCTCGGGCGCCAGCCCCTGCAGCGCCCCGACTCGGGTGCGGTCGTAGCGCACCTCGGCGTCGAAGTCGTCCTCGACGATCAGCCGCTCGCCGCGCTCGGCCCACTCGATCAGGGCGGCGCGGCGCTCGCTGCTCATCACTCGCCCGGTTGGGAACTGGTGGGCGGGGGTGACGATCGCCGCCGCGGCGTCGCACCTTTCGAGCGCGTCGACCCGTATCCCCTCGGCGTCGACCGGGATCGGCACCACCGCCAAACCCGCTTGCTCGACGATCAGCCGGTGGGTGTGCCAGCCGGGATCCTCGATCGCGACCCGCTCGACCCCGCGACCGTGCAGCCAGCGCGCGATCAGGGAGAGCCCCTGGGAGAAGCCGGTGCAGACCATCAGCTGCTCGGGGTCGGCGGCGGCACCGCGGACCCGCCCCAGATACTCCGCGAGCGTCTCGCGCAGGGCCGGCACGCCGCGCGGGTCCGGGTAGTCGACGGCGTCGATCGGCGCCTGGCGCCAGGCGGCCCGCAATGAGCGCAGCCAGCGGTCGCGGGGAAAGCCGGCGAGGTCGGGCAGGCCGGGGTCGAGTCGGTAGGCGAAGCTGGGCCGGAGGGCCGGCGCTGCAGCGCGCGGAGCCGGCGCCCGCACCGTGCGCGCGACCCGCGTCGGCGCCCCCTGGCTCGCGAGCAGGTAGCCCTCGGCTGCAAGCTGTTCGTATGCCTCGCTGACAACGCCACGCGAGATCCCCAGATCGGAGGCGAGGCCGCGGGTCGAGGGCAGCCGCGCCCCGGCGGCAAGGCGTCCCGCCCTGATGTCGTCCCGGATCGACCGCTCGATCTGTTCGTGCAGAGGCGCATCGTCCCCCCGGTCGAGCTCGACCAGAAGCCCCGGCCCAGCAACTGGCTCTGTAGACACGACCATTACTGGCACTGTATAGCGGACCAGTAGCTCCGTACGATGCCGTCATGACGCAGCTCAAGCGGCTGACTTCGCCTTTATCCGTCCTATTGGACTACAAAGGGCGAACTCAGCGGGGATGAAAGCGAGGAACGCGATGAGGCGGATTGCGGTTGTTGGGGGCGGGGTGGCTGGGCTTACGGCGGCGATTACGGCGGCCGAGGCTGGGGTTTCGGTGCGGTTGCTGGAGGCGCATGAGAGGCTCGGTGGGCGCGCTCGCAGCATGGGGGGTCCCTATAAGGCCAACTTCGGTCCTCACGTCATCTATAAGGACGGGCCGCTCTGGGACTGGCTGGTGGAGCGCGATCTTCTGCCGCCCTACGCCGGTCCGCCGCTGGCCGGCATCCGCTTCCGCTGGCAGGGAGCGGTGCGTCGCACGCCGCCGCTGGGAACGATCCCCGCGGTGCTGCGGCTGCGCGGTCGGGAAGCGCCGGTCGATCGGGACTTTCGCGGCTGGGTCATGAGCCATGCCGACGAGCGCACCGCGGCGATGCTCTCCTCCGCGGCCGGCGTCTACACCTTCCATCACGACCCCGGCGAGCTCTCGGCCGCGTTTGTCTGGGCGCACTCGGTGCGCGTCCTGCTCAGCCCGCCTCCCACGGCTCGTTACCTGCTCGGCGGCTGGGGCGCGTTGATCGGCGCTCTGGAGGCTCGAACGCGGCGTCTGGGAGTCGAGATCGAGGCGGGCCATCCAGTTGAGGCCCTGGCGGGCGGCCCGACGATCGTCGCCACCGAGCTGCACCAGGCGCGCGAGCTGCTCGGCGACGACTCGCTCGAGTGGCCCGCGGGCCGCACCGTCTGCATCGACCTCGGGCTCGAACATCGTCGTGGCGACCCCTTCGTCGTCTCCGACCTCGACGAGGCCGGCTGGATCGAGCGCTTCAGCGCGCCCGATCCCTCGCTCGCTCCCGAGGGCGAGGAGCTGGTGCAGGCGCAGATGCCGATCCGGCCGGGTGAGAGCGCCGATCAAGCGGCGCTGCGCCTGGAGCGCCTGCTCGACGCGTCGCTGCCCGATCGGCGTCAGCGCGAGACCTGGCATCGGCGCCAGGTGATGGAGGGCCGCACCGGTCCGCTCGACTACCCCGGCAAGACCTGGCGCGATCGGCCCGCCGTCGACCGTGGCGACGGCGTCTATCTCGCCGGCGACATGGCGGCGGCGCCCGGCCTGCTCTCCGAGGTCGCCTGGGCGAGTGGCGTCGAGGCAGGTCGACTCGCGGCCGTTCCCGGCAGTCGGCGCGGCGAGCTGGGGCGAGTGGCGTGAGGGCGCATCCGACATTGACCCCGCCCTGGTGTGGTCAATGTCGGATGCGTCGGTAGTAGCGTGCCAGTGGTGGCCCTGAACGCCGCTGGGATCTTGCTCTACCGCCGTTCCGGCGACTCGCTGGAGGTCTTGCTCGTCCACCCGGGCGGGCCGTTCTGGGCGAAGAAGGATGAGGGCGCCTGGTCGATCCCGAAGGGCGAGGTCGAGCAGGAGGAGGAGGAGCCCCGGGCGTGCGCCCTGCGCGAGCTCGAGGAGGAGCTGGGCGCTTCGCTCGACATCGCCGTCGAGGATCTGGCCGAGCTGGGGACGGTGCGCCAGAAGAGCGGCAAGACCGTTCACTGCTGGGCCGCCGAGAGCGACTTCGACCCGGCGACGCTGAGCAGCAATACCTTCTCCATGGAGTGGCCGCCGCGCTCGGGGGTCGAGCGCGAGTTTCCCGAGGTCGACCGGGCGGGGTGGTTCGGCCCCGACGAGGCGAGGCGCAAGGTCAATCCCGCACAGGCGGCTTTCCTCGATAGGTTGCAGATGGAATGAGCGAGTTGCCCGAGGCAGAGCCGCTGAACAAGGAGGGTTTCTCCGCCTTCGCTGGGCGCGCCGCGGACGGGGCGCCGGTGGTGATGCTCAACCTCCTTGCCTTCAAGCCCGACGGCGGCCGCGAGCGCTACGAGGAATACGGCGCCGCCGTGGCCCCGGCGCTCGAGAAGGTCGGCGGCCGGATCGTCTTCGCCGGCGAGCCCGCGACGGCGCTGCTGGGCGAGAGCGCCTGGGACCTGGTCGTGCTGGTCGAATATCCCAGCCGCCAGGCTTTCCTCGACATGATCGGCTCCAGCGAGTACCAGGCGATCGGGCACCTGCGCACCGAAGCCCTGAGCAGGGGCGAGCTGCACCCGATGGACCCGGCCGAGGGAGCGCTGTAGGCATGGCGCCCGATCCCTCCTCGCAGCCACCGCCGCAGGGCGAAGGCCCGTCGGGCAAACCGCTGCCGCTCTCGGTTCGCCTGCTTGGCGCCGGGGTCCGCAGCGCCCGCTCGGTGAGCAAGGCCGCCGGCATCGATCGCGCGGTCGAGACCGCCGCCGAGGAGGCGATGGTCGCCGCGATCGAGAGCGAGGCGGTCGAACGGGCGATTGCGCGGGTCCTGCAGGGGCCCGCGGTCGAAGAGGCGATGAACAGCGCCCTGGAGAGCGACGCGGTCAAGCACGCCCTGATCGAGGCGCTGGACAGCGAGCTGGTCGACGAGGTCTGGCTGCGCCTGCTGGCCAGCGACGAGGCACAGCGCCTGGTCGAGCGGATCGCCGAGGCGCCGGAGATCCGCGCCGCGATCAGCGCCCAGAGCATGGGGCTGATCGAGGACGTCGGGCACACGATCGGCAATGGCACGCGGCGCCTCGACACGGCCCTGGAGCGGGTCGTCAGGCGGATCTTCTTCCGCAAGCGACGGACCGAGCCGACCGAGCGCGCCGGCGCCGCGACCCGCGGGCTCGCCTTCGGCCTCGACATCCTCATCGTCAACCTCGGCTTCTCCGGCCTGGCCGCGGTCGCGGCGCTGATCGCTTCGGCCTTCACCGGCAACGGCAACGGCGTCTCCGACCTTGCCCTGGCCGCCGGCACGGCGCTCTGGTTCGCGATCGGGGGCCTCTACATGGTCGGCTTCTGGTCGCTCGCCGGGCAGACGCCGGGCATGCGCTTCCTCGGCATCAGGCTCGACGTCGAGGGCCGCGGCCTGCGCCTCGGCCGCTCGGTCAAACGCCTGATCGGCATGGCGCTGGCGGCGATCCCATTCTTCCTCGGCTTCCTCGGCATCTTCTTCGACGAGCGCCGCCGTGCCTGGGATGACCGGATGAGTGGCGTCGACGTGGTCTACGAGGACGAGGAGCGCACGTCGGCGCCCTGGTCGCGGCTCGATGCGCCGGAGGTCGCAGCAACGACGAAGGCCCCGGGAACCCGGGGCCTTCGCTCGCAGCGCGTTGTCGGTTCCTCGCCTAGCTGACAGCGCCTTCCGGACCCTCGGCCAGCTTGTAGACGATGATGATCGAGAGGGCAAAGATCGCCAGCGACCAGAACGGGTAGGCCGGGATCGAGAGCAGCGCTCCGATCGCGTTCAGGGAGCCGACGAAGATGCCGAACCAGCGCCCGAACTCTCCGCCGGAGAAGAGCGAGAAGGCGGCGATCAACTCGAGCACGCCGATGATCAGCATGATCCAACCCCAGGTGTGCAGGCCGCTGATGATGTAGGTGGCGTTCTCGGTGAAGAACTTCGAGTCGCCGATCGCGGCGATGCCGTAGATGATGTTCAGTACCCCGGCGATCAGCAGCAGGACGCCGGCGAATACCCACCAGCCGCTGAGTGTGCTCTCCTCGTTCATACGTAACCCTTTCGTTGGCAGACAGGCAGGAATGCCATGCGGCGAGGGTATTCCAGAAATGGTCCACATTTCCTGCTCTGGAGCGAGATCTACCGTAGTGTCCAAGCCCATGGACGTGGTCCGCACGCCGGAGGAGAGCCTGCAGGGGCTTCCCGACTTTCCCTTCGAGTCGAATTACAGCGAGATCGACGGCGTGCGCCTGGCCTACCTCGACGAGGGCGAGGGCAAGCCGGTCGTCTTCTTCCACGGCGAGCCGACCTGGTCGTTCCTCTGGCGCAAGGTGATCCCGCCGGTGCGCGAGGCCGGCTTCCGCTGCATCGCGCCCGACTACGCTGGCTTCGGTCGCTCCGACAAGCCCACCGACCTCGATTGGTACACGTACGACCGCCACGTCGATCTGATCTCGAAGCTGCTCGAGGAGCTGGACGTGCGCGACGCGACCGCCGTCGTCCACGACTGGGGCGGGCCAATCGGCCTGCGGCTCGCGGTCGAGCACCCGGACCGCTTCTCCCGTCTGGTGATCATGGAGACCGGCCCCTTCACCGGGCACCAGCGGATGAGCGATCTCTGGCTTCAGTTCCGCGAGTTCGTCCGCGAGAACGCCGACGTGCCGGTCGGGATGCTGGTGCGAGGTGGCTGCAAGAACGATCCCGGTGACGAGGTGATCGCCGCCTACGAAGCGCCCTATCCGAGCCCGGAGTCGAAGGCCGGGCCGCGCGCCTTCCCGCTGATCCTGCCGACCGAGCCCGATGCGCCCGGCGCCGCCGAGGGCAAGCGCGTGGCCGACGCGCTGCGCGAGGACGAGCGCCCGACCCTCGTCCTCTGGGCCGACTCGGACGCGGTCCTGCCCCTCTCGGTCGGCGAACGGGTCTCCGAGCAGCTCAACTTCCCGGCGCCGCGGACGATCGAGAACGCCGGCCACTTCCTGCAGGAGGACGCCGGGCCGGAGATCGGCCGGATCATCACCGAGTGGCTCGGCTGACGGCGGCCTTCAGCTCCTCGCGCGGGCGGTCGGACAGCAGGCGCACGCGGCGCGGCGGGCCCTCGTCCTCGACCCAGGTGACCGTCCCCGGCCAGTAGGGCCCTGGCGGCGCGCCCGGGTGATGGAAGGCGTCGGCGTAGACCCAGCTGCCGGTGTTGTGGAGGCGGCCGCCGCCCGGAATCAGCCACTCGGTCTCGCCCTCGCCAGGACCGGCGCGGTGGGTGTGCCCCGTGATCACGTGGGTGGCGTCGATCCGCAGGCGCCGCGCCGTCTCGATGCCGCCACGGATCCCGCTGCGGGTGATCGCATCGGCGGAGAGGTCGGTCTCGAAGCCGGCGTCGAGGAGGCGGTTGAGGATCCAGATGCCGCTCGGGACACCGGTGCCGACGGCGGCCTTGACGGCCGCCCTGTGGACGCGCCCGCCGTTGCGGCGGCGGCCGGAGACCGAGCGCCAGACCTTCTCGGAGGGCCGCGTCGCGCCGCGCGCCAGCCCGGCTTCGGCAAGGCCGTAGGCGAATCCGTAGAGCGGGCGCAGGACGCGCTCGTAGTCGGCGGGGGTGGCAGGGTCCGCCGGCCGGCCGGCGGCGCGCATGATCGCTGCTGCGAGGACGCACTCCAGGCGCGGCAGGCTCAGGTGGCAGTCCATGTAATGGCCGTGGGTCGCGTAGATGTCGTCGCGCAGCCAGAGGCCGGGGTAGGCGATGCCGAGCTCGGCATCGCCGAGCCAGGAGTCGATCCGGCTCGCCGGCTCGCCCACCGGCAGGCCGCGGTGCTCGAGTCCGAGGCTGGCGCCGCCGATGGCGACCTCCTCCAGGATCGGCTCGGCCAGGCGGTGGTCGTGGTTGCCGGGGACGAGAACGATTCGGCGCCCTGCCATCGCTTCTCCCATCTCCTCGAAGAAGGGGCGGACGTTCTCCAGCACCTCGGCCAAAGGCAGGTCGCGGAGCTCGAGCGCGTCGCCGAGCAGGACGAGGCGGTCGGCGTCGGCGATCTCGTCGAGCAGAACGCGACGAATCGCCGGGTCGCGCGCGACGTCCTCGCCGGTGGCGGTTCCCAGGTGCAGGTCGGAGACGATCGCGGTGCGCATCCGGGCAAACTAGCGGTGTAACGCTTTGTGGCTCTTGGAGAGCCGAAGCGCGTTGCGCCGATCGCCGTTCGTCATCGTTGGCTGCCTGGCCAGTCGCCTGGCTAGACTCCCCGGGGTGGCCGAGTTGAGCGAAGAGCGCCTGGCGCCCGTCAACGGCATCGAGATCGCCTACCAGGAGGTGGGCGACCCCGACGGCGAGCCGCTGGTGCTGGTGATGGGGCTGGGCACGCAGATGCTCGGCTGGGACGAGGAGCTCTGCGCCCTGCTCGCCGGTCGTGGCTTCCGCGTGGTCCGCTTCGACAACCGCGACATCGGCAACTCGACGATGCTCGAATCGGCCGGCGTGCCGAGCCGGCCCGACCTCTTCCTCGGCCGCCGCGCGAGCGCCGCCTACCTGCTCTCGGACATGGCCGCCGACACGACCGGCCTGATGGACCACCTGGGGATCGAGTCGGCGCACGTCGTCGGCGCCTCGATGGGCGGGATGATCGGCCAGACCCTGGCGATCGAGCACCCCGAGCGCGTCCGCTCCCTGGTCTCGATCATGTCGACGACGGGCAACCGCCGGGTCGGGACGCCGACCCTGAAGGCCTTCGGAATGCTGCTCGCCAAGGCGCCCCACGGCCGCGACGCCTACATCGAGCGCGTCGTCAAGACCTTCAAGCTGATCGGCTCGCCCGCCTACCCGATGGACGAGCCGCGGTTCCGCGAGCTGGCCGGGCGGCTCTACGACCGCTCGCACAACCCGAAGGGCGTCCTGCGCCAGATGCACGCGATCGGCGCCTCGGGCGACCGCACCCCCGCCCTGCGCAAGCTGAGCCTGCCGGCGACCGTGATTCACGGCACCCGCGACCCCCTGGTCCGCCCCAGCGGCGGCCGCGCCACCGCCCGGGCGATCCCCGGCGCCCGCCTGCGCATAGTCGAGGGCATGGGCCACGACCTCCCCCGCGACCTCTGGCCGATCTTCGCCGACGAGATCAGCGACACCGCCTCGCGAGCGGGCTGGCGCGCCCCCGCCGCCCAACCGGCCTAGAAGAGGCTGACCTCTTATGCGGCTGAGAGGAGTCGAACCTCCACGGAGTTTCCTCCACACGGACCTGAACCGTGCGCGTCTACCAGTTCCGCCACAGCCGCGAGGCCAGGCAATCTACCGGTTCGGAGCCCCACCGCCCCCGGTCCCCGGCCCGACAATCCACCCGCCCCCCTCGCTAGAATGGCCGCCCCACGCCGCTATCGTCTAGGGGACTAGGACGCCGGATTCTCAGTCCGGAAACCGGGGTTCGAATCCCCGTAGCGGTACCTCATGAAAGCCCCGCAAATGCGGGGTTTTTCTTTGCTCGGATGCCGAGTAGATCTCCTTTTTGTCCCAAAGCTTGTCCCGGAGTCGTGCTAAAAAGTTGGGACAAAGTTTGGAATCGACGGACGGGAGCGGCGATGGCGCAGAAGACGAACCGAGCGATTAGCGGCCACGTCTTCAAGCGCGAGGGCAAGCGCGGAGGAGTCTGGTACGCCAAGTACCGCCTCCCTGACGGCCGCCAGGTGCAGACTCGGATCGGCCCGCACTGGACCGATCGCAAGCAGGCACCACCGGCCGGGAGCTACACGAAGGCCAGCGCGCGGACCTGGCTGGACGAAACCCTCGCCAAGGCCCGCCGTGGCGAGCTGCCGGGGATGATCAAGACCGGCGCGACGTTCGCTGCCGCCTGCGACGACTGGCTCGACTACAAGCGCGACCGCAAGATAAAGCTCTCGACCCAGATCGACTACGAGCACATGGTCGACCGGATGAAGAAGGTGTTCGGCGAGAAATTCGGAGGCCGCGTGAAGCTGGAGGACGTGACCCCAGAGATGGTCGAAGACTTCCGGGACGCCCTGGTCGCCGAAGACCTCTCGGATCGCACGGTCAACAAGTACCTGACCGTGCTGCACGGGCTCTTTGTTTGGGCGCAGCGCCACTACAAGCTGCCGGCAAATCCCGTCGCGAACGTCGAGCGCCGCCCGCATGCGAAGCGCGGCAACATCGACGTCTTCTCGCGCGAGGAGGTTCTTGCGCTCGTCCGCGTCGCCGCTTCGGAGCAAGACGGGACGATCTATCTCACCGCAGCTTTCACCGGCCTACGTCTAGGCGAGCTGCTCGCTCTGCGTTGGCGCGACGTTGATTTCCCCAACAGCGCGATCCACGTTCGTCAGAGCTTCACCAACGGCCGCGTCGATACCCCCAAGAGCGGGCAGGAGCGAACGGTCCCGATGGCGGATGAGGTCGCCGAAGCTCTCGCCCAGCTCGGCAAGCGCGACCACGACACCACCGATGACGATCTCGTCTTCTGCGGCAGCCAGGGCGGTCATCTGGCGGGGCACAGGCTCCGCGACCGCTACAAGGCGGCACTGAAAGACGCCGGCCTGCGCGAGCTGCGTTTTCACGATCTCCGCCACACCTTCGGCTCTCACGCGATCCGCACCGCTGACTCCCGCGAGGTCATGGAGTGGATGGGCCACCAGGACTTGGCGACGACTCAGCGCTATCTCCAGTTCAAGCCTCGCCAGGACGCGGCTCAGCGGATCTCGGAGGCGTTCCGAGCCGGGTCGGCCTCGGAAGCAACCGGCACAGCTCGCTAGCCCCCAAAGCTGTTCTCGCCAACCCAGCGCGCAAGGTCCACTCGCGAGAAGCGCATACCGCGCTGGCCGACCTTCACATGCGGCAACCCCCGCGACCGAACCAGCTCGTAGAGCGTGCTGCGCGGGACGTGTGGGAGCTTGGCGGCCTCGCGTGCGTCGAGTAGCGGTTCGATGAGCTGATGGGACTCGTTCATTGGTTCTGCCTCTATGTCAAAAATGAGCGGCGCATCTGTCGGTTTTTTCTTCGTCCGGCCGAAGTCATCGGCGCCCCGCCAAGTGCATTCCGCCCGTTCGTCGTGATCGCCTCATGCCTTCTAGTCAGCATGGACGCCGAGAGGGGCTGGCCCTCGGCGTTCGCATAGGTCGCGGGTTAGCTTCGCGGTTGTCAACGACCGCTGCGGCCAGTGCCGCATACGAAGGAGGACCAGCCCATGCCA